>Ga0315900_10008553_pt1 | contig 13148 bp, 12 predicted proteins | sample LakEriMetagenome_FD_203521 | JGI IMG/M metagenome (GOLD analysis project Ga0315900, IMG submission 203521) | Freshwater fungal communities from buoy surface, Lake Erie, Ohio, United States - Buoy 12 MA114 | ecosystem: Environmental > Aquatic > Freshwater > Lake > Lake biofilm | place: USA: Lake...
GTCCCTGCGGCGATCTGTCCCCCCGTGATGGTGGCTGCCGCGATCTCGTTGGCCGTGACTGCACCGGCCGCGAGCTTGGCCGTCGTGATGGCGCCCGACTGGATCGCCGCCGCGCTGATGGAGTTGGCCGCCACCTTGTCGGCCGTGACAGCCCCAGCGTCGAGCTTGGCCGTGGTGACCGCGCCTACGGCGATCTTGGCGGCGGAGACGGCGCCGTCGACGATCAGGCTGGCGTCGGCCATCTCCTCGATCCGAAGATCCTGGACCTCGTGATTGCCGGCAGTCCCGTTGTAGTTCATCAACGCGCCGACGGACATCGTGCGCGCAGTTGCTGGGAATGGTCGGCTGGTCCCGAGTCCGAACTGGCCTTCGTAGTCCGTCCATGCGGAAGGGACCGCTACACCGCTTGCGGGGTAGAACCACGCAGTGCCGTCGCCACCAATGACTGAGCCGGCCGAGTTGCGCAGGTCGACGACGAGGTAGAAGGTGCCGTTTGCTCCAACGCTCCTGGCCTTGCAGCGGACCCGGTAGGCCTTGTTGGGGTTGAAAGCGATCTGCCGTGAAGCGGCGTAGGAGTTCCCAGCCCCCGGGTTGGAGCGAATCGCCTTGGCGCCAGCCACTCCGTCGGTCAGCGTCACGATGGACCAGGTAGCGCCCCACAGGCCCGTAGATGGCCATGCGGCTGCGTCACTCGTGAACGGATCGTCGTTGAGGGCTGAACCGCGACCAGTCACCAGGAGCTTGTCGGTCGTGATGGCCCCAGCCGCGATCTGGCTGGCACCAATGGCACCCGCGGCGATCTGTCCCGCTGTGATCGTGTTGCTCGCGATCTGCGAGGCAGTGATGGTGTTGGCCGCGAGCCTGTCGCCGGTGATCGTGCCGGCAGCGAGATCACCCGCCTGGATCGAGCCCGCCGCGATCTTGCCGGCCACCACGGCGCCAGCAGCCAACTCCGACGAGGTGATCGCATTGGCCGCGATCTGGGCTGCCGTGATGGTGTCTGCAGCGATGACCGCCGCGGTGACGGAGCCCGCTGCGAGCTTGGCAGTGCTGATCGCCCCATCAGTGATCTGCGTGCCGGTGATCTGCCCGGTGACCTTGGCGGCGCCGATGGCTGCCAGTTGGGTGTCGCTCAGTTGCCCGGTGATCTGGGAGGCTGCGACCGAGGCGATCTGTGCAGCCGCCAGCGTCCCTGAGATGTCCCCGGCCGGGACGGTGGCCACATAGGCCGACCCGCTCCAGCGGTAGAGCTTGCCGTCGTTCGTGTTGAAGATCGAGTTGGTGCTCTTGGTGCCGGGTACCGAGGTCACCACCGTGATCGGCTCGATCCCCGAGGCGAACTTGGCCGTCGAAATGGAGGCGTCGGCGATCTGCGAGGCGACCACCTGACCGGTGAGCTTGGCCGCACCGACGGCGGCGATCTGGCTGTCGGTGAGTTGCCCGGTGACCTTGGAGGCGGCAAGACCTGCGATCTGAGCGTCGGTGACGGTGCCGGTCAGGTCGCTCGTCGGGACGGTGGCGACGTAGGCCGCGCCACTCCACCGGTAGGTCTTGCTGTCGTCGGTCCGGAAGATCGTGTTCGTGCTCTTGGTGGTGGGAAGAGCCCCGGTGACGATGGTCAGCGGCTCGATGCCGGAGGCGAACTTGGCGGTGGTGAGCGTGGCATCGGCGATCTTGGCGGCGATCACCGCGCCGTCGGCGATCTGGGCACTGGCCACCGTGCCGCTCAGGTCCGTCGTCGGCACGGCGGCGGTGTAGGCCGTACCGCTCCAGCGGTAGAGCTTGCCCGTGCCGGTGAGGTAGATCGTGTTGGTGGACTTGGTGGTGGGCACCGTGCTGCCGGTCACCACCGTCACCGGCTCCACGCCGGAGGCGAACTTGGTCGCGTCCACGATGGCGGGAAGCTGCGAGGCGATGATGGACCCAGCGATCGACCCGAGGCTGATCGAGCCGCCGCCACCGCCCACCAGCGTGCCTCCAGGCGTGAGGGTCACATCAGCGTTGCTGATGCCAGCCGAGGTGTAGGTGAACGTGATGCTGGCCGCGGCTGCGCTCTCGTTGCCGCTCGTGTCCTTGTGCTTGGCCAGCACCGTGTAGGTGCCCGAGGCCGGGCGCACCCAGGTCCACTTGTTGGCCGCCCCGTCAAAGAGCCGCGTGCCACTGGCCCAGGCTGCCCCGGACTTCAGGACCGTGCTGGCGTAGTCCGCATCGGTTGCCGGGGTCCAGGAGAACTCCACCCCGGCCTCCGTGACGATGTAGCCGAAGCTGCCCACGTTGGCCGGCGGACTGCTCTTGCCCACCACCTCGTGCAGCACCGGCTTGCACCAGGCGCCCTTGACGAGCGAGTTGAAGGCCCGGGCCTTGATAAGGTAGATCAGCCCGTCGCGGATGCTCTCGGTCAGAAACACCACGCTCTGGCCGCCGGGGGCCTCGACGCTCTGCCACTCGTCCTCGGTCTGCCAGGCGAAGCCGTAGCGCACCTCCACCCCACCGCCGTCCGTGACGAAAGCGTCAGTGATGGCGTTCCAGCCCACCTCGATGCGGCTGACGATGGTGCCGTCGGACTGCTTGAGCAGCTGGCTCGTGCCGCTGGCACAGGTCAGCCCCGTGATGGGCGGCACCCGCCAGGGGCTGGGGAACAAGGTGTTGGGCGCTGGGTCGGTGTCGGCGAAGCTCGTGCCCAGGGCCCAGATGCTGGGATCGGTCTCCTTCAGGCTCAGCTGGATGCCGCCGTCCAGCGTCCAGGAGACATCCAGCACCTCGAACGCCTTGGCCGACCACCCGAAGCGCGGCAGCGTGACGTACAGGGTGTCGAAGACCTCCACCGGAAACGCCCGCATGTTGCACAGCAGGCTCACCCTCAGCCCCTGGCGCGCGTCCCGCATGGCCACCGCCGCGACCTGCTGTGCCTGGCCGGTGAAGGTCACGGCGTTGAGCTGGAGGTCCAGCGGCAGCTCGGCGCCGTCCTCGGCGATGTAGGAGGCGGCCGCCACCCGCGGGTAGTCGCCCACAAGGTAGTCGCGGGTCTCGTCGGCAAACTTCCCCGTGGCGACGTTGAAGACGTCCGAACGGTTGGCCCGGGCCTGGACTTGCACGGCCTGGCTGCCCACGAGCCAGGACTCGTCCAGGGTCTGCAGCGGGGTGACATAGCTGCCGGCCTTGACCCGCAGCTGCCCGTCGACGAACACCCAGCGTCCGGCCATGGCGCGGGCCAGGTCGTCCAGGATGTCCTTGGCGCGGGTGCCGGACTTCACCGCGAGGCCTGCGGTGTAGAGGGCCCGGCTGTAGGTTCGGCCGTTCACGACGTAGTTGCTGGCCGTGTCGCAGACGTTGGCGGCGGTGATGACGCTAGCGTCGTTGACCGTGGCCGCGCTCTGGCGCCCCAGCAGCGGCGAGGTGGCGACGTACCGCATCATCAGCGCGGGGTTCTGGCTCCAGGCGGTCGTTCCCGTCCTCGGGTCGTAGAGCTTGGCGCCACGCACCTGGGCGCTGACGTTGGGCAGGCCAGAAGGGAAGGCATCGGGGTCGTAGTCGAGCTCGACCACCAGGTAGGCCAGACCCGTGAGGGTGTGGGCGGACGTCCAGACCCCGGGGAGCGAGGCGATCATCCCGGCGTCGGCTGCCTGGCCGGCGGTGCCCAGGTACTTGCGCACCCGGGCCTTGCTGCTGGAAGCGTTCCAGCGGTAGCTGACGTAGGCCGAGACGCCCGCCACGGGCGAGCCGGTGACAGTCAGCACCGAGCCGGACACCGAGGCGTAGGGGGTGAGGTCGTAGTCGCTCTGCCCTTCGCCGGAGCCCGTGGAGTAGATCACCCGCACCGTGCCGGCCTGCGGGGCCTGGGGAAGCGTGACGCTGCCGTTACCCGATCCGTCCAGCGCGATGACGGCCTGGTCGTCGGTGTACTCCTCGGTGCGGGTCCAGGGGCTCTGGGCGGGCTGGTAGGCGATGGTCACCGTTCCCGTGGAGCCGGCGGTGCCGCCCGAAACCGTGACGCTGGAGCCGCTCACGCTCACCCCCAGGCTGACCTGGGTGGTGCCGTAGGCGACGGTGGCCGAGACGGTGCCGGCCGCCGGCTCGCTGCTCAGCGTGAAGGTGGCCGAAGTGCCGGTGAGCGTGAAGAGGTCGCGCCGATTGACGGCCAGCACATTGCCCGAGCCATCGAGCGTGACGCGCTCGTCGTCGAAGAAGATGTGCTCGACGGCGTCGATCTCGTGGGCGGCCAGGATGAGTGCGAACACAAGGTGCTCGCGGTTCGTGCCGTAGCTGCCGATGTAGGCCAGCGGCCCGGAGACGCGCTGGCGGCCGAGCACGATCTGGCGCGGCTCAGTGGCGCCACGGGACATCACGTAGCGGTCGCGCAGGCTCGCGTTGTACGCGTCGCGGGCGGCTGACTGCTGCCGGCGCTGGTTCTCCCTCAGCGTGTAGACGGCGGCGGTGGCGACGATGGCCTGCGAGGCGAGGTAGATCTGCCCCGCGGTCAGCACCATCTCGGTGCCGATGGCCGCAGCGATGTACTCGATGGCAGCGGCTACGGCTACAGGCACTTGGCCACCCTCCAGGCGGAAGTTGCGGAGTCGATGGGCAGCGCAGCGAGGCCCTGCTCGGCCGGCACCAGCCAGACAGGGCCGGCGCAGACGGCGAGCAGTTCGCGGCCGTCGTGCTCGACCAGGCCGATGTCGCCCACCTGGGCGCACAGCGCGGGAATGGACTCACCGGCTCGGGCAGCCACGGCCTGCAGGCCGCCGAGGTCGGTCAGCAGTTCCAACGCCTCGCGGGCATCGGCATAAGTGCCTCTGAACTCGGCAGCCGGGTCCTCGCCGGTCTGGGCCAGTACCGCATCCGCTGCGAACAGGCAGCAGTCGTGCGCTCCCCAGGCAAAGGGCGCGGCCATACGACTGGCGATCAGCGCATCGAGTTGCTGGCGCCAGGCACACGGCTGCAGATCCGCGATGGCGTCGTGGAGCCTCATCTCGGTGCGGCTCACTTGCGCCCCCAACTCGCCGCCGGCCACACCACCCGCATGTCCTGCTGGTCAGCCATGTACTGCAAGCTCGGGTCGTTGGCGGCCAGGCGCCGCTGCTCCGCGTCGCTGTACAGGCTCACCGTCGGGCGGATAAGGTCGATTCCGGCGTGCTCGGCGCTCACCTTGATGGTGGCCGTGGCTGGCCCGTCCTCGATGGCCATGACGTCCAACAGGCCCGACCAGCGCAGGTAGGTGGCCAGCACCGCGTAGGTGTCAGGATCAAAGATCGCGAGCTTCACGCGGGCGGCCTTGCCCTGCACCGGCTCGGCCAGCGCGAGCGACACGCTGGTGGTGGGCACGCCAGAGAGCTCGAAGCGCAGCGGCTTGACCTCGGAGGGCGAGTCCTGGATGGCCTCGATGCGGCCCAGGCCTGCGGTGCCGAGGTAGGTGTTGGCCCCGACCACGAGGTCGAGGCTGGAGGTGTTTAGGTACAGCGGCGCGGCGAGATCCATCTCGACCAGGATCGCGATGGGCAGCGGCGATCGCTGCAGGGCCGCCAGCGCTGCAGGGGACAGGGTTCGCATGGTCAGAAGACTTCGATCAGGTCCAGGCTCGCGCCCTCGGTGAAACCGGGGCTCCAGACCGTGGGCACGCCGTCGGGCGTCTTGAGCATGAAGTTGGCGGTGGGCGCGTTCCAGGTCACGGCCGTGCCCAGGCCCTTGGCAGCGCGCAGCCGCGGCTGGATCTCGACGCCTGCCATGAGCCCAGAGCCGTCTGCGGTGGCGTTGGCCATCACCCGGCACAGCTGCCCGCCGATGCCCAGCATGTCCCCGGCCTTGAGCGTCGCGCCGGAGGTGGTGGTGAGGTTCACCGTGTTGGCCAGCTGGGAGGCAGCCGCCTGCAGCGTGGGCGAGCCGCGCATCGTTCCCTGCGGCGCACTGAGCTTCAGGTGCGGCATGGCAATCAGGTGCGCCATGCCCTTGAGCCGGTCGAAGAATGCTTCGCGCGCGGCGATCTCCAGCGGGTCGGTGGTGGGCACGAGGTCGACCTTGGCCTGCCAGCGCTCGCCAAGCAGGTCGATGACCTGGGTGGCGGGCGTGTAGGGGCCCACAAAGGTGCGCAGGTTGGGCATCACCCGTAGCTCGAAGCGCCTCACGCCCCAGCCCGGCCATGCGTAGGTGGTCATGACAGCACCCCCTCGCGCATCTGCCGGCGGATCTGCGTCTGCATCTCGGCGTTGTTGCGGGCCAGGGCCGCAGAGACTTCGGCGCGGCTCACGCCCTGGCCCACGTTGAGCACCTGGCCGGAGAAGTCGAAGTTGACGGACTTGCCGGAGCCGCCGGGACCGGAGCTTCGGGCCTCGATGGCGGTCTGCACTCGCTCGCCCTTGTGCAGGATCGCAGGGAAGCCGTCGTAGGGCACGTAGTCGATGCCCGAGGCCAGCGGAAAGCCGAAGAACTTGCCGATCCCGGAGAAGAGCGCGCCCCAGCCGATGAAGCCCCCGGCGCTGTTCATCAGAGTGCTCTGCATCGCCATGCGCACGATGCTGCGGACATATTCCTCGGCCATGAAGCCGAAGAGGTCCGAGAAGCTCAGCTTGCCGGTCTTGGCGAAGTTGATGATCGCGTCCTCCATGCGCTGCATGGCGCCGTGGAACAGTTGGTCGCTCTTGGCGACTTGGCGGTCGAGTTCCTGCATCGAGAGTTGGGCCCTCTGGTCGATGAGCGTGCGAGCCTTGGCGCGTTGCTTGTCGGTCATCTGCTGCTCAGCCAGGCGCTTGAGCGATTGCTGGCGATCAATCTCGATCAGTGCCATGCCCCGCTCGCGCTCGTCGCGGATCAGGTTCGTGGCGGCCTTCTTGTTCTGCTCGACCAGGTCGTCCAGGAACTTGCCCCCGGAGAACTCGCGCCGCTTGGCCTGGAAGGCCTCCAGCGCCGCGGTCGCGTTGGCCACGTTGCGGGCGTAGATCATGTAGAGCTCGCCGCGCGTGGCAGCGTCCGCCCCGACGAGCGAGGTCGCAAGGTCGGCTTCAAGCTGGCGCTGCAGGTTCAGCCGCTCCAGCGCCTCGGCTGTTTGCCCGACGTCCTCGGCCTGCCGGATGTAGTTGACCGCGGCCGAATCCCCGGCCTTGACCAGGCCGGTGACCTTGGCGCGCTGGGCTTCTTCCTCCGCCGCTTCTTCGACCAGGCGCTTGATGCGGCGCTGGCGGGCTTCGATCTCCTCCAGCTGCATGATGTACGGGCGGGCCGCAGCCAGCACGCCCTTCTGGGCGGCCTCCAGTAGCAGCATCTCGGTGCGACCGCGCTGCTGCTCCTCCACCTGGCGCTTGAGCTGCTCCAGAAAGGCCTTGCCAGCACCCTCTTGCTTCTGATCGTCGGCCACCGCGCTGCGCACCTGCGCGGCCTGGGCGCTGCGCGCATCGGCGTTGGTCGCTTCGATGTCGGCCTGACGCTGCAGTTCGCGCAGGCGCTGCTGGGCGGCGGCGATCTGGGCGCGCAAACCGTCATTGAGGCTTCCCAGGCCCGGGATGACGGCCTCGCCTCGGCCGATGGCCCGGTTGCGCTCCAGCTGCCCTTGCAGAGCCTGCAGCAGCTTGAGCTGTGCGGAGATCTGATCCTGGAGGGAGTCGGGCTTGCCGACGCTCAGCGCCGCTTCCTTGGCCCGGCTGATGGCCTTGGTGACGGCCTCCCAGGCGCGCTCGATGGTGCCGAGTTGCTCGCGCTGACGGTCCAGCGACTTCGTCAGCAGGTCGTTGGTGAGAACGACCGCCTCGGCGTTGCGCGACTGGTCGGAAAGAACCTTGATGCGCCGGTACTCGGCCACGCTCAGGAAGTTGTAGCTCTCGTTGAGCTTGGCAGCGAACTTGGCCGGCGCCTCCAGCTGGTTCGCAAAGCCGGCGGCCACGTCCTTGCCGGCCTTGCCGCTCAGGTCCGAGATGCGCGAGACGGCCCGGGCCTGGCTCTCGATGGCCGCACTCGACGTCTGGCCGGTGGCCGCCAGCGCCAGCAAGATGTCGCGAGCACCGCCCACGGTCTGCTGCGAGGCCTCGGCCACACGGGTGGCCATGGCCCGCATGCGGTCCTCGGTCAGCCCGGCAGCGTTGCCGGTCAGCGTGAGGGTGTCGCGCAGTTCGGCTGCCTGCTTGGCGCCGAAGTAGTACGCTGCCGCAAAGCCCCCCATCGCCGCCGCGCTTGCCCCGATGGCAGCGTTCAGCGGCGTGATCAGCCCAAGAACGCCGCGGATGGCAGGAACGATGCCGCCGTAGGCGTCCTTAATCTGGCCGCCTTGCTGGATGAGCACCAGGTAGGCGGGCATGCCGCCTGCCAGGCTCGTGACCACATCGGTCATCTGCATGGCGAGCTGCCGGTTGGCCTGGCGCAGCAGGTTGGCCTCGACGCGCGCCTCGCGGGAGGTCGCGTTGTAGCGGTCCATGTTGGCCGCGCTGCCGCGCATGGCGGCGCCTGAGGCGTCAGCCGCCATCGTCTGGGACTTCTCCCAGGACTTGATGGTGGCGTCCAGGCTCTTGATCGAGGCGAGCATGCGCTGGGCTTGCCGCTCGGTCATGTTGCCGGCCTCCATCATGGCCGACAGCAGCCCCGAGGTGCTGGCGCTGACCTCGATGTTCAGGGCTTGGCTGGTCACGGGTTGGCCTTCTTCACGCTGCCTTGCGCAGGGTGCGGTAGGTCTTGAGGTAGCGCTGGCCCGCAACAAGCACGGTCAGCCGCTCCATCAGCACCCGCTCCACGGCCTTGAGCGCCTCCTCCTTCTTGGCGAGGAAGGCGGGACGGAAGAAGGGGCGCGGAGGCACCCAGCGCACCAGCCCCTTCTTGCGGGCTATCTCGCGGCGCTGAGCCCGGGTGCCGGGGATGGAGGTGGGCGTGCGGGTGAAGTGGCCGTACTCGACCCAGCGGGCGTAGTAGGCGTCGTGCTTGTTGGTCTTGCCGGTGGCGGTGCGCTTGCCGCTACGCACCCCCACCCTGAACACCTCGGTGGTGGCCGTGCAGCGGTTGACGGCCCGGGCGCTGTAGATCGCCCGCTTGAGCGTACCCGGAGGCGGGACATGGCTGGCCTTGGGCGCGTAGCGGCCGGTGTCGAGGTTGAACTCGACGTAGATCGGCGCGCGGCGCACGACCTCGTCCTTGATGACCCGGGCGCCCGTGGCCACCGCTCCAGTGAGAGCCCGGCGCTGCACCTTCTCAGGCAGCGAGCGCATCTCGGCGAGCAAGGCAGCCAGGCCCTGGGCTTGAACGGTGATGCCTGAGCTCATACGCGGTTCCTCATGTCTTGACTCCAAAGACCGCCTGCTTGATCAACTCGGACTGCGCCTGCGGGTCGTTCAACAGCACAGCGGCCGTGGCGCGCTCGATGCCGCTCATGGCCCGCTCCAGCGCCGGAAAGAAGTCCCGCGCCGCCCACGGCTCGCTGCGGGCCCGGGGGTCACGGTTCACGTTGGCCAAGGTGGCGCAGATCTGCCCGGCCCGGAAGTCGGCCTGTAGCGGCCCCCACGGCTCCAGCTCGCTGTAGGCGACCATCTCGGTGATGTCGGCGCTGGTGACGCTGGCAAGCAGCTCTGCCGGGGTGCGGCCGGTGGCCAGCGCCCAGCGCAGGATGAGCCGCCGCTCGGGCCGGGCGATCAGTTTCCCTGGGCGGTCTCCACGGCACCGGCGCCCACATCGTTGAGTCGCTCGGCCACGCGGTAGACCCGGTCCAGCGCCACGCCCGATTTCGCCCCCAGCAGCCCGACCTCGTCTGGACCGAAGAGCGGCTGGCCGGCTTCGTCGACCAGGCAGGCGGCAAGCAGCCGGATGCGGTACTGGCTCATGTCGACCTTCTTGTCTGCGCCCAGGAGAGAGGCTCCCAGGGCGTCGCGCTCGGCGCCGGTCATCATGCGCACACGCACCGCGCCGCCCCACTCGGGAACGGCGACTTCTTCGCTTGCGAGGTCCTGGGCCGCGAGGATCTGCTCGCGGGAGAGGATGGCGGTCTTCATGCTGCTCAATCCCTCGCTCATGCCCAGGTCACCGCGCCAGTGATGCGCAGTTCGGCCTGGCGCTTGACGATCTGGTCCACCCCGCCGTTGCTCGCGAACTTACGCACGAAGGCCGAGAAGGTCGCGGTGTTGTTGTTCGGCAGCGTGAGCTTGAACTGCTTGGCCAGGCTCGAATTGAAGGCAGCCAGGATGACGACCTGACCCGCATCGGTGTTGTCCTGATCGAACTCCAGCTGCAGCTGGCCGAAGTCCACCAGACCCAGCTTGAACTCCTTGGCGGTGCTGGACATGTTGGTCACGTCCAGTTCGGTGGGCTGGCCGTCAAAGCCGCTGTAGGTCTTGAAGTTGCCCACCGTCGTCCACTGCACCGGGGTGGCCGAGCCAGCGGCGGTAATGGTCAGGCCCGTCGTGTCAATGTCGAAGGCGATCGTGTTGGTGGTGCGGTTGCGCACCACCACCGATTGCCCGTTAAGCGTGGCGGCACCCGTGCCGGTCAGGCCGGCGAGGGAGACCACATCACCGTTGGCAAAGCCGTGCGCGGTGATGGTGAGGATGGTCGGGTTGCCGATGGCGATACCCGTGATGGTCTTGGCTGCGCCCGTGCCGTTGCCGACTTGAAGCGTGGAGCCTTGTGCTGAGATGGCGGTGCTGGGCATGGGAGCCTCCAATGAAGAAGGCCGCGGGGCCGGTCACAGGGACCAAGCGCAGCCGCGGCCGGTTGAGAAAACTGTCGATCAAAGCCTCAGTTGCTGGCCCAGATCGAGTACTCCTTGCTGACCCGCCAGGCGCGCACCGGCTCCTCGTAGAGGTCCTGGGTGCCCAGCGGGACGTTCTGCACGCCCCAGGCGGCCATGGCGGCCTCCAGGGCGCTCTCCAGCGCGACGAGCTCGCTCACCTGGCGGCTCAAGATGTCGATCTGGATATGGGTGTTCTGCAGGTCGCTCGGGCCCTCGAGGCTGACGTTGGGCACCGACGCCACCCGGATCCACACGATGTAGGGGAAGACCGGCGGTTCGGTGGTGTTCACGCCGTACCAGACCCCGCCTGATGGCGAGAGGGTCGAGAGCACGGTCTGGATGTCCTGAACGAGTGTGGTCATGACCTCAACCCGGGTTCAGGCCTTCGCTGCAAGCGAGCACCAGGCTCACCCGGGCCATCTCCGGCTCGATGACCGACAGCACGTTGAAGATCCGGGCGCCGAAGAGCACCCGCATGGCAGAGGTGACGCCTGCCCGGTAGCGGATCGTGACCAGGTGGCTCGTCTCGGCGTTGACCGCTTGCGCGGCGACCATCTCGCGCCCGTCCAGCGGCTCGATCCGCGCCCAGCAAGTCGCCCAATCGGTCCAGGTGGTGGACTGCTGGCCGTAGGAGTCTCGGGTGGATCCGCGAACTTGCAGCGTGATGCGCCGGTTCAGGTCGCCGGCCTGGAGCATGGTGGTGGTCATGCCAGCACCAGCCTCCAGGGATCGAGCAGCCGATCGACGAAAGGCACGCTCTCCAAGCGCCCGCGGGCCAGGGCCGTGACGTCAGAGCGCAGGTCGTACAGGCTCGCCAGGCGCATCTTCTGCCAGGTCTTGATGCCCTCGGGCACCGCGCCAATGAAGCTCGTGCCCGATCCGGTGTCAGTGAGGTCGATCGCGGCCCCGCCCGAGGTCGCGGCCAGGGTGTAGACCCCGGCTGCGGGGACTGACTGGACGAAGTAGTCGGTGTCGGGTTGCAGCGGCGCGGGCGGCGCCCCGCCGGAGTTGGACAACCGCACCATGTCGCCTACAGCGAGCATCTTCCACAGCCCGCCCTTGATGGTGATCGTGTTGGCCGCAGCGTCTGCTGCGATCGGCGAGGCGTCCCCTGCCTCGTAGACCACCTCCACCGCGCCGATCTGAGGCAGCGGGATGGGCCAGATCTTGCCGAACACCGGGGTGATGCGGGCCACGGGGCCGGTGAGGTCGACCGCGTAGTCGGTGGCCGGCATCGTTTGCTGCACGCCCGTCATGTCCACGTACTTGACCCACTTCACGGCAAGCACCGGCCCGTACTCCAGGCAGATCGCATGGCCGGGCAGCGAGTAGCTGCGACCCCAGGGCACGCCCATGAGCGACGGGCCGGGGAAACTGTCGAGCACCAACCGGTAGCGCGTGGCCACCAGCGTGCGCAGGCACTCAGCCTGGGCAAAGCTCGTGGTCGCCCGGATCGCCATGTCCAGCACCGTGTCGTCAGCCGTCAGGTCCTGACGCACGTGGTTGCGCGCCTCGATGACGTCGATCGGCCGTGCGGCCGGGCCGATCAGGGTCTGCAGGGGCATGGGCCAGCGACCGGCTCAAGGATTGGTCGTAACTTCGGCCACCGCGTCGGCCTGACGCCTGGCGGTGGTGGCCTTGGCGGTGGCCTTCTCTGCAGCGGCCTCAGCCGCTTCGGCCGCAGCCTGTGCCTTCTCGGCGTCGTCGGGGACATCGACCAACTCGCCGTTGCAGAGCGCGATCTGGCGCTGGCTGGCCTCGGTCACGGGGTAGTGCTTGCCGGCTTCGAAGATCGCCACGGCGTTGCCGCCGGAGTCGGTCTCGAAGTAGGTGTCGGTGATGAGGATGGCTTGCATAGACTGGCTCCTTGAAACAAGCGCAAATGAGAAAGCCCCGCAAGGCGAACGCCAGGCGGGGCACGAACTAAAGGTATCGGTGACGAGCTGGGTCAGCTACTTGGCGTACAAGGACGCACGCATGGTCTGCCGCTGCGTAGATGCGTCGAAAAGTGTTCGGCCCGCCCCAGGCGCGTTGTCATCCCAGAATCGGTCACGGACCTCTGTCACGAGGGCGTCCTCATCCACTGGCGGTCGGTGCTTCGGTCCTTTGGGATGCATCGTTGACCGCCTGAAATGCCCAGTCGTGTTTCGCATCAGGACAACGTTGGCGTAACGCTCCAACAAGTCGATGACCCACTCGACTTCCACCCTTCTCGGTGGAAGACAACGTAGGTAGGCCAGCAACAAGTCTGCGTAGCTCACATCTTGGTAGTCATCGCGGGCGGGGTCGCCGACATAGCGGACGATCTCGACGATGAACATGCTGATCGTGATTTCCCCAAGCTCGACCCGCCGGCCAACTCCCCGAAGCTTCTTCGGCAGCGTTTTGAGGCGGTTCTGAGCAGCCTTGGACAGCTGCCCAGATGCCGCTTTTGTGCCTGTGGATCGAACTGTCGCCA
>Ga0315900_10008554_pt1 | contig 13146 bp, 10 predicted proteins | sample LakEriMetagenome_FD_203521 | JGI IMG/M metagenome (GOLD analysis project Ga0315900, IMG submission 203521) | Freshwater fungal communities from buoy surface, Lake Erie, Ohio, United States - Buoy 12 MA114 | ecosystem: Environmental > Aquatic > Freshwater > Lake > Lake biofilm | place: USA: Lake...
AACCTTGACCCCCAGCCGAATGACCAACAGCGAGATACAAACGGGCAACAAAATCTCAAACAGCACGAGCGGCTGGTTTTGCGTCAAGACCGTGCGGGCCACAAACACCAGGCCCAGCAATACCGCTGGGAACAGGACACCGTCAAACAGTTTGCGGCCCAACAAAATGGCCAGATCACTCCCGCCCGACAAACGGCGCACCCCCCAGGCCGTGCCCCAGGCCAAGGCCAGACAGGCCACAAAAGCGGCCAAGGCGAGCATCGACTCTGGCCGCGCCAATGAACCCATCAAGAGCAACGGGTCCACCACGGCCTGCGCATTCATGCCCGCCATGACGGTGTCCTTTTCTCAATGAAGGCCTGCACACCCTCTTGCGCGACGTCGTGCACCATGTTGCAGGCCATGGTCTGGCCCGCCAATTGGTAAGCGGCGGCTATGCCCATCTCACGCTGCTTGTAAAACAAGGCTTTGCCCAAGCGCACCGCTTCGCGGGGCTTGGCCACAATGGCGCTGACCAGTTCCTCCACTTGCGCGTCCAGCGCGTCCCATGCACAAACCCGGTTGACCAGCCCCCGGCTTTGCGCCTCTTGGGCCGAAATGAAGCCGCCCGTCAGCAGCATTTCCATGGCCTGCTTGGCCTGCATATTGCGCACCAGCGGCACGCTGGGCGTGGCACAAAACAGACCCACATCGATGCCGTTGACGCCGAAGGTGGCGCTGTCGGCTGTCACCGCCAGATCACACTGTGCCACCAGTTGGCAGCCGGCCGCCGTGGCCAGACCCTGCACGCGGGCAATCACCGGCACGGGGAGGTTTTGGATCGCCAGCATCATGTGGCTGCACTGGGCAAACAGCTTTTGGTAATAGGCCAAGTCCGGCTGAGCGCGCATTTCTTTGAGGTTATGCCCGGCGCAAAAGGCTTTGCCCGCCGCCCCCAACACCACCACACGGGCCTGATCGTCTTGTGCAATGGCTGCGAGTGCCTGTTGCAGGGCATCGAGCATCGCCTCGCTCAAGGTGTTGAAACTGGCAGGGTTGTTCAGGGTCAGCCGGTGCACACCCCGCGCATCGCGCTCGTGCAACAGCAAATCTTCGGACTGGGGTCGGTTGGCATCGGTCATGGCTGCCATTGTGCCCAAAGTATGGGGCCTGAACGCCTTGGGACTGACCCACCCCTGGTTTTTCAGACGTCGGCCAGCACGCGCAAATGCGCTTCCACGCTGCGCCCCAGCGCGCTCAGGTTGTAGCCACCCTCCAGGCAACTGACGATGCGCCCTTGGGCATGGCGCAGCGCCACGTCCTTGATGCGCTGGGTGATCCAGGCGTAATCCTGCTCCACCAAGCCCATCTGACCCATATCGTCTTCCCGGTGTGCATCAAAACCAGCGCTGATGAAAATCAACTCGGGCCGGTGCGCTTCCAGCCGTGGCAACCACATCATGTCCACCAACTCGCGGATGTCCATGCCCCGTGTGTAAGCGGGCACAGGCAGATTCACCAAATTGGCCGCATTCGATGTCGAGCCCCCCTCCGGGTAAAAAGGGTGCTGGAAAAAACTGACCATCAAAATACGCTCGTCCCCAGCCACAATGTCCTCGGTGCCGTTGCCGTGGTGCACATCGAAGTCAACGATCGCCACGCGCTGGAGGCCATGCCGTTCCAGAGCATATTTGGCGGCAATGGCCACGTTGTTGAAGAAGCAAAAACCCATGGCTTTGTCGCGACAGGCGTGGTGGCCAGGCGGACGCACCGCACAAAAAGCATTCTCCAACTCGCCTGCCAGCACCGCGTCCGTGGCGTCGATGGCAGCGCCTGCGGAGACCAGGGCGGCATCCCAGGTGTGCATGTTGATCATCGTGTCCGGGTCCAGGCTGGTGTGGGTGGGGCCTCCAGCGGCCATGTCCTCGCGCAGCATGTCGCCCAAGCCGCGCAAAGTCGCCACATGCATGCGTCCGTGGGCCAACTCAATGTCGGCCAAAGCCGCCGGACTGGCCTCGCGCCGTTGCAAGGCCATGTCCACACCAGTGATCAGCAATCGGTCTTCGATGGCGCCCAAGCGTTCAGGACACTCCGGGTGCCCCGCTCCCATCTCATGCTTCCAGCAAACTGGATGGGTGAAATAACCTGTCGAGCCCATGGTGATGTCTTCCCGAATGACCTCAGCCCAAGGCTGATGGTATTGATGAATGGCTTTGTTTTTGTGGGTTCCAGCTTATCACGGCACCCATGGCCACCGAACACCCCTACCGTCCACCGCATGACTCGCTGTGCGTTGGGTGACACACCCCTTGGCGCCGCGTGTGGCGATTAAACTGGTGACCCCATGCAACAACTTCCCACCACCCGTAAATCAGGTCGTTTTTCCAACCCCTGGGTCGCCTTGACCTTGGCCCTGTTCTTGGCTGCAGCCAGCCCCATGTGCACAGTGGCTCAGACTCAATCCAGCGCATCTCCCGGAAACCGCCCCCAAGCCCAGCCCAAAAGCCAAGGCAGCCCCCCCAAAAAATCGGCTTCTGCCAAGGACAAAAAATCCTCCCCATCGGCGCAGTCGAGACAACAAAAAAAGACCAAGCCCCCCCAGGGCCCCACAGCCCGCACTGGATCATCAGCCAAACCAGCGCCAGGCCCTTTTTTCAGCGAATCGCCGGTGGCGATGGCATGGTCTGTTGAGGCGGCCGAGCGATTGAACCTCGACCCCAAATGGGTACAAACTCAACTCGGACTGGCACGGCGGCTGCCTTCCGTTGAGAAACTGGTCTTGCCGCCCAGCAGCCCGGCGGCCAAAAATTGGGCGGCTTACCGTGCCCGCTTTATTGAACCCCAACGCATCCAGACCGGCCTGCGTTTTTGGCAAACCCACAAAAATGCCTTGGAACGCGCAGAGCGAGAGTTCGGTGTGCCTGCATCCGTGGTGGTGGCCATCATCGGTGTGGAAACCTTTTACGGCCAGTACACAGGCAACTTCAGGGTGATGGACGCCCTGACCACTTTGGCCTTTCACTTCCCAACCGCTCACCCGCGTGCCGCGGCCAGAGAAACCTTTTTCAAAGGCGAATTGGAACAATTTTTGGTGCTCACCTCCCGCAGCGGTGCAGACCCCCTGACCGTCCGTGGCAGCTATGCCGGCGCCATGGGTCTGCCGCAATTCATGCCCTCGAGCTGGGCCAAATTCGCTGTCGACTTCGATGGTGATGGCCGGATCGATCTGTTTGGCAGCCCCACGGATGCGATCGGGTCGGTGGCCAACTACTTCAAAGCCTTTGACTGGCGGCCCGGCATGCCCACGCACTACCCCGTCACCCTCACCCCGGGCCAAACCGACATGGACAGCCTGATGGCCCCGGACATCTTGCCGACCTTCAGTGTGGCCAACTTTGTCAGCAGAGGCGCCAGCTTGTCTGGTGCTGCCCTGCAGCACACAGGCCCCTTGGCCTTGATCGAATTGCGCAACGGCACCGATGCACCCAGCTACGTGGCCGGTACAGAAAACTTCTACGCCATCACCCGATACAACTGGTCCAGTTACTACGCCATGGCGGTGATTGATCTTGCCGAGGCTGTGGCGCGGGAAATGCAAAACAAGCCTTAAGGGCCGTCACGCATGAACCCACTGAACCCCAAAAAATTGCTGCTGACCAAATGGACCGCGGTCAAACCCGTGGCCAAGCAAAAGCACTTTTTGGTCAGCCGAGTGATTCAGCCCGAACTGCCCACCGACCCGATTGAACAGGTGGAAATCGAAGCGGTTTTTTCCAAGGCCACGCAGGTCATTGCTTGGCGCGATCTGCAGGATGAAACGGTTTGGCGGCAGGGTTGGGTTTGATGGTCAATTTGCTAACAAGTCAATAGAAACATCCGTCACAAATTTGTGCCCTGCTCGGTTGTAGCCAGCAACTCGAATATGGATTTGAGACACGGTTGTGTTTCTCATCACATCACCCCAGCCGAAAACGGCCGATGTCGACCCTTTAGGCAAGGAATAATATTCCCTGATGGTGTCTCCATTGAAACCCACCGCTTGGATGTATGCGCCATCAACCTGCAAGCCATCAGGCATCGTGAAATCAACTCGCATACTTTGATTCGGACCAAAGGAAGTTGAAGTCACTGGAGAACCATCTATTTTGATAGCCTTCACGGTAATAAACATATCCGTTGACAATTCAGCAAAAGCCTTTGGGACACGGTCAACTGGGAGTTTGTATCCAGCGCCATTCAAAGACTGACCCTGCGCATCTTTAAGTACGATGTTGTAGGGCTGGGTCAACTTAACTTTGGGCAAATCAAGGCATCGTAGGGAGGCCTCTTGACCCACCGCACTGGCACAATCCCAAAAACCATTGCCATCGGTCAAAGCAGGACTGGTAATCGGCATGAAATCAGCATAGGTACTGGTCGTCAATTGAATTGGGCTTGAGAGACCCAGGCCAGTGATTTCTGCTTGTGCGATGCGCGGATTGTTTTTGCCACTGTTGTTGTACGCAAAAGGAGAGACATCGAAACGAATGCCATTTCGGATTCTGGGCTGAGAACGATTGACCAACTGGTTGGTCACTGACAGAGTCAGTTCATGCTCATTTTTAAACTCAACGCTCGCAATGTGAGCGTTTCCGCTGATTCTCCAAATGCCAGCTATTTTTCTCAATACCAAGCGCTCGGTATCTGCTCCAAACTCACTGCGAGTTTTGTAACCAATCCTGACCAGGGCTGTAGCCTGACTGGAACTGATCTGCGCCAAGGACCAACTTGTAAAACTCGCACCTACAAGATCCAGATCGGAACTGATCTCGTCAGCAAATTGTTGAAAAGGTTCACCACTTTGGATAAAGTTTTCAGAAGTGTCGAATACGCCGCTGTCAGCCACCTGTTGAGACGTCGGTAATTGCCTAGCAAACAGGTTTTCCAAGCGCCTCAAAACTTCACCGATAGCCTGGACATCCGCAGCCGCTGAGGTGCTGATCCCACCCATGTTTTCTGGAAGGATAGGGGTGGATGTAATGGGCAGCGTCACATCAATTGCAGCCATTTTGTCCTGTGTGATCAGATTTCGCAGAGTTGCAACGGATGCGTCTGTATCGTATTCAACCTTTACCAAGTCCATCAAGGCGTCCAAACCTGAGTGGTCAGCCTTGAAAACAGTTCGAATCAGGTCAATAGTTTCAGTAACCCCCAGCTGAATCAACACAGGCCTGAGTTTTGCATAGAGCGCATCTTGCGCTTCACGAATTTTCGAGTCAGTAAGCGAAGCCGCTAATTTGGGAATGTTGGAGGCGTCTGCCAAATACAAACTCACAAACTTACCCGCAATGCTTGACAGGAGCAGGTCGGTGAACGGCGTTACATTGATCGTGCCGCCTACATCAGCCTGGGTTCCAGCCGAGTAAAAAGTAACCGTCACGCCGGCAATGGTGCCTATCGCCTTGACAATGAACGGGCCTGTCATCCCATTCACATCTATTTTGTAAGTGCCATCGTCCTTTATTTGCGATCCTTTTTGGACTCCAAATTTATCGGTGATCTCCACATTGCCAATAATGGGCGCCCCTCCAGCAGCCACGCCTGAAATTACTGTGGAAACAGGGGGTTGATTGTTTTTACAAATTTCACCAGCAACACTTCCAAAAGAAAAGCCAGTGGCATTGCAACCACCTCCGCCGCCACATGAAGCCAGTAAAAGCACAACGGCAAATGTAATCAGCCAGCGAAAGGTACGGAACAATTTTTGAAGATGCATGGCAATGCTTCAGTGGCTTATAAAAATTGGCAAATGGGCATGTCAATATTGGTCACACTTGGATAAGCGAAAGCTCGTCGGTTATTTAGGTCAATGATCGCCCCGACTGCCCCCCCAACAATGGCATTACCCAGAAAACCTGCCGAGAGACCTGGCTGCACATCGGTGCTTGCGCCAGCGAGCAACCCACCCCGGCAGCTGACCAATACAGGCTCAGTAGTTCTGGGAAGGGTCAAGCGGGCCGGGGTTTCAAAATTGAAAGTTTTGCCCCCAACAGATGCACTGCAATAGCTATTTAAAACCACCCGCGTGCAGTCTGTTCGCACGGTCAAGATTTGATATGAATCATTCAATACAGATGCACATCCCCCAAGCAGGACCACTGCTAGCCACATGAAAAAACTTCGAAGGCGACTGTTCATAGGTTGATTTAAGTCCAATTTCAATCATCACTAATCGTCACGAGATCTTATAACTTTAATACGAATAGAGCCCTCTGTTCCGATTCCAGAAATCGCAGTAGCACTCGCATATCAACTAAATTTTATTCATTGAATTGTTTGAAAGAATTTTTTTAGCTTAAAGGTATTTCTGTATAGCCTGTCATCCGTCTGGCCGTGATTTCAAAAACAATCCATATTTCTGAGCAAATACCCTGATTTCAGGCGGTTTTCGCACATTTCGGCCAGTGCCCTTTAGGCCAGCTGAATGATCTTGTTCAATAACCACCCTGCCCCCTGCGCGCCTGCTCAGCTTCTCGTTGCCGCTTTTGTCTATCACGTTCACGCTTTAGGGCCTCTTTCTGACGGTCCACATTGGCCTTTAACTGTGTGACCCGCATCTGCTCTGGTGTGGGCGGCTTGGCGGGCTTGATGACGGCAGCCTTGGGTGGCTTGGGTGGTTGTGGTTTAACGGTTGTGCTTGCGGGCGGCTTGATATCATCTAGCAAGGGATAGTCATGACCCTCGCTGCTAAGTTGGGTGGGAGCCACATGCACACAGCCCATGCCAAACTGATACTGGCATAGCAAGCGAGCATGCACCGCAGAGTTGGCCGAAACAACTGTCTTGACCAGCTGGCCTCTGATGCGGAGGGTGACGAGGTATTTGTTCATACCTGTATTTATCGTCACGCTCCACGGATGGTTTTATTTCACAAAGCCTTCGCGAAGTTTGACCGCAGCGGCTTCGATCTGCGCGTCCAGCTCGCCAGCTTCTACGGCCTGCTTGATCAACTCCAGTGTGGGTACGAGTTCAGCAGCGGTGGCAATTTCCACAGCACTTTTGCCCTTGCTGATTTCCAGCTTGCGAGCGCCATACCTGATGTTCAGGGCTAGCTTATTGGCGTCAGTGGTCCACCACCACGCGCGAACACGGCGTGGAACTTCAACACTGCGGCGACTGCCATCAGGATCAGTGACAGAGCGAAAACGGGTCATGGTGAATTGAGTTCCTTCAGCCAGGCTTTTTGCCAACTGAATTTGCTCCCACAACTTGCGGGCTAGTTTCATGCGGCGCAGCACTTGGGGGTTGTTGCTGACGGTTTTCTTGGCCGCTGTGACCTTGAGTGATTGCAAGAACGCGATGGGTGTTGTGGATGCTGTGGACATGTGCTTTTCCTTTCAAATGTTTGTAAAGCACAGACAATTGTGTGATCGACCACGGGGTCAGGGCAACCGCCGTGGCTTGGTATCCCGAAGGTTTGGCGGGATATCGGAAAACCCATCAAAAACACCCAGTTTTGTTAGCTACTTTTGTCACGGTGATAAATAAACATAGCGGGTGGATCGAAGAACAGTTGATGCCCGCTGTCTCTACCGAGAAACAAGAGCTGCGTCACTCAGTTGCAATGGCGCCCTAGACCTGGACAGTGGTGTTCGCAGGGACGGAAATTCCGAGCGGTAGCGGAGACTTGTAGTCACTACCCGAGAAGGATGCTGTTGGCGGTTGCTGGCCAATTGACTCAAGAAGCGAACGAATATTTTCAGCACAAAGATTGTGGGGCCTAGCCCTGCGAATCACGAGCAAGCTCTGCAGACCACACCGCAACTTGCGAACACCGCGGACAGTTGGCACTTTGGCTGTCCTCGCAAGTTGCGTTTCATTTTGAAGCTGCACGTAAAAGGAGACCGCGAAACCGCCCTTCCCATGCAAATGGTTGTGCTCAAGTGCTGTGGAGTAAAGAACTCATCGAAAGACCGAGCCTTGCCCATGCTGAGCCTGGTCAAGAAGGCTCAGTGTGGGTTGAATCTATCGAAAGTCCCAAGTCAAACATCACTGATCAGCTACTGAAGAAAACATCTGTAAATCAAAAAATTCTCGTTAAACCATTGGGTCACACTGAACTTTCGAACTACGAAGTAGACATAAGTGATGAGCCAATCACTGAGCTCTGAAAGAGCGACAGGGATGGCGAAGTCACTAGCGAACGCCAGTTCGCTCTATGTACTAGCGCATATGACATATCGGTAAATGAATGCGTGGTCGTGTTTGATCTGTAGGACTACAAATGGCAAGGGCAGATGACCGGTTAAGCCGATGCGATGGTCAGGACCTGATCACAACAACCGACATTTCATTTAGACGGCTATGACACAAAGTGTCGGGTGAACCGACACCTCATGACAAGGGTCTGTGATTGTTAGACCTAACTTAATGCGCAAGCCTCCTACAAATCAACCCTACAACGCGTGCTCTTTGGACGTCATGAACCTAGGGTACTGAAGCCGGAAAAATTGGTTTTAAGACGGATTTCTTGGTGACCGGTAAAAACTTGGGTATATAACTGAGTTAGGCCCGAAGCAGTCTTTAGAGCTGCGCCATTTCAAGTCAGGTGTGCAGCGTGAGCGGTCATCGGGTCATATGTGCTGTCGGACAGACGTTTGCCATCAACAGATATTAAAAATTTGTTATGGACAAGCCGCTACCAGTTTCACTTGCAGACTCCGCTTGTAGATCAAGCAAGTCGGCAAGCAACAGATGACGCATCTCGGAATGTGGAAACAGACGTTGCAGATAAATCGGAAGATTCTCAGAAAGATCAGGAAAGATTTTTTTCAAGGCACTGAACGTCTTCAGCGCAGCAGGGTGCTTACCTTGTCGAGCTTGAATGGCTGCAAAAAACAGCAGACTTTGCGGAAATGTCTGTGGATTGACCTTGGAAAGGTAATCTAGCGATTTGTCCAAGTTCCCTTGGCGATATTCGTTGGCGTAATACGGGAGCCAGTACCAATCTGGATGCAAAGGGGTGAGTTCACGGGCGCGGTCCATGAGTACTAGGCCACCCTCCCAGTCCCCATTGCATGCAGTGAACACCCCGATCCCTGCCACGATGTCTGATCTGTAAGGCGCCAGCTCCAATACTTTGCTTGAATATTCTTTAAAAAGCGATTTTTCGCCTCTTTGATAATGCGATGACGCCAATGCATAGATGGCTGTAACGCAGTCCGGAGCTAACGTCAAAGCATGCATGGCGCACCGGATGGATTCGTTCAAGGCCTTACTGTGCGTAAGAGCCTTTTCAAAACCGAAGACATGCTCGTTCCAGTGAATACCAGACAGGCAAGCCCAAGCTTCTGCATACAGCGGTGCATTTTGGACTGCTGACAGCAGAGACGCTTTGGCAATCGCATGCGATTGGGGGGTGTACTTTTCAGTGTGGGCATAAAAGTGGAGAACGGCCGCATAAGCCGACCCGTCTGAGGGCTTGTTTCGAACCAGGCGTGAAATGACCCCTGAAGGCGTAGCCAGCGAAGCTGCAATCTTGAGGGCGATTTCATTTTGTAACTCGAACAACTGAGTTGGATCGCTTGGGAGCTCGAATTTTTGTGACCACATCACTTGGCAAGTCTTCACATCCGTCAGTTTGGACAAGATTTCATACCCTCCGGGTTTGAACCGGACGGAGCCATCCAAGACGTAATCGGCGTTCTCATTCGCGGCCGATAAAAACTTGGCACGCGAGGCTTCTGAATAGTCCATTTGATGGGTCATAGAAATCAGCCTCAGCGTACGGGTCTGCGCCAACATGTGAATCAAGTCATGCGCCATACCGATGCATATCTCCTGCTGCGAAGAGTCTCCCCCCAGGTTCTGAAACGGAATGATGGCCAGACGCGGCGAAAAATTGGATTGGTCGTCCGCACTGGGCACCAAATCAAGGCCGTAACAACCTGCAAGGATGCTCAATTGCCAGCTTTGGTTGCGTCCCTCTTGCCGGTAGAAGTCAGTTAGTAGCGTCTTGAGGCGACTAATTTGGACACGGTGAATGGAGGACTTCTCGGCTTGTTGCGCAGTGAGCTGAAAGAACGCGGTTGCCACCAATTGAGCGGTGACGTTCTCTGCCCCTAAAGCAGCAGTTCTGTCTGCCAAGAATTCGAGCAGTTTGCAGATTTTTGAAGCCCGCTTGAAGGTCTCGGAACCCAAAACCGCTTTGACTGAGTTATCGAATTGGAGGGAATGGTGCTTCATGAGAAAAAAGGCGCATTAAAAAAATCAGGGCTGACAACTGAAATTGCATAGGTGACTGTGAAGGCCTTCAAAACAATCTTGAATGTAACGCGTTACATGCACTAGCTTGGATTGCTTGACTACAGTGGTAGGGATGGATACCAATAACTAATCATTGCCAATCAAAATGACTTCGCCCAGTACCAGCAGATCTCAAATCTGGTCAGCAGACTATGCGAGTTTGCTGGTGGAGGGGCGCCTGGCGGCCGGTCTTGAGCAAACTACCTTAGCCATGGAGAACACGCTGAGTTTGAAACAGCTGCAAGAGCTGGAAACGGGTGGTTGCTCGGCCTTTTATTCGGAAAGCATCAAGTACACGACTGGGGTCAAACTCCTGCGCAAACTGGGACTGGCATTCGACCACCTAGAGCTCGTCAATGAGGAGCCTCCTTCGGATTCAACGGAAGCGGCACAGGTGGCCCCGAACAAAGATGAGCCAATTCTGGCCACCTCAGAGCCTGTGACATTGTTGAATTCCGGCACCAACTCCCAAGCAAGCGCGTGGCGAATCATTGCCATTCTGGCAATGTTGATTGCACTTGCCTATTTCATGAATTAAGCATCCAGTTAAATTAATTACTAAATGAAAATAATCATTATGAAGTCCATCTGCAACCTCACCCTCTTAGTCACTGTAGCGCTTGCTGTAACCGCCTGTTCTGGTGGTTCCGATGCTCCAACGGCTGACGCACTGCCCCCTAGGGATCTCAGTGTCATTCCAGCCATAACAATAACAACCATCGAGGGGCCCTTTGTTTTGGCCGAGCGGTCCGTGACCACCGACTCGGCAGTGGGTACGACTGTGGCCGCTGCCTCAGGTACGCCGGTGGCGCACACGCCTCTGCCGGCGGAATTGTTCGGCTCCCTAGCGCTGGTTGCTCAAAGCGGCGGCGCCACGCGCCTGGGCGAGATCTATCAGTTTGACGGCAGCGGTTCCAAAGTGGTCAAGACCTTCACCGGCAGACCATTCATGAGGAACACCAGCCCAAACGAGCATTCTTTCGCCTTCAACGAAGTTGACGGTCGCTTCTACGGGTTCTTGAGCAACTCGTCCTTGCCTTCTGAGAACCAAATCGTTCTCATGCGTTTCGATCCGGTCACCGACAAACTGGAGCTCCTCAAGACATTGGACACGAGGGGCGCAGGAAAGACCGCAGGTCCCGGCATCACCGTCTCAGATCTGCGACCGAACAACACCATTCGCACCCCGCTTGTAAGCAAAGATGGCAAGTCGCTGATGGTCATGGTCGACGGTGGCCGCGCTGGCCGCGGGCTGTTATTGCATGTGGTGCTCGACCAGGGAAGCGCAAACTACCTGAAAGAAACCGTGGTCTATGACTTTTTCTCACGCGATGTGGAAGAAGGTCTTTGCAGTGGACTCGTCGGTGAGAAGACGGAGATGGTGTGGTCACGCGACCGCACCAAGATCTTGCTGGGCACGCAGGGTTCGCGCTACATCTTGAACGCTGCAGATCCCACGGCTGTAGCCTGCGCGCCTGCTGGTTCAGTGGGCGGCGCGGCCACCTACACCAAAAACGGGCGGATCTTCAGCCTTGCACCGCCCGTGGGAAATGACCTGTCACGGCCTTGGACCTTCACCGCGATCAGCCAGTTCAATCCCGTAGGCAAGCGACTTGGGCGCTACCTGTTCGAAGACGCGAGTGGTACCGTGCGCTGGACAGTCGAGGACATACAAAGCCGCGAGGCTCAGATTTTTGGCCCACCCGGGAGCAATACCGCGCTTTACAGGCTGGCCGAGATCGACTGCCACCGCATCGAGGGGGTGTTGCCCATATCCTTTAGCAACGAATCGCTGGTTGCCTGCAGCGGCCTCGACGCCGAAACCAGTTTGCAGATTTCGGCACCCAAGCTGCTTTCGCAGGCAGCAAGCCTCAACCTCAGTAACGCCAGCACGATGTCGGCCTGGATCAGAGACGAGCCCAAAGGTTACTTCGGCAGCTACTTTGCCGGGCTCACATCGTCACCGGCGTCGGGGCTGTTATTTGCTGCCTCAACCGACGTTGCTGCCGGCATCTGCGATGAGAGGCCCAATTCAGTTTTGCCGTGCACGCCTTCGCAGTTGTTGGAACTGGATCCCAGCCGACTTTTCTTCAGAAAGACCCTGGCAACCGGTTCGGCCACTTTGGGGAAATATTTTCACGGTAATCCGGCAACGGGCAGTTCGGCCAGCGACGGCGTTCTCGACCGCTACGTCGTGTGGTTGGCCAGTGCTGCGAACGAGGCATCACACGTGGTGAACAAGTATGACCGTTTCAACGGAAAGATTACCTCGGTGCCCATCGACCCAGACCGCGGAGCCTATCCCTACGGCAAGCTTCAGCCGCTCGGGCCTGACCATCTTATCGGCCTGATTTCGCTGACGTCCCCAAGCTACGATTCTGGGCGTCTCGGCGGTCATCGTGGTTCGAGAGACAGGGCCGGCGGTGGCCTGGGCGTGGTGATCTACCAGCGCAGCACCATGGAGCCCGTCCGGATGGCCGAGGTGACAGACATAGCCTACCTGGGAGCAGAACTCGTGCTTGGGCAAGGCGATTCAGCTTGGCTCACAGCAATTGCTGAAAAGTCAGGCGTCTCAAGCGGAGACGGTGGCTACTATCGACAAAAGCTGCTGCATGTGGACACGAAGACGTTGAAGGCCACCGAGTGGGTGCGGGTTTTCGCATCCCGCCTGCCTGCCGATAACGACTGGAAACCGGCGATCCGTGATGACGCGGTCTACTATGCGGCAGAAGGCGATATCTCAGTGGGTGCTCCCATTTACACCGTCGCTTGCGCACGGATCAGCGACCCCAAGATCTCGATCAAATCACTTACCTTTGGCCCAAACAGCGCGTTCCGGCCAGCCAGCGAGGGGCTTCCGGTCGGAGGCCCAGTGTTTGTGGC
>Ga0315900_10008555_pt1 | contig 13145 bp, 10 predicted proteins | sample LakEriMetagenome_FD_203521 | JGI IMG/M metagenome (GOLD analysis project Ga0315900, IMG submission 203521) | Freshwater fungal communities from buoy surface, Lake Erie, Ohio, United States - Buoy 12 MA114 | ecosystem: Environmental > Aquatic > Freshwater > Lake > Lake biofilm | place: USA: Lake...
ATCTCGAGCCGCCTCCAGAAGTACATCCCGGAACCGGTGGTCACCGCGTCGCTCACCGCGCTCGAGGGCAACCGCGTCTACGTGATCGGCCAGGTCACGAAGCCCGGCACCTACGTGATGAATCCCCGGCTTACGGTCCTGCAGGCGCTGTCCGTCGCCGGCGGCATGACGCCGTTCGCGAGCGTCAACGACATCCTCGTGCTCCGCGGCACGGGTGCGACGCAGCGCGTGATCCCGTTCCGCTACGCCGACGTCGTCCGCGGGCGCAGCCTGGAGCAGAACCTCGTGCTGGAGGCCGGCGATGTCGTCATCGTGCCCTGAGGGCCGCCTGCTCGCGGGCGCGTCTGCCGGCGCGGTCCTGCGCCGCACCGCGATCGCGGGCTTCGTGTCCGCCGCGGCCCTGCTGGCCGGCTCACGAGACGCGGGCGCGGAGCAGTGGTACCTCGTGCCGAGCGCCGAGACCTCGGCGGAGTGGAACAGCAACCGCGAGATGACCGAGCGCGAGGAGCTCGAGGATCCGGGCGCCGGCTACAGGCTGGTCGCCGGGCTCGCGGCCGGCGTGCGTACGCCGCGCGGCGCGCTCGAGCTGCGCCCGCGCGTGCAGCTGCAGGAGTTCCCCGACCGGTCCGGCGTGGATCCGGTGGACGGCACGCTCGACGCCGACGGATTCCGGCGGTTCGCGAAGGGCGAGGCCAGCCTGCGCGCGCGCTACGCGCGACAGGACGTCTACAACGCGGAATACGGATCGGCGGGTTTCGACGAGCGCGACCCCGCGGACCCGGGCATCGACGCGAGCGGCATCGTGCTGGTGGGCGGGCGGCGCGACACGCTCGAATTCGAGCCGACGCTGCGGTGGCAGCTGAACCCTCTGACTGCGATCGAGGCGGGCGTCGAGTACGAGCAGGTCGACTACCAGCAGAGCATCGGGTTCCGGCGGGAGGGCTACGACTCGCTGCGCGGCGACGTCGGCTGGGCACGCGCGCTCTCGCCCCGGATGGAGTTCCAGGCCGGGCCGTACGTCGCGCGCTTCGAGTCCGAGACCGGCGGCAACGAGACGGACACGCTGGGGCTGCGCCTCGGCGCGCGTTACCGGTGGTCCGCGGTGACCTACCTGTCGCTGGCCGTCTCCGGCGAGCGGAACGAGATCACGAATTCGCGCACCGGCCAGTTCGGGACGAAGGTGAACGACTGGGGCCTCGAAGCCTCCGGCTCGAGCAGTCACGCGGTCGGCGTCCTGCGCTACGCGGTCGGCCGGTTCATCGCGCCCAGCACGCTCGGCACGCGGCGAGTGTCCGACCAGTTGCGTCTCCAGTACTCCCACGACCTCGCGCCGCTCACCCGCTTCGCCGGTGCGCTGCGGCTGTCCCGCGACCGGCGCGTGGGCAGCAACGGTACCGGCGAACGCGACCGCGCGCTCGTCGAGTTGACGCTGATACGGCAACTCACGTCGACGCTCGCCGTCAGCGGCGGTGCGCGCTACGCATGGCAGGACTTCGGCACGGAAGCCGCCAGGAACACCGGCGTGTTCCTCGGCCTCGTCTACCAGGGACTCGACCGCAGGGAGGCGGCGTTCCGATGAACCAGTCTGCGGAGAAGGTGGTCACACTCGGCGACTACGGGCGGCTCGTCCGGCGGCGCTGGAAGTATCTCGCGACGATCGTGCCGGCGTTCCTGCTGGCCGCGATCTTCTACGCCTACCTCGTGCAGCCGATCTACCGGTCCTCGGGCACGCTGATGCTGGAGCCGTCCGCGCTGCCGGCGAACCTGGTGCCGAGCCTGGTCGGTCGCGTGGCCAACGCGGACCTCGAGGCCAGTCAGCAGATCGAGCTGTTGCGGCGCCGGGTGATGACCCCGGACGCCCTGCAGGGTATCGCGCGCCGCACCGATCCGTACCCCGGGGAAGCGGGCCTCGACCTCGCCGCGAAGGCTGCGCGCATCGCACGCGACACGTCGATCGAGCCGGTCGACCCGGTGACCAGCCAACCGAAGGAGTTCTCGACGGCCTTCGCGATCCACTACGACAACCCCGATCCGCGGATCGCGAAGGCGGTCGCGGAGCAGCTCCTCGAGCTCTTCGTCACCTACAACCGCCGGATGCGCGCCGAGCGCGCGGGCGAGGCCTACAGGTTCCTGCGCGAGCAGGCGGCCCAGCTCGAGACTTCGATGACCGACATGGAGCAGCGGCTGGCCGCCTTCAAGGCACGCTACGGCGACGCGCTCCCCGAGTCGCAGAACCGGAACCTGCTCGGCATGGATCGCGCCCAGCGCGACCTCGACATGGTCCAGCGCGACATCCTGTCGGCGCAGGAGCGCGAGAACCTGCTGGCGGTGCAGCTAGAGGCGCTGAGCCCCAGCCTCGCGGTCGCGGTCGGCGACTGGCGCACCGAACTCTCGAAGCTCCGCGGCGAACTCGCAGCCGCCGAGCAGAAGTACACGGCCGACCACCCCGACGTGCGGCGGCTGCGGCGCGCCGTGGCCGAGATGGCGGCGCAGGGCGGCTCGACCGACGCGCGGAGCGCGCGTGTGCCGGACAACCCGGAGTACCTGCGAGTGCGCAGCCAGCTCGACAGCGTGCGTCGCGAACTGGACTCCCTGCAGGCGCGTGCACAGCGCATCCGCGGCGAGTACGCCGCCTTCCAGCGCAACGTGACGACCGCCCCGACCGTCGAGCGCGAGTACGTGCGACTGGTGCGCGAGTACGAGAACGCGCATAAGCGCTACGTCGACGTGCAGGACAAGATCAAGGGCGCCTCGCTGTCGCGGGAACTCGAGACCGAGGCTCGCGGCGAGCGCTTCACGCTGATCCGCGAGGCCTCCTCGCCCGGCGCGCCGTACTCGCCGAACCGCGTCGGCATCCTGCTGCTCGGCCTGCTGCTGGGCATGGCCCTGGCGGTGATCACCGCGCTGATGGCGGATGCCTCCGACCCAGCCGTGCGCGGCACCGAGGACCTCCGGGCTCGCTTCGACGCGCCACCGCTCGGCGCGATCCCGCCGATCGCCAACGCCGCCGACCGGCAGCGCCGCAAGCGCGCGATCGGGACCGCGGCGCTCGCTTACCTGGGCGCGGCCGCGGCAGCGGTCGCCGTGATCATGGCCGCCTGAGCGGCGCACTTCCGACGAGCGCCGCAGGTGACCAAGGAGGGTCGCAGTGAGCATCGAACGCGCGCTGGAGAAGATGAGGCAGGGCATGGAGTCGCAGGCCGTGCGCGACAGGCCAGTGCGTCCGACCGCGCTGCAGCGCGCAGGGCAGATCGTCGGGCTGCGCTCGGCCGAGAAGCCCATGCGCCGGCGGCCGACCCTGGCGATCGTGCCCTTCGATCCCGAGGTGGCGGCGCAGAGCCGGGTGCTCACGTCGGGCGGCCGGGACGCGGAGGATCCGCGGGCCGCAGCCGCTTATCGCATCCTGCGCACGCGCGTGCTGCACAAGATGCACGGCGCCAACTGGACGACGCTCGCGATCACAAGTCCCGGCGCCGGCGAGGGCAAGTCGCTGACGGCGCTCAACCTCGCGCTCAGCATCGCGCGTGCGCGGGCCGGCGACGTGTTCCTGATCGACCTCGACCTGCGCCACCCGTCGATCTGCCGGTACCTCGGCGTGACTCCGCCGCGCGACCTCGCGAAGTACTTCGACGGCGACGGGGTGCCCGAGGACAGCTTCTTCTCGGTCGGCATCGAGAATCTCGCGATCGCGGGCAGCCTGGCGCCGACGGACCGCGCGTCGGAGATGCTCGCCTCGGGGCGGCTCGACGAACTGCTCGCGGCGATCCCGGGCATGGCCTCGGAGCCGATCGTGCTGGTCGACCTGCCCCCGCTGCTCGTGACCGACGAAGCGCTGATGGTGGCGCCGCGCGTCGACGCGGTCACTCTCGTAGTCGGCGAGACCCGTACCCGGCGCGACGCGCTCGAGCGTGCGCAGCACCTGCTCGAGGACTTTCCGTTCGCCGGGGTGATCCTGAACCACGCGAGCGAGACGTACGGCGCCGAGTCCTACTACGGCTACGGTTACCGCGGCGCGCCGCTCCACGGCTGAGCGCGGGGCGCCGCGCCGATGAACCGTTACTCCCGCGGGCAGGCACGGCGGTCGGTGTTCGCGACTGCCGGGTTCCGGCTGGTGTCGCAGGCGGCGACGCTCGCGAGCTACGTCGTGCTCGTGCGCGAGATGACCGAGGAATCGTTCGGCGTCCTGAGCCTGCTCTATGCGATCGTGCCGGTCGTCAGCACGGTCGCGTCGTTCGGCATCGAGCAGACGCTGCGGCGCTTCCAGCCGGAGTACATCGCGCGCGGCGAGCACTCCGCCGCGCAGTGGCTGTACGGCATCGCCGCGAGGCTGCGCCTGCTTGCGAACCTGCTGGTGCTCGGGGCGGTGCTGGCGGCCTGGAACCTGCTCGCGCCGGTGTTCGGGCTCGCGCCGTTCCGCGGGGCGTTCCTGCTGTTCTGCGTCGTCATCCTGCTGCACTTCCAGGTCTCCCTGCTGAAGGTGTCGCTGGCCTCGCACATGCGCAACGGGCTCGCGGTGGCGCTGACGGTCGCGCTGCCGGGCGTGAAGCTGGCGGGGTACTCGTATGCCGCGTGGCGCGGCGAGCTGACTCTGGAGCTCGCGATCCTGATCGATGCCGCCGGCTACGCGGCGACCTGGCTGGCGCTCCGGCTGGCGCACGAGCGCCACCGCGCCGGCGACGGCGCCGGAGCCGGCGTCGAGCGCGAGCCCGCGGAGCGCCGGCGGCTCGGGCGCTACGCGCTCTTCAACAACTTCAACGACGCCGGCACGCTGCTGCTGACCGCAAAGAGCGACAACTTCTTCGTCGCGGCGCTGCTGAACGCGGTCGCGGTCGGTGCGTACTCGTTCTACACGCGGCTGAACGAGATGGTGTCGCAGTGGCTGCCGATCCGGCAGCTGGCCGACGTGATCCAGCCGCTCCTGTTCGCGGTGCCGAAGTTGGAGGCGGAGCGCCGGCTGCCGCGCTACTTCGCGCTGCTGCTGAACACGACGCTCGCCGTGCAACTGCCCATCGCCGTCTACGCGGCGGCCTTCCACGCGGAGATCGTCGCGGCGGTGTTCGCGGGCAAGTTCGCGGAGTGGTCGTGGTTGCTGCCCGTGGTGGTCGGGTTCGCGACGCTGAACCGGATCGCCGAGCCCGTGACGCTGGTCGCGCAGTACCAGGAGAAGGCCGGGATCATCCTGGCCAGCAAGGTGTTCGGCCTCTACAACGCGGTGGCGATCCTCGCGCTCGCGCCGGCGTGGGGTCTGCTCGGCGTGGCCCTGGCGACCGGCACCGCGCAACTGATGAAGAACGGCTTCATCTGGTGGCACGTGCGTCGCACCGCTCGGTGGGACAACTGCGGAGCCGTGCTGCTCGCGTACGTCGCCGTCGGTGGCGGCGCCTACTGGGCGTGCCGCGCCGCTGCCGATGCACTGGAGGGGGGACTCTGGCTCGACCTGGCGTGCGGCGCGGCCATCTGCGGGTTCGCGACGCTCGTGTACCTGCGCACTCCGGCGCTGGCCGACTCGGACCGCGCGATCCTCGCCTCGGTGTTCCGCGGGCGCGAGATCCGCGTGCTCGGCTGGCTGGGCGTGGTGCGGCCGACCGCGACGAGGACCACGTGAACGCTCTGATCCTGGCGCTGATCGCGACCGTCATGCTCTCGGGCTGGGCAGTGGACGAGGGATGGCTGCCGCGCCTGGCCAAGCTGGCGCCCGAGGCCGTGTCGGGAGTCGTGCTGGTGATCGTGATCGCGCTCGGCGCGCGCGACCGGTTCCGGAACGTTCGCCCCGCCTACTGGCTGGTGTTCGCCTCCGCGGCGCTGTCGCTGGCCTTCGGCGCGATGGCGAACGCGGTGGATCCGGGCCCGCTGGTCAGCGCGCTGCGCAACTACGCAAGAGCGGTCCCGCTCTTCTTCCTGCCGGCCGTGTACCTGTTCGGCGACCGCCAGCTGCGCACCCAGTTGCTGCTGATACTGCTGCTGTGCATGCCGCAGTTCCCGCTCGCCTGGCAGCAGCGCCAGACCGCGCTCGCCTGGGGCAACACCTCCGGCGACGAGGTGGTCGGCACGCTGCTGCTCTCCGGGGCGCTGTCGGTGTTCCTGATCGCGGTCGCCTGCGTGCTGCTCGGCTTCCACCTCAAGGGGCGGCTGCGCCTGGCGTGCCTGCTGCTGCTGCTGGCGATCGTCCTCGCGCCGACCCTCGTCAACGAGACCAAGGCCACTCTGGTGATGCTGCCCGTCGCGATGTTCGCGACCTTCCTGGCCACCGCGCAGCCCGGGGCGCGCCTGAAGTACACGGTGGCCGCGACCGCGTTCGTGGCGGCGTTCGTGGCCGCCTTCGTGCCCGTCTACGACCACTTCGTCGCGAAGCGCGACAGCGGCGTGCCGATCGCCGAGTTCTTCACGGACCGCGACCACCTGCGGCGCTACATGGGCGAGGGCGTGCCGGTCGGCGCGACCGAGGCGGGGCGAACCGACGCGGTGCTGACGCCCCTGAGCTACAACGCGCGCGACCCCGTGCAGTTCGCGCTCGGACTGGGTCCGGGCAACGTCACGCTGTCGCCGCTGGGTCACGGGTTCAGCGGCGAGTACGCGCGCAAGCTCGAACCGTTCCTGAAGTCGACAGTGAGTTTGCTGATCATGGAGGGCGGGCTGCTCGCGCTCGGCCTCGCGCTTGCGCTCAACTGGCTCGTGTTCCAGGACGCGCGCGTGGTCGCCCGGTCCGGGAACGACCTGACCGCGGCGCTCGCAGCGGGCTGGGTCGGCGTCGCGGTGACGGTCGCGCTCGGCAGCTTCTACGCGAACCTCGTCGCGCACGAAGCCATCTCCTACCTGTTCTGGTTCTTCTCCGGGGTCGTCGCGGCCCGGCGGATGCGGCTCGCGCGATGACGGCGCGCGGCCTGCGAATCCTGTTCTTTCCGCGCGAGCCGTACCCGACCGACCGGGTTCGCATCGAGGTCCTGTTCGGGCGGGAACTCGCGGCCCGCGGTCACCGCGTCGACCTCGTCGCGCAGGCGGCGGACGCGCGCACTCCGCCGGGACGCCGCCGCTGGTCGGGTGGCGAGGTCGCGCTGGGATCGACCGACGACGGCCGCGGCTTCCTGCGGCGCCTGCGCAAGCGCTGGCGGGGGTTCGCTCACGCGGTCCGCTCGCTGTCGCTCGTCGATCCGCTGGATTACGACGTGCTGGTCGTCAGCGACACCTTCTGGTTCGCGGTGCTGGCGGGCGCGGCCGCCCGCCGGAAGCGCGTGCCGTTCGTCTACTGGCTGACCTTCCCTTACCCGGAGCTGGAACTGCACGGGGCACGCACCGGTACCGCCCGCTACCCGTGGGCCGCGGCGCTGCTCGGCCACACCGGTGCGTGGCTGCTGTACCGCCGCATCCTGCCCCAGGCCGACCACGTATTCGTGCAGAGCGAACGCATGGGCCGTGCGGTCGCCGCGCACGGCGTGGACGAGCGCCGGATCTCGCCCGTCCTGACCGGCTTCTGCGCCCGCGAGATCGTCGCGGTCGGGCCGCGCCGCGCTCCGGCCGGCGATACGCCGGTGATCGCGTACCTCGGCACGCTGAGCGCGGATCGCCAGCTCGAGGTCGTGATCGACGCGCTCGCGCTCCTCCACGCGGGCGGGCTGCGCGCGCGGCTGCTGCTGGTCGGCGACGCGCACCGCGAGCGGGACCGCCTCGCGCTGGAGCGGCGCGCCCTGGAGCGCGGCGTTTCGTCGCACGTGGCGATCACCGGCTTCCTGCCCCAGCCAGAGGCGGTCGCGCGCGCGGCGGAAGCGGACGTCTGCATCTCGCCGATCCCGCGTACGCCCATCTTCGAGGTCGGCTCGCCGACGAAGCTGGTCGAGTATCTCGCGCTCGGGCTGCCGGTGGTCGCCAACGATCACCCGGAGCAGCGGGACATCCTGCGCGCCTCGCGCGCGGGCGTCTGCGTGCCGTGGGGCGCACGGCACTTCGCGCGGGCGCTGGCCTGGCTGCTCGCGCGTGCGCCCGACGAGCGCGTGGCGATGGGGCGGCGCGGCCGCGAGTGGATCGAAGCGAACCGGAGCTATGCGCGGCTCGCCGACGACGTCGAGCGCACGCTCAGGCGGCTCGCGCGCGAACATGAAGAAGCCGTATGTCGCGGATCGAGTACACCCGGAGCGCTAGGCGGAGCGGAAACTCGCGACCTATAGTTCGCGCACTACCCGCATCCACCGCGCCCGGCCGCACGGCCTCGCGCGTTCGTGCCACCGGTCGCCGAGACCGACTTGCCGGACGATCCCGATGACCGTTATCGCCTCCTGCCTCCCGTTCGTGCGCGTCGCGCGCGCTGCGCTCCACGCCGTCACGCTGGTCGCGTGCGCCATGCTGCCCGTCGCACAGGCGCTCGCACAGGCGCGGCCGTCCGTGCCGCCGAAGGTCTGCGTCGGCGATCCGCCCGTCTGCGTCGGCACTCCGGCGCGCACGGCGTCGACGGGCCGGATCAAGTGGAACCCGGGCCACTACATGAACGCGCCGACCGTCAGCGACCCGAAGGTCGTGAACCCGACGCAGCTCGCCGACGAGCCGTACGTGAAGGGCATGCAGCAGCGCTACTGGTGGGCGACGCTCGAGCCGGAGCGAGGCCGCTACGACTTCTCGATCATCGACGGCCATCTTGCGGTGCTGAAGCCGATGGGCAAGCGGCTGGTGATCCAGATCATGGACCGCAGCTGGAGCGGCACCTCCGCGACGGGACGACTGCCGGCGTACCTCGGCACGCCCGAGTTCAACGGCGGCTGGTACGTGAAGCCGAACTCGACGGGCGTCGTCGCGCGAATCTGGGAGAAGCCCGTCATGGATCGGCTGATCGCCCTGTACGAGGCGCTCGGCAAGCGCTACGACGGCGAGGTGTACGTCGAGGGCATCACGACGGAGGAGACCTCGATCGGCTTCTCGCCGGGCGGGTCCGCGCCGTCCAGCTACAACCGTCCGGCGCTGGCGGCGCAGCTGAAGAGGCTCGTCACGGGCGCGCGCCGCGCGTGGCCGAACTCCAACGTGTTCGTCTACACGAACTTCCTGACCGGCGAAATCGAGGGGATCATCGAGCACGTCGCCGCCGAACGCGCAGCCCCGGGCGGCCCGGACGTGCTGCCGCCGCCGCACCGCGGCGCGGAAGGCGACAGGATCATCCAGGGCCTCGTCGGCGGAACCGACTACCGCGGGAAGCTCGCGATCGGTTACGCGGTGCAGTCGCCGGCGCTGTGCGGGAAGGAGGGTTGCTGGGAACCCTCGGTGCTCGCCGATCACGCCGTGAACACGCTCGGGGCGACGCACGTCTTCTGGACGCGGCTCGGCACGCATCGCGACACGCCGACGCTGAAGGTCTCGTGGGACTACGGAATCCTGCCGGCGATCCGCGCGATCCGCGGTCGCACGAACACCGCCTGCCCCAGTGTCTACCAGGGCGCCTGCGCGACCGGCGGCAGCTGACCGGGCGTCATCGCTGGCGCCACGGCCGCGGCGTGCAGTAGCTCGACCAGCCGGTCGAGGTTGGCGGGAGAGTGGTGCGCGCGCGCGTGCTCGGCCGCGCGCCGCACCAGTGTGGCCCGCGCCGCCGGGTCGCGCGCGAGCCGGCGGACGCCGTCCCGCAGTGCCGCGTAGTCGCCGTGCGCGTGGAAACCGCAACCCTCCGTCTCCAGCACGCCGTCGGGATCCACCGCGAGGCTCGCGACCGCCACGTCCCGCAGCCACGACTCGATGAACGTGTTCGGGAATCCTTCCCAGCGGCTGGTGTTGACGAGCACGTGTGCGCGCCCGAGGAGTTCGCGCGCCTTCGAGGGTGGAATCGCGCCGAGCCAGTGCACGTCGCCCGGTCGCGTCTCGCGCGCCAGCAGGGTGGCCCAGTCGTCCCGAGGCATCTGCAGCGCCCCGGCCATCACGAACTCGAGGCCGGGTTCGTCGCGCAGGTCGCGCGCGAGCCGCAGGAACAGCTCGGGACGCTTCAACGCCTTCAGGTTGCCCAGCCAGCAGATCGTCACGCGATCGGCCGGCTTCGCCGGCACGGCCTCCGGCAACGGGTGGAAGTTCGGTACGTGCACGGCATCCCGGCGGCCATGGCGCACGGCGAGCCGCTCGGCCTGCGCCCGCGTCTGGACGACGACCACCCGCGCTTGGCGGGCGGCTTCCGCGACGGCGCGGCGGCCGAGCGCCTGCACGGGGGTGCGCCACGACGGCGGCGGCACCGCCGGTTCGAGGTCGTTGTCGCTGGCAACGTGCCAGACGAGTGGACGCCCGGCGACGCGCGAGTAGCGCGCCGCCACTCCGCTCAGCAGCGAGCCGACCCGCTGGTAGAGGACGTCGGGCGCGATCTCGTGCAGGCACCGTGCGAGCGCGGGCGCGTGCAGCAGGTACTGACCGGCGATGCGCCGACGCGAAGGCAGCCTGTGCAGCGCGTAGCCCGCCGGTCGGTGCGCGGGGTCGGCGTTCGCGGCGACGAAGTGCAGTTCGAAGCGGCCGTCCTCGACGAGACGTTCCGCGAGCAGGCGCACCTGGAGCTCGGCGCCGCCGAACTTCGCCGACCAGTGCGACGGCATCACGATGCAGACGCGCACCGGCGACCGCCGGTTCACCGACGGAGCTCCGCCCGCAGGTCCGCGAGATCCGGGTGATCGGCGGGGCCGACATCCGTCGGGTCGGCGCGGCCCTCGCGTGCCGCACGCAGGCGTTCGCGCTGCGCTGCCCACTGGGAGTGGCGCACGACCACCTGCACGGGCACGCGCGGCAGGCTCAGCAGCCGGGCGATCGCGAGCCGGTGGCGCCCGTCCTGGAACAGCCAGTCCCCGTCGCGACCCACGTTGACTTCGATGTCCGAGTCGCACGCGGGATGTGCGCCGGCGCGTCGGCCGCGCGCGGCCGTGTCGCGGCTCGGCAGCACGCCGTGCCGTGCGATGCTGGCGACGAGCGCGTCGAGGCGCGCGAAGTGCGCGTCGAGGTCGCGTCGCGAGGCGATGTACCAGGAGGTGCGTCCGTCGCGGTCGAGTTCGTGCCGCAGGCGCGTGTGCAGTTCCGTCGATTCCCAGGACGCACCGTCGCGGATACGCCGCTCGAGCGCTCGATAGACGTCGAGGTTCGCGAACTCGAACGCGCCGAGATCCCAGTCGCCGCCGATCGTGCGGCCGCGGTGGCGGCGCGGATCGAAAACGCGGTCCTTCGGGGGCGGCGGCGGCCTGCCGGGCGGATACCAGTCCGTGTGGCGAACCACGGCCTGCGGCGGGATCCAGTAGATCGTGTCCGGATGCGGCAGGTGCGAACGCCACGCGGCTTGCAGCGTGGCGTCGAGGCGCGCGCGCAGCCGGGCGAGTTCCCGCCACGCCGCGAACAGCGGTGCTCCGCCGCCCGGCAACCGGCGGATTCCGTCGCGCAGGCGCGCCTTCACGATCGGCGTGGGCACGTGCGGCTCAGCCGGCCAGCAGGCGGCGGTAGACCGCGAGCGTCTGCGCGGCCACGCGGTCCCAGTCGTAGGTCCGGCGCACCCATTCGCGGCGCGCGACTCGCGCCGCCTCGTCCGGCCGGACCGCCTCCATTTCCCGCAGGCGGGCGGCGAGCGCGGGCACGTCGCCGACCGGGAAGTAGCTCTCCCGGGGCAGGGTGATCTCGAGATGCGCCGGGATCGCGCTCGCGATCGCGGGCAGCCCGGCGCCGAGTGCCTCCAGCAGCGCGATCGGCAGGCCCTCGTGCGAGGAGGGCAGCACGAAGGCCCCGGCATTGGCGTACAGCTGGTCGAGCGCGGTGCCGCGCTGCATGCCCGTCAGCACGGCGCCCGCCTCGCGCGCCGCCGCGCGGACGCGGCGTGCGTAGTCGTCCTCGCCGAGACCGCCGACGAGGGCGAGCTTCCACTGCGTGCGGTCGAGCGAGCGGTAGGCCTCGATCAGGTCGAGCTGACGCTTCTCGGGCACGAAGCGTCCGACCTGCAGGAAATAGCGGCCGGGCTCGAGCCCGAAACGGCGCACGAGATCCGCGCCGGTGCGCGGGCCGCCGCAGACCACGCCGTTCGGGATCAGGTCCGCGTCACGACCGTGGGCGGAGCGGATCAGCGTGGCGATCACGCCGCTGATCGCGATGCGCGCAGCCGAGTACCGCATGCCGACGCGCTCGCCGGACCGCAGCACCCAGCGCGCGAACGGTCCCCAGCGATCCCGTTCGTAGTCGGGTCCGTGGTGCGTGACCACGACGCGCAGACCGAGCAGGCGCGCGAGCGGCGTCACGATCGCGGGGCCGACCGCGTGGATGTGGACGATATCGGGCCGCGCGACGGCGGCGTACAGCACGGCCAGCACCGAGTGCACGAGCGCCTCGGCGCCGGGTACGCGGGGCGCCCAGAGCCGCTTCAGCCGCACTGCTCCGCAGGTCCGCGCGTCGCGCGGCACGAACGGCGTGCGGACGACGACTTCGACCCGGCAGCCCATCGCCGCAAGCCGGCTGTAGAGCTGCTCCGCATGCGTCTCGACGCCGCCGGGTACTCCGGGGATGCCGCGGACGCCGAGGACCAGCACCTTCATGCCGCGAGGCCGGCTTCGCGGTAGACCGAGAGCATGCGTTCCCGGTAGCGGCCGGGGGAGTGATCCTCGACCACGTGACGCCGCGCCGCGGCACCCAGTGCCGCGATCGCGGCATCCGTCAGCGCGGCGAACTCGGCGAGCCGGGCGGCGAGTTCCTCGACGCTGCCGCTCGCGAACGTGGCGCCCGTCTCGCCCTCGCGGACGTGCTCCGGGATGCCGCCGATCCGCGCGCCTATCACCGGCTTGCCGAGTGCGTAGGCCTCGAGGAGCGCGAGGGGCGCGTTCTCGTACCATTCTGAAGGCATCACGATCGCGCGCGCCCCGCGCACGGCGTCGTGCAGCGCGCCGGCCTCGAGGTGACCGACGAATTCGACCTCCGCGCCCGTCGCGTGCGCGACGCGGCGCAGCGTGGGCAGTTCGGGCCCGGCGCCGATCACGCGCAGCGCGACGCCGGCGCGGGCCGCGGCCCGCACCAGGGTAGCCACGCCCTTCTCGCGGACGAGGCGGCCGAAGTAGACGAAGCGGGCGCCGGGCCGGTACTCAGGCACGTACTCCGTCGCCGCGACGAAGTTCGGCACGTGCACCAGCCGGTCGCGGGGCATGCCCCACTCGGCCAGCTTCGCGGCGTAGAAGCGGCTC
>Ga0315900_10008556_pt1 | contig 13145 bp, 24 predicted proteins | sample LakEriMetagenome_FD_203521 | JGI IMG/M metagenome (GOLD analysis project Ga0315900, IMG submission 203521) | Freshwater fungal communities from buoy surface, Lake Erie, Ohio, United States - Buoy 12 MA114 | ecosystem: Environmental > Aquatic > Freshwater > Lake > Lake biofilm | place: USA: Lake...
TGATGTAGACCACGCCGCGGCGGCGTACGACCTTGCAGTTCTTGCAGATCTTCTTGACGGACGGACGGACTTTCATGGCAGGCCTCGACTCTTGAATTCAGGGGGCTGACCGCGGCTCACCGCAGCTGGCCGGGACGTCCGGCGCCGCGCAGGTTGGCCTTCTTGATCAACCCTTCGTACTGGTGCGACATCATGTGGGCTCGCAACTGGGCGATGAAGTCCATCACGACCACGACGATGATCAGGAGCGAGGTACCGCCGAAGTAGAACGGCACGTTGCCCCACGAGATCAGGATCTCCGGCAGCAGGCACACCGCGGTGACGTAGATCGCGCCCCACAGCGTGAGCCGCGACAGCACCTTGTCGATGTACTCGCCGGTCTGCTGGCCCGGCCGGATGCCCGGGATGAACGCGCCGGCCTTCTTCAGGTTGTCGGCGGTCTCGCGCGAGTTGAACACCAGGCCGGTGTAGAAGAAGCAGAAGAAGATGATCAGCGCGGCATACAGGGCCATGTGCAGCGGCTGGCCGTAGCCGAGCGCGGCCGACAGGTTCTGCATGAACGTCTTGAACGCCCCGGCGGTGCCGTCCTCGCCCGCGCCCGTGCCGGCGAAGCTCGCCAGCGTGGCCGGAAACAGCAGCAGGCTGGACGCGAAGATCGGCGGGATCACGCCCGACATGTTCAGCTTGAACGGCAGGTGGCTGGCCTGGCCCGCCAGCATGCGCCGGCCGACCATCCGCTTCGCGTAGTTCACCGCGATCCGGCGCTGCCCGCTCTCGACGAACACCACGAACAGCGTCACTGCGCCGATCAGCAGCAGCAGCAGGATCGCGAAGGCCGGGTTCATCTCGCCGGTGCGCACCTGCTCGAAGGTGCTGCCAAGCGCCGCAGGCAGGCCGGCGATGATGCCCGCGAGGATGATCATCGAGATGCCGTTGCCGATGCCGCGCTCGGTGATCTGCTCGCCGAGCCACATCAGGAACATCGTGCCGGTGGTCAGCGTGACCGTGGCGACCAGCAGGAAGTACCACATCGGCATGCCGGCCTGGACCACGCCCTGGTTGTGGAACGCGTAGGCCGCGCCGAGACCCTGGAAGATCGCCAGGAACAGAGTCGCGATGCGCGTGTAGTGCGTGATCTTGCGCCGGCCGGACTCGCCTTCCTTGCGGAGCTGCGCCCACGGGCCGTAGATGACCGCGACCATCTGGATGATGATCGAGGCCGAGATGTAGGGCATGACGCCCAGCGCGAAGATCGAGAGGCGCGACAGCGCGCCGCCCGAGAACATGTTGAACAGGCCGAGGATCGTGCCTTCCTGCTGCTCGAAGAACTGCGCGAGCGCGGCCGGATCGATGCCCGGCGTCGGCACGAAGGTGCCGATGCGGTACACGATCAGGCCGCCGAGCAGGAACAACAGCCGCTGACGGATCTCGGTCAGACGCGTCGCGTCGCCGAGGCCTGCCATCGGATTGGCTGAGCTGGACAAGTCTTCGCCTCGTTCGCAGTGAGGATCGGGCCGGGATTACCGGGCGATCACTCGACCTTGCCGCCCGCCGCTTCGATCGCGGTGCGCGCGCCCTTGGTCACGGCCAGCCCGCGCACGGTGACGGCACCGCCGACCTCGCCGGACAGGATGACCTTGACCTTCTCGATGCCGGCCGGCACGGCGCTGGCCGCCTTGAGCGCCGCGAGGTCCACCGCACCGCCGTTGGTGGCGGCGATCTTGGTCAGCGTCTCGAGCGTGATCTCGCCGCGCGTGCGCTTGATCGCCGACCGGAAGCCCATCTTCGGCAGGCGCCGCTGCAGCGGCATCTGGCCGCCTTCGAAGCCGACCTTGTGATAACCGCCCTTGCGCGCGCGCTGGCCCTTGACGCCGCGGCCGCAGGTCTTGCCCTGGCCGGCGGACGCGCCGCGACCGACTCGCAGCTTGGGACGCTTGGCGCCGGTGGCCGGCTTGATGCTGTTCAACTTCATGACTTAAGCCTTCTCCACCGCGAGCAGGTGCCCGGCGGTATTGATCATTCCGCGGTTGGCCGGCGTGTCGATGACCTCGACCGCATGGCCGATCCGGCGCAGGCCGAGGCCGCGCACCGACTGCTGGATGCTCTTCAGCTGCCCCGCGACGCTCTTCTTCAGCGTCACCTTGATCTTGCCGCTCATGTCTCTACTCTCAAGTGCCTGTGTCGGAGGAGTCGGTCCCGGGAGTCCGGAGGCTCGCGCCTCAGGCCAGGATCTCGTCCACCGACTTGCCGCGCTTGGCGGCGATGTCGTCCGGCGAGGCGATGCGCGCGAGCGCGTCGAAGGTCGCCCGCACGACGTTGATGGGGTTGCGCGAGCCGTAGCTCTTCGCGAGCACGTTGCGCACGCCCGCGCACTCGAACACCGCGCGCATGCCGCCGCCGGCGATCACGCCGGTACCGCCCGAGGCGGGCTGCATGTACACGCGCGTCGTGCCGTGACGGCCCTTCACCGCGTAGTGGATCGAGTCCTGCTTCAGCGGCACGCTCAGCATGTTCTTCCGGGCCGCCTGCATCGCCTTCGCGATCGCGGTCGGGACCTCGCGGGCCTTGCCGTAGCCGAAGCCGACTCGACCGGCGCCGTCGCCGACGACGGTGAGCGCGGTGAAGCCGAACTGACGGCCGCCCTTCACGACCTTGGCCGTGCGGTTGACCGCGACCAGCTTCTCGATCAGGTCGTCGCCGGAGGACGTCTTCTCGGGTCTCGCCATGTTTCAGTACCTGTTGCTGCCGGATCCCGGCGCCGTGGCGCCGGACGGTGGACGTTCGTGAGTCTCGGACCTTAGAACTCGAGCCCGCTCTCGCGCGCGGCATCCGCGAGCGCCTTCACGCGCCCGTGGTAGCGGAAGCCGGAACGGTCGAACGCGACCTTCGTGATGCCGACGGCCCTGGCGCGCTCGGCGATCGCTCGGCCGACGGCCTTGGCCGCGTCCGAGTTGCCCGTGCCCTTGAGCCCGCCCTTGACGGTCTCCTGCACGGTCGAGGCGGACGCCAGCACCTTGCCGTGCTCCGCGTCGATGATCTGCGCGTACATGTGCCGCGGCGTGCGGTGCACCGTCAGGCGCGCCACGCGGAGCTCCGCGATCTTCGCGCGGGTGCGTGCGGCGCGGCGGAGGCGGATGGCCTTCTTGTCGATGATCTTCTTCATGGCGCTTACTTCTTCTTCGCTTCCTTGAGCTCGATCTTCTCGCCCGAGTAGCGGACGCCCTTGCCCTTGTACGGCTCGGGCGAACGGTATTCGCGGATCTCAGCGGCGACCTGGCCGACGCGCTGGCGATCCGTGCCCTGCACGACGATCTCCGTCTGAGTCGGCGTCACGATCGTGATGCCCTCCGGGACCAGGTAGGCCACCGGATGGCTGAAGCCCAGCGTCAGGTTCAGCGTCTTGCCCTGCACCGCGGCGCGGTAGCCGACGCCGACGAGCTCGAGCTTCTTCTCGTAGCCCTTCGACACGCCCTGCACCATGTTGGCGAGGTGCGCGCGGGTCGAGCCGCCGGCCGGACGCAGCCCGGCGCTCGCGACCTGCACCTGCAGCGTCTGCTTGTCCTGCACCACGGAGACGCCCGACTGCAGCGGCAGCGTCAGCGAACCCTTGGCGCCCTTCACGGTGACGGCCTCGGCCGACACGGTGGCGGTGACTCCCTGCGGGAGGTCGACCGGCTTCTTGGCCACGCGAGACATGGAGTCGCTACCTCTTAGCTAACGACGCAGAGCACTTCGCCGCCCTGGCCGGACGCGCGCGCCTGCTTGTCGGTCATCACGCCCTGCGACGTGGAGACGATCGCGATGCCGAGGCCGCCGAGGACCTTCGGCAGCGCGGTCTTGCCGCGGTACGTGCGCAGGCCGGGACGGCTCACGCGCTCGATGCGGTCGATCACCGGTCGGCCGTCGTGGTACTTGAGCTGCACCGTCAGCGTCTCCTTGCCGCCCTCGGAGGCGGTGGCGAAGCCGGCGATGTAGCCCTCGTCGCGCAGCACGGTGGCCAGCGCCACCTTGAGCTTGGAGCTCTGGCAGCTGATCTCCGTCTTCCGCGCGGACTGGCCGTTGCGGATGCGGGTGATGAAGTCGGCGATCGGGTCGGTCATGCTCATGGGTGACTGCCTCTAGCTCACCAGCTGGCCTTGCGGAGCCCGGGGACGTCCCCGCGCATCGTCGCTTCGCGCAGCTTGGTGCGGGCCAGGCCGAACTTGCGGTACGTGCCACGCGGGCGGCCCGTCATCGCACAGCGGTTGCGCTGGCGGTCCGGGTTCGAGTCGCGGGGCAGCTTCTGGAGCGCGACCTGCGCTTCGGCACGCGCCTCGGCGGAGGTGGAGGGGCTGCGGATCAGTTCCTTCAGCTTCGCGCGCTTCGCGGCGTACTTCTTCGCGAGCGCCTCGCGGCGCTTCTCGCGTTCCAGCATGTTCGTCTTGGCCATGGCCTGATGTTCCTGCGTGTCTGTCGCGGCTCGCCTAGCGGCCGATCACTTGCGGAAGGGGAAGCTGAAGGCGTCGAGCAGCGCGCGTCCCGCCTTATCGTCCGTCGCCGTCGTGGTGATCGTGATGTCCATGCCCCGGACCTTGTCGACCTGGTCGTACTGGATCTCGGGGAAGATGATCTGTTCCTTCACGCCGAAGTTGTAGTTGCCGCGGCCGTCGAAGGAGCGCGCCGACACGCCGCGGAAGTCGCGGATGCGCGGCATCGCCACCGTGATCAGGCGGTCGAGGAACTCGTACATGCGGTCGCCGCGCAGCGTGACCTTCGCGCCGATCGCGAGGCCCTCGCGCAGCTTGAAGGTCGCCACCGACTTCTTCGACTTGCAGAGCAGCGGCTTCTGGCCGGTGATCTTCTGCAGGTCGCCCGCGGCGTTCTCCATCAGCTTCTTGTCGGCGACCGCCTCGCCGACCCCCATGTTGACCGTGATCTTCTCGATACGCGGCACCTGCATGGGGTTCTTCACGCCGAGCTCCTGCATCAGCTTCGGCACGATCTTCTCGCGGTAGTGCGCCTTCAGACGGCTCATGTTCCGATCCTCATCCGTTGCGGTGCGTCGACGCCTCAGGCGTCGACGACCTCGCCGTTCGACTTGAAGACGCGGACCTTGCGGCCGTCGTCCAGCGTCTTGAAGCCGACGCGGTCGCCCTTCTTGGTGGCCGGGTTCCACAGCATCACGTTGGACGCGTGGATCGGCGCTTCCTTCTGGACGATCCCGCCCTGGGTACCCAGCTGCGGATTCGGCTTCTGGTGCTTCTTCACCATGTTCACGTTCTCGACGACGACCTTGTCGTCCTCGAGCACGCGGATCACGGTGCCCTGGCGGCCCTTCTCGCGGCCGGTCGTGACGACCACGCGGTCGCCCTTGCGGAGTCGCTTCATCACAGCACCTCGGGCGCGAGCGAGATGATCTTCATGAACTGCGCGGTGCGCAGCTCGCGCGTCACGGGCCCGAAGATGCGGGTGCCGATCGGCTCGAGCTTGTTGGTCAGCAGCACGGCGGCATTGCCGTCGAAACGGATCAGCGAGCCGTCGGCGCGGCGCACGCCCTTGCGAGTGCGCACGACCACGGCGTCGTAGACCTCGCCCTTCTTGACCTTGCCGCGCGGGATCGCGTCCTTGACGGACACCTTGATCACGTCGCCGACGGACGCGTAGCGGCGCTTCGAACCGCCGAGCACCTTGATGCACATGAGGCTGCGCGCGCCGGAATTGTCGGCGGCCGCCAGCAGGGTACGCATCTGGATCATGTTCGGTGCTCCCTCAGATGCGCGCGCGTTCGACGACGCGCACGAGCTTCCAGCTCTTGCGGCGCGACAGCGGGCGGCACGGCGCGATGGTCACGGTGTCGCCTTCCTTGCACTCGTTCGCCTCGTCGTGCGCGAGGAGCTTCGTGGTGCGCCGCACGTACTTGCCGTACTGCGGGTGCTTCACCAGGCGCTCGATGGAGACGGCGATCGTCTTGTCCATCTTGGTGCTGACCACCTTGCCGGTCAGCGAGCGCTCGGCGGCGGCGGCAGCCTCGGCCGGAGTCGGGGTCCCGGCCGCCGGGACGACAGTCGTATTCTCGGACATCAGCCCTTACCTCCGGCCTTCGCGGCCACTGCCTTCGCAGACATGGCCGTCTTCACGCGCGCGATGTTCTTGCGCACCTTGCCGAACTGATCCGGCTTCGCCGGCTGGCCCGCGGCGGCCGCCATGCGCAGGTTGAACTGCTCCTTGCGGAGCTTCAGCAGCTCGGCGCGGAGTTCGGCGGGGGTCTTGCCCGCGAGTTCCTTGGAATTCATCTCGATTGCTCCGGCGGCTCAGCGGACGCTGCGCTTGACGAAGATGGTCGGCAGCGACAGCTTCGACGAGGCCAGGCGGAACGCCTCGCGTGCGACGTCCTCGCTGATGCCCTCGATCTCGAACAGCACCTTGCCCGGCTGCACGCGCGCCACCCAGTACTCGACGTTGCCCTTGCCCGAGCCCATGCGGACCTCGAGGGGCTTCGCGGTGACCGGCACGTCCGGGAACACGCGGATCCAGATCTGGCCACCGCGCTTCACGTAGCGCGTCATCGCGCGGCGCGCGGCCTCGATCTCGCGGGACGTCATCCGGCCGCGGCCCGTGCACTTCAGCCCGAACTCGCCGAAGGCGACGGTGCTGCCACGGTGCGCGCTGCCGCCGCAGTTGCCCTTGAACTGCTTGCGGTACTTGGTTCGCTTCGGCTGCATCATGATCGTGGTTCCTGGGTCAGGCGGCCGGTGCCGCCTCCGGCTGCGCCGGCGACTGCATCGTCGCTTCCGCGTCGAGGTCCGCCTGCGACTTGTCGAACACCTCGCCCTTGAAGATCCACACCTTCACGCCGATCACGCCGTAGGTGGTGCGGGCTTCCGCCAGGCCGTAGTCGATGTCCGCGCGGAACGTGTGCAGGGGCACGCGGCCCTCGCGGTTCCACTCGGTGCGCGCGATCTCGGCGCCGTTCAGGCGGCCCGAGGCGCGGACCTTCATGCCCAGCGCGCCGCTGCGCATCGTGTTCGTGACGGCGCGCTTCATCGCGCGGCGGAACATCACGCGCTTCTCGATCTGCTGCGCGATGCCCTCGGCGACCAGCTGTGCGTCGAGCTCGGGCTTCCTGATCTCGGCGATGTTGATGCGCACGTCCTGCACGGCGAGCTTCATCCGGCGCGCCACTTCCTGGCGCACCTTCTCGATGTCCTCGCCCTTCTTGCCGATCACGATGCCCGGCCGCGCCGTGTGGATCGTGATGTTGACGCGGCGCGCCGCACGCTCGATGTGGATGCGCGACACGCTGGCGTCGGCCAGGCGCTTCTTCAGGAACTCGCGGACCTGGTAGTCGGCCTGCAGGTTGATCGGGAACTGCTTCGTCCCCGCGTACCACTTCGAGTTCCAGTCGCGGACGATGCCGAGGCGGATGCCGACCGGATTGACTTTCTGACCCATGGTGCTACCTGCCTCAGGCCTTCGCCGACTTGTCGGCGACGTAGACGGTGATGTGGCTGTTCCGCTTCACGATGCGGTTGCCGCGCCCCTTGGCGCGCGCGTGGAAGCGCTTCAGCACCGGCGCCGTGTCGATCTCGATGCGCGACACGCGCAGCTCGTCGATGTCGGCGTTGAAGTTGTTCTCGGCGTTCGACATCGCCGAGTACAGGACCTTGTAGACCAGGTCCGCGCCCTTCTTGGGCATGAACTTCAGCGTCGCGAGCGCCTGCGAGACGGGCTTGCCGCGAACCACGTCGGCGACGAGCCGGCACTTCTGCGGGCTGATGCGCGCGTTCTTGAGCTTGGCGAAGGTTTCCATCTCAGGCTCCCTTGCGGTCGCCGCCGTGCGACTTGAACGTGCGGGTCGGCGCGAACTCGCCGAGCTTGTGGCCGACCATGTTCTCGGTGACCAGCACCGGCACGTGGTTGCGGCCGTTGTGGACGGCGATCGTGAGACCGACCATCTCCGGCAGGACCATCGAGCGACGCGACCAGGTCTTGATCGGGCGGCGGTCGTTCTTGGACGCGGCGATCTGCACCTTCTTGGCGAGGTGGAGATCGACGAACGGGCCTTTCTTGAGCGAACGAGGCACGGTTCTGATTCCTTACTTGCGACGCTGCACGATGAAGCCGCTGGTCCGCTTGTTGCGGCGCGTCTTCTTGCCCTTGGTCTGCCAGCCCCACGGGGACACCGGGTGCGGGTTGCCCTGGCCGGACTTGCCCTCGCCGCCACCGTGCGGGTGGTCGACCGGGTTCATCACGACGCCGCGGACGGTCGGGCGGATGCCCTTCCAGCGCTTCGCGCCGGCCTTGCCGTACTGGCGCAGGTTGTGCTCGTCGTTGCCGACCTCGCCGATCGTCGCGCGGCAATCCACGTGGACCTTGCGGGTCTCGCCGGACTTCAGGCGGATCAGCGCGTAGATGCCTTCGCGCGCGGTGAACTGCACGTAGGCGCCGGCCGAGCGGGCCAACTGGCCGCCCTTGCCGGGCTTCAGCTCGATGTTGTGCACGCTGGAGCCGACCGGGATGTTCCGGAAGGTCATCGCGTTGCCCGGCTTGATCGGGGCGTCCGCGCCGGACTGCACGTCGTCGCCCACCTTCAGGCCCTTCGGCGCGAGGATGTAGCGGCGCTCGCCGTCGCGGTACAGCACGAGCGCGATGTGCGCGGTGCGGTTCGGGTCGTATTCGACCGTCTCGATGCGGCCCGGGACGCCGTCCTTGTCGCGCTTGAAGTCGATGACGCGGTACTTGTGCTTGTGGCCGCCGCCCTTGTGACGGGTGGTCAGGCGGCCGTAGCTGTTGCGCGCGCCGGTCGAGTTCTGCGCGACGAGCAGGGGCGCGTGACCCTTGCCCTTGTGCAGGTGGGAGCGGTCCGGCTTCACGACGAAGCGCGTGCCGGGGGACGTGGGCTTGAGCTTGATCATCGGCATGTTCGTGGTCCCTTACGGCTTCGCGACGCCGGCGAAGTCGATCGTCTGGCCCTGCTTGAGCGAGACGTAGGCCTTCTTCCAGTCGTTGCGACGGCCGGTGAAGCGACCGAAGCGCTTCGCCTTGCCCTCGCAGTTGACGACCTGCACGCCCTCGACGGCGACGTCGAACATCAGCTCGACGGCCGCGCGGATCTCCTGCTTGGTCGAGTCCGTGCGCACGCGGAACACGTACTGGTTGGCCTTCTCGCCGACGCGGGCGGCCTTCTCCGAGACGTGCGGCGCGATCAGGATCGTCGTCAGCCGCTCGGAGTTCTGACGCTTGTCGGCCGGGATCGGCTTCGCGGCCTTGGTGGTCGGGATGTTGCGGGCGCTCATGCCAGTCGCTCCTCCAGGACCTTCAGCGCGCCGACGGTGACGAGCACCTTGTCGAAGCGCACGAGGCTGACGGGATCGAGGGCCGCCACCGGCATGACCTCCACGTGGGGCAGGTTGCGGGCGGCGAGGAACAGCTTCTCCTCGAAGGCCTCGACGAGGATCAGCGCGCTGTCGAGCGAGAGCTCCTTGAGCTTGCCCACCAGCTGCTTCGTCTTCGGCGCATCGAGCGTGAAGTCCTGCGTGACGACCAGGCGGTCGGTGCGCGCGAGCTCGGAGAGCATCGAGCGCATCGCGCCGCGGTACATCTTCTTGTTGACCTTCTGCTCGTAGTCGCGCGGGCGCGCGGCGAACGCGCGGCCGCCGCCGACCCAGATGGGCGAGCGGATCGAGCCGGCGCGGGCGCTGCCCGTGCCCTTCTGCCGCCACGGCTTGCGGCCGCCGCCGCGGACTTCCGCGCGCGACTTCTGGCGCTTCGTGCCGGCGCGGCCCGCGTTCATGTACGCGGTCACGACCTGGTGCACGAGGGCCTCGTTGAATTCGCGGCCGAACGCCTGGTCGTTGACCTCGACGTCCGCGCCGCCCACTACCTTGAGCTTCATGGGAGCCCCTTACTTCTTGACCGGCGCGAGCCGCACGCGGCGGGCCTGCGCGGCCTTCTTGACCGACGGCCGCACGATGACCGTGCCGCCCTCGGCGCCCGGGACGGCGCCGCGCACGAGCAGCAGGTTGCGCTCGGCGTCCACCTGCACGACCTTCAGGTTCTCGATCGTGCGGCGCTCGACGCCCATGTGGCCGGACATGCGCTTGCCCTGGAACACGCGGCCCGGCGTCTGGCGCTGGCCGATCGAGCCCGGCGTGCGGTGCGACACGGACCAGCCGTGCGACGCGAGACCGCCCGCGAAGTTGTGGCGCTTCATCACGCCCGCGAAGCCCTTGCCGACGGTGGTGCCGGTGACGTCGACTACCTGGCCCGGCTGGAACATGTCGACCTTCAGCTCGGAACCGGCCTTCAGGTCGCCGGCGGCGCCCGGGTTCAGCCGGAACTCCGCGAGCTGTGCACCCGCCGCGACGTTCGCCTTGGCGTAGTGGCCGGCCTGCGGCTTCGTCACGCGCGAGGCGCGACGGGTGCCCACGGCGACCTGCACGGCCTCGTAGCCGTCGGTGTCCGGGGTCTTGACCTGGGTGACGCGATTGGGGAGGGCTTCGATGACGGTCACCGGCACCGTCTCGCCCGCGTCGGTGAAGACGCGAGTCATGCCGCGCTTGCGGCCGATCAGGCCCAAGCCGTTCTTCAGGCTCATTGGCTCTTTCCTGTTTCTACGCCGGCCACTGCAATTGGCGACCGGCCACTGTGTCCGCCCGGTTGCCCGGGTGGGCGCTTCGATCGAGGGCCGCCAAAAAACTCGCGACCCGGAAGTCCGCGAAATGAGCTCGCGGCAAGTACCCCGGCCACCCCTGCGGGCCGCGCTACGCGCCGGAATCCCTTGAGATTCGCGGCTGCACTGCGCGTCCGGACCCGGTTTCCGGCCCGTGGTATCGACCCCGCGCCCGGCCCGTCGCGAAGGTTCGCGCGGCGGCTGTCTGGGTCGACCTGCGGACGGCACACCCGGGCGGGCGGGCCAAGCGAGCCGCATATAGTAGGGAAGCGGTCTATGTGGTGCAAGCCCTGCGAGCAACCGGCCGTCCAGGGGTCCGGCGCTGGGCCCGTAGACGCCGATCCGAGGCCCGCTCCCTATGGTGCGCCGCGTCACGAGCCAGTAGGGTCCGCGGATGGGGGCAAACGAACCGAGCACCGGGACAGGTGCGGGCAGCGGACCTGCGGCCGGCGAAGAGCGTCTCGACCGGGTACTGGGCGTCCGGCAGCTGGGCGCCAACATCGTCAACTACGTCGTCGGCTCCGGCATCTTCGTGCTGCCGGCGCTGGTCGCCGCCGCGCTCGGTCCGGCCGCGCTGACGGCCTACCTCGTCGCCGCGCTCGCGGTAGGGCTGGTGGCGCTCTGCTTCGCCGAGTGCGGCAGCCGCGTGGCCGCTTCCGGCGGCACCTACGCCTACGTCGAAACCGCGTTCGGCAAGCTGCCCGGCGCGTTCGCCGGCGCCTTCGGCTACCTGAGCTACGTGGTCGCGAGCGCGGCGGTCGCAAACGTGTTCGTCGGCTCGCTGGCGGCGCTGTGGTCGCCCCTCGGCGAGCCGCTGCCCCGCGCGGGACTGCTGCTCCTGCTCTACTCCGGGCTCACGTGGCTGAACGTGCGCGGCGTGTCGAGCGGCGCGCGGCTCGTCGAGATCACGACCGTCGGCAAGCTCGCGCCGCTCGTGCTGCTCGCGGTCGCCGGCGTGTTCTTCCTCGAGCCCGCGTACTTCGCGGGCTTCGAGTGGCCGGAGCCCGCCGTGCTGGCCGCGACCACGCTGCTGCTGATCTTCGCATTCACCGGCACGGAAGGCGCACTGACGCCGAGCGGCGAGGTGCGCGATCCCGCGCGCACGGTGCCGCGCGCGATCGCGTTCGGCCTGCTGATCGTGACCGCGCTGTACGGCGCGCTGCAGGTAGCCGCACAGGGCGTGCTCGGACCGGACCTCGCGACGGAGAAGTCCGCGCCGCTCGCGGCCGCGGCGGAGCGCATCGCCGGTGCGCCGGGGGGCACGCTGATCCTGGTCGCCGCGGCCATCTCCACCTTCGGCTACATGGCGAGCAACGTGCTGAGCTCGCCGCGGGTGCTGTTCGGCCTCGCGCGCGACGGGTTGCTGCCGAAGCCGCTGGCGGCGGTACACCGTACCCACCACACGCCGCACGTCGCGATCCTCGGGCACTCGGCGCTCGCGTTCACGCTCGCGCTCGGCGGCGAGTTCGGACCCCTGGCGCTCGTCTCGACGGTGTCGACGATGATGCTCTACCTCGGTTGCGCCGCGGCGGCGCTTGAACTGCGCCGCCGCGACGTGCGCGCCGGCGGCGCGCCGTTCGTCGCACCGGGCGGCCCGGTTGTGCCCATCCTGTCGATCGGCGTCACGCTGTGGCTGCTGTCGGGCGCCACCTCGGCCGAATGGCGCGCGGTCGGCGGCGTGGCGGTGGCGGTGCTGGTCGCCTACGCACTGCGTGCATGGCGGCTGCGCTCGCGCGGAAGTGCGCCGTGAGCCTGCCGCCCGCGAGCGGCGGCGAGGCGCTGGCGCTGGCGCTGGTGACGGTCGTCGCCACGCTGCTGCTCTACGTCGGCAGCGCGCTCGCGACGCTGCAGCTGCGGCGCCGGGCACGCTGAAAAGCGAAAGCCCGCCGGGTCTCGCGACGCGGCGGGCTTCGGGGACCGGCGACCACCCCGAAGGGCGGGCGCGGCGCGCTCAGTTCAGCTTGATCTGCACGTCGACGCCGGCCGGGAGCTCCAGCTTCATGAGGGCGTCGACCGTCTTGTCGGTCGGGTTGAGGATGTCCATCAGCCGCTTGTGGGTGCGGATCTCGTACTGGTCCCGCGCGTCCTTGTCGGAGTGCGGGGAGGTCAGCAGCGTGAAGCGCTCCATCTTGGTCGGCAGCGGCACCGGGCCGCGGACGGTGGCGCCCGTGCGCTTCGCGGTCTCGACGATCTCGCGAGCCGAGCTGTCGATCAGGCGGTGATCGAAAGCCTTCAGGCGGATGCGGATGTTCTGGTTGGCCATCGTCGTTCTCCAAAGAGCGGCAGGCGCATTCAGCGGCTGCCAGGTGTTCGGGTGAGGCGCCCCGGTCCGACCGGGGGCGCGAATCATACAGAGTGTCGGGGGGGCGGAGCTAGGGATCGATGCTGTCGTCGGCCCCGGTCCGGGTGGAGCCCGGACCGGGTTGAATCCAGCGCAGCCTAGACGATGATCTTGGACACGACGCCCGCGCCGACGGTCTTGCCGCCCTCGCGG
>Ga0315900_10008557_pt1 | contig 13145 bp, 11 predicted proteins | sample LakEriMetagenome_FD_203521 | JGI IMG/M metagenome (GOLD analysis project Ga0315900, IMG submission 203521) | Freshwater fungal communities from buoy surface, Lake Erie, Ohio, United States - Buoy 12 MA114 | ecosystem: Environmental > Aquatic > Freshwater > Lake > Lake biofilm | place: USA: Lake...
TGCGCCAGTTGCGCGCCGACCTCGCGCTGGCGCTGCGCGCGGCCTACCACTACGGCCTGTCCGAAGGGGTGTGCAACCATTTCAGCGCCGAGTTGCCCGACGGCTCCGGCCGCTTTCTGCTGAACCCGCGCGGCCTGCTATGGAGCGAGGTGGGCACGGACGACATCGTCATGGTGGACGTGAACGGCCAGCGCCTGGCCGGCGTGCACGAGATCGAGCCCACGGCCATGTTCATCCACGCTGCCGTGCACCGCATTGCGCGCAAGGCGGTGGTGATGCACACGCACATGCCCTACGCCACCGCGTTGACGCTGACGCAGGACCGGGCGCTGGACACCACGCTGTCGCAGACGGCCATGCGCTTTCACGGCCTGGTGGCGGTGGACCGCGTCTACAACGGTGTGGCCCTGGGCGTGGAGGAGGGCGAACGCATCGCCACGGCCATGAACGGCGCCGACATCGTCTTCATGGCGAACCACGGCGTCATCGTTTGCGGCGAGCGCATCGACTACGCCTTTGACGACCTGTACTACCTGGAGCGGGCCTGCCAGGTACAGGTGATCGCCGACTCCACCGGCCGCCCGGGCGCGCCGGCACCGGCCGAGATGGCCGACATGGTGGCGTGCCAGGTGCAGGGCGAGCGGCTGCAGTCCGAGCTGTTCTTTAAGGCGCTGCGGCGCCGGCTGTAAGGGCTGGTGCCCTCCCTGCCGCGTTTCAGCGCGCTGCCAACGCCTTTTCCACTGCCGCCTTCATGGTGGCACTGGTGGGACCGGTATTGCTGCCAAAGTGCGCCAGGGGTGTGCCGTCTCGCCCCACCAGGTACTTGTTGAAGTTCCAGCTGGGCGTCTGCCCCGTGGAGCGGGCCAGGGCCGCAAACAGCGGGTGCGCCTGCGGACCGCGCACGGCAACGGACGTGAACATCGGGAACTTCACGCCATAGGTGTTGAAGCAAATATCGGCCGTCTTGCGGGCGTCGGCGTCTTCCTGCCGGAAGTCGTTGGACGGAAAGCCCATCACCACCAGCCCGCGTGCGGCATAGGCCGCGTTCAAGGCCTCCAGACCCTCGAACTGCGACGTGAAGCCGCAGTAGCTGGCCGTGTTGACGATCAGCAGCACCTTGCCCGCGTACTGGCACAGGGGCTGAGGTTTCTCGTCCTGCAGGCGCGGGAGGGTGTGCTGCAGCAGGGGCGGACAGACTGGCGCCTTGGGGCCCTTGGGCGACCTGGTTGCCTCGGGTGTCGTGCCCGTCGCCGCTGGTGTGGCGGGGGTCGCGGCTGTGACGGCATGGGCCATCCAGGGGACGAGTGCGCACCAGGCTGCTGCGATCGTGTGTGCTGTTCGGTGGGCTGGCGATCGCATGGTGAAGCTCGGTGTCCTCGGCTGTACGGTCAGCCGAGTGTCTCTCAAGACACCTGAACCCGCAGACTCAACGCCCGTGCTCGCGCCGCCAGGCCTCGAAGGCCACGCGGTTGGCCTCTTCCGTGGGCGGGTACAGGCCCAGGATGGACTGGCCGGCCTGCACACGCTCGGTGACGAAGTCTTCAAAGGCCGTCATGTCTACGGCTTCGGCCGCCACCTCATCGGCAATGTGCGCCGGAATGACCACCACGCCTTCGGCATCGCCCACCACCACATCGCCCGGCCACACCGCCACGTCACCACAGCCGATGGGCACGTTGATGTCCAGTGCCTGGTGCAGCGTCAGGTTGGTGGGAGCGCTGGGCCGGTGGTGGTAGGCGGGAAAGGGCAGACGCGCGATCTCCGGGCTGTCGCGAAAGCCGCCGTCGGTGACGATGCCAGCCACCCCGCGCTTCATCAGCCGCGTCACGAGGATGGAGCCGGCCGAGGCCGCGCGTGCGTCCTTGCGGCTGTCCACCATGAACACGGCCCCGGGTGGGCATTCCTCGACCGCCTTGCGCTGCGGGTGCGCGCGGTCCTGAAACACCGTGATCGGGTTCAGGTCTTCGCGGGCCGGGATGTAGCGCAGCGTGAAGGCCTCACCCACCATGTTGGGCAGGTTCGGGTTCAGGGGTCGCACGTCCTGGATGAACTGGTTGCGCAGGCCGCGCTTGAACAGGGCAGTGCACAGCGTTGCCGTGCTCACGTCCAGCAGGCGTTCTCGGGTTTGCGGATTCATGGGTGGGCTCTTTCAGACGGTGAACTCAAGCCGGTCAGAAGATGTCCGGCTCGGGCACGGGCGCGCCAAAGCTGGCCTCGAGGAAGTCGAAGTCGCAGCCCTGGTCGGCTTGCAGGATGTGGCGGCCGAACATCCAGCCATAGCCGCGCTCGTAGCGCGGCGGCGGGGCCTGCCAGGCGGCCCTGCGGCGCTCGAACTCGGCTTCGTCGATTTCCAGGTGGATGCGCCGAGCCGGCACGTCCACGGTGATGCGGTCGCCCGTGCGCACCAGGGCCAGCGGGCCGCCCACGGCCGCCTCGGGCGCACAGTGCAGCAGGCAGCCGCCGTAGCTGGTGCCGCTCATGCGTGCATCCGACAGGCGCAGCATGTCCTTCACCCCCTGCTTCAGCAGCTTGGTGGGGATGGGCAGCATCCCCCACTCGGGCATGCCGGCGCCCTTGGGGCCGGCGTTGCGCAGCACCAGCACGTCGTCGCCCGTGACGTCCAGGTCCGGATCGTCCACCGCCTTCTTCAGCGAGGGGTAGTCGTCGAACACCAGGGCGCGCCCGGTGTGGCGCAGCAGGTGCTGAGCGCAGGCGCTGGGCTTGATGATGACGCCATCGGGGGCGATGTTGCCGCGTAGCACGGCCAGCGCCCCTTCGGCGTAGATGGGCCGATCCAGCGGCCGGATCACGTCGTCGTTGAAGACTTCGGCACCCGCCACGTTGTCGCCGATGCTGCGTCCGTTCACGGTGAGGGCCGAGCGGTCCAGATGCGGTCCCATACGCTCCAGCAGCGCGCGCAGGCCCCCGGCGTAGAAGAAATCCTCCATCAGGTAGCGATCGCCGCTGGGACGGATGTTGGCGATCACCGGCACGCGGCGGCTGGCGGCATCGAAGTCGTCCAGCGTCACCGGGTGGCCGGCGCGGCGAGAGATCGCCACCAGATGGATGATGGCGTTGGTGGAGCAGCCCATGGCCATGGCGGTGGCGATGCCGTTGGCGAAGCTGGCACGCGACAGCATGCGCGAGGGCTTGAAGTCTTCCCACACCATCTCCACGATGCGGCGCCCGCATTCGGCGCTCATGCGGATGTGGCCGGCGTCCGCCGCAGGGATGGAACTGGCGCCGGGCAGCGTCATGCCGATGGCCTCGGCAATGCCCATCATGGTGGCGGCCGTGCCCATGGTCATGCAGGTGCCGTGGCTGCGGGCGATGCCGGCCTCCATCTCGTGCCAGGCTTCCTCGCTCAATCGACCGGCGCGGCGCTCGTCCCAGTACTTGAAGGCGTCGCTGCCCGAGCCCAGCACCTGCCCGCGCCAGTTGCCGCGCAGCATCGGGCCGGCCGGCAGGTAGATGCAGGGCAGGTCCATGGTCAGCGCGCCCATCAGCAGGCCGGGCGTGGTCTTGTCGCAGCCGCCCATCAGCACCGCGCCGTCCACCGGGTGGCTGCGCAGCAGCTCCTCGGTCTCCATGGCCAGGAAGTTGCGGTACAGCATGGTCGTGGGCTTGACCAGGGACTCACTCAGCGAGATGGCCGGCAGCTCCAGCGGGAAGCCTCCGGCCTGCAGCACGCCGCGCTTGACGTCCTCCACCCGCTGCTTGAAGTGCGCGTGGCACTGGTTGGCGTCGCTCCAGGTGTTGACGATGGCAATCACCGGCTTGCCCGCCCAGTCGGCCGGGGCGTAGCCCATCTGCATGACGCGCGAGCGGTGGCCGAAGGAGCGGAAGTCGTCGGGCGCGAACCAGCGCGCGCTGCGCAGCTCGGTTGCCGCCTTGCGCGGTGATGAGGGGTTGGCCATGCTGTTCACGCGTCGCTCACTCGGCCTTGATGCCGGCCGTCTTGATCACGCGCGTCCACAGGTCCACCTCGCTCTTGACGAACTTGGTGTACGGCTCCACCCCCTGTGGCGGCACGATGAAGCCCACGCCTTCCATGCGCTGACGGATCTCGGGCGAGCCCATCACCTTCTTCATCGCCGCCTCCAGCTTGTCCACGATGGGCTTCGGCGTGTTGCGGTGCACGGACAGCCCGCTCCATGACAAGGCCTCGTAGCCCTTGACGCCCGTCTCGGCGATGGTGGGCACGTCCGGGTACAGCGGGTTGCGCTGCAGGCTGGTCACCGCCAGGGGCCGCAGCTTGCCGGCCCGCACGTGGGGCAGCGCCACGTCCTGGTTGATGAACATCATCGGGATCTGTCCGCCCAGCAGGTCCTGCATCATTGGGCCGCCGCCGCGGTAGGGAATGCCCACGATGAACAGCGGCCTGCCGTTCTCACCACCCACCTGCTTCAGCAGCTCCATGGCCATGTGGCCGCTGGCGGCGTGGGTGTAGCCGTAGTTCATCTTGCCCGGGTTCTTGCGGATCCAGCCCACCAGCTCCTGGAAGGTCTTGAAGGGCTGGTCGGGGTGCACCACCAGCACATTGGGGCCGGTGTGCACCTGGGCGATGTGGATGAAGTCGCGCAGCGAGTCGTAGGCCAGCTTCGGGTCCAGCCCGTGGGCCACGGCGTTCTGACCCACACCCGTCTGGATGAGGGTGTAGCCGTCGGCCGGGGTCTGGAGCGCGCGAAGCGTGCCGATGGTGCCGCCCGCACCGCCGATGTTCTCGACGATGACCTGCTGCCCCAGCTCTTTGGTCAGCGCCCCGGCCACCATGCGGGCCATCACATCACTGGTACCGCCCGCGGGGAAGGGGCTGACCAGCTTGACCGGCTTGGTGGGCCATGCATCCTGGGCATGGGCGCCCAGCGTCATCAGGGCAGCGGCCAGGGCGGCGGCGCAATGCAGGGCGAATCGGCGCGATGAGGCGGAAGTGCGGTTGTTCATGTTGTCTCCTGGCTTTGAAATGAAGGGTGGGGATCTGGGGCAGGAAGCCGCTGGAAGCTGTCCGAAGCCTCCTTCAGCCCCATGAGCCGCAAGGCTGCTGTGGTGGATGATGCGTCCCCGCCGCCAAGCGCTGAATAGGGTTTGCCCGGGGCGGCAGGGGGAGTCGCCTGTTCCTCTGGCCGGCCTTGCCGACAGGCCGGCTTCTCGTTCAGGCCGCGCGTGGGCAGGCTTCGGTGCTGGCGTGCGCTTAAGGGCGCTTTCCGAACTCTGCCGTCTCCTTGGTCCAGCGCAGCGCCTGTTCGCTGAGGGAGAAGCCCAGGCCGGGGCGGTCGGACAGGTGCATGCGGCCCTCCTGGAGGTGCATCTGTTCGTTGAACAGCGGCCCCAGCCACTCGAAGTGCTCCAGCCAGGGCTCGAGGCCGTAGGCTGCTGCCAGGTGCAGGTGGATTTCCATGGCGAAGTGCGGCGCCAGCTTGCGCTGCTTGAACTCCCCCAGCGCCATGATCTTCAGAAAGGGCGTGATCCCGCCCACGCGCGGCGCATCGGGTTGGATGAAGTCGGTGCCGGCTTGGATCAGCTGCGCGTGTTCGTCGAAGCAGGTCAGCATCTCGCCCGTGGCGATTGCCGTGTCGAAGCGGTCGGCCAGCAGGCCGTGGCCTTCGAAGTCGTGCGCGTCCAGCGGCTCCTCGATCCAGGTCAGGTCGAAGGGCTCCAGCAAGCGGCAGGCTCGGGTGGCCTGCTGTCGGTCCCACTGCTGGTTGGCGTCCACCATCAGCGGGAAGTCGTCACCCAGCAGCTTGCGTACGGCGCCCACGCGTTCGATGTCGATCTTGAGGTCGGGCTGTCCCACCTTGAGCTTGATGCCGCCGATGCCGCTCTCCCGCGAGATCGCCACGTTCTTCAGCACCTGGTCGAGTGGCGTGTGCAGGTAGCCGCCCGAGGTGTTGTAGCACTGCACGGAGTCGCGCTGGGCGCCCAGCAACTTGGCCAGGGGCAGGCCCGCCCGCCGGGCCTTGAGATCCCACAGCGCGATGTCGAAAGGCGCGATCGCCTGGGTGGTCAGGCCCGCGCGGCCCATGCTGGCTCCGGCCCACAGCAACTGGGTGAACAGGCGCGAAATGTCGTTCGGGTCTTCGCCCAGCAGGTGGGGCGCCAGTTCCTTGGCGTGGGCATACAGGCCAGGCCCGCCGGCGCGCTTGGAATAGCCAAAGCCGATGCCTTCGTGGCCGTCGCGCGTGCGGATCTGCGCAAACACGAAGGCGATCTCGGTCAGCGGCTTCTGGCGCCCCGTCAGCACCTTGGCATCGCTCACGGGCGTGGCCAGGGGGAGAAAGGTAAGCGAAAGCTTGATCCACGCGATGCGGTCGCCGCTCTGGGCGGCGGTGCGGGCGGTGGCATCCACTGGGGCGTAGGAGACGATGTTCGATTCAACGGCGTTCATGAGGCGGCGGGGTGGGGCAGGGGAGGGTGCCTGGTCGGGATGGCCGGGCGGTGCGGCCATGATGCCGCGGCTGCAGACTGATTACCACCACCTGGAACTTGCGGGGCCGCAGCCGGCACGCACCATCCGGGTCACAATTTCGCCATGACGTTTCCTCCCACCCAGGAGCCACCCGGCGCCTACGACCTTGACCTCAGCCGGACGCTGCAGCTTGCCTTGCACGGCATTCACGGCGTGGGCGTTGCGGGTGCCGCGGATTGAGCACGCATCTCAGCCCCTGGCGCTTGAGTGTTGCGCCGATGATGGACTGGACGGACCGGCACTGCCGCTTCTTCCACCGCCTGATCACCCAGCGCACGCTGCTGTACACGGAGATGGTGACCACGGGCGCGCTGCTGCACGGCGATGTGCCGCGCCATCTCGACTTTGACGAGGCCGAACATCCGGTGGCGCTGCAACTGGGTGGCAGCGAGCCTGAAGACCTGGCGCGCTGCGCCCGGCTGGCCGAGCAGTGGGGCTACGACGAAGTCAACCTCAACTGCGGTTGCCCGAGCGAGCGGGTGCAACGAGGCGCCTTTGGTGCCTGTCTGATGCGCGAGGCTGATCTGGTGGCCCAGGGCGTGGCCGCCATGCGCGAGGCCACGCGCCTGCCCGTGACGGTCAAGCACCGCATCGGTGTGGATCGCACCGAGAGCTACGACTTCGTGCGCGATTTCGTCGGCACGGTGGCCGAACGCGGGGGCTGCGAGGTGTTCATCGTCCATGCCCGCAATGCCTGGCTGCAGGGCCTGAGCCCGAAGGAGAACCGTGAGATTCCGCCCCTGCGATACGAACTGGTGTACCGGCTGAAGCAGGACTTTCCCTCGCTGACCATCGCCATCAACGGAGGCATCAAGAGCGAGGCCCAGATTGCCGCGCAACTGACTGCGGTGGACGGCGTGATGATCGGCCGCGAGGCTTATCACAACCCCTGGTCCATGGCAGGTTGGGATCAGGCCTTTCTGGGTGCTCCAGGCCCTGCGGTGAGCACCCGGGAAGCCGTGGAAGAGGCCATGGTGGCCTACATGGAACGGCAGCAGGCGACCCACGGCACACCCTGGCCGCGCATCGCACGGCACATGCTGGGCCTGTGGAACGGCACGCCCGGGGCGCGGCGCTGGCGCCAGGTGTGGAGTGACCACCGGCTCAAGGCGTTGCCGCCGCGCGAGGTATGGGCCACAGCAAATCGCTGAACAGGGCCGACCGCCTGAGTTGCCCGCGCCCAGGTGCTCAGGCCTGCGCCGCCGCAGGACGCCGGGACTGTCCCACTTCGTTGTAGACCAGGGCGGCCAGCACCGCCAGCCCGCCTGCCACGGTGGCCCAGCCAGGTGTCTCACTGCCGAAGAGCCAGGTCAGCACGATGCCGAACACCACCTCCAGCAGCGCCAGCAGCGAGGTCTTCGCTGCGGCCAGTCGAGCGGCCGCCCGCATCACCAGGATGCAGGGGATGCCCAACTGGAACACACCCAGCACGGCCAGAAGGCCCAGGTCGTGCAGGCCGACACCCAAGGGCCACGCCATGGGCAGGGTCAAGGCCGCGGACAGCACGGCCCCCAGCAGCACCGAACTGGTGAGGTCCATGGAGGTGCCGGCACGTTGCAGCAGGATCCAGTTGATCGCGCCGGCCACGGGAATGCCCAGGGCCACCATCACACCCAGCGCGTGCCGGCCCTCCAGCGACGACAGGTCGAAGACGTACATCAGGCAGATCCCGGCTGCCGCCACGATGATGGCCAACCAGGTCCGGCCCGGCACCGGCCGGCGCAACACCAGGCCCGCCAGCAGCGCGGTGAACACGGGCGCCAGGCTCTGTGTGATGAGCACGTTGGCCACGGTGGTCAGCGACAGCGAGAACATGAAGCAGGTGAACATCACCGCCCACATCAGGCCGCTGGCCCACACCGTGGCCGCACCGGAGCGCAGTTGACGCAGCGGCGAACGTTCACCGCGCAGGACCAGCCAGACCAGCACCGTCAAGGCCGCGAACACGCTGCGCCAGAACGTGACCTCGAAGCCCTCGGTGGTGTGGAAGAAGCGACTGAGCACGCCGCCCGTGCTCCACATGAGCGCGCAGGCGACCACCCAGGCCATGGCTTGGCGTTCGGTCATGGTGGAGCGGTAAGTGAATCGGGGTTCGGAAATGCCGGCATCACCGGGCGTCAGCGAGCTTCGGCGGGCTTCAGCGGGCTTCAGCGGGCGTCAGCCGACCTCGGCGGGCAGCGCCGGCCAAGGAGGTCTTGCCCGGCGGAAGGCAGGCCAACTTGGGTGCTGGGCCTGCCTCGGCGCCAGCGAGTATCGCCGCGTTCTGGCCCTCGGCCGGGGCTTGGGCTCTTCAGGACGTAGAGTTCAGGAGGGCGGCACGATGGTGTGCCGATCCACTCACCACCCTGCCAGCCCGCACTCCCAACCACTTCCGCCATGCAAGAGCCTCTGCACCAAGACCTGCTGGACCCGTGGCTCGGGCCCTGGCTCAAAGGTTTTCCTCATGGCGCCGCACCCCTTCGCCGCTCTCAGGTGGCGGCGCAGGGCTGGAACGTCTGGCGGGGCGATCTGCCCTTGCCGCTGGCGGTGATCAAGCAGCCTCAACTGGCCCACAACCTCCGGTGGATGCAGGACTTCGTGGACGGGCAGGGCATTGCCTTTGCACCCCACGGCAAGACCACGATGTCCCCCCAGCTTTTCGATGCCCAGTTGCGGCAAGGCGCCTGGGGCATCACCCTGGCCACCATTGCGCAGTTGCGCGTGGCGGTGCAGTCAGGGGTGCTCAACGCCTTGATCGCCAACCAGGTGCTGCAGGCGCAGGATCTGGTGGAAGTGGCGCGCTTGCTGGCCGAGGCCCCGGGCCTCCGGGTGGTGTTCCTGCTGGACTCGCTAGATCAGTTGCAGATGATCGAGTCCCTCGGCCTGACCGCGGTGTTCGAGGTCCTGGTTGAGGTCGGCGTGCCGGGTGGCCGCACGGGCGTGCGAAGCCATGATGATGCGGTGGCCCTGGCCCGCGCCGCCCACCACAGCCAGGCCGTACGCCTGGCCGGGGTGGAGTGCTATGAAGGCCTGGGCGTCAAAGGTGAAGACGATGCCGACCGCGCCTCGTCGCAGGCGCTGATGAGTCGGGTGCAGGCGCTGGCAGCGCACCTGGACACCGAGGGCCTGTTCGACACGGATGAGGTGATCGTCTCCGCCGGCGGCTCGGGCATCTTTGACCTGGTCGCACCGGCCTTGAAGCCGGCCCTGTCCCGGCCCGTGTTGGGTGTGTTGCGCTCAGGCTGCTATGTCACGCATGACGATGGCAATTACCGGCGTCTGGTGAGCGCGGTCAACAGGCGCCTGGGCTGCGACCGCGGCCTGGAAGCTGCGCTGGAGGTCTGGACCGTGGTGCAGTCCATGCCTGAGCCCGGGCTCGCCCTGCTCACGGGCGGGCGCCGCGATCTGTCCTACGACATCGAAATGCCGGTGCCCGTGCGTTGGTGCCCGGCGGGGTCGGGGCAGCCGCAGCCCACGCCCACAGCCTGGAAGATTTCGGGCATGAACGACCAGCACGCCCACTTGCGCCTTGCGGACGATGCGGGAGCGCTGAAGGTCGGCGACCGCGTGGCGCTCGGCATCTCCCACCCGTGCACCACCTTCGACAAGTGGCGCTGGATGGCGGTGATCGATGAGGACGGCCAGGTGGTCGATGCCTTGATCACCTGTTTCTGAGCCGTCTGAAGCCGAACCCCACCGCACCCGCTGCGACCTCCGATCTCTTTTCCTCTTCGTGCCCATGACCACCACCCCCCGCATTCCCGGCCGCCGATTCCTGCACTCGCCCGGGCCCACCCCAGTGCCTGACGAAGTGCTGTGGGCCATGTGCCGCCAGCCCATGGACTTGGCCGATCCCCGCGTGGACAGCACCATCGCGGCTTGCGAGGTCGGCCTCAAGCGCCTGCTGGGCACCGCGCAGGGCGACGTCTTCCTCTATGCCTCCAACGGCCATGGGGTGTGGGAGGCGGTGGTCGAAAACCTGTTGCCCCTGGGCGGCACGGCACTGGTGCCGGGCACGGGGCATTTTTCGGAGTCCTGGGCGGTGCAGACCGAAGCGCTGGGCCGCCGGGTGGTGCGCACGCCCTGGATCGAAGGGCTGCCCATCGACGAATCGGCTGTGGTGCAAGCCTTGCGCGCCGACGTGGCGCATGAGATCGCCGCCATCTTCGTGGTGCACACCGACACTTCCAGCGGCGTCACCACCGACCTGGCCTCGCTCAAGCGCGCCGTGCTGGCCACGGGGCATCCGGCCGTCTTCGTGGTGGATGTCGTGGCCTCGCTGGGCGCCGCCCCGTTCTCGATGGACGAACTGGGCGCCGACGTGGTGGTGGGCGCCTCGCAGAAGGGGCTGATGTGCCCGCCGGGTGTGGGCCTGATTGCGGTGAACGCCCGCGCCATGGACGTGGCCCGCGCCAACCCCGCGCCGCGTTTCTACTGGGATTGGGTACGGCGGCACAGCGAGCTGTCCTACCGGAAGTTCTGCGGCACGGCGCCACAGACGCTGGTGGCTGGCATGCAGGCCGCATTGGACCTGTTGTTTGCGGAAGGTCTCGAGGCTGTGTTCGAACGCCACCGCCGGCTGGCGGGGGCGGTGCACGCCGCCGTGCAGGCCTGGAGCACCGCGGGGACGCTGGGGTTCTTCTGCCAGGATCCCACCGCGCGCTCGGTGTCCGTCACCACGGTCACCGTGCCACTGGGCACCGATGTGGACGCCCTGCGCGCCGTCGCCCGTGAGCGTATTCAGGTGGCGTTTGCTGGCGCGCTCGGTCCGCTGCAGGGCCGGGGCTTTCGCATCGGTCATCTCGGTGACCAGAACCCGGCTTCCATCCTGGGCTGCCTGGCCGGCATCGAGGCTGCCATGACGGTGCAGCGCATCCCCTTCGGCCCCGGTGGCGTGGAGGCGGCTGTGCAGGCGCTGAAGGACTGGTCGGCAGCGGGATGAGCCGCCCCGAAAACTGATCAGCTTTGCCGATGCTGCACGGCCAGTGCGGCAAACCGCCCCAGTGCACGAGCCAGTACCTGGACAGCTTCCGCCGCCTCGTTGAGGTAGGCGGCCTTGAGTGCATCGTCTTCAGGGTAGTCGTGAGCAAAGCGGTTGCGGATCACGCGCAGGCGCCGCCATTCCTCTACGGAGGCGAGGTACCCCAGCTTCTCCAGCCGGTTGAGACGGTCGATCATGGGCCGGTCGTCATAGGGCTCCTGCAGCACTTCGAGCGTGGCCGCAAAGAGTCTGGAGCCCATGGTGTCCTGCAGTTTCGTCAAGCGCAGGATCAACTGGTCCCAGTCCTGTACCGCCTCGTCGTCCAGTTCCCGCAGCCGTTGCGCCGTCAGGGGCAGAGTGGTCTGCACGGCGGCCAGAGCGTGTTGCAGGTGGTGGAGGTGGCGTTGGCACTGATCCCAAGCTTCGGCCAACTTCAATTTGCCGGCACGTGAAACATCCGAGTTCACAGCATCACTCCTTCCTGCCTCGCCACCGCGTAGACCGGCGGGTGAAACTGCCTGCCCGGGTAGTCCACCAGCACGTCGATCTTCTGCTCCCCCAACCGGCCATACAGCAGCGCCAGGAACCGGGTGTGGGCATGGGAAACCAGGTCGGGGTCGGACTGATGGGTCTCGATCAGCAGGTCAATGTCACCGCCGCGCACGTCTGGTCTGGCGCGAGAGCCGAACAGCCGTACCGTGGCATCTGCACCAAAGCATTCTGCTGCCGCCGTGAGGATGGCCTGCTGTTCAATGCTGCTGAGTCTCATGGCATTGCGGCAGAGATTGTGGTCTTGGGCATGCGGCTTGTCTCGGGTGTGACGCAGCAGTACGAGCCTCTTGCCCTCACGTCCGCGCGAGCATCAGGCAGGCGGTGCCTGCGACGGCCTCCAGGCCCTCACATCCCCGCGTAGTTCGGCCCGCCGCCGCCCTCGGGGGTGACCCAGACGATGTTCTGCGTCGGGTCCTTGATGTCGCAGGTCTTGCAGTGCACGCAGTTCTGCGCGTTGATCTGCAGGCGGTCGCTGCCGTCGTCGTTCTTCACGTACTCGTACACGCCGGCCGGGCAGTAGCGGCTTTCGGGGCCGGCATAACGCTCCAGGTTGATGGCCACGGGCACCGAGGCGTCTTTGAGCGTCAGGTGCGCGGGCTGGTTTTCCTCGTGGTTGGTGTTGCTGATGAACACTGAACTCAGGCGATCGAAGGTGAGCACGCCATCGGGTTTGGGGTAGCGGATCGGAGGAACCTGGCTGGCCGCGTGCAGCCGGCCGTGGTCGGGCGCGTGGCGGTGGATGGTCCAGGGCGGGCTCTTGAAGCCGAGCTTGGGCAGCAGCCACTGCTCGATGCCCGTCATCACCGCGCCCACGGTGTTGCCCTTCTTGAACCACTGTTTGAAGTTGCGGCTGGCGTTCAGTTCCTCATGCAGCCAGCTCTTCTCGAAGGCTTCGGGGTAGGCGGCCAGTTCGTCCTGGGCCCGGCCCGCTGCCAGTGCCGGGGCGATGGCTTCTGCCACCAGCATGCCGGTCTTGATGGCGGCGTGGCTGCCCTTGATGCGCGCGGCGTTCAGCGTGCCGGCGTCACAGCCCACCAGGGCCCCGCCCGGGAATGCCAGCTTGGGCAGGCTCAACAGGCCGCCGGCGGTGATGGCGCGGGCCCCGTAGCCGATGCGCTTGCCGCCTTCCAAGTGGGCGCGGATGGACGGGTGCGTCTTCCAGCGTTG
>Ga0315900_10008561_pt1 | contig 13143 bp, 11 predicted proteins | sample LakEriMetagenome_FD_203521 | JGI IMG/M metagenome (GOLD analysis project Ga0315900, IMG submission 203521) | Freshwater fungal communities from buoy surface, Lake Erie, Ohio, United States - Buoy 12 MA114 | ecosystem: Environmental > Aquatic > Freshwater > Lake > Lake biofilm | place: USA: Lake...
GCATCCAAAAAAAATCTCATGCATGTAGCCTCCTTAAAAAGTGTCATCTCACAGATTCGAGATATTCTGCCGGATGAAACAGTTGGATACGGTTGCAAAGGCAGGCTTCCCAAGGGAGGTAAAATTGCTGTTATCCCTTTGGGATATGCAGATGGTTTCGCCAGAAGATTGGGCAACGGCAAAGGATATGTAATGATACATGGAAAAAAGGCCCATACAGTCGGAAATATTTGCATGGATATGTTTATGGCAGATGTCACTGAGATTGCATGCACAGAGGGAGACGAAGTGATGATTATCGGCCCGGAAATAACCCTTGAATCGATAGCAGAAATGTTACAAACCATTCCTTACGAGGTGTTAACTTCATTATCCCAAAGAGTGAAACGCGTTTTTATTCACGAAACATGATTTTAAAATTGTTTCCTGAAAATCCGGATGAGAGAATCTTGCGCAAAATAGTTGAGGCACTTCAAAGAGGAGAAGTCATCATCGTTCCTACAGATACTATTTATGCATTTTGTTGCGACATCAAACAAGCCAGGGCCTTTGAAAAAATCTGCAGGATAAAAAAAATGGATCCTGAAAAAGCTAATTTTTCAGTGGTATGCGCAAGTCTCAGCAATTTATCAGAATACACCGTTCAGATACCGAACCATATCTTTAAAATCATTCGGAAAGCATTACCCGGTCCCTATACATTTATTTTGGAAGCGAATAAAAACATTCCAAAAATATTTCAGAGCAAGAAGAGAACAGTTGGCATCAGGGTAACTTCAGACCGCATTACACAAACGATTGTAGAATATCTAGGGAATCCAATTGTGGTATCGTCAGTTCATGAAAAAGATGGCGAAGAAGAGTATTACACGCATCCCGAATTGATACATGAAAAATATGAAAGGCAAATCACCTATTTGATTGATGGTGGCATTGGGCATACCACACCTTCTACCGTTGTTGATTTTTCAGGAGGAGAAGTAGAGATTATCCGCGAAGGTGCAGGAGACATCAATATCTTGTAGGAGATACTTAAATTGAATGGAGGAATACATCTGAATCAGGCAAATTAAAATTTATACAGTTGCGGCCTCCGCAAGCGATGCATGGTATTTGTTAGCTGTTGTATACTGCCTTATACTTTTTCACCACTTCATCAGGACTGTATAAGGCAAGCGCATTTTTTCGAATTTCTTCTCGGCTAAACTTTTTGCGGTCTTGAATAAACAAGTCACATGCCTGATGAATGCCATGGGTGCTCAGCTCTGAGGAGAGATAACCATTGTTTCCATCAGAAATCATTTCTGCTACACCGCCAATCCTAAATCCAAGAACAGGCGTGCCGCAATACAATGATTCCACAATTACATTCGGCAAATTATCTTCAATTGAAGGAGTGATAAATGCATCTGCAGCGGAATAAGCTAAATTTAGCGAGTAGCTGTCATTTAAAAAACCTAGAGAAATAACATTCGGAATTTGCTTGTTGGGTGGGTTTCCCAAAACAAGAAACTGCACATTGGCATTGGCATATAACTGAGCCAATTCAAAAATATGAGAAATTCCTTTTCGGGGATTTGAGGTATCACCGGCCACAAAAAGGAAAACAATGGCATCCGGAGAAAGCTGTAAGATTTGTCGTGCACATGTCTTGTCAATAATTTGAAACTCCTTGGCATCAATACAATTACGGATATGATGATGAGGATAATCTTTACATAGATAACTTTTCTTCGAAAGATTTCCTAACCATGCTGAGGGAGTTACAATAGAAAGATTCCTGCATCCTTTGAGCCATTCATTTTTATATGCATAAAATGCATCGGAATAGGTTTCTTCATTAAGCATGGGACAGGGATGACAATTCGCTGTATAATTGTTACAACCTAGTGAATAATGGCAGCCTGCAGTAAAGGGATTCATGTCATGCAGGGTCCATACAAATCTTTTATCAGGGAATTTTTTTATCAGAGATATGTCAGCAAAGCCGGATATCCAATGAAAATGAACGACATCTGCTTGTAAGAAATCATCATTGAACTGAAGAGGTTGCAATGTCCATGGCATGCTATAGAGTTCGCTCACCTTTGAACGGGGAGTAATATATTGCAAACTATATTTCTTAAGCCAGAATGGTGTAATCAGTTCTGATACTATCCGGTTCAACTTAAAACTAATCTTAGGCCAGAAACCCTTGACCAAAGGGTTGAATCTCTTCACCTTTTTCCGACCATAAGTCCTGCTGTTCATCACAAGTATTTGTGAATCTAATCCTGCGGATAGCATGGCTTCGTGCAGTCTTAACGCAGCTGTGCCTGCTCCCCCTGAATCAAAAGTGCTTATGTGCAGAATCCTCATTGGTGCTTGTTTAACAAATCCTCCAGCACCTTGTCCATGCTTGAGGAGAATGAATATTGATCAAACGCATGATATGCGTTTTGAGACAAAACAGCATGGTTTTTCATGCTAAGTGAAATAGCATGTGGAAGCTCATCCATGGATTTGATTACATAACCCAGATTTCCCGGAACGATCATTTCTGCCATTCCTTCTATATTGTTTGCTACAACAGGTCTGCCTGTCATTAATGCATCATAAAACTTACCGGATGATCCTGCCGCTGAGGAATGATTCTCATCAGTTGAATGATAAAAAACCAACACCAATTGAACAGAGCGAAATAATTTTAATTTATGCTCGAAGTCAATAAAATTATGTGAAAGAAACAGCTTGTCCGGAAACTCATTCCTGTACTTTTCAATCTCGTCTCTGAGCGACTGATGAGGGCACCAGCCATGCATGATTAAAACAGCATTCGGAGGCCACTTGGATAAAGTTTCTAAAGTTTCCATCACGCAAGTTTCCGGAATAATAGATCCATTCATGAGGACAAGAAACTTTGATTGATCAAGATGGAACAGGTCATTAAAATAATGCTCCGAACGATTGTCTTTCTCAAGATAACTTGAATTGTAGAGGACTTTAAAATTTTCGACTGCGCATTGATTGATCCGAGCCAAAATTTTCGCTCTCAAATCAGATTGAGTAAGAATACAAGATATATTATTACAGATTTTAATCTCTGCCTTTTTAAGCCGGTCATCAGATTCATGAAACTCAAGATTGTGATAAATCAGTGTAGATTTCCAGAAATGATTGGCAAGATAAGCGTGTTCGATTCCTGAAGCATCGTATCCAATACTGATATCATATCTTTTTTTCCTGAAAGTAAACGCAAACTCTATTGCATCGGAAGAGTGTATTCCCTTAAAAAAATGATAGATTCTCAGCAGTGTGGACCAAGGTTTCTTGTAGCGATTGCTTGAAGTGTAGGGGATGACCTGCAGGTTTAGATCCGAGAGAAGAAATGCAGGCAAAGCATACTCTTTAAGCATTTTTGATGGACTCACATATAAATCTACTTTGCATCCCTGGAGCAGAAAGTATTTTGTTGTTGAAATAACGGGGGTAGACACGCTTACCCATGGAAAGAGGGCAACAAGAGAAACCTTCATTTCTTTTCCTGTATTCATCAACTGTGCCATTTAACGAACTTCTTTTCTGTTTCTGCAAACATATACTTTTCGAACGATAATTAAATGGCAGGCACTGCCTAAATGATTGCAAAAAATGGCTATCATAAAAGCTTTCTACTAATATACATAAGCATCAAACAGGAGTAAATTTTACCATAGAGCAAAGGGTTAATAGTTTTTTTCCTTTTACGCATTCGTTCAGCCAGAACCGTATTATTAATGTACCTGATGGCATAGTAATAATACTTATCAGGATAGGGTCTTCTGATGCGTATTTCCCTATCAGTTGTTTCTGACCATGAAGCCGGCTCGTCGATAATAGATGAATTTTCAGTGTATAGTTCTGTTCCCCTTATCGGATACGCTGTGGTAATGGTAAAATAATCCGGCAGTGAATCCTTCAGGTGCTGAGCAGTTTCATGTATGTCTTGGTCAGTTTCTCCCGGATAACCCAACATGATAAAAGTCCCTGCTTCCATACCAGAGGCTTTCGTCTGGCGAATCATCTCTCTTACCTTGGAGGTTTCCACCCTTCTATCCATTAAATCAATCACTCTTTGAGAGCCACTTTCGGCTCCAATCCATACCCGGAAACATCCACTTTCTCTTAGGTACTCAATTACCTCTGAATTCATGCGGTCTGCCCGTGTGATGCATTCATACCTGATGTCCATTTTCCTTGATGCAATTTGCTCGGCAAAGGCTTTCATCCATTTATGGCTGACGGTAAACACATCATCTACAAACCAGAAGGAAGAAACTCCGTAGGTGCGAATCAGAGAAGCCAATTCATCGACAACTTTTTCAGGTGAGCGACGCCTGTATGATTGTCCATATACAGCCCTGCTACACCATTTGCAGGTATATGGACAACCGCGCATGGTGCTTACAGAAATAGTTGCATATCCGTGATGTTTTCGCCATACATCAAGGTAGTTGACTAGGTTAATTTTATGCCTTGCCGGAACTGGAAGTTCATCCATTGGCAAAAAAGCGGCAGCAGATGTATCAATAAGTTTGCCTTCATGAAGGTAGGACAAGGAGGGAACTTTAGATAAAGGAGTATTCACTAGTAAAGCGCTAACAAGAGCATAGAAAGCTTCTTCACCTTCACCTGACAAAACAAAATGTGCTCCTACATCCAGCCAGCGTTTTCTATTATAGCGTGCATCGGGTCCTCCTATAACAATGCGCGTGGATTTTAGCCGGGCTTCTCCAAGAACCCATCTGATCAATCCAACGATTTGTTTTTTGGTCATCAGATTGGCGTAAATACCAAGCACTGCAGGTTTTTTATCAAGAATAAAATTCCTTTGCTCCTCGACACATGAAAAAGTTGAATCAAATACAGCATTTTCAATTCCTTTTCCATCGAGAAATGCTGCTAAGTATAAAATTCCCAGTGGAGGGTATGGTTTCATGACTTGGCTTTCTTTGGCATCGTCATGAATAAAATATGCATGTGTAAGAAGAACAGGAATCATCATGATCTTTTCTTAAAATGAATCAGGTAATGGTCGGATGCATTTGCCAGAAAGGGAAATTTAGAAACCCATTCTTCCCCTTTTAAAAGTGATTTTCCGAATTTTTTGTATTTCTCAATGCGTGTAGATAAAAAGCCCGGGGGAATGAAAAAACCAATGGGTCGTATGTGCACAACATTGAAATCATTTTGACAGATGCTCTTCATATAACTTGGAGAATAGTAATAGACAGGAAATTTGTCTTCAGACGATGAACCTGATTCCAGATATGTTTTCCTCCGTCTGTAAAAACCTTTTATGTTAAATGTAAAAGCAAAAAAAAGTCTTTCAATCATCGGATTGGTGCCAAAAACTACGGCAATAAATTCACCATCAGGATTAAGTTGCTGATGCACCCATTTAAAAAGAAAGGATAGTTGATCCGGAGAAATACAATTCAGTCCTGAGAAATTAGAGAAAACTAGGTCATACTTATTTTCTTGTACAGGAAGATCATTGAGATTGATCACAGCAGAATCTATCAAAGCATTGTTTATTGTAAATTTTTGTCCTGCAGCAGCGACCATTTCAGGTGAGCCATCAGAATATAAAACATGGCAGCCCAATGAATGTAGAAATAATGCATCCGTGCCGGTACCACCATTCAATTCAAGAATGCGTGGATTACTCTTGGATTTCTTTTTCTGAAAAACCCATTGTAAAAGATATCTGTGAATGCAATTACGCTGTTCCGTGCCGCAGAAACCATCGGAGAATTCCTTGTCATATCCGCCGGACATCTTACCAAAAAAAACCGTAGAATTATCTGCTTGCATACCACCTTAATTTGTAATATGGCACAACCATGCAATAATAAACTGTTCGTGTCATTGCTTTCAACAACAAAAAAAAATCAAATTTACTTCTTAATATATTATTGGTTTGTTGAAGGGTCTGAGACAAACGAAATTTCTTGTGAAGATAGCGGTGCAAGGTCTTGTAAAAACTCCCCGTATAGGTATTAGAGAACATCAATGACAAATCATCGGAGTCGGTCCAATTTGCTTTGTTTTTCAATTCTGATTTTACCTTGTCATAAAAAGATGTTCCCGGAAGAGGATATGAAACAGATACACCAATGTCATCAGGTTTATTTTTTTCGACCATTCGAAGAGTGAGTTTAATATCTGAAATATCTTCACCGGGATAACCAAACTGCAAAAAATAACCCACCTTAATGCCCGCTCTGCGCAGTTGGTAAGTAGCTTCTGCTATTTGCTCAACAAGGGTTCCTTTGTCCATGGCATCAAGAATCTTTTGCGAGCCGCTTTCTGCACCAACCCATACTGTTTCACAACCGGCGCGCGCGAGGTGATGAACAGCATTTTCATTCAAGAGAAGGTCAACCCTACTTTGAATTTTAAATGGAATACGGATATTTTCCTTTTCAAGTAAATCAGCGAACTCCTTGACCCATCCGGGTTTTAAGCCAAATATATCATCAGCAAACCAAATGTGATCCGGATGACAATCTGTAATCAATTTTTTTATTTGGGTAACAACCCATTCAGGAGAATGGGCGTGATAGCGATTACCATAAATTGGCTTGGCACACCAGTTGCACGAAAATGGACATCCTCTGGTTGTAACCAAATTGATAGAGAAAAATCCATGCTTGTTTAACCATTGGTTTCTGTAGGAATCAATATCTATCAGGTGATAATCCGGATGTGGCAACTCATCGAGTGTTTTGATAACAGGCCTCTTTGGATTTCGGCCTCCGGCATGCACAATTCCCGGTGTGTTGAGATAATTAGGATAAGAAGTAAGAAGATCACGGAGCGTGGCCTCTCCTTCGCCTGTAATTACGAGTTGCGCGCCTGCCTGTAGGTATAACTCAGGATGGTCGGAAGAATCAGAGCTACAAATCCAAATCGGCACAGATTTCATGTCCCCCATTTGCAATATATGAAGAATAAAATCACGCATATTGCTTAGACACATCTTGGTAAGATAATTGAACCCATCATCCCAAAAAATGAGGAGATCAGGATTAAAATTTCTGACACTTGCTATCAGCTTTGTTTCACTGGTATCGAATTGAACATCGTGCACTTTTACCTCATGCCCAAGGCTTTTGGCAAGACTTGCAGCATAAAGAGTGGCAAGAGGTGGATAGGGCTGCATGGCTCTCACCTGCTTAGGATCGAATGTCAAGACATAGGAATGAGAAAATAAGATTTTCATGGAAGTGCAACTTGTTTGTAAATTTCCTCCATGCGTTGTAAAACCTTGTACTGAAAACCACGGGGATGATGCTTTGAAACTGACTTCAAGGTTCTAAGATTCAGGTTAAACTGCTCTTTGTCCATATTATTAAATTTTCTTTTTCGAAAGCTATGACTCAGCCTGAGAAGGAGATCATCTGTTTTGCCAAGGAGTCCATCAGGTTTCAACTGCTCCAGCCATCGAAAAACAAAATATTTTTTTGGATCGGGACATACACTGATTACCGGGCCTTTGTGATTAGGGAGATATTGACGGTACCAACTGTTGGCTTTTTCAAAATCAGAAAAGATTTCTTTTCCGGTAATGTTTACTAGGGTAGCAAGTTCAATTGCAGTAAATAAATTTTTATCAGGTATCTCCCTCGCGTCAGATGCGATTAGGTAATTGATACAAAAAAAACGGTGACTGTTTGCCCTGAATATTTTTTTATAGAGAACCAGCAATGTTCTACAGAGCCAAAGTTTTCCGGGCTGGGTGATGATAAAAAAATCCACATCAGCATCTTTGGGAAACACTCCCTTGGCGCATGAACCTGAGATACTTACCGAGAGAACAAAAGGAAAGCGGTGAATCAATCTGGCATTCTGAACGGCGGACTTCCAAATTTTCCTGTGGGCAATTTCACTCAGCAAACGGTTATTGATAGATGGTAGTGATGGATACAGACTGAGATAGCCCAAGTATTCATGAACAATACCATTTTCAATACAATACCGAAGCAAACGCTGAAAATCATGTGATTCGATGTGGCAGGGATAAAACAAGTAAAGTTGGTCCCTGGTAAGAGGATAGGAAAACACCTTAAAATAAGAAAGTGTTTTAATGATTAAATCTACATCAACCTCCGCCGAAGTAAATATATTTCTGACTGTATGCGTTTCTTCCACCAACATATTCACTAAATCCGCACAAAAAAAAATGCGTGATTAAATTGTTTAACAATAATACGAAACGACTATCGAATCTCCAAGCAGTAGGATTCGAATATGCACAAAAAGATGGGGCATAAAATGCATGCCTCCAGGCCTAAGAAGATGAGTTCATGGGCTTTGCAGTAACCCTAAAAGCAAGGAATGGAGGTAAAAAAAAGGAAGAAAAAAGAGCACATATCAGGGATTTATTTCGTAACATTGTTCAGAAAATAATTGCAATGTATAAAGTACAGGTGAACCATAACGATGCCATTGAAATCGACCCTTCGGGTATTTCCTCAGGCGAGGTAAAAGTGGATGGAAAAATTCATCAGACTAATGTTCATCAAATCGATCATCGCCGAATCAGTATTCTGTTGGAAACAACATCTTTTGTTGCAGAGATAACCGATTACAACGAGACGATGAAGGAGATGACTATAAAAATAAATAATCACCCTTATCAAGTCCATCTTCAAGATAAATTGGATCTGATGCTCAAGAGTCTGGGCATGGACGCAGGGCAGTCAGCAAAAGTAAATGTATTAAAAGCGCCCATGCCCGGTTTGGTTCTGGAGGTTAGGGTAAAAGTTGGAGACAGTGTAAAAAAGGGAGATCCGCTTCTGGTGCTTGAAGCCATGAAAATGGAAAACATTTTAAAATCACCCGCAGACGGAATCATCCAGAAAGTGCATGTGCAGAAATCAGCTGCTGTGGAAAAGAACCAGACCCTGATCAATTTCGCATAAGTTTTGGATTCCATCAGGTTAAAAAAAAGAGAAAATCTTCACATCCTTTTCTGGTTGTTGAAAGATGCTTGCTGGGCAATGGAATTCAGATGGATAGGCATGTTCATGATAGTGCCTACTTTTATCTTGGCAGCGCTTCTTACTTGGTGGAGCCGCAATATTTACAGCGAACTTATGCATAATCTTGCTGTCATGCTTTGGATTAGCGCCAATTCATTATGGATGACAGGTGAGTTTTTCGGCTGGCAGTTCAGGCCATACTCAGCCGGACTTTTTGCCAGCGGATTCATGCTTCTGTTGGTTTATTACTCAGGTAGACTCTTTGGTAAAACCTAAAAAATTGAAAACATCTTCAAAAACATGAAATTCGGTATCATACAATTTCCGGGCTCCAACTGTGATCAGGACATGATTTATTTTCTTTCCGGCATCATGGGGTTCGAAGCTACACTTCTTTGGCACAAAGAAAATGATTTAAAGGGATGCGATGTCCTTATTTTACCCGGCGGATTTTCCTATGGTGATTATCTGCGAAGCGGCGCAATTGCTAGATTTTCTCCAATTATGGAAGAAGTAACCAAGCATGCCTCTGAAGGTGGTATTGTTATAGGAATTTGCAATGGTTTTCAAGTCTTATGTGAATCCCATTTGCTTCCCGGAGCCTTGCTGCATAATACTTCCAATAAATTTATCTGTAAAAATATTTGGTTAAAAACCCATTCCAGAAATAATCCTTTTACTTCGGAAGTCCCTGAAGGTAAAATCCTAAAGATACCTATTGCACATGGTGAGGGTCGGTTTTATGCAGATGAAAAAACGATTCAAACAATGCAGCGGAACGAACAGATTATTTTTACCTATTGCGATGAAAACGGAGTGGAGAGCGAATCTTCAAATCCAAATGGGTCATTATTAAACATTGCTGGAATCTGTAATGCTGAAAAAAATGTATTCGGAATGATGCCACATCCCGAGAGAGCAGGTATTTCTGAGAGCAGAAACACAGATGGCAGGATGCTCTTCACAGGATTTGCAAAAATGATTGCGCACTTGAACTGATACAAGCATCCTGAATCTTATTTATGAAATATTATATCATTGCCGGAGAAGCTTCAGGAGATTTACATGGTTCGAATCTGATTAAAGAAATCATAAAGCTGGATTCGAAGGCTGAGTTCAGGGTATGGGGAGGCGACCTCATGAAGGAAGCAGGAGCCTATGAGGTAATTCACATCAGAAACTTAGCATTCATGGGATTTTGGGAAGTGCTAAACAACCTTCAGACAATTAAAAAATTATTGGAGTTCTGTAAAAAAGATATTGTGGCTTATCGCCCGCATGGAGTTGTCCTTATTGATTATCCGGGCTTCAATTTAAGGATGGCAAAATATATCAAAAGCAAAGGGTTCCCTGTGATTTATTACATATCGCCGCAAGTATGGGCATGGAAATCCTCAAGGGTAAAAATCATTCGTCAGGTGGTAGACAAGATGCTGGTTATTCTTCCTTTTGAAAAAAAGTTTTATGCAACATTTGATTTCCCTGTAGATTATGTTGGACATCCGCTTCTGGATGCCATCGCTCAGTTTCGCGAAAAGCAGACGGAGAAGAGACACACCGACAAACCAATTCTTGCACTTTTACCGGGAAGCAGAAAACAGGAAATACAGAAAATGCTTCCACTCATGCTTAAAGCATCGGATGACTTTCCGGATTATAGGGTGGTGATTGCAGGTGCTCCTGCGATAGACAATGAGTTTTATGATCCTTTTTTAAAAAATCACTCTGCTGAAATCCATTATGGCAAAACCTATGAACTACTGAATATGGCAACAATGGCGGCAGTTACCTCAGGTACTGCTACCCTTGAAACCGCCTTGTTCAAAGTTCCACAGGTGGTTTGCTACAAAGGCAACCGCTTTTCTTACCTGCTCGCCAAAAATCTGGTGAAAATACCTTATATCTCTTTGGTTAACCTAATCATGGATGCACCTGTAGTAAAAGAACTTATCCAGCATGAACTTACAGTAAAATCTCTTACTGAATCGCTCAAGAACATTGAATCAGGAGATGCTCGCCAAAACATGCTTGAGCAATATGAAAATTTGATTGAAAAACTGGGAAGTAGCGGTGCATCTGCCCGAGCAGCAAGAATTGTATTTGATAAACTATCAAGAAAAAAGACTGTGTACTAACGAGGCATGTCAGTACAAAATATAACCCTGATATTAATGCTGGCTTTTCAATTTGTCAGGGGAATAGATATTAGGGTTATGCCCTTAGAAAAACTACAGTCAGTTGAGGTGTTTCCCACAAATGGGACATTTATTATTCATGCGGATGAAAGAAATCTATCCGGTTTTCCTCCAAATGTTTTTTTTCAGATCCAGGTTGAAGAGGATTCACTTTACCTCATTTGTGAATTGGATACTATTGGCAAATTTGGCAGCATCGCTTTTGAGCAGGATTCTCGCGGGGCCTGCAAAATAAAAGCTACCGGATTTGATACACGAGCAGGAATCTATCCGGGAAATATTCAATTCAAACCATATTATTGTTATCTGCGGTTGATCAATATCCTGCCGCTTGAAGCTTATCTGCCGGGTGTAGTTGAAGCAGAAGCCGGCATGATGATGCCACAAGAGTTTTACAAGGTACAGGCCATTCTTTGTCGCACCTATGCATTGGGACATTTACGAAGACATGAAACAGAAGGATTTAATCTTTGTGACAAAGAGCATTGCCAAGTATACAAAGGAGTACCTGCTGGAAACGGGGATGTTAAAAAAGCAGTTGAATCTACGGAAGGACTGGTGGTAACCTCTGAAAAAATGGAACTCATCACCGCTGCATTTCACAGCAATTGCGGGGGACAAACTTGTGATCCAAAAGATGTTTGGAACAGTGAAGCCGATGGATTAAAATCCATCACAGACAGTTTCTGTCTGGAATCAAAAAATGCAAGATGGACCAAAGAAATCAGTAAGGATAAATGGCTCAATTACTTGATGCTTAAAACATCTGTAAGTGATACGGACAAACTACTGAATCTGTTTACAAACGACGAAAAAAAACGCATTCAATATATTTTTGGTGAAAAGAAAAAGATTCCGATGAAGGATATAAGAAGTGACATGAATCTTAAATCTGCCTTTTTCACCGCCAAGTTAATGGGAGAAAAAATATTGCTTTCCGGAAGGGGTTTCGGCCATGGTATAGGATTGTGTCAGGAAGGCGCCATCAGCATGGCGAAAAAAGGATACACAGCATTTGAAATCATTCATTTCTATTATCATCATGTAGCTATCCTTCCTATGGATAAAATTTTGTTTTTTATGCAGGACAACGAATAAGGGAGAAAGATTATCTGTAGAATATTTAATTGCATATGGCAAGAAACAAAAAAAGAGATTACCCGAATATTTATCTTTGATACCTGCACAAAAAGACCTGCAAAGAATCACCCAAGCGATGAAAAAATCCGGATTAGAAAACTTCACGGAGCCCAGAAACCTAGTTCATTGCCTGGGTGGTCATCTCATCGATGCCCATTTTTTGGTTGCAGTAAGCGGGGGTGCAGATAGTATGGTATTGCTTCATCTGATGAACAAAAGCGGACTCCCTGTATCTGCGGCGCATGTAAATTACAAGTTGAGGGATGATGAATCAGACAGAGATCAGCAATTAGTGGAAGCGTATTGCAAGCAAAATGAAATTACACTCCATCTGCTGAATGCCGGAAAAAAGATGAAGGAAAAATCAGGTAATGTTCAGCAACATGCCAGATCCATCAGGTATGATTTTTTTCAGTCTTTACAAAAAAAATACAACTACACCCATTTGCTTACAGCCCATCATGCTGATGATCTTGCAGAGAGTTTTTTCATGTTTGCCATCAGGGGAGCAGGATCAAAAGCATTAAGCAGCATGCTTCAGGAAAACAGCCTTATAATCAGGCCATTTTTGCAATACTCTTCATCAGAGATTAAAGCTTTTGCAGTAAAAAATAAGATTCCCTATTGCGAGGACAGCAGCAACAGCGAGGAGAAATACATGCGTAATTTTTTCCGGCATAGAATTTTTTCTTCTATTGCTGAGAAGCAGCCTGACTATCTTAAAGGTCTTATGCACACACTGCATGCCTTGAGAACTTCTTCGGCCATTGAGGAACAGTGGTTCAAAGATTGCTTGGAGC
>Ga0315900_10008565_pt1 | contig 13140 bp, 7 predicted proteins | sample LakEriMetagenome_FD_203521 | JGI IMG/M metagenome (GOLD analysis project Ga0315900, IMG submission 203521) | Freshwater fungal communities from buoy surface, Lake Erie, Ohio, United States - Buoy 12 MA114 | ecosystem: Environmental > Aquatic > Freshwater > Lake > Lake biofilm | place: USA: Lake...
TTTTTAAAAATTTTATAAAAAAAGCGGGTTTTGGAAAGGGGTATGAATTTTTGCTGTTGGGGTGGGGGGCTCAAGGCGCGGGTCCTGCAAGGCCGCGGCCGGAGCCTCCCACCCCGACAGCGGGAGGGTGGTTAGGGGGGATCAATACTGATTACTCAACTAAACTGCCAGTTAGTTCATGGGAGCGGTCAGGTATTGCTAAATAAGTATTGAACCGCTGGCTGGGTAGAGGGGCAGGATAAATTTGGGAAAAACGCTAGCAAACGATTGTATTAAGTTGATAGATTGAATGTCAAAATGAAAATTGGACGAAAATTGAACACGCTTACCGTCGAGGAATACTTCTTTTATATAGACAACCATAAGAAGTACACCGACTTTAACACCCTTGGGCTTTACCGTTCCATAGTGGAGCATGAACGTTTATCCCTGGAAGACAAGCTGAAAGTGAGGGATTATGCCCATCAAACGTTCAGAAAGGCATTTGATTTTCTACAACTGAAAGACCCAATGACCTTTATAGCGCTGGAATACCTTGGGCAGGAGCTATTAGAATGGAATAGGCGAAGGATATGGGATGATCTGCGAAAAAACCAACAAAAAATACTTGCAGACAAGAAAATCAAGCACCGAAATTTTGGAGATTATTCCAAACACGATTGTGGTAAAGAGGCATGTTTTTTGAATGGGGTTATGCTAAAACAAGGTTCTCCACTGGCAATGCCCGGGATGCACTTCGAAAGTGACCGGAATAAAATCGCTGCAAAAGCCAAATCGGATCGGCGTAAATCGGAACGAAAGAGGAAACAACAAATCGTACGAAAGGAACTGGAGGAGATGGAATGAACGCTGCTGGCTTGCGTCGTTCCTTTTACAAATGGATTGTCCAAGTAGGTTGTGTGCGGTCCGGCTACTTGGCTGGCTATTTCTAGCGGACCTCAAGAGCGGTTTCAGCCTTCGACTTGCTAGGACCACTACCTTTTTGAACTGGTAATGGAATGGCTAGTAGTTGGGGGGCTATAACCAAAAGGCCTCTAAGGCAGTGTAAGGGAGCCTTGCCTGCCAGCGCAAGAAGGGCTTTACAGTATGGGTACCAAAACCAAGAACTCAGCCAAACCGCCAGTTACTCAATGGGAGCGGCTAAATACTAAGTCGTGTACCTTTATTTTAAACTAATTTTAGATATTTAAGCGCTCAAAGCAGCCCCAACACCGTTTGTGCGGGGGCAGGTTGCCTTTCTTGCTTTGCACCAACTACTTATCAATTTGAAGCCCTTATGATGAAGTCCACTTTTTTTATTGTCCTTTGTAGCTTGCTCACTTCCATCGCTTTTTCTCAAAAAAAAATAGCCTTGATCGTAGCAATTAGTGAGTACGAAGCGGGTACTGGCTGGGAAAAATTGAACACCGAACGGGATGTCACTGAAATTACCGCCGCTCTGGAAAAACAGGGCTTTAAGAAAGGAGATATTAAGATTATCAAAAACAAGGAGGCCACCAAAGCCAATATCCTGAAAGGAATTGATGACTTTCTATTTAAAACGGCAGGCACTGGAGACCAGGTATATTTTCATTTTTCAGGTCATGGCCAACAAATGGCCGACTACAACAAAGATGAATTTGACTGGCTGGATGAGGCCTTGGTGCCCGTGGATGCCAAATCCAAGTATGATCCAGCTCCGAAAGGATACAAGGGAGAACAGCATCTCAGCGATGATGAGCTTATGAGCTCGTTGAATAAGGTTCGCAAAAAACTTGGCCCGGAAGGGCATGTCCTGATGGTCATTGACGCTTGCTTTAGCGGAGGGATGCTGCGTGGACCCGGATACAGGGCCGTTGTCCGAGGCGCCAATGATAAAATGGCCCCGGATGATTGGGCGACCAGCAATCAATCATCCACTACAGCTGGATCGGAGCTAGCAAAAGCAGAAGGTTTGGAACTGAAAGACGACCAGAGCCTAGCGCCGATTGTCGCATTTACCGCCTCCCAGTCGCACCAACCTAATGCGGAGTACAATGGGGGTGGATCCCTAAGTCACGTATTTAGTAAAGTGTTGATGAATATGAACAGCCAAATGTCGTACAATGGCTTGTATCAACTGGTTCGGGAAGAGATGGCCTTGATTGTGCCAAATCAGGTTCCACAGGCGAACGGGAACATCAACACGTATGTATTCAACGCATCCGCAGCACTTGCCAAGCCGTTCTTTATGGTGAAAGTAGGAAAAGAAAACAATAAACCTACCTGGATTCTGAATGGTGGCAGTCTGCACGGTTTGACCCTGGGTTCCAAAGTGGGTTTTTATGCTAATGAGCTAATTGGTGCAGAGGAAAAACCGTTGTTTACTACCACCCTGGTACATGTGAATTCGGTTGCCTCCTTTTTGGAAGTACTTCCCGATGTAAAAGTGGAGAACCTGTGGGTGTACTTGTTGGAGCTGGCGCCTGCTGAGGATAAAATCAGGACCTGTATTCAAGTACAGTCTGCCGCTTTGAGGGATCAACTAAAGGCAGATATCCAGAAAGAAGCCTTGCTAAAGGAGGCAACTGATACTACCTGTGTTTGCCGGATAATTCAGGATAGTCCACAGGATTCAATTGATATAATCACCAACAACGAGCACTTAATAGCAAGGCTTCCGGCTGCTTCAACGTCTATCCCGCTGGTCTTTGAAACGTTGAAGTTGTACGCACGCGCGGAGTTTTTCAGGAAAGTGGGGGCCGAAAATACGGGTTCTGGAAATGGAGGTGAATCGGTTTCGGTCAGCTTTATTCCGGTTCGGGTAGAGTACGGTGCCATTAAGGGGGAATTGCCGCTTTCGGACTTCACAGATAAAAATGGGGTGGTGTCCTTTCCGGAAGGAACTATGGTTCGCCTTCGGGTGACCAATAATAGTGGTGTGAAAGGGTATTTTTCCTTACTGGATATTCAGCCCGACAACAAGATCAATATTTTGATGCCTTCACAGGGCAGTAGCGGTGATACTCCCAGCGACTATCTTTTAACTGGACAAGTGGGGCAAACCTTTGAGCTCCCCCGCAGTAAAAACAGCTATTATACGATTGGGGAGCCTTATGGCAACGAAGTACTCAAGCTCATTGTGACGGAGGAACCACTCGACTTGCGTCCGCTACTGGCTAGCAGGGGTGGATTGCGAGGCAGCAGAGGGGCTCTCTCCAAAATGGAACTGCTTTTCGCAGATGCCATGTCGGCAACCAGGAGTGTGACGGAGAGTGTTCCCGTCCGGGAAGTGGGCTTTTTTCAGACGACCTTTGTAATCCGGCCAAGGGTTGAACCTAAAAACTAAGCTATCACACACGTTTAATCAACTATATTTAGGATGAAATTAGCTCAAACACGTCTTTTCCTTGCCTTTTTGCTACCCATCGGCGCTTTTACTCAGGTAAGCGCGCAGACCGTGCACCTTTACCACAACCTTCACCGCGATTCTACCTGGTACAAAATCGAAGGAAAACGAAAGGTCAAAACGGGTGCTGGCGTTCCCTTGTTAAAAAAGGGCAGTATGGTGGAGCTCCACTTAGTGGAATACAATGATTTTGTTTACGACCTTTCCATTGATCCCCAAATCATTGATAATCCGCTGGCTGTTGCCGGGGTAAATACGGGGTCTAACGGATTGGTGGGTCGTGTTTTTCAATCTTCCGCATCTGGCTCAAACATTGTGTCAGCCCCTCTGGGGATGTTTCAGGGTGCTCTAAAGACACTCCAAAAGCAAAATGCCTATTTGCAAAACCTTCATGGCAGTAGGGGAGATGATTCAAAAGGAGAAGCGCCCAATAGCATAGATAATTCTACCGCCAACTATAAAATTTGGAAGGAAGAGGCTACCAATTCGATCAACCGTCTAAAGGCGCTCAGCGATACCATAAAATTGTTGGAGGCCGCCCTTGTGGAGGAATCCATCTTGGTAAAAGATGCTTTGGTGTTGGAGGAGGACTTGGTAAGCTTAACTACCAAAACCCAGCTGGCACCCTCACAGATTGTTCAGCTGGCCGATCAGCTAGTCAGTCGGCAGTTTGGCGCATCGGGGGCGCAGCTGAACCTTGATAAGGTGCTGGCTTGGCCTGCTCCACAAAAACTACGGCAAAAAGAACAGGTGTTTAGCCAAATAATGGACGAGGTAAAGAGCCATTATTCTATTTTGAATGATATAGGCAATCAAATTGAAGATAGCAGACCGAGTAGTCCGGAAATGAGGACTATCCAGGAACTCTGCTTCTCCATCACTGGAGACGATGAATTCGAGAATGGTTTGAGGGAAAAAATAAACGAAGTAACAGACCTCAAGAAGGATGCCAGTAAGCTAAATCATCAAGCCTTGATTTCTATGTATGAGCAATACCTTGCCATACGCAATCATTCCTTCGAAAAAACCCATAGTATTTATGTTGAGGGCAATGCGATGGACCTGGTGATTAAGCTAAGTACCAAAGAACTATCTTCCGGGCCCAGTACCAGTTCCAGGGGATCAGAGCAGGAGGGCCTAGCTGTACCGAAGGCTACCACGGCTAAAACCATCGAACGCCGCATTCGGGTGAATAACTACGACCCAATCAAGTTTTCCACCAACATGGGGATTTGTTTTTCCAACTTTTTTATGCCTGAACAGGAGTATGCTGTGCGGAATCAGGTGATCGTGGTGGACCAGGAAGAATTCCTTCGGCCTCTGCTTTTTACAGGTATTACCGTTTATAGTGGGCTCGCTCGCTCGCTTACTCCTGGTATTAGTGCCGGGATTGGTATTCCGGTCCTGAGCAATACGGATGGGCAGTCGATCTCTTATGTAATTGGCCCCAGTTTGGTACTTGGGAAGTCGCAATCCGTAGTGGTGAATGCGGGCCTCATGGCGGGTAAAGCCCGTCGATTGAAGTCGCCCAACCGGGTTAATGATGGTTTTGGAGGTTTCACACAAGACCTGCCCACCGAGTTTCGAATGAGTTACGGCTGGTTTTTTGGAGTGGCCATCAACCTTCCCTAAATTGGTATTTATACAATAACAACGTAAGACAATGAAAAAACAACTAAGTACCCTGTTGTTTCTCGTGTTCGGGTTCACCCTGAGCATATATGCCCAGAATAAAATTGCAATGATTGTTGGGATTAGCACCTACGCTCCTTCTACGGGATGGAAAACCATTCATACAGAACCCGATGTAGAAATGACCAAGGCTACTTTGATCAAACAAGGCTTTCAGGAATCCAATATTTTTGTGTTGCAGAATGAGCTGGCCACCAAGGCGAATATCCTGCTCAATTTAGAGCAAAGGGTATTAAAAATAGCCCAGAAAAAAGATATTGTTTATTTTCATTTCTCTGGACATGGCCAACAGATGATCGACTTGGATGGAGATGAATTGGATCGGTTGGACGAGTGTATTATCCCATACGATGCCCCTAAAACCTATATACGTGGGGTCTATGAAGGAGGGTTACACCTGCGTGACGACGAATTAGCCCAGGTTTTTCAAAAAATTCGAAAAAAAATTGGCCCCAATGGTCAACTTATTCAGGTGATAGATGCTTGCCACAGTGGAACGGGGCTTCGGAGCCAAATGGATGGGGTAAGGGGCACTAATACCCTTATGGCCCCCGAGAATTACAAGGGACTTGCTTCCGGGGATGGAAAAGAAGAGTTACTAGAATTGCAACAAGGAAAAGGCTTGGCGCCTATCGTTGGCTTTTTTGGTTCGAAAGCCAGTGAGTTGAATTATGAGTGTACCATTAATGGCCAAAAAATGGGCTCGCTCACTTATGCTTTTTGTAAGCATTTTTCTGTCGCAGGGCCTGAGTCAACCTACCGAGGAATTTTTGAAAGGATTCGGGAAGAAATGTACACCCTGGCACCCAAACAATCACCGTCGGTAGAAGGGGCAGTAGATTATCGGGTGCTCAACGGTACTGTCCAAACCGTTCAGCCTTTTTATAAAGTATATGAACGGGATGGATTTGAATGGAGGTTGAATGGAGGAACCCTGCATGGCCTAACGGAAGGCTCCATTGTTGGTTTTTTTGAACAGGAAACCCAGCATCCCACTAGAGAAGCAAGTCGGTACACGGTGGAAATTTCAAAGAGTGATCTCGTGTACTCAACTGTAAAAAACGGGCCCTCCGAGTTTCGGAATGGGTATGTTTATTTGCTGGAGCAGCAGCCGGGCGCATTGATGATAACGGCGCAAGATAAAGTGTATGATACCTCTTTGCGTCGAATGGTCCTGGATTCTTTGAGGAGCAGCCCTTTTATTAAGTGGGGTTCGCAAGGAACTTGTTCGGTGGAACAAAATGAGCAGGCAGATTCTATCATAGTGTTTGGTATCGGGGGGCGGCAGTTAGCAGCGTTTAAGGGACAGCCGGGGGTTCATACCCGTGTTCTTGAGGTGTTGAAGCAACATACCCGTGCCGCTTACTTACGGAATATGGGGAAGTCCCAATCGAACGACCCACGCATTAAGCCAGATTTCATCGTGGAGATCATCCCTGTAGAGGTGGAACATGGAGCAATTAAAAATAGACCTTCGCCTCAGGAGATAAAGGATTCGTATGGAAATATCAACATTAAGGAAGGAATGAATTTCCGGATTCGAATTAGTAACCCGGGAAGGAAAGGGGGGTATTTTAATTTGATCAACATTACCTCTGCTGATATCATTGAGGTGTTGGTCCCCAAATTGGGAGATTTTCGATTAGCGGAAGACTTCCAGTTCAAGGAGGGAATTTTGGAATCTTTTGAATTTCCTAAACAAAAGAGTGGTTTTTTTACGATTGGTGGGCCCTTGGGAGTGGATATGCTTAAGCTGGTGGTTACGGATTACCCGGTGGATTTAGGGGCTCTTTTGAGAAACAGGGGGAAATTGGATAACAATCGTAGCCCTTCGGATTTGGAGCTCTTGCTGGCATCCAGTTTTTTCCCAACTAATGATCTCAGGGGAGGCAACAATAAATCCCGGCTCTCTTTTGAAAAAGTATCGATGGTGGGTGTGAGCTATAAGGTGGTAGGTGAGTAGCGGCTTCTTTTTTTTAGGAATTCGATTTAACAATAAAAGCGAAAGTGTAAGCTTGTAGATTGGATATTTATTTCTACAGAAACACTTGAAATTGAATTGATTTAGTGAGTTTTAACTAATCTTTTAAAATGTAAAATATGTATTTACGGATGTTAATCATTTGCTTGCTTCCGTTTAGCCTGAGTTCACAGGCTGCGAAGCAACCCAAACGGCTGGCGATGGTCATCGGTAATGCCCTTTATCAGCATTCGAAACCCTTGTTAAATCCGGTAAAGGATGCGGACAGTATGGAGGTTGCACTAAAGCAATGCGGCTTTGAGGTGTTGAAATATTGCAATGCCGATCGAAATGTCATGGAGCAAGCTAGTATTGATTTGAGTAGTAAGATACAAAACAACCAGGCTGAAAATCCAATTGAAACCGTTTTGTTTTATTACTCCGGGCATGGGATGGAATTGAGCGGAGAAAACTACCTGATTCCAGTGGATGCTGTGGTTAATAGTATGGAGGAGGCTAAGCTAAGGTGTAGCCCTGTTAGTAGATTTTCGAGTATCCTTCAAGAGAATGAGATAAAGTACAGCATTATTTTGCTAGATGCTTGCCGTGAGAATCCATTTCCAAAGCAAATGAAAAATTGGGGAAGCAAAGGATTGGCTGTAACGAATATTCCAGCTTCACTCAAAAGTTTTGTTGGGTATGCTGCAGCACCAGGTGCTTTGGCTTGGGATGGTGAAATTTTGGGAAATGGCGTTTACACCAAAGCAATTTTGCAACACCTCAGAACCCCTGATAGAACTATAAGTGAGATTTTTACAAAAGTGGCCAAGTCTACTGAAGAGATGGCTAGGGCGAAAGGCCATAATCAAACTCCCTTCAACTTAACCAATATTACGGAAGACTTCTATTTTATTCGAACCCAAAATCAATTAAGGGAGTTGTCGGATGGAAAGGATTCTGCTTTTATCGGCAAAATGATACTGGTGGCCGGTGGGAGTTTTGTTATGGGGTGTAAAGAAGGGCGTGATTATCCTTGTAAGCTGGATGTGCGTCCATCGCATGAGGTGATTTTGGATTACTTTTTTATCGGTCAAACAGAAGTTACTGTAGGGCAGTGGAAGGCCGTGATGGGTAACCTTAAGGGGGTGCAGGTGGATGAGTCCTGCCTTGAGTGCCCAATGGAAAATATCAGTTTTGATCAAATTCAGGGGTTTATTGCAAGTCTAAACAAAAAAAGTCAATTCCGATATCGCTTGCCTACGGAAGCCGAATGGGAATTTGCTGCCCGTGGCGGACGAAAAAGTAAAAATTATCGATTTGCGGGTAGCAACAATCATCATGAGGTGGTTTCGAATATTTTTCGATCTGAACCAGAGGGCGATTTTCGAGGCAGTGGCGAAATGAAGAAAGTAATGCCTGTTAAACAAAGTATTCCGAATGAACTGGGAATTTATGATATGAGTGGGAATGTCTGGGAGTTTTGCCAGGATTGGTACCAAGCAGACTATTATCAAAAAAGTGAAAAAAAGAATCCCCGTGGGCCATTAGAAGATACGCAGTACCATACAATTCGCGGATCCTTTTGGGATTTTGAAAAACCGGAGGATAATTGCGGCGTGGCGAATAGGTCGAATATTCATCATTCGATGCGTGCTCAAAAACTTGGTTTCAGGCTTGTTCGTAGTGTTCACCAGAATTGATATTCTAGAGTCGTACCCAACTCTATCATTTTTTCGAAAAGCTTCGTTTCTCCAAAGAATACTATTTTCACAAAACTTACTATTATTTACCATGAAGATCCAATACCTATTATTCGGGGCCTTTACCGCCCTCCTCCTCCAAAGCTGCGGGCCAACCAAATCCCTTTCTCGTAGCGATCGGCCAGATTCTGATAAGGTGACGTACGCCTCCGAAGCACCAGAGGAAGATGCTCGAGGTGGGGCAGTAGATAATTATATCGCCCGGTATGCGGACATCGCCGTGCGCGAAATGCGCCGAACTGGAGTACCAGCCAGTATTAAACTGGCTCAAGGACTTTTGGAAAGTGGTGCTGGACAAAGTCAGCTAGCTAGAGAGAGCAATAACCACTTTGGTATTAAGTGTGGTAGTAACTGGACTGGGCAGGTGTATGAGCATTACGATGATGATAGGGATAAAGACGGCAATATTATCAAATCTTGCTTCCGGGTGTATAATGACCCGGAACAGGGTTTTATGGATCACAGTGATTTCCTCCGGGATCCCCGAAAGGAGTTTCGCTATGGCAAATTGTTTCAGCTGGATCCTACGGATTACCGTGCTTGGGCGCGTGGGCTAAGGGAGGCTGGGTACGCTACCGACCCCAATTATCCTCAAAAATTAATCAACTTAATTGAATCTCAGCAATTGTACCAATATGATCAATACTTTAGTATAGTGGAGCCCCCAAGCCCTAACACCTCCATGGAAATAGTTTTGTTCAACAATTACCAAGCAGTGGTAGCCCGAGGAGGGGAGACGATTCGCAGCATTGCACAGGCTACCGGGGTCCAACTCGACGGTATTTATCGGGCAAATGGCGGTCGATATAATTTTGATCAGCAGCTACAGGCGGGTACCCCAGTTTACTTGCAAGAATTGGCGGGTTCAGTGCCATCAATCGAGCCTAAGCTACCAGATCCAACGCCCGGCTACCATTATGTCTCGGCCGGTGATACCTTGTATTCCATTGCCAAAAAATACAACCTTACTGTTCAAGCGCTCAAATTAATGAATAACTTGCAAATAGATTTAATTGATGTTGGTGTTCGCTTGCGGGTGAAGTAGTCGCTCTCCAGTTACCATCTGCAGGGTCTTATTCTTTTCTTAGGTACGGTGAAGGGATCGATTTTGATAACCTATCCATCCGCCAACTACCATAAACGATTCGGATTGCTTTTTTGCAATGGCCATTACTCAACTGAAAGGGGGGTAGTGGCTACCGCCGTTAAGTTAAGGAAATCAATTACCCAATGTCGTTAAACGCACAAGGCTTCGCCCCTTTTATTTTTGCACCGCCTTGGTTTTTTTAGATAACAGGGCTACGCCCCTCCCTATTTGGTGCGTGGGACTATTGAGATTGCAGGGCTACGCCCCTTGGATTAATGCATTTTCCCCCAATCAAGGCACTTTATTTATAGGGCTGCTCCCAACCGCTGTGAAGTTATTCACCTGTATTCCAACAAACACTTACGTCTAGATGAAATCAAACAAAAAAAGGAATATTTGACCGGGCACACCAAGAGCCTTGTCAGACAATTGGTCTCCTTAACTTATTGGCGGTAGGGTAATGTGCGGGAAATAGGTGTGTTAGCGCCTGTCAACGAGAAGGAAGTGACACCTCCTTCCCAGCCTGTGTACTATTTTGTGGTGGCTGGCGATACACTGTATTCGATCGCTTTAAAGCACAGCTTAACGGTTGATCAGCTGATGTCAATGAATAACTTGCAAACCAACCTAATTGATGTGGGTGTTCGCTTGCGTGTGAAGTAGTCGCTCTCCAGTTACCATCTGCAGGGTCTTATTCTTTTCTTAGGTACGGTGAAGGGATCGATTTTGATAACCTATCCATCCGCCAACTACCATAAACGATTCGGATTGCTTTTTTGCAATGGCCATTACTCAACTGAAAGGGGGGTAGTGGCTACCGCCGTTAAGTTAAGGAAATCAATTACCCAATGTCGTTAAACGCACAAGGCTTCGCCCCTTTTATTTTTGCACCGCCTTGGTTTTTTTAGATAACAGGGCTACGCCCCTCCCTATTTGGTGCGTGGGACTATTGAGATTGCAGGGCTACGCCCCTTGGATTAATGCATTTTCCCCCAATCAAGGCACTTTATTTATAGGGCTGCTCCCAACCGCTGTGAAGTTATTCACCTGTATTCCAACAAACACTTACGTCTAGATGAAATCAAACAAAAAAAGGAACATTTGACCGGGCATACCAAGAGCCTTGTCAGACAATTGGTCTCCTTAACTTATTGGCGGTAGGGTAATGGCCTTTTTTAGTGCGCCTAAGGCTCAAAAGGTGCTTTGGATTCTACTCGGATTTCGGCACCTGTGGCTGGGTCGTAAAACAGCAGGTAGCCAGCGTGTAGGTGCAGTCGGTCGGCGGCAGTTCCGTACAGACTATCTCCCAGAATGGGAATGCCGAGTCCCTGTGGGTGAGCAGCGTGTACCCTGAGTTGATGGGTCCGACCGGTTACGGGAAAAAAATGCACCAGCGCAGTCTGTTCTTCGGCCTTGAACAGCTTCCAGTGGGTACGGGCAGCTTTCCCATGGGTTGGACAGACCATCTGCCGGGGGCGGTCGTCCAGGTCTACCCGGAGGGGGAGATCGATGGTGCCCGCGAGGGCGGCAGGGATGCCTTCCAGTCGGGCGATATAGCGTTTTTGAATGCGGTGTTCCAAAAACTGCCGTTGCAACACCCGGTAGCTGTCCAGGTTTTTCCCGATCAGCAGCAAACCGGAGGTGTGTTGATCTAAGCGGTGGACCAACAGGGCTTCCGGGAATTGGCCTCGTATCCGGAGTTGAACGGAATCGGCGGTTTCTTTTCCTGGAACGGAAAGCAGTCCGGCTGGTTTGTTGATGACCAGCAAATCGTTGTTCTCAAATACAATTTCGAGGGCATCAGTTGGGAGTAGGCTTTGTTGCTGTGGATTAGGGTCGCATTCCAGACCTTGAAGCATATGCCCAAGGATGGGCGCGCATTTTCCCCTACAGGCTGGGTAATAGTGGCGGTGTAGCCGGATCTCTCCGACGGGCGACTGTCCCCACCAAAATTCTGCCAGGCAGAGGGGTTGGAGTTGATGTAAATAGGCGTATTGCAGCAGTTTGGGCGCCGCGCACTCTCCTGCACCTGCAGGCGGCTGGATGCCTCCCTGCTCCGAGAAAATGGTAGCGAGGCTGCTTTCTTCCCCTCGGTAATTCAAAAATCGGAACTGTTCAAAGAGCTGTTGCTGAAGCTCAGCAGAACGCTGGCGGCGTTCTTGCTTGAGTTGCTCAATGGGTTCCTTTTGTACCCTCAATTGGGCTTCAAGCGTCTCAATATGTGCTTTCCAGGTTCGTTTTAAGTCTTTCATCTCAAAGTGATCCCGGGCACTTTCATGTTGGAGTTGTTGCTCAACTTGGGGCGTTAGGGGCGCTTCAGAGCGTTTCGCATCTCGGAGCGCTTTGGCTTCTTTGTGTTTTTTTTGCAGTGCCTGAATCGCTGTTTGGGCGTTAAGTTGTGCATCTTTCAGGGTTTGCTCCAAAGAAGTGCCTAAGAGCTTGTGCTCTAAAACCCAGATTCGCTCGTTCAACAGATTGAGTTGTTTTTCTTCTTTTCGGAAAAATCCGGTTTCCTCGAGAACGTCAAAGACCGGTGGTACAAATCCAGGGTGGTGGTTTTGGCCGGCTACTTTTCCGGAAAAGGCTGCCAAATAGCCGAGTTGTCCGGAGGCGTGTTCCACCACTAATACTCCAAACATTTTCCCATAGTCGCCTACTGCTTTCTCTACATCAAAGTTGTGCTGCCAGGTAGCAGAGTCCAACTTTTGCTGGAGTGCTTGTGCCGCATAAAGTGCCCATGGGTGGGGTTGGTACTGAAATGGAAAAGTGAACCGAGCAGGTCGCTCTGCAGGAGGTAACTCTTCCGTAAAGGGAATAAAACATTCGGGGAGATTTGGTTGCTGTGCTGCTCTTTCTTCCATGCCTAGGCGTTCTTTCCGCAAAAGTACCGAATCCAGGCCGTTTCTGACCTCCGAAAACGGGTGACGCGTTCTAGGGCTCTTTGCCCCTGTCTGAGTGCTAACGTCGTAACTAGTAAGTGTAAAATGATATGCGATGTAGTAAGTTGAAGGAAATAATATTCCTTTCAAATTACATTTTTTGTCGTAAATTAAGTTTTTATAAAATATTGTAAATAAGCACTTTATTTATTTTTATCTTCCTTTTTATCTTCTTTTTTATTTATCTTTTTTTGATAAAATGTCCCGGTTATGGCGGGTTGGCTGCTGCACCTTTGTCACCAGAAAAGGAAAATACACCGCTATACAACACGATGTTAAAGATATACATTATGGGACAACAGACGACTGCGACGACCCTCACGACTCCCCTTCAC
>Ga0315900_10008566_pt1 | contig 13140 bp, 11 predicted proteins | sample LakEriMetagenome_FD_203521 | JGI IMG/M metagenome (GOLD analysis project Ga0315900, IMG submission 203521) | Freshwater fungal communities from buoy surface, Lake Erie, Ohio, United States - Buoy 12 MA114 | ecosystem: Environmental > Aquatic > Freshwater > Lake > Lake biofilm | place: USA: Lake...
TGTTGGCATCGCGGCGCAGTGCATCGCGGCGCCGATCCGTCATCGCCCAGCGCGAGGGCGTGCCGTACAGCACGACATTCAGGCAGCAATGATTATGCGGATCGCCGCCCGTGCCGCCATCCGCCAGCCGCGCCAGCGCATACCAGGGCGAGAAGACCGTGCCGATGAAGGCGATGATCGTGATGCCATGCGCGCCGTCATCCGACAGCGCATCCAGGTACCACCAGCAATAGCCACGCCGGCTCACCGGCCTGTCGAACGCCCAAGCCCTCAACGCCTCATCCCTCATACACCTGCCTCGATCACCTGCATCGCCGCCGATCGGCCGGACAGCGCCGCCATCGCAACCCCCGCGCCGGGATGCGTGCCCCCGCCCGCCAGGAACAGTCCCGGCAGCTTCGTCCGCGCACCCGGCCGGCTGAACGCCGCCTGCCAGCCATGCACGGCCGGCCCGTAGAGCGCCCCGCCATTGCCGGGGGACAGCCGGTCGAAGTCGGCCGGCGTTGTCACCATCTCCGCCCCCGGCCGGCGCTGCAGCACCAGGCCGGCGCGCGCCACGCGCGCGAAGGCGGTCTCCCCGCAACGGGCAATCGCCGCGGCGTCTTCAGGGCGCAGATCTGCCCGGGCCGGTGCGTTCACCATCATCAGCAGTCGCTCTGGCCCCGGCGGCGGAGTGGCGCCCGCCATCCGGTCCTGCGCCCAGAGCGTCACCGTCGGCACCGCCGGCAGCCGCGCGCGGTAGCCGAGCTCAGCGTATTCCGCCGTCGGATCGTCGGCATGCACCACCGTCTGCGCCGCGGGTGCCACGCCCTCGACAGTGGCGCGCATGGCCCAGGTGACGGCGGAGAAGGAGCGGCGGTCCACCGGCGTCCGTTCCACCGCGCCGGCCGCCGCCCTGCCGAACCGCCCCGCCCCGAGCGCCGAGGGATCGGCGTTCAGCACCACCGCGGCGGCCTCCACCGTCTCCCCATCCGCCAGGCGGATGCCGCGCGCGCGACCGCCGGCGACCAGGATTTCCCGTACCTCTGCCGCGTAGCGGAATCCGGCGCCATGGCGGCGCGCCAGCGCCTCCAGCGCCTCCGCCAGCCGCGCCATGCCGCCTTCGACGGCCCATAGCCCCTGCAGTTCGACATGCGCGACCAGCATCAGTGTCGCCGGCGCTTTGAGCGGAGACGAACCGACATAGGTCGCGATGCGGGCGAAGACCTGGCGCAGCCTCGGGTCGGGGAAATGCTCGCCCAGCGCATCCCACAGCGTCGTGAAGGGGGAAGTGCCGAGCAGCCCGCGCAGCCCGCCCTGGGTTGCCAGCGCCATGGCGCTGGGCCGGCTGGCGCGCAGGAAGGGTGCCTCCAGCGCTGCATGGATGCGGCGGGCCCGCTCGCGGAAGGCGCGATAGCCGCTTGCGGCTGCCGGCCCGGCGAATTGCCCGACGGCCTCGGCGGCCGCCTCCGCCTCCACCGGCAGGTCCAGCCGGGTGCCATCCGCCCAGGCGTGACGGCCCAGCAGCGGTTCCGCGCGCAAGGCCAGCTGGCCGCCGAGGCTGTCGCCGGCGGCGGCGAAAATCTCCTCGAACAGTGGGCGCAGCGTCAGCAGGGCGGGCCCGGCGCCGATCCGCGCGCCGTCCACCTCGATCTCCCGGATCTTGCCGCCGGGGCCCGCGGCGGCCTCGAACACCAGAACTTCGCGCCCCCGCGCGGCCAGGAGAGCCGCGGCGACAAGGCCGCCCATTCCGGCGCCGATCACCACAACGGGCTGAGTGCGCGCCGCCATGTCCGCACTGAAGGCGGCTCGGCGGGAAAGTGTCAAGTCGACGTGACACTTGGCGGGTCCGTGCCCAGGGCTCCGCGAACCGCGCCGAACGGCGCGGAGGAGGGCGGCTGCAGCCTTGCGTCATTCGATATTGACGTTGGCTTCCGCGCGCTTCACACACATGAGGGAAGGCCAATTTTTGCTGCCAAAATCAGACCGGGCGCCAAATGCCTGGCTTGGGACGAGTCGTATTGTTGGGACGATCGGCATGACACGCGTTGCGATCACCCAGCCTGACGTGACCCTTGTCCTGGATTGGGACGGGGTCATCAGGGATGCCTCGGTCTCCTCCTCGATCGCGAAGGAGGGGCTGGAAGGCTGGGTCGGGCGGCATTGGACGGAGACCGTTGGCGACCCGGCCAGCGATCAGGTGCGCCGCATGGTCGAGGATGCGCGCGACCGCGGCCTTTCGGCCTTCCTTCAGGTCACGCAGCGCTTCCCTTCGGGCCTTGAGGTCCCGATCGAATACACCACCGTGCGCCTTGGCGGGCAGGCCGGGCTGATCGCGGTCGGCAAGAGCCTGCAGGCGGTGCATGAATTGCAGCATCGCCTGGTCGCCGCGCAGCAGGCGCGCGAGCAGGATTACTGGAAGCTGCGCGAGATCGAGACGCGCTCCCGCCTGCTGTTCGATGCGGCGTCCGAAGCCGTGCTGATCATCTCCGCCAGCAATCTGCGCGTGGTGGAGGCGAATCCGGCCGCGATCCGCGAGCTCGGCCTCGCGCCCAACTGGGACTTCGCGCAGGAAGTGGCCCCGCGCGACCGCGCCGCTTTCCGCGAATTGCTGGCGCGGGCGCGCGAGCACGGCCGGACGCCGGGCGTGCTGCTGCATATCGGTGCCGCCGGAACGCCCTGGCTGCTGCGCGTGACGCTGATGGCGCGGGAGCCGGAGCCGGTCTTCCTGATCCAGCTGGCGCCCGGCACGCCAGAGCCCGGCCGCGCCCTGCCGCGCGCCCTGCCACCGCGCACGGATGAACTGCTGGAGGCGATGCCAGATGCCTTCGTGGTGGCCGATGGCGATGGCCGCGTGCGCCGCGCCAACCGCGCCTTCCTCGACCTCACCCAGAGCGCCACCGAATCGGCGGTACTGGGTGAGCCGCTCAGCCGCTGGTTCGCAGCCCCGGGCCGCGATGCGGCCTTGCTGGTCCGCACGCTGCGCGAGCATGGCGAGGTGCGGCTGTTCCAGACCACGCTGACCGGCCTGCTCGGCACCGAGGCAGAGGTGGAGATCTCCGGCTGCGCCAGCAGCGCGGGCGGGCCGCTTGCGCTGTCGCTGCTGGTGCGCGACATCCGCCGGCGTGCCGCGGCGGAGGATCGTGCGGACGAACTCCGCAGCGCGCTCGCCGAGGTCCTGCAGGATATGGGGCGGCTGCCGCTGCCGGTGCTGGTGCGCAATACCTCCGCCGTGGTGGAGCGCGCCTGCATCGAACAGGCGCTGCAGGCCGCCAATGGCAACCGCACCGCCGCCGCAGATGCGCTCGGCCTCAGCCGGCAGAGCCTCTACGCGAAGCTCGAACGCTACGGCCTGCACGAATCCCGCGACGCCGAAGAGGACGTGCTGGGATGAGCCAGGTCGGGTCCGCCCCGTCCAAGGCGGAGCCTGCCTTCGGGGAGGCCGACCTCTCCAACTGCGAGCGCGAGCAGATTCACCTCGCCGGCTCGATCCAGCCGCATGGCGCCATGCTGGTCGTGCGCGAGCCCGACCAGACCGTGGTCCAGGCCAGCATGAACGCGCCTGCGCTACTGGGCTTCGACACCGTGATCGGGCGGAAGCTGCGCGATCTGGGCGGCGATCTCGCCGCCTCGATCCTGCCCCGCACCATCGAGCCGCTGGATGGCGTGCCGGTCGCGCTGCGGCTGCGCGCGGGCGCGGCCGGGGCGGAGTTCGACGCTGTGCTGCACCGCCCGCCCGCCGGTGGGCTGATCGTGGAACTGGAACCGGCCCTGCCCCAGCCCGACATCGCCCGCCGGGTGGAGAGCGCGTTGCAGGCCTTCCTGTCCTGCTATGCGCTGCGCCCACTGTGCGAGGAAGCTGTGCGCGTCTTCGCCGATGTCTCCGGTCATGACCGGGTGATGATCTATCGCTTCGCCGAGGAAGGGCATGGCGAGGTCTTCGCCGAGCAGCGCCGGGCTGACCTCGAACCCTATCTCGGCAACCGCTATCCGGGTTCCGACATCCCGCAGGTCGCGCGCCGGCTTTATGAGCGCAACCGCCTCAGGGTCGTCGCCGATGTGGACTATCAGCCCGTTCCGCTCGAGCCCCGGCTGAACCCGTTGACGGGTGCCGATCTGGACATGTCCCTCAGCCTTCTGCGCAGCGTCTCGCCGATGCATGTGCAGTATCTGAAGAACATGGGCGTCAGCGCGACGCTGGTCTGCTCGGTCATGGTCGGCGGCCGGCTCTGGGGCCTGGTGGCTTGTCACCACGAAACGCCGCAGCGCGTGCCCGTCACCGTCCGCGCGGCCTGCGACCTTCTGGCCGAAGCGCTCGGCACGCGCATCGCCGCGCTCGAATCCTTCGTCCAGGCACAGGCCGAGCTCTCCGTCCGTCGCCTGGAGCAGCGTCTGGTGGAAGCCATCACGCGCGAAGGCGATTGGCGCGCGGCGCTGTTCGACAGCCCGGCGACGCTGCTGCAGCCGCTGGGCGCGAATGGCGCGGCGCTGTTGTTCGAGGGTCAGGTCCAGACCTTGGGCGAGGCGCCCGGCACCGATCTGCTCCGTCAGATCGGCGCGTGGCTCGACGCGCGTCCGCGCGGCGCGCCGACGGCCACGAATTCCTTGAGCAGGGAATTGCCGGAACTGAACTCCATCACGCCGGTCGCCGCCGGCGTGCTGGCGATCTCGATCTCCGCCTCGCCCGGCGAATACCTGATCTGGTTCCGCCCCGAACAGCCGCGGACCCTGGTCTGGGGCGGCGACCCGCGCAAGGAGATCGAGGTCCGCGACGGCGTCCGCCACATCTCGCCCCGCCGTTCCTTCTCCAAGTGGCACGAGGTGGTGGAAGGCTGCGCCGAGCCCTGGACGCCGAAGGACCTCGCCACTGCGCGGCTGATCGGCGATTCGGTCGCCGACGTCGTGATCCAGTTCCGCTCCGTCCGTATGCTGATCGCCGAGGACCAGTTGGCGCAGGTGCGCCGCCAGGTCGTCGCCTCAGACCAGCCGGTGGTGATCTGCGATGCGCGCGGCGCCATCGCGCTCGCCAATGAAGCCTTCGACCGCCTGCTGCCGGCGCTGCGCGGCGCCAGGCCGCGCCGGGTCGAGGAACTGGCGCCCTTCTTCGCCAACCCGGCCGAGATCCGCCGCCGCCTGCACGACCTGCTGGCGAACTGCCAGTCCTGGAGCGGCGAGGTGCGGCTGGCGGATGACGAGCAGGCGGGCCGCCCGATGCTGGTGCGCGCCGATCCTGTCTTCTCCTCGCCCGACCGCGTGCTGGGCTTCGTCGTGCTGTTCAACGACCTTGGCGAGCGCAAGGCCGCGGATGCGGCCCGCAAGCGCTTCCAGGACGTGATCGCGGAAAGCCATCGCACGCGCGCCGGCTGGCTCGACCGCAACGCCGACATCGTCTTCCAGGGCATCCTGGCCTCCCTGGTCGAGAATGCGCAGCTCGCCGCGCTCGAGATCGCGGAAGGCGTGGAGGTGTCGCGCATGCCCGCGATGCTCGAAAGCGTGCGCGCTTCCGTCGCGCGCACCACCGAGGTGCTGGAGATGCTGGCGCGCCACCTGGCGGAGGCGAAGCCCGACCGCCCGGACGATGCCTGACGGCCTGTCCCGCCCGCCCGGCGCGCGCGAGGCGCTCCGCGCGGCGACGGAGGCGGCGCATCTCAGGCTGCACGCGATCCCGGTGTTTCATGCGCTGGCCGAAGGGCGGCTGGGCCGTGCGGCATATGCCGCGCTGCTCCGCCGCAAGCTCGGCTTCCATGCCGCGCTGGAGGTGCGCTTGGCTGAGGCGCCGTCGCTCGCCGGCTTCGGCCTCGACGTCGCGGCGCGGCGGCGGACGCATCTGCTGCGGGCCGACCTGGCCTGGCTGGGCGCGGCCGCCGAAGCGCCGCTCGCGCCCCTGCCGCGCTTTGCCACCGCAGAGGCCGCGCTCGGCGGGCTCTATGTGGCGGAAGGCTCGACGCTGGGCGGGCAGCAACTGGCGCGCGCGCTGGATGCCATCCTGCCGCCCGGCGCCGACGGGCGGCGCTTCCTGCTGGGGTATGGCGCGCAGCATGGCGCGATGTGGCGCGCCTGCTGCGCGGCGATCGAGACCGCCGGCGCCAGCGCCGCGCCGCGGGCCGCGATGATCGAGGGCGCGCTGGCCACCTTCGCGGCCTTTGAGGCCTGGTTCGCGGAGCCGGTGCCCGCCTGACCGGATGGCCCCTGCAGGCCGTGTCGTGCCCTAGAAGTCATTGAATCTAGAGCAAGAAATGCGTTCAGATGTTTCCATCTGAACGCATATTGCTCTAGATGCGCGTCATGGACCGCTCCGACGAACTGGCGAAGGTGAAGGCCCGCATCCGCGCCCTGGCATCGCGGACGGTGGAGCGCGGCTGCTCGGAAGCCGAGGCGATGGTCGCCGCTGCCAAGGTGGGCGAGCTGCTCGATGTCTACGGCCTCACCATGTCCGAGGTGGAGCTGCGCGAGGAAGCCTGCATCCAGCGCACCCTGGTCTTCGACGATCCCCGCCGCCAGGCGATGAACTGGCTGTTCCCGGCACTGCTGCGCTTCACCGGCTGCCGCGGCTGGACGGTGGGGCGGGCCGACTACGTCATCTTCGGCCTGGAGCCCGATGTGCAGATGGCAGAGTACCTGATGCAGGTGGTGGCCGGCGCCTTGTCCTGGGAAGAAGCGCGGTATCGCCAGAGCCCGGACTATGCCGCTTCGCGCGTCGCGCCGCAGGCGGCGCTGCGCAGCTTCCGCATCGGCTTCGCCGACCGCGTCGCGGCCCGGCTGGACGACCTCGGCACGAAGCGCCGCGCGGCGGACCAGGCCGCGCAGGCCAGCGCGATGCAGGCGGGCACCGGGGGCACCGCGCTGGTGCTGCTGAAGGAACGCAAGATCGAGGACGGCTTCCGTGCCCTTGGCGTGCGGCTGCGCACTGTCACGCGCAGCACCGTCGTGCGCGATCGCAGCGCCTATGGCCGTGGGCGCGAGGCCGGCGGGCGCGTCGGGCTGGAGCGTCCGCTCGGCGCCGGCCCCGCGGCGGGCCGCCTGCCGAAGCGATGAGCCGCCACGACCGCGCGGCGCGGCGTCTCTATGCCTGGGAGGATGCGGTCATCGCCCCGCGCGACCGCAGCCTGGTGCCCTTCGCACGACTTCAGGCGCTGGTGGACCATGTCTGGGCCGCGGAAGGCCGGCGCTGGCCGCCGCGCGTGCGCCCGCTGCCGAAGCAGGCGCGCCGCACCGTCGCCCGCGCCAGCCGCACCGCCATCGAGGCGCCGCCCGAACTGCCCAGCTGGGTGCTGCTGCATGAAATCGCCCACGCCCTGACGGCCGAGGTGGATGGCAGCCATGCCGGGCACGGGCCGGACTTCGTCGCCACCTATCTCCGGCTGCTGATCCGCCATGCGCGGCTGGATGCGGCGCTGCTGGAAGCGACACTGGCGGAGGCCGGCATCCCCTGGACCCGTGACGCGGCGGGCTGAGCCACCACGCCAGCCGCGTTCAGCCTTCGGCCTTGCGGCCGGCCTGCAGGGACTCGATCTGCCGCTTCAGGCGCTCCACCTCGGCCTGCAGGGCGGCGATGCGCGCGGCTTCGCCGCCGGGCTCCGCCGTCTCATGCTGGGGACGGAAGGGCGCGAACAGGGTCATGGCGCGTTCCATCATCGCCATGTTCTGCTTGCCCATTTCCTCGAGCCCGCCGAAGGGGTTGAAGCCGCCTATGGACTGCTCGACCGTGCGCCGCACCTGGTCCTGCTGCCGCGAAAAGGCGCCCATGACGTTTTCCAGATAACGCGGCACCAGCGCCTGCATGCTGTCGCCATAGAAGCCGATGATCTGCCGCAGGAACGAGGTGGGCAGCAGGCTGCGTCCCTTCGCTTCCTCCTCGACGATGATCTGGGTCAGCACGGATCGCGTGATGTCGTCGCCGGTCTTCGCATCGTACACCACGAAGTGCCGCCCGTTCCGGACCATGCCGGCCAGGTCCTCGAGCGTGACGTAGGATGAGCTTTCGGTGTTGTAGAGCCGCCGGTTCGCGTATTTCTTCACCACGACGGGGGGGCTGGCCGGGGCTTCTGCCCGGTCCGGCGAAGGATTGGTGGTGTCCTGTGACATGCGATCGCCTTCCGCGCGGCCGTCCCGCCGCCTGGGACGAATGCTATCATGGCCTATGATGCGCTGCGAAACATCAGATGCGATGAATTTGGCGCCTTGCCTTCCGGTCACGGCTGCGATCCCTATGGCGCGCGCAGGGGGAAGCCTGGATGAGCGGGGATCGGCCGACGGCCGAGGAAGCGGAGGTCGAGCGCCTCGCCGAGGATTGGATCACGCTCTGGCAGAGCGAGATGGCCGCGCTGGCCGCCGACCGGGAGGCCGCCGCGGCCTGGTCCACCGCCGCCTCGGCCTTCGCGGCGCTTGGGGCCGCTTGGCTGCGCATGGCGGCCTCGCCCCCCTTCGGTCGTGCCGCCCCGGGCTGGCCCGTGCCGCCGGCCTCGCCCACGCATGACAGCGCCCCTCCGACGCCGCGGGCCGCGCCCACTGCCGCTGCACCTGATGCTGGGGGCCGGGCGGGGGATGCTGGCGCTGCTGGGCAGCCTGCCGATCCCGCCCTCCGGGAGCGGCTGGCCGAGCTGGAGCGACGCCTGGCCGATCTCGAAGGCCGGCCGCGACGAGCTGCAGCGGATCCGCGACCGCCTCGCCGCCGGCGCTCACGCGCCTGAGGCGTTTCAGGCGGCGGTGCTGCGCCGCCTGCTGCGCGAGGACCGGGCCCTGCTGGCCGGCATCGCCGCCTATCGCCGCCATCCCTTCGAGCGCCGGCTGCCCGACCCACCGGCCATCTGGACCGAAGGTGAGACGCGCCTTTTGGACTATGGTGCGCCGGGTCGCGCGGGCCCGCCGGTGGTGTTCGTGCCCTCGCTGGTGAACCGCGCGCAGGTGCTGGACCTCATGGAAGGCCGCTCCCTGCTGCGGTTTCTGGCCGGGGAGGGCGTGCGGCCGTTGCTGCTCGATTGGGGCTGGCCCGATGCGGCGGAGCGCGCCTTCACGCTGACCGATTATGTCGCGGGCCGGCTGGAACGGATGCTGGCGGCGCTGCCGCAGCCTGTGGTGCTGGTCGGCTATTGCATGGGCGGGTTGCTGGCGCTGGCCGCCGCGCTGCGCCGGCCGGACCGGGTTGCTGCGCTTGGCCTTCTGGCCACGCCCTGGGATTTCCATGCGACGCCCGAGGATATGGCGCGGGCCAGCGCCGCCGCGGCGTTGCTGCCGGGGCTGGAGCCCGTGCTGGAAGCCACCGGCACGCTTCCCGTGGATGTGATCCAGGCCCTGTTCGCCGGCCTCGACCCCTGGGGCATCCCGGCCAAGTTCCGCGCCTTCGCGCGGATGGACCAGGCCTCGTCGCGCGCCGCGCTGTTCGTCGCGCTGGAGGATTGGCTGAATGACGGCGTGCCGCTGGCCGCCTCGGTGGCACGGGAGGCGCTGGGTGGCTGGTACGGCGCCAACACGCCGGCGCGGCTGGCCTGGCGGATCGCCGGTGCCGTGGTGGACCCGGCGGCGCTCGGCGTGCCGGCCTTCCTGGCCGTGCCGCACCGCGACCGCATCGTCCCGCCGGCCTCCGCGCGCGCCCTTGTTGCTCGACTACCGCCCGGCGCGGTGCTGCATGAGGCCGCGGCCGGCCATATCGGCATGGCGGCCGGGACGGGGGCGGAGGCGGCGCTCTGGCGCCCGCTTCTGTCATGGCTTCGCGGCTTGTAGCGAGGCCTTCCGCACACCAGACTGCAGCAAACGTCAGCAACCCGGAGAAGGGACAAGTACCCCCATGACCGAGATCGTCATCGCCTCTGCCGCGCGCACCCCGGTGGGGTCCTTCAACGGGGCCTTCGCCTCCCTGCCGGCGCATGCCCTGGGCCAGGTGGCGATCCAGGCCGCGCTCGCCCGCGCCGGCGTGAAGCCGGACGAGGTGGACGAGGTGATCCTGGGCCAGATCCTGTCCGCGGGCGCCGGCCAGAACCCCGCGCGCCAGGCCGCGGTCGCCGCCGGTATTCCGGTCGAGCGCACGGCCTTTGGCATCAACCAGTTGTGTGGTTCGGGCCTGCGCGCCGTGGCACTCGCCGCCCAGCAGATCGCCACCGGCGATGCCTCCATCGTGGTTGCCGGCGGGCAGGAGAGCATGACCCAGTCGCCGCACTGCGCGAATCTGCGCGCCGGCCAGAAGATGGGCAGCCTCGAGCTGGTGGACACCATGCTCAAGGACGGGCTGTGGGATGCCTTCCACGGCTATCACATGGGCAACACCGCGGAGAACGTCGCGCAGAAGTACCAGCTGACGCGCGAGGAGCAGGACCGCTTCGCCGCCGAAAGCCAGCGCAAGGCCGGGGAAGCCATGAAGGCCGGCCGCTTCCGCGACGAGATCGCGCCGGTCACGGTGAAGGGCCGCAAGGGCGACGTCATCGTGGAGAACGATGAGTATCCGAAGCCCGAGACGACGATGGATGTGCTGGCGAAGCTGCGCCCGGCCTTCGCCAAGGACGGCACGGTCACGGCCGGCAATGCATCCGGCATCAATGACGGCGCGGCGGTGGCGGTGGTGATGAGCGCGGCCGAGGCAGCGAAGCGCGGCATCGCGCCGATGGCCCGGATCGTCAGCTGGGCGACGGCGGGGGTGGATCCGTCCATCATGGGCACGGGCCCGATCCCGGCCAGCCGCAAGGCGCTGCAGAAGGCGGGCTGGAGCCTGGATAGCCTCGACCTGATCGAGGCGAACGAGGCCTTTGCCGCGCAGGCCTGCGCGGTGAACAAGGACCTGGGCTGGGATCCGGCGAAGGTGAATGTGAATGGCGGCGCGATCGCGCTGGGTCACCCGATCGGTGCGTCCGGCGCGCGTGTGCTAAACACCCTGCTGTTCGAGATGCAGCGCCGCGGCGCCAAGCGCGGCCTGGCCACGCTGTGCATCGGCGGCGGCATGGGTGTGGCGATGTGCGTCGAGCGGTAACGCTCGCAAAGCGCCGTCGAGCGGTGACGCTCGCAAAGCACCCGAGCGGTAACGCTCGCAAAGCACCGTCGAGCGGTAACGCTCGCAACGCACAGGCGAGCGGTAACGCTCGCCCGATAGCGTTCGACGGGTAGCGCGCCCCGGATGCGGGGCGCGCTTCTGGAACGCTGACGGCTATCCGTTCAGCAGCGCGTCGATGTCGGCCTGCGCCAGGTCGGTTGCGCCCTTCGGCGCTTCCACCGTGCGGAGCTGGGTGCGCACCTCCAGCTTCGGGCGATCGGGGACGGCGGTGCCGTCCGGCAGCATGGTCTTCAGCGCGCCCTCCACCTGCTGCAGATGCTGGATGGCGCGGCGGATGCGCTGGCCGGTCAGGTCCTGGAAGGCGCAGGCCTCGAAGATCGCGTTCACGCGTTCCACGATGGCCGGTGCCATCGCCGCGTCGCGCCCGGCGGCGATCCAGTCGCTGATCGCTTCGGCGGCTTCCATGATCGTGTTGGCGGCCTGCTCCGTCACCTGCACCACTGCCTCCAGCTCAAGCCCGCTGTTGCGCGTGGCGGCGGCTGGGACCGCGACAAGCTGGGCGATCTGCTCGTGCATCCGCGCGATCTCGCCGGAAATCCGCGCCTCTCCCATGTCGGCCAGCTCGACGCTGGCATGGATTTCGGCGCTCAGCTCCGCGATGCGGCGGTCGAAGAAGCTGCGCAGCTCCGCGAGGCGGGGCGCCAACTCTGCGCCAAGTGCAGCCCGCAGGGCCTCGTCATGGGGAAGGATCGGCGCGGTTGCGGCTTGCATCCCCAAGATCTGGCACGGCCGCGGTTACCCGGTGGTTGATGCCCGGACGGTCAGGTGCCGGCCGCCACCAGCACCCGGCGCCGGACGGTGACCGCGCCGGCCGGCATGGCCGCGAAAAGGTCCTTCTCGGCCTCGACGATGACAACGCCCGCCAGCCGCGGGCAGAGCAGCCGGCCCGTGCGTTCCAGCGCCGGCGCCACCGAGCCGATCCGGCTCAGCCCATAGGGGGGCACGAACAGGGCGGTATCCTGCCGTTCGGCGCGGAACAGGTGGCGCGCCAGCAGCCGTGCGATCTGGCCGCGCGAATAGGGCTGGCCATGGCCGAAGGGCGTGCGGTCCAGATGCGCCCACAGCCCCGTGCGGTTCGGGACCACCAGCATCAGCCGCCCATCGTCGCGCAGCACGCGCCAGACCTCACGCAGCAGGCGCCGCGCATTCTCCGCCGCCTCCAGCCCGTGCACGAGCAGCACCCGGTCGAAGCTGTCGTCGGGGAAGGGCAGGTGCTCTTCCTCGGCCAGCAGGGTGGCGCAGGGGCTGCGGTCCGGGCGCAACCCATGCGCGTCATGGATGTGCGACGGCACCAGCCCGATGCAGCGCTCAGCCTCGCCGCGCCAGAGGCCGAGATAGGGCGCGGCCCAGCCGAGCCCGAGCACCGACTGCCCGGGCAGGGCCGGCCAGAGCGCCGCCAGCCGCGCCGCGACCAGCCGCGCGGCGGTGTCACCCGCGCGCGAGCCGTAGAAGGCGGCCAGACCGTGGACCTCGGTCGTCATGGCATCTGATATAAGGCTATCGGGGGCCGGATGGCACGGCCTTGGCGCCGGCCGCGCCGGGGCGGGATCGGAAGGGAAGGCGGCATGGCATTGAAGGTCGAGGCGGTTCCCTGCCTCCAGGACAATTACCTCTGGCTGCTGCGCGACGGGCCGACCGGCGCTGTCGCGGTCTGCGACCCCGGCGAGGCCGGCCCGGCCATCGCGGCGGTCGAAGCCGCGGGCGGGCGGCTGGATGCGATCCTGCTGACCCACCATCACGGCGACCATGTGGGCGGCGTGGCCGAGCTGAAGGCGCGCTTCCCGGCGGCGAAGGTCGTCGGCGCCGCGCTCGACGCGCACCGCCTGCCGCCGCTCGACCTGGTGGTGAAGGAAGGCGACCTGGTGCCGCTCGGCGCCGCGCGGGCCGAGGTACTGCATCTGCCTGGCCACACGACCGGGCATATCGCGTTCCACTTCGTGGCCGATCATGTGCTGTTGTGCGGCGACGTCATCTTCGGCCTGGGCTGCGGCCGGCCGCTGGAGGCGGGCGGGATGGAGGCCTTGTGGCGCTCGCTGCAGCGTGTCGCGAAGCTGCCGGTGAACACGCGGCTCTGCTGCGGGCATGAATACACCGAAGCCAATGCCCGCTTCGCCCTGCATCTG
>Ga0315900_10008568_pt1 | contig 13138 bp, 8 predicted proteins | sample LakEriMetagenome_FD_203521 | JGI IMG/M metagenome (GOLD analysis project Ga0315900, IMG submission 203521) | Freshwater fungal communities from buoy surface, Lake Erie, Ohio, United States - Buoy 12 MA114 | ecosystem: Environmental > Aquatic > Freshwater > Lake > Lake biofilm | place: USA: Lake...
GACAAGCTACCAGCCGCGCAAAACAAATTGAAAAAATTAAAGTTGAAGAATTTGTACCTTCCAGTCGTCAATATCCATATATTCGTTTTGATTATGACGACCGAGAAAAGCTACACCGTCAAGCGGTTGAAATTAAAAACCTCACCCATGGTTTTGATCGTGATTTATTTAAGAACTTTAATTTACTCGTTGAAGCAGGTGAACGCATTGCCATCATTGGTGAAAATGGGATTGGTAAAACCACGTTTTTAAGATGTTTAGTGGGCGATCTTAAACCTAATCACGGTGAAATTAAATGGGCTGAAAAAGCTAAAGTGGGATATTTCGCGCAAGATCATGCGATTGATTTTGAAAAAGATATGACACTTTTTGATTGGATGAAAGATTGCGCGCAATCAGGTGAGGATGATCAAGCGATTCGGAGCATCCTAGGTAGACTTTTATTTTCAGGGGAAGATACTAAAAAGTCAGTCAAAGTATTATCAGGTGGTGAACAAGGTCGCATGCTCTTCGGTAAACTCATGCTCGCGAAATCCAATGTGCTTCTCATGGATGAACCGACTAACCATATGGATATGGAATCGATTGAGTCACTTAATACAGCCCTTGATAAATATAAAGGTACCCTCTTCTTTATCAGTCATGACCGCGAATTTGTAAGCTCGATTGCAACCCGCATTTTAGAAATCAAAGAAGATCGTATTATTGATTTCTCCGGTAATTATGAAGATTATTTACTGACTCAAGTCACTTCCAGTTAATGTTTCATTTGACGAAGCATACGCAATGCTTCATGAGTAATCATAGAAGGTTTCATTTGCACTAAGCATTGACTCACTTTAGATCCCTCACAACCATCTTGACCACAAGGTCTGCATTTAAATGTTGGTGAATCTTTACTTGTTAAAGCAATGACACGATGTTTAACGCCCCAAGGTCCCCAATTTTTTTCATTGCTGGGTCCAAAAATACTGATCACAGGGGTTTGTGTTGCACTCGCAAGATGTGTCGACATGCTATCAATGGCGAGCACAAGATGTGCCATACTATAAAGGGCGGCAGTGCCCTCTAATGAAAAGTTTTTGGTCACAATAGGCTTCATGTTGCAGGCTTTATGAATCGCCTCATTGGTTAAAAGATCTTCTTTTGAACCGCACAATATCACTTCATATGTATTTTTTTTTAATGTATCAATCACATAAGCCCAGGTGGCTATAGGTAACTCTTTAAATTTCCAACGCGAAGGTGCATGAACGACCACAAGCTTTTGTTTTGATGAAATAGATTGCTTAGATAACCAAGTTTTGATTTTTGATTTTTGTGTGAATGATGGCTTAATAAGATAAGGTGGAGCTTTTTGAGAGTGAAAAAGATGGCTAGCTCTTAATAAATCGACATCTTGTTCTGCTATAGGCCTCACATCATCTAAACTTTCAGTCAATATATCGAAAGATTGATGCCAGAATGGACCTCGTCGATGTGTTTTTCTTGCCACACTTAATTTTGCCGGGAATAAACGCTGAATGAATGCACCCCGCCAGTCATTCGAAAAGTGTGCTAAAAAATCGTAAGACTTTGAAGCGATTTCTTTATAAAACTTTATATAGGCCATGATTTTGGAAAAGCCTTTGAGATGACGCGGAATCACAAACACATGTCGCACACGCGGATGCATCTTAAAAATAGGCTTACTTTCAGGTAAGCACACAACATCAACATACTGGAAGTCTTTGGGCAGCGCAGAAATAGCTGAGGTCAGGATAATGGAGTCCCCAATATTTTTTGTTTTTAAAAACAATGCCTGTTTAATTTTAATGACTCCAGATTTTTTTTAAATGAGTGATTGATATCGACTAAATCAATTTTAATCGATCTTTAAGAATATTCATGATGAAATCAATCGCAGGTTTTATTTTTACGCCTTCTAGTGATTGATAAGCATATTTATAGGGAAACATAATGTCTTGTCTGACATAAGGATCAATGAAGACACGATCCCTAAAGTGACTTTTCACATCCTCATAAAAAATAATGGTTGGTATATTGGCCATAGAGGACATCGTTTTAAAAACACTATCTGCACCAATCATCACATCACAATATTGAACCTCTGCTAAATTTTCAATAATATTTTCATGTGAAGCAAAAGAAATACGGTCATCTTCTTGAAATTCAAATTGACTCAGTTCAGCTTGGGTACCAAATAAAACTAATTTGATGGGGTAAGAGAGTAATGTATGCATGAGTTGATCGATAAAGTCGCGACTTAAAGGATTACTCGTCATCGCACTTGGCGTCATATGAAGGCCAATGACTGGTATGGATCGTTCATGATCTAATTTCTTTTCTGAGGGTGTAAATGGAAACACATCAAAAAAAATCTGTCTTGGAGCCGGATAGGAGTTTTTATTTTTTTTGAGGTTTTCTTTGATGAGATGGTGCTCTTCTCTCAATTGATAGAAATGATAGTGCTGAATCTTAATCCCTAAGTTTTCAAAGAATTCTTTTGCGCGAGGAAAATGCGTGATGACAATATATTGTGCGTCTTTATGTTTTAGTATAAAAGGAAGGTGTTGTAAAAAATCTCCTACACCTCCATGGAGTTCGAAGATGGATTGTTGCGAACTTTTTTCAAAAACATCCTGGTATCTATGCTGAACATCGAGAAAAAAAGTGCGTATGCGAATGACTTCGGCATAAAAATGAAGCGCTTGATCGGGCTTACCGAGCACTTCTAAAAATCTTCCCCATATATAAAAAAAATATTTTTTAATATGTCTATTCATAAGGAAATATTCTAACGGATTATTCTTTAGAGGCCCTTTTTCTTTCGTGCTCTAAAAGATAGCGTTTACGAATACGAATCGATTTAGGTGTAATTTCAACTAACTCGTCGTCTTCAATAAACTCCACTGCGGATTCGAGTGTTAATTGCACAGGGGGCACTAAGCGTACCGCTTCGTCTGTGCCTGAAGCTCTGACGTTGGTGAGCTGCTTACCTTTAATGGGGTTCACCACGAGATCGTTATCTCTGGAATGTATACCAATCACCATACCTTCATATAATTTATCGCCTGGGCTTGAGAACATACGACCTCGGTCTTGAAGTTTCCATAGCGCGTAAGCAACAGCTTCCCCATGCTCTGCTGAAATCAATACACCGTTTCGACGTCCTGGCATATCGGCTTTCACAGGAGCATATTCATCAAAGACATGTGACATGAGACCTGTGCCTTTTGTCATTGTCATAAATTCACCCTGAAAGCCAATCAGTCCTCGTGCAGGAATTTTATATTCTAAGCGTGTGCGGCCATTACCATCGGATTCCATGTTTTGTACTTCTCCTCGTCGACGGCCTAATTCTTCCATCACAGCCCCTTGCGTATCATCTTCTAAGTCCACTGTTAAGACTTCATAAGGCTCACATTTTTGACCATTAATTTCACGATAAACCACACGTGGTTTTCCTACCGCCAATTCAAAGCCTTCGCGACGCATATTTTCTAAAAGAATAGTAAGGTGTAATTCACCACGGCCTGAGACACGGAATACATCCGCGTCTTGCGTGTCTTCCACACGTAAGGCAACATTCACTAATAATTCTTTTGTGAGGCGGTCCCTAATTTGACGGCTGGTGACAAACTTACCTTCAGTGCCAGCTAAGGGAGATGTGTTCACCATAAAGTCCATGGTCAATGTGGGTTCATCCACTGCCATAATAGGAAGACCTACTGGATTATTAGGGTCCGCAATGGTGACACCAATACCGATTTCCTCAATACCTGAAATAATGACAATGTCCCCTGCTTCCGCTTCTTCAACTGGAATTCTCTCCAATCCTTTAAAGCCTAAGACTTGATTGATACGGCCTTGAGACACTTGTTTATCGCCATGCATCACGACGACTGATTGACCTGATTTGATGACACCGTTTTTGACTTTACCCACACCTAAGCGACCCGTATAGGTTGAATAATCGAGCGCTGATATTTGGAGTTGTAATGGGTTATCGCGACTTCCTTCTGGCGGGCTCACATGTTTTAATACGGTCTCAAATAAAGGCTTCATCGAGTCTGATTTTTGGTTCACATCGAGTGTTGCAAAACCGTTTAATGCAGACGCATACACAATCGGAAAATCTAACTGCTCATCCGTTGCACCTAAATTTGCAAATAAATCGAAGGTATGGTTAATCACCCAATCAGAACGCGCACCTGGACGGTCCACTTTATTAATCACCACAATGGGTTTTAAGCCTAATGCTAATGCTTTCTTCGTCACAAAACGTGTTTGCGGCATCGGGCCTTCCACTGCATCCACAAGTAATACCACCCCATCTACCATACCTAAGACGCGTTCCACTTCGCCACCGAAGTCGGCGTGCCCAGGGGTATCCACAATATTGATGTGTGTGCCTTCAAAATTCACGGCCGTATTTTTAGCTAAGATGGTAATGCCACGCTCTTTTTCAATATCGTTGGAATCCATCACACGTTCAGTGACTTGCTGATGCTGTGCGAAGGTACCTGATTGTTGGAGAAGTTTATCGACGAGGGTGGTTTTGCCATGATCCACGTGGGCGATGATGGCGATGTTTCTTAAATTGCGTGACATAAAGGAAGTTGACCTAAATTGAAATGAGGGCGAATTCTAGCATATTATGAAGAAATTAAGCTTTGATATTCATGGATTTATCTATATACTGCGCACTCACATCAAGTAACACACAGCCAGCGTTTAAATCTAGTGATTGGAAGTTTTGAATTTTTTAAAAGATTAAATGCACCTAACCCTTTTTAAGGAGTACGACATTGTCTTTTGATACATTAAAGCTTGACCCACAGATCTTACGCGCGTTACATAGCGTAGGTTATAAAACCCCCACCCCAATTCAAGAAAAAGCCATTCCTGTGATTTTAGAAGGCCATGATTTAATGGCTTCGGCTCAAACAGGTACGGGCAAAACAGCGGCATTTATTTTGCCCGCATTAAATTTATTAGCAACACCCCATCCGATCAAAGAACGCGGTCCGCGTATTTTGGTTCTAACCCCCACGCGAGAATTAGCAGCACAAGTCAATGAAGCAGCGCGTAAGTACGGTACCTTTATTAAAGCTAAAACCACCAGCATCGTCGGTGGCATGCCTTACCCATTACAAAATAAATTATTATCACAACCTTTAGATATTTTGATCGCAACCCCTGGTAGGCTTCTAGATCATATGGAGCGTGGTCGTATTAATTTGTCACGTTTACAAATACTCATTTTGGATGAAGCGGATCGTATGCTTGATATGGGCTTTATTCCTGATGTTAAAAAAATATGTGCCGCGATTCATACGAAACATCAAACTTTATTATTTTCAGCAACGTTAGATGGTCAAATTAGTAAAATCGCCAAAGATCTTTTACATAATCCAAAAACGATTGAGATCTCACACGCTAAAGAGAAACATGAAAATATTACACAGCACATGTATTTCGTGGATAACTTAAACCATAAAAATAAACTCCTTGAACATTTACTCATACAACCGGGTGTGAAACACTCAATTATCTTTACCTCAACTAAACGTCACGCAGATTTATTAGCTGATGAGCTCTATAACGCAGGACACAAAACAGGTGCGTTACATGGTGACATGACACAAGGCGCCCGTAATCGAACACTCACTAAATTTAGACACAACGATATCAATGTGTTAGTAGCAACAGATGTTGCAGCGCGCGGTATTGACGTCGATGGTATTACACATGTTATTAATTACGATCTTCCAAAATTTGCAGAAGATTATGTCCACCGTATTGGTCGCACAGGTAGGGCCAAAAAAGAAGGTATTGCGATTTCATTTGTCGCTCCCATGGATGGCAAAGCATTACGTGACATTGAAAAATATACGGGGCATAAAATTGAAGCCCAAGTGATGGCAGGGTTCGAACCTAAGGTTCAGTCACGTGATCAATTAGGTGAAGAAAGAAAATCTAAATCTCGTGGTGGTAAACGTAGCTTCGGGGACAAGAAATCATTTGGTGATAAAAAGCCCTATGGAGTTAAGAAATCCTTTGGCGACAGAAAGCCTTTTGGCGAGAAAAAATCATTCGGTGATAGAAAGCCATCTGAACGAAAATCATTTGGTGACAAGAAGCTATTTGGAGACAGACCATCTTTTGGAGAAAAGAAATCTTTCGGAGATAAAAAATCTTTCGCTGATAAAAAACCATTTAGAAAAGAGTTTGATTCGGCTGACTCATCTAAACGTGATAGTGAACCTAAAACACCAAGAAGTCCTTTTGAGAAAAAAGCTACTGAAAAAAGACTTTTTGGAAAAATATCTGATAGAAAACCTAGCTTCAATAGATCAGATAGCGATAAAAAAACTTTTGGTGCTAAAAAATCATTTGGAGATAGAAAATCTTCCGACAGAAAAACAAGTGATCGAAAGCCGGCTGCCAAACGTGAATCTACACCAAAAACTTTTGCTAAAAAACCTTCTAGCATCCGAACGTTTAGAGCATCTGATTCAAAGCCAGAGTCATCAAAACGTAAAGCACACGTTTAAATAATTACTGATTTCGCATGAAGTCGGCAATAGGATAAAGCGCATTCAAAATCGCTTTTATATTGACTTCTTTCATTTTTAAATTAGATTGATATTTTAATGAGGGATGAAACTTTTTGCGCTCTTGATCTCGCCTCATCTAGATTATCTGCAGAAGCCAATGCAACACCCATACGACGACGTTTAAATGAAGTAGGTTTTCCAAATAATCGCAAATCTGATTCTGGAATCGTTAGCGCTTTGTCAATATTTTCAAAAAGGATTCCATCTGCATCGTAATTGCCATAAATAACAGCGCTCGCAGAGGGACGATTTAGAGATGTATTTACAGGTAATCCTAAAATCGCACGTGCATGTAATTCAAATTCATTCTGACGTTGGCTCGCCATGGTCACCATTCCCGTGTCATGTGGCCTTGGGCTTACTTCTGAAAACCACACTTGATCATGTTTCACAAAAAGCTCGACACCAAACAAACCTAAACCTCCTAGGGCATCTGTAATTTTTTTAGCAATCTCGCGTGCTTTTGTTAATGCCACTTCATGCATAGGTTGCGGCTGCCAGCTCTCCACATAGTCACCTTGCTCTTGTTTGTGTCCAATAGGCTCACAGAAATAAGTTTCAATGTCACCTTTTTCATTTTTGGCACGGACGGTAAGCAATGTAATTTCATAATCAAAATCAATTTGACCTTCGACAATCACGACACCTTTATTAACTCGTCCAGCGGAGGCTGCATAATCCCATGCGTCTTTGACTTTTGAAGCGTCAGTTATACGAGATTGACCTTTGCCAGATGAAGACATGGTCGGCTTCACAAAACATGGGTAACCAATACCACTATCAATCGCTTTTTGTAATTCGTCTAAACTTTTAGCAAACGCAAAAGGAGATGTTGGAAGTTTTAATTGGTTAGCCGCTAAATCACGAATGCCCTCACGATTCATAGTGAGCTGAACAGCTTTGACTGTGGGGATAATAATCGCATCCCCACTTTTTTCAATTTGAGCCAAAACATCAGTATTGATCGCTTCAATTTCAGGCACGATGTAATGTGGTTTTTCTGATTTAACTAAATTAAGGAGTGCTTCACTATTCGTCATATCAATGACATACGATCTGTGGGCTACTTGATGACCTGGTGCGTCTCTATATCGATCTACCGCAATCACTTCTATACCTAAACGCTGCAAAGCAATAATCACTTCTTTACCGAGTTCGCCGCTTCCGAGAAGCATGACACGTATGGCATGCGGCGTTAAAGGAGTTCCAATCTTCATAACTAAAATCATATCATGAGGAAAGGTATCCGATTAGTTTCTTCTTAAAAAAGTAACCTAAAAAAAAGTTGCTTAAAAATTCTAATTTTTAATGACGCCAGTTTTAATGGCATAGCGAATGAGTTCCACGGCAGTATTGATATTTAATTTTTGTTTAATCATGGTCTGATAATTCGATACCGTTTTGGAGCTTATGTTAAGTGTTGCCGCAATCGCATCAATCTCAAGTCCTTCTGCTAATAATCGAAAGATTTCAAACTCACGTGCAGAAAGTTCATCAATCGGATCTTCTGTCCCTGAAGTCGATTGCATAGCCATCTTTTTAGCAATCTCATCACTTAAGAAGATCTCGCCTCTCGCAACCATTTGAATAGATTTCACGAGATCATCGCCCAGAGTATTTTTAATAAGATAGCCCTTCGCTCCCAATTTTAAGGCCTGATTCGCAAATGATAAATCCTCATGCATAGATAATACTAAAATCCGGGCACGCTCATGACGCATCAAAATACGTCGTATCGACTCCAATCCACCCATCCCTGGCATGGATAAATCCATCACCATCACATCAGGCTTTAATTCTCCAAATATCTTGTACGCTTTCTCCCCGCTCTCCGCTTCGCCAATCACTTCAAATAAAGTTTCTTGCTCGAGAAGACGTCTAACACCAGCTCTGACCACTGCATGATCATCTACTAAAACAATCGTCACTTTTGGACTCATTTATTTTGGTATTCTTTTTAATGGTAGTTGAATGTCAAGACTCACTCCTTGATGCACTTTACTCTTAATTTTTATAGAGCCATTCACTTCATGAATGCGCTCACGCATGCCAGATAAGCCAAAGCCATCTCGATGTGATTTCTTGAATCCCACTCCATCGTCTTGCACATGTATATCAATCATTTTGGAAGATACATTTTTTTTGAAAAACTGAATCTTTATATCTACATGTTTAGCTTTCGCGTGTCTAGAAATATTGGTTAAACATTCTTGAATAATACGATAGGTCGTAATAGAGAGGGTCTCAGTGATTCTTGGTAAACCTTTTAGATCAACTTGATAGTCTAGCCTAATTTTAGGATGTCTTAATTTCCACGAACGAATTAAGTCAATCAAACCTTCTTCTAAACCTAACTCATTTAATACGCCTAGTTTTAATTGATTAAGCATGCCGCCCACAAGGTTCATGAGATGCTTCGATAGATCAGAAATAGCATGAGCTGATGGTTTAATCTTTGGGTATTCTTTAGTGGCTAAATTTTTTAACACAGCCGCATCAGCGTGAATAGCTGTTAAAGATTGTCCAAATTCATCATGGAGATCGCGCGCTAAACTTTTTTTCTCTTCCTCTTGAACACGAATTAATTTTTGTGAGAGCTTATGGTTTTGTTCAACACTTAATCTTAAAGTTTTCACCATATGATTAAATTTTGAACTTATCTCAGATAGCTCTGGTGTTTTTAAGTCGGGCATTTTAACTTTCAAGTTCCCTAATTCTAGTTGAGTTAAGGCTTGTAAAATAAATTCCACAGGACTTAAAGCACGAAATACAATCCATGCCACCAAAATATTCGTTAAGATAAAGAAGGTTCCTGCTAAATAAAAAATACCGGTAAGTTGATTCCATATCTCTCCAAATTCATAACTTGGATCAGGGGTAATAATAATCGTACCCTTCGGCTGCCCCAATATCTCAACAGGTAAGCGCTTCGGTTGCCATGGATCAGAAATGAGCCCCATAAAATTCACAAACCAAGGTGGAGCTTGATCTATTGTTTGTGTTCTAGTGTCCGAAATATTACTCTCGATCAACTTACCCTCTAAATTATAAAACTCAATCTTAAGATGTCGCATATGGACCAAAGTCTGAAGATTGAGAGGTTTATATTCGCTTTCAATCGAATAGTATTTAGGATTTTTTAACACTCCAATTTCAAATAAATATAATGTGAGCTTTTCGGAAGAAGCAACCTCTGCACGGACATTTTTTTTGGCCATATCGATTGCTAAAATCGATCCTAAAACTAATATCAGAAGTAATACCGCATTGATAATTAAAATAAGACGAAGCTTTAAGCTCAAAGGTAATTCCTTCTTTTTTTAGTGGCTATTGTGTCGCACATTTATTAAAAGCATATCAGGAAAACTTTCTAAATTATTTATGAAAAAATTTTATATTCAGTAATTTTGGCATGCCTTTATTAGGTACCTTTTGTTATTTCTTAAAGATGATGATGAAAAAATAAAATCAATAAAAAAGGGAGCTTATAGCTCCCTTTTTTATTTTCTTTAACTAATATTACTTAACATCTGGTGCACCGCCGAACTCATAACGAAGACCAACCCAAGCTGCGCGAGGTGCGCCTGGAACAACACCAGTAACCCCTCTATCATCAGTACCCCAAGTACCAGTTGGTGAGAAGTAGGTTTCAGCTAAACGTCCTCCAGAATAGTATTCTTTATCAAAGATATTGATCGCTTTAGCAAATAGCTTCCATCCTTGTCCGGCATCATACTGTGTATCAAGATTTACAACTGTATAGCCACTTAATTTTCCTGGGCAGCTTCTATTACCATCTTCTGTACAATTTTCGGTATTATCTTGATGGGCATTGTTCTCATTACCATGCACGAACTGATCTGAGAAGTAAACAATGTTAGTACCAATCAACCATTTTGGTAAAATCTCATACTGCGCACGAAGTTTAAATTGATGCTTTGGAATGCCTGCTAAATAATTTCCTTTACGGACATTTACCACATCATCAACACTAGCTGAATTAACTTCGTTCAATAGCTGAATATCAGAATCATACTTGGCCGAGATAAAGCTATAGCCTGCTCTAAAGAAGAATTTATCGATCGAACCATTAAGTCCTAAGTCAAAACCTTGACGTTTAGTGCGACCTATATTATCAAAATAACCAAGCGCGCCTGAGTTCGTGCTTGAATTTATAAAATGAATATCATCATGATTCATAGTGCGATAGATGGAGGCATTCCATTTTAAACTCTCAGTGAGCTTGCCCCTGAGACCACCCTCATAGGTCTTGGCAACTACTTGAGCCAAGGGTGGGTCGGATGCCATTGCATTAGGTAACTTACAAGGTCTTGCAGGGTTAGCACAACCTAACTCGATTGAAGTTGGGGCTCTATTAGACTCACTATAACTGCCAAATATACTGAGATTGTCATTTGGTGTAAACGTTAAGCCGAGAGATGGGTTCACACGGTTAAAGTTGTGATCTCCTGATAGACTTTCATCACCAGTTCTAATATGATCGCGATTTTTCACCTTAGTGTGATTATATCGAGCACTCGCTGTCAAATGCCATTGAGAGTTTAGCGACAATGTATCCGTTGCAAAAAGGCTCGCTGTTCTTGATCGGCCTCCCAACGAAACATCAAGCTCAACTTCTTCATCTAAATTCATAGGGCGTCTCGCCGAATCAAACCAAGGGCCCCCCGTAAGAACATTTGTGCCACCGGCAGAGGTTGAAACATCACTTATTTGTTCTGTTTGGGTAAGTTTTGTTCTTGCAAGATCATAACCTAACCCTGTAATTAGCTGATTTTTCTTACCCCATACATCCTGATTAAAGGCAGCCTGAAGATTAAATCCAAGATTTCGTTGTTTGATTCTTGAGCGATTCAAAATGCCTGGTGCACAAGCCTCTTTATCATAATCTTCTCCAAGAGTATCTTCGCCTCTAGGAACGCATCTATTAGTGACATTGTTTACGCCACCGGCGCCGGCTCCACCCTCCTCTGTATCACTGCTAGCCGGATTATATGTTCTAAAATCATCATTGGCATCGCCATTAAGTGTTTTACGATTAGAGGTTCTATAGTAGGTGTTACCACTTAGCATTACATCTTTACTGAGCCAGTGCGCTCCATTTAATGCAAAATGATTTAAGTAATTCTTGGTTTGATCAGGTGTTGTATGAATACCTGTGCGATCACTTCCTAACATGTCAATCGGTGTTAAACCATTTCCGATCATATTGTTATAGGCACCAATATAGCTCAAGTCTAATTTTGAGCTCTCATTCTGCCAACCGATCTTACCGAAGGTTTGATTAATATGGGTCGGTGAATACTTTCTCCAGCCGTCTTCGTCAATGTTTTGTGCGCCAAAGAAATAGTCGATAGAGCCATCTTTTGAAACACCACCAAATTGCGCAAGCGCTCTTTTTCTGCCCCAAGAACCGCCTTCACCCTCAAGTGCTGCACCCTGATTATTTCGACCATCTTTGGTTTGGATTGCAATTGCACCCCCAAGGGTATTCATGCCATAGACTGGATTCGAACCCGGCACAATCTGCATATTTTGAATCGCAAAATTAGGGATAAGATCCCAATGTACAGTATCACCAAAAGCTTCATTGACCTTCACACCATCCACATAAACCGACATACCCTGTGGCGTGCCAGCAAGAGGAGATGCTGAAAAACCTCTAAACATGACATCAGGCTGCCATGGATTACCTTGTGTTTCGCTGAATGTCACACCTTGTGCATTATTAATGAGCTGATCCGCGAAAGTAACCCCTGCTTGATTGCGAAGATCTTTGCTATCAAATATCTGAATATTTGCTGGAATAATATTAAGCGGTAAGCCAATCGACGGAAGCGGGGTTGTACTGTAAACGTTAATCGCGCTTGTCATTAATTTTTCAGCAGCGCCTAGAGATGCTGAGCTAGCAAAGGCTAAAGCCACGATTGCCGATAATTTTAGTTTCATACGATTCATAAATGCGTGTTTTAAAGATGTTGAGACTTTAGAGGGGTTTTTAACGAAATTCAATATCTGAAGCCCCGAAAATGCTAGGAAAACTTCCCGAAGAAAGATCCCCCCTATTTATTAAAATAATTACCATAAAAATCAATAGGTTAATAGGGGAAAAAACCAACAATAAATGAATTTTGTTGTAAAAAACCAACGATTTTATGAAGCTATAAAATCACTTCTAAACCCACTTCTTTGGGTTTGGTTTGGAATTTCATATCAATACCAAAATTGGGGACTAAAGCTAAATCATCGCCAACAAAAATTAGAGGTAGATTTTCTCGTTCCCAAGGAGGCAAATCTGATTCTTGGAGCATTTGTTTAATTTTTTTTGTGGGTCTTTTTGAATTGGGCTTAAAAAATTCTCCACCTTGTCGATTTCTAATTTTTAAAGTTTGATCGTGCAAAAATTTTATATTGATACCTCGACCTTTCACTTTTTTGAAAGTTAGTTTTTTGCCATTAGGCAAAATTATTTCTGATTCACCCCGCCAAATCATTTC
>Ga0315900_10008569_pt1 | contig 13136 bp, 8 predicted proteins | sample LakEriMetagenome_FD_203521 | JGI IMG/M metagenome (GOLD analysis project Ga0315900, IMG submission 203521) | Freshwater fungal communities from buoy surface, Lake Erie, Ohio, United States - Buoy 12 MA114 | ecosystem: Environmental > Aquatic > Freshwater > Lake > Lake biofilm | place: USA: Lake...
AGGCATTTTTCAGCAAAGCGCTGCCGGCGGTGTGATTCAATATGCTGAATGGAGAGGATAATGGTATCAATCTGGAACTGACTGATTACCCTTTCAAATTCATCTTCAGCATGGAAAATTCTTTTTCCTTCCAGGGACTTGCCGGCAAGCATGGGATTGTCATCGAGCCAGGCAACCACATTCATATTGGCACTTTTATCATCTTCAATTGCCTGTTTTACGAATCTTCCTGCCTGCCCTGCGCCAAAGATGGCAATGTTCTTCCGTTCAGACTTATTTGACAATCGGGATGCTTTGATTTCTTCACTGATAATTTTAATGGCAATGCGATAACCTACCATCAGGAAGGAAACCAGCACATAATCAATCAGAATAATGGATAGGGGATAGAAAAAATACAAGTAATCACCAAGCTCCATTAGCCTGAGCGTAATGTAACTACCTATAAAAAAGACAGTTGAAAGACTAATCGCCAGCAGTACATTCTTAATGTCTTTCTCACCCGTGTATTTCACAAGACCAGCGTAGGTCTTAAGAAAATAGAAGGGAATCAGACGGATTAAAACCACATAAGCAATTGTATAAGGGGCCGAATCAAATACATGCGGTGGAACCTGAAAATTGAATCTGAGCGCATTGGCCGATGCCAGCGAAAAAATAACAACAACAAGATCCAGGGTAAGAATCAGAAAACGGGAAAGCAGCGCCTTCGTGAGAATATTCCGGATTTGAACTCGCATTTTTGGATCAGATGAAGGTCAAATCTACACCATTATGTCCGAACCAGCCTGAAAGGCGCCGGAAGAGTCAGGTAAGTTTTAAAGGAAAATTAAATGGTTGAGAAATGTTTTTCAACCTCAGGATTCAACGGAAACTGCCATTCCTTTTTGCAGAGATTCCAATGCTGCAAAGCATGCAAGATGGGTATTCTTAATGCTTTGCCACTCAATCGGGAAACTGCCTCCCTCACGGTTCAGCTTTGCCAGCAGGCCAAACATGGAAGAATGTCCTTTATCCTGACCGGATTTCATACCTGAGAATCCCCTTGTATTAAATCCTTCCATTTTCCTGAAATTATCCATGATCAGGTTTTTCCCTGAGAAATAGACCTCCACTCTTTCTTTGCTGTAAGACTTTGAGCCATTAGCAAAGTAATTAATTACCCCCAGGGATCCGTTGCGATAGCGCAAATGAATGGATGCCACATCGGATTTCTGATCTGGATTCTGCCCCATGGCTGTCATAAATACCCGCTCAACTTCGGATCCGGTGAGGAAGGAGATTAAATCCACATAATGACAGGCTTCACCCAGAATACGGCCTCCGCCCTGCCGGAGATCATGCACCCAACTTTCCGGCGGAATAAAACCGGCATTCATGGTGGCAATTACTGAAATTGGACCGGGCCTCTCCCCCAGTATCTGTTTTATTCTTTCTGAAAAAGGCGAGAATCTTCGGTTGAATCCAACCATTACGCTTCGGCCGGAAGCTTTCATTGCGCTTTCGATATCCAAAAGCTCTTCGCTGGTAAGTGCCAATGGCTTTTCTACAAAAACATCCTTGCCTGCTTTTAGCGCATCAAGTGCCATAGGGGCATGAAGGTTGTGCCGTGTCGTAATCATCACCATACCTACAGATTCCGCCTCAATCAATGCCCGGTAATCGGTGGTTGACGCTGGAATTTTAAATTTGGAAGCCAGGAAAGTACCGCTCACGCCGGTATTGCTGGCTATCACAGCAATATTTGCCCCTGCTTTCTGAAGAGCCGGAAGCATGGTCATTTTAGTATAGTTTCCGGCACCGATGATGCCCAGTCCGGGTCTGGCAGAAACGGGGGCCTGACGATGAACCACCATCCTGCCGGTATCAGGATTTTCATCGTATACCAGCAAACTGGCTATGGTTTTCCTGCCAGACATGGATCCATAGATTTCCATGTATTCATCCAGCTTTACCCGCTCCGAAATAAGCTCTTTCACACTGAGCTGCGAGGCAGAAATTGCCTGTAAAACAGCTTCAAAATTCCTTTTCTCAGTCCAGCGGACAAAAGGCAGTGGATAGTCAATTCCCCGGCTTTCATAAGCTTCGTCGTAACGGCCCGGACCATAAGAGCATGATACCTGAAAGCGGAGTTCCTTTTCATAGAATTCCGAACGGTTCAGCTCCAGACCTGTTACTCCAACCAGAATGATGCGACCTCTTTTTCTTGACATCTGTGCCGCCTGGCTCATCAGGGCTGAATCTTTTGTGGATGCTGTAATCAGGATTCCGTCTGCGCCGATTCCACCCGTGGCATCCATCACCTGCCTTACCACATCAGTCCCGGCATTAACCAGAATTGTCTGAATACCCTTTTCGTCCGCTATGCGGATTTTATCAGGATCCAGATCAATGCCGATTACCCGGCAGCCGTTAGACTTCAGCAATTCGGCACTTAACAAGCCGATAAGTCCGAGGCCGAATACCACAACGGTTTCACCGAAAGTAGGCTCCAAAAGCCGTATGCCCTGCAATCCTATGGAAGCAATAACCGTAAAGCATGCCTCATCATCCGAAACATTATCCGGGACTCTGGCAGCCAGATTTACAGGCACACAAACCAGCTCCGCATGCGAACCATTGCTTGCCACCCTGTCTCCAACAGAAAAACCCTGCACCCCCTCTCCTACTTCCAGAACGACGCCGGTATTGCAGTATCCCAGCGGAATGGGTTGTTCCAGCTTACTGAAGACAGCTTCCATCGTAGGCAGCAATCCGTCTGACTTGATTTTATCGAGCACCATTTTAACCTTCTCCGGCTGCTGGCGGGCTTTTGAAATCAGGCTGGACTTTCCGAACTCCACCAGCATTCTTTCCGTTCCGATGGAAACGAGGCTGCGCGTAGTACGAATCAAAAGATGCCCCTTCCTGACCATCGGAGCCGGAACTTCTTCCAGACGGGTCTCTCCGGTTTTAAAGGATTGAATTAGCTGTTTCAAGAATCTGTATTTTCAGAGCACAAATATGCTCTAAGTAATGTAATTATCTTACCCGGCAATTCAGCCGGTTTTGGTAAGCCACTGTTCCAGCGCCAGCCTCAGGTCATCCGGGGCGAATGGTTTTCCGATATAATCCTGCATGCCGCTTTCCTGCAATTTAGCGGAGATTTCACTTCGGTCCGCAGCCGTCATGGCAAGAATGGGAACATGTTCCTTACCACTTAGTTCTCTTATTTTCAAGGAAAAATCAAATCCGTCTCCATCCGGCAATCTGATGTCCATCAAAATGATATCAAAGGGGTATTTCCCTGCCAGTTCAAGTGCCTCCCGGCCATTACGGGCGAAGTCGTATGCGATATGCCATTTTTCAAAAAAGCGCTGAGCCAGGATGCGGTTGTATTCAACATCATCCACAAACAGAACCCGAAAACGGGAAAGATCAGCCCTGGCTGCTGCATTCTGACCGGATCGAAGAAAAATAGGATCTGTTTCAGGCAACTCTAGGAAAAAAGAAAATTCTGAACCTTGTCCGGGTTCGGAATGCAGCGACAAGCTGCTTCCCATGAGGGCCAGAAGCCGGGAAACAATGGTGAGGCCCAGTCCGGAACCGCCATACTGTGCCGGTATATGCGGGTTAGCCTGAGAAAAAAAATCAAAAATCCGGTCCTTTTCCATCGGACTGATACCAATCCCACTGTCTTTAACGAAAACCGCAATCCGGGATTTTCCATCTGTACGGGTCTGATATTGAACCTCCGTAGTGACAAATCCCTTATGGGTGAATTTGATAGCATTAGAAACGAGATTAATGAAAATCTGGCCAATCCGCAGCCTGTCTCCGATGAAAGCCGAAGGCAGATTATGATCTACCCGAAACCGGAGGTCTATACCTTTTTCTTCTGCCAGCGGAAGAAAACTCATTTGAATGCCTGAAAGCAAGTCCTGAAGAGAAAAAGGTCTGGGTTCCAGTTCTATTTTGCCCGATTCTATTTTATTAAAGTCCAGAACATTATTAATCAGACCATAAAGATTTTGTGCTGAAACCCGTAGAATCTCCAGATTCGTTCTTGCCTGAGCCGAATTCCCGATATCTTCGAAAAGATGCGATGCGGCAATTACTGCATGTATGGGTGTCTTGATTTCATGTGTGATAACAGAAATAAAATCTGCTTTGGCCTTTAAGGCAATTTCTGCCGCTTCCCTCGCTCTTTGAGCTTCTGCACTTTGCTGCCGCAGTTTTTCATTCAGAATTTCCAGTTCGGCATTCTGCTGTTCAGCAAGAAGTCTTTGTCTCCTTATTTTTTGAAGCCTGATTCGGTTGGAAACGACAAAAGCGGTTAAGACAAAAAGGATGAACAAAGCGCCCATGATATAAATCTGGTACTTCCTGAGTTTCTTCTCCGACTCCACCAGGCCGGCAAGCCGGGCATTTTCCTGCTCCTTAAGCCTGATTTCTTTCTTATTGCGGATGTATGACTGCAGAATATCATTGGTTCTTCGCTGCTGACTTTCATTAAGATGCTTTGACTTAAGTTCCTCATACGCTTTTTGCCACTCATAGGCTCTGCGGTAATCCAAACGCTGACCGGCGCAGGCAGCAAGAAGTTTCAGGCTGGAGTAAACCAGCATATCTGAATTAATGCTCCGTGCTGAATTCAGAATTTTCGTCAGCATTGCTTCAGCTGTGGGATAATTCCCCTGAATCATCAGCGATTCTGCCAGATTCTGACCATAAAGCAATGCCATATGTTCATCTCCTGCCTGTTCACTCAGGCTTACGGCCTGCTGGTAGTACCTGATTGCAAGGTCAGCATCTGCCCGGTGGATGGAAACGGCATTGCCCATCAGGTTGCTTGCCTGAGCGAAAACAAGCGTATCTACCGGAGGAACAGACACAAAATCCAGTAGCTCCCTGATTTTTTCAAAATCACTCCTTTCGCCCGGAGGATTGATGTTTATGGTCTGATATGCCAGAAAAGCCTCGGATATTAGCTGGAGCCTGAAGTCGCCGGCAGAAGAGGATAGCTTAACGGCTTCAGAAAAATAATACATCGATTTGGAAGGATCTTCAAGAATCCAGTTCAGCCTCCCCATAAGCAGGAGGCAGCGGATCCGTTCTCTCTGCAGATTATATCTGGATGCCATTTCCATTGCCTCAAAAAGCTGACTGAAGGCAATATCAGGCTGAAACAGGCGAATAGCGGATTCTGCCAGAATCTCATAGTTCCGGATCAGGAATTCGGGCTTTTTATCCTTGGATGAAATACTGGCTTTCAGTGCCTTTTCCCCCAGCTGGAATGCCTTTTGAGGATTATTGAGGACAGCCCGTGCAGCCATATCCTGCCAGATACGGCTAGAATCTACTTTTCCATAACCATCATGTACCCGGAATAGCAAAAGCGACAGCAAAATTCCCAATCGCAGCCATCCGGTAAGCAGATTCATCATGGAAGAATAAGCCTCCTTTTACCATCTGCATCCGTGGCAACACCAACTCCGGAGGGCTTAACCAGCCAGTTACCATTTTTTCTGAGGACCCCCCAAAGTCCGTTTTCCTTCGCATAGGCAATTCCACCCTGAAAAGGAAGTGCGTCTTCAAACCTTGCCGGAATTACGAGCTTGCCGGTATGGTTCAGAAATCCCCAGCGGCCATTTGATTTTACCAGTGCATTCCCCTCTGAAAAGGGCCTGAAATCCTCAAAAATCAAATCGCCCTGGACTTTTCCCTGTGCATCCAGCAGTGTATATCCGGAATTCTGTTTCCGGAATACTTTGCCCTCGCCCCCATCAAACCAGCTGCAAATTGCCGCATCGGTAAGTTCCCTGCCCTGCTCATCAAGCAATGCAGATTTACCCTTCCGGTAAAATACAACCGGAAAACGTGCCTCATCAAGAAGACGGAAGATAACTTTCACCGAGTCGTAGCGATTTTCCACTATCCATGAGCCATCTGATTTTGAAATACCCCATTTTCCACCTGAGGCTGCAAGGAATTTTTTACCAGGAGCAGGAATCAAATCCTCAAAAATGCCCTGAATCAGAGGCTTTCCCTTATCACTGAAAAGAACAACATTTCCATCCTTTTCAGCGGCGAAGCAGGTGCCGACAGAAGTGCTGTATTTCTGTATGCTGCTGTATTCCGCAGGAAGAATCTGGTCTGAAAGTCCGGAGATCAACGAAAAGTTCCTGCCTTCCCTACAGGCAAAAAAGCCCTGTCCCAGGGGATTGATTTCATCATATCCTCTTGTTGGAGCCTGCTTTGAAACAGAAATCAGGAATAGCTTTCCCGCCTTTTCAGCACGGATTGCCGAAGCAGGATCATCCAGATGCAGCTTATCCCAGGCTATCCTGGAAACCGGTTCATTCCCTGCGGCCTGAATGACGAATGAGCCATCTGCCTGCCTGATTCTTATCCAGTTGAAATCTGCTGATACTTCTGCAAGCTGATGAATAGGTTCTGTATGCCATGCCTTTTTATCAGCCAGCCAGAATCCGGTTTTCCCATCCTTCTGAACGATGGCAAAACCATTTTTCAGTATCATGGTCTGTGCATACCTGCCGGGTGGCAGATTAAAATTCCCCCTGCTGCTGATGATCTGTGCAGAATCAGCCCGGCGGATGGATGCATAACCATCCAGGAAAGCAGAGATGGTGTCGTACTTTTCCTCCAATACCGTAATACCCCTCAGGCTTCGAAGGCCGGAACCGTTGGCCGTCCTTGTCTGAAGGAATTGCCAATTCAGTCTTATGGAAGAAAATTCCGGCCTAAGAATGGTAAAGGCCAGACTGTTGAAAACACCGGATTTTCTGGAGGAAGATTCGTAAACAAACAGTCCGGGCGAAATTTTACGCACCGAGCGCATTCCCTGAATGATTACCCTGCCATCGCCGGAATAAATAAGGTCCTGGGCGGAATTAAGCCGGCCGATGGCGGCAGAATCGCTGATTACAGATACATCTTCATAGCGTGGATTAAGCAACAAACGGCCATTCTCCTTGCTGATCAATCCCCACAAACCTCCTTTTTTCACCCAGCTCGCAGTTCCGCTGTAGACATTGATTTCCTTAACCTCTTCATATGTAAGCGGAATCAGAAACCGGCCCTGCATGTTCATCAGTCCATACAAACCGTTTTTCTTAACCCAGCCTTTGCCATCGGTGAAGGAAGCGATTTCATCGTATTCTGCAGGAATCACCAGATTGCCGTCGCAACCAATCACACCAAAACGGTTTCCCTGCTGCACAATGGCTGTTTTTCCTGAGAAGGGTTTTGCTTTGAGAAAGGTTGGAGGTACCCTGTATTCGCCGATGGCATTCACATAACCGTACAGCCGGGTTGCCTTGTCTTTCCGGGGAAATAGTTCTTCTTCACACTGGTAAATCTGTGAAAAAGCATGGAATGAAAAGAGCAGAAATATGGGAAGGAAAACAGCTTTTGGAAGAGTTAACAGCATATTCAAATTTACTCGGATAAACTGAAATGAAAGCAGTTCATTTAAAATACTCATTCAATTTTTTCCCTCTTTCAAGGTAATCAGGATATTCCAGCAAGGCATTCCGCTGCTTTTTCTCCGCATCGCTCAGCCTCCATTTCCCGAAAATAAATTGGTATGCCTCCCAGGTCATGGCATCCATGTGGATGATCTGTCTCTGGTACTGAAAAGACTGGAAAAGATTGAGCAGCACCAGCAGGACCGGAACTGCAATCCATGCTTTTGCCCTGCCAGATATCTTTTCAAACAGCAGTGCCAGAGGAAAGGCAAGAATCGCATACGAGGGAATAAAAGAACGCTGTCCGAATCCGCCGCCATACCACCAGCAATACCAGCTGAGCACGATGTAAATGTTTACCGGAAGGTAAATCAGCAGCGCCCTTCGCCAGGGTAAAAGGGATGAATCTCTGCGAATCAGAAAAATACCGGCAATGGCAAGAGCTGCCAGAGGTGTATAAATGAACCAGCCTTTCCTGAAACCGAAAAGTCCATACCAGATCTGCGAAGGCCGGTCAAAATAAAAGCCTTCCTGCTCATAGGTATAGGAAATCCAGTTACCTGTAGAGTACTTCCAGAAAATAAAGACCGGCAGAATGGCAAGAGCAAAGGCAAGGAAGCCAAAAACAATCTCTCTTTCACCCGGGAAAATCCGTTTCGTTGCAAGCTTCCCCATCCTGAATTTCTGCCAGAGAAAACTTAGCGGAATCAGTCCGGTAAGAATTTCGGTCGGACGGATGGTGCTGCTCAGGCCTACGCAGGCGCAGGCCAGCACAAAATACCAGCTGTTTTCGCCCTTCCACCATTCATTCAGGGCAAAGACCATTACAACCAGAACAAATAGCAGGTAATTGTGGGTTACCCCCGCCTGAAGGACTCCATAGAAAAAGGTATTGGTTCCCAGGAATAAGGACAGCACCGTTAGCAAAACGACTGCCGGCGGAAAATATCCGGCCAGAACGCGGGCAAGTAGCCAGAAAGCCAGAACAGAATAAAACAGGGATGAAAGCGCTATTGCAAGCCGGTAGGGAGGTGAATATCCCGACTGCTCCGAGTTAAAAACAGGCGCAAGAAAGTGCGCCGCGAAAAAAAAGGGCAGCTGAAGAATGGCAACACCGGGAGAATACTTGCTCAGATAACCTCCATTATGATTCCGGTACAGAAAATATTTCCGGTCGAATTGATCAGGCATCTGATCCACAAAGGAAAGCCTTGCCAGATCATGATAAATGAAGGCGGCAGGCAGGTAGATGTAATAGCCGTTGGCATCCATCTGAATGGGATAGCGGGTACGAAGCCAGTTGCCATTCAGACAGATGTACAGCGTAAAAAACAGAAGCAGTGAAAGCAGCACCTTCCTGACGGACAGCCATTCCAGAACCTTTATTTTATCCGGCAGCATTGAGCAAAGTAAGGAAGAAATATTCCAAATCGAAAGGTACCGAAGGCAATCGTTCATACGCCGAAAACCATCGGCAGGCTTTAAGGTTATTTCTGTATGAAAGTACTGATTTCCGGTGGTTCCGGACTGATTGGAAGGCGGCTCTCTGAAGTCCTGCTGGCAGCCGGCCACCAGCCTGCCTGGCTGGGAAGAAAAGCACCGGAATCGCTTCCTTCCGGCATCCGTTTTTTTTCATGGAATCCAGAAAAACGGGAGATGGAAGCAGAAGCCGTAACCTGGGCAGAAGCCGTAATCAACCTGGCCGGCGCCAGCATCGGCGAAAATCCCTGGAATAAAGAAGGCCGGAAGCTCATTCTGGAAAGCAGGCTGAAAACAGTACAAACACTTACGCATCACTTTTCGGACCGTGGCCCGCTCAGGGCATTTACTGGCATTTCAGGTGCAGGCTTTTACGGGCCCGGCCAGCGTGCATTCCGCGAAGTTGATGCAGCAGGAAGTGATTTTCCGGCCAAGGTGGCGGCTGAATGGGAAAAGGAATACCACCATTTTCAGCAGACCTGCAAACCGGAACACTTTTGCCTTCTCCGGCTTGCGGTAGTGCTGAGCAAAACGGGTGGTGCATTGGAAAAGATGGTACTGCCCTTCCGTTTCGGAGCCGGGGCCGTACTGGGCAGCGGCCGCCAGCCCTTCAACTGGATTCACCTGGAAGATGCCGTTCAGATCATGGCCTGTTCTCTGGAATGGGACGGGGTTTTCAATGCTTCTGCACCGGCTGCTGACGATAACAGGGAACTAAGCCGCCAGCTTGCCCGGGTCCTCGGCCGGCCTATGTTACTGCCTCCGGTACCGGGATTCATTTTAAAAATGGCTTTGGGCGAACGATCCTCGCTGGTGCTGCAGGGAAACTCCAGCAATGTAGAAAAACTGCTTGGGCATGGCTACCGTTTCAGGTTTGCGGATTTGAAATCAGCACTTACAGATCTCCTTTCCAAATAAAAAAACCCCGCCGCTAAGGCAGGGTTTAAAATCATTGTCTGCTGAACCGAAATTACTTCGCGGCGTTTTTGAGCGCCCTTGGAATCTCTATGGTTACCACCGGAACAGCCGGGGGATTGAGAATGCGGTAATTGTCGGTAGGGATGGCACTTACCTTAACGGTTTTGCCAAGATCAAGGTCAGCCACATTGATGGTTACAAAGTCCGGGAGATTGGCAGGAAGTGCTGCAACCTTCACCTTGCGAAGGCGCTGCACCAGCTTACCACCCTTGGAAACGCCGACTGAATTGCCTACCACTTTTACCGGTACTTCGATTTTAACTTCTTTGTTATCATGCAGCTCAAGGAAATCAACATGCATGATGATGTCGTTTACCGGGTGGAACTGAATGTCCTGCAGAATGGCTTTGTACTTTTTGCCCTCCACATTGAGGTCTACCGTGTGGGCATCTGGTGTGTAAACCAGACTTCTGAAAAGATACATCGGAACAGAAAAGTGTACCTGCTCCTTGCCGCCGTACAGTACACAAGGCACTTCTGCTTTGTCACGGAGTGCTTTGGAAGACGACTTTCCGAGATTCGCTCTTTTAAACCCTACAATCTCTACTGATTTCATGTTTGTAAATTGATTTATGTTAAAAATTAAAGAAACAAAGTACTGATGGATTCCTGTGCGTGCACCCGGCGGATGGCACGGGCAAAAAGCGGCGCAACACTGAGAACCCTGATTTTGGAATGCGGAGCCCGGAGGGGAACCGAATCCGAAACTACGATTTCGGTCAGGGCAGACTTTTCTATGGTTTCAAAAGCATTCCCGGAAAAAATGCCATGGGTACAGAAAGCGCGTACGCTCAATGCGCCTTTCTCCATGATGATTTCGGCGGCACGGCTTAATGTACCGGCGGTATCCACGATGTCGTCTATGAGAATCACATGACTTCCTGAAACATCTCCTATGACCTGCATGGTGGCAATTTCATTGGCACGGATGCGATGCTTGTCGCAAACCGCCAGCTCCTTGCTGAAGTATTTGGCATAAGCACGCGCACGGGCAACTCCGCCCACATCAGCCGAGGCAAACATAAAATTATCCAGATCCAGACTTTTGATATACGGCACAAAAAGTGCCGTTGCATCCAGGTGGTCTACGGGAAAATCGAAGAATCCCTGAATCTGACCGGCATGCAGGTCCAGCGTCATGAGGCGCTGAATACCGGCTGCTGTAAGCAGATTAGCCACAAGCTTGGCACCAATTGCTACCCTGGGCTTGTCCTTGCGGTCCTGACGGGCATAACCGAAATAGGGAATTACCGCAGTAATGCTGCTGGCCGAGGCACGGCGCACCGCATCCGACATCAAAAGCAATTCCATAAGATTATCGGAGGGAGAGCAGGTGGCATTGATAAGAAAAACATCGCAGCCGCGTATGGATTCGTTGAATTCAGGCGCCATTTCCCCGTCGCTGAACTTATTGATTTTCAGCTTACCAAGCGGAGTACCGAATTGTTCGGCAATCTGCTCAGCCAGTACCTGACTTATGCTTCCTGAAAATAATTTAACAGCAGACATGGGATGCCTTCGTAATCGAGCCGCAAAGGTAGATTTTTCCCGCTTAATTTGCCGCAAGATTCCCTGAAAAAAACGGGTTAATTTTCGAAAAAGATGCTCAGAGACAAGTTCTTCCGCTTCGTCGGACAAACATCTCCGGAACCCATGGGTCTTGAAATAAGCCATGGCAAGGATTGCTGGCTGTACGATGTTGCGGGAAAAGCCTACCTGGACCTGATTTCCGGAATTTCGGTAAGTTCCCTTGGGCATGGAAACGGGGCGGTTCGCGAAGCCATTCACCGGCAAGCCGACCTTCACCTGCACACGCTTGTGTATGGTGAACACATCCAGGCGCCACAGGTACTGCTGGCGGAGGCCCTTGCTGAAACACTCTCTGCCACCCGGATTGATCGTTTCTTTTTTGTAAATTCCGGTTCGGAGGCCATTGAAGGTGCCATGAAGCTGGTGAAGCGTTTCACCGGGCGTTTTGAAATGCTGGCCTGCCGTAATGCCTACCACGGCAGCAGTCATGGAGCACTTTCACTTTGCAGCGATGAGGGACGGAAACAGGCCTTCCGGCCTCTCCTTCCCGGTGTAGGATTCATCGGTTTCGGGGAGTTCTCAGACCTGGATAAAATTACAAATGCAACCGCAGCCGTTTTCATCGAAACGGTTCAGGGTGAAGCCGGAATCCGCACAGCAGCGAAAGATTACTTTCAGGCATTGCGAAAACGCTGCACTGAAACCGGCACCCTTCTGGTGATGGATGAAATCCAGGCAGGGTTCGGCAGAACAGGAAAATTCTGGTCCTTTGAACATTACGGCATCGAACCCGATGTGCTGGTCATGGCCAAGGCCATGGGCGCCGGCCTTCCGCTCGGTGCCTTTGCAGCCCGCGGCGAAATCATGGAAACCCTGACCCAAAACCCCGTGCTGGGACACATTTCCACCAGCGGCGGTCATCCGCTCTGCTGCGCGGCCTCGCTTGCCGGGCTTCAATACCTGCAGCAATCCGGACTCGTGAATAAAGTGCAGGAAAAAGAACAGCTTTTCCTGAATCTCCTTCAGCATCCTGAAATAAAGGAAATACGATCGGCAGGTTTGCTCATGGCCCTGGAACTTGGTTCTTTTGATAAGGTAATGAAATCCATCCGACACTGTTTGGACCAGGGCCTCATAACCGACTGGTTTCTGCACTGCGACACAGCCCTGCGAATCGCACCGCCGCTGATTATTTCAGAGGAGGAAATCAGAACTGCCTGCAGGATTATCCTGAAAGCCCTTGATGAGGCAGTCTGAAAATTTCGCAGAATTCGGGCGAAAGTTGTCAGTCTAAAGGCAAGAATTTGTCCGACAATCCCATCCCACTAATCACTGGATACTGATTACTAAATACTGAAACACTAAATCCCGCACCATCCCTGCTTCAATGCCCCAAAGTCTGCATCACAGATTTCAGGGATTTTGGGATTTCGCAGATTTTTGGGCAAAGGCTAAGGCCAAAGGCTGGCATGTACCCGACAATCCAATCCCACTAATCACTTAATACTGATTACTAAATACTGATACACTAAATCCCGCACCATCCCTGCTTCAATGCCCCAAAGTCTGCATCACAGATTTCAGGGATTTTGGGATTTCGCAGATTTTTGGACAATTGCGTCAGGACAAAGGCTGGCATGTACCCGACAATCCAATCCCACTAATCACTTAATACTGATT
>Ga0315900_10008572_pt1 | contig 13133 bp, 10 predicted proteins | sample LakEriMetagenome_FD_203521 | JGI IMG/M metagenome (GOLD analysis project Ga0315900, IMG submission 203521) | Freshwater fungal communities from buoy surface, Lake Erie, Ohio, United States - Buoy 12 MA114 | ecosystem: Environmental > Aquatic > Freshwater > Lake > Lake biofilm | place: USA: Lake...
ACGAGGACTTCCGCACCGAGATCCTCGGCCTGATGAAGGCGCAGAACGTCAAGAACACGCTGATCGTGCCGGTCGGCGCGAAGGGCGGCTTCGTCTGCCGCCGGCTGCCGGCCGCCCGCGACGAGGTGCAGCGCGAAGTCGTCGCCTGCTACCAGGACTTCATCCGGGGCCTGCTCGACCTCACGGACAACATCGTCGACGGCAGGGTCGTGCCGCCGGAACGCACGGTGCGGCGCGACCCCGACGACACCTACCTGGTGGTCGCCGCGGACAAGGGCACCGCCACCTTCTCGGACGTCGCGAACGCCATCGCCCGCGAGTACGGCTTCTGGCTCGACGACGCGTTCGCCTCCGGCGGCAGCGCCGGCTACGACCACAAGAAGATGGCGATCACCGCACGCGGCGCCTGGGAGTGCGTGAAGCGGCACTTCCGCGAGCTCGGCGTCGACACGCAGTCCCAGGAGTTCACGGTCGCCGGCATAGGCGACATGGGCGGCGACGTGTTCGGCAACGGCCTGCTGCGCTCGAAGCACATGCGCCTCGTCGCCGCGTTCAACCACCAGCACGTTTTCATCGATCCGGATCCGGACGCGGCGAAGGGCTTCCGCGAGCGCGAGCGCCTGTTCCGTCTGCCGCGCTCCACCTGGGCCGACTACGACCGCAAGGCACTGTCGAAGGGCGGCGGCGTCTGGTCGCGCGCCGAAAAGGCACTGAAGCTCTCGGCGGAGGCGCAGGCGCTCCTCGGCCTCGACGGCGAGAGCTTCCCGCCGAACGACGTGGTCCGCGCGATCCTGAAGCTGCCGGCGGACCTGCTGTGGAACGGCGGCATCGGCACCTACGTCAAGGCGACCGACGAGACGCACGCGCAGGTCGGCGACCGCGCCAACGACGCGGTGCGGGTCGACGGGCGCGAACTGCGCTGCAAGGTGGTCGGCGAAGGCGGCAACCTCGGCTTCTCGCAGCGCGGACGCATCGAGTACGCGCTGCACGGCGGCCGCATCAACACCGACTTCGTCGACAACTCCGGTGGCGTGAACTGCTCCGACGTCGAGGTCAACATCAAGATCGGCCTCGCGCTGGCGGCGCGCAGGCGGGGCCTGCGGCGGCCTGCGCGCGACCGCCTGCTCGCGCGGATGACGGACGACGTCAGCGCGCTGGTGCTGCGCAACAACTACCTGCAGAGCCAGGCGATCAGCCTGATCGAGGCGCGCGCCCGCACTGCGCTCGGCGAGCACGCGCACGTGATCCGCGCGCTGGAACGAGGCGCCGACCTGGACCGCGCGCTCGAGTTCCTGCCGTCGGACGAGCAGATCCAGGAGCGCCTGCAGCAGGGTCGCGGCCTGACTCGTCCGGAGCTCGCGATCGTCCTCTCGTACTCGAAGATCTGGCTCTACAACCAGATCATCCAGTCCGACGTGCCCGAGGACGCCTATCTCTCGAACGAGCTCGATCGCTACTTCCCGGCCGCGATCCGCGCGAAGTACGGCGACCTGCTGCGCGAGCACCCGCTCCGTCGCGAGATCATCGCGACCGCCACCACGAACAGCCTGGCGAACCGCATGGGCCCGGTGTTCGCGCTGCGCGCCCAGGAAGACACCGGCGCCGGGATCGGCGCGATCGCGCGCGCGTTCGCGATCGCGCGCGAGGCGACCGGCATGCGCGAACTGTGGGGCGACGTGGAGGCGCTCGACAACCGCGTGCCCGCGGCCGTGCAGTACGAGATGACCGCGCGCAGCACGCGCGTGCTGCGCCACGCGACCTACTGGGTGCTGGCGCATCGCGACCGCGACCTCGACGTCGAGCGCGTGGTCGGCTGGCTGCGGCCCGGGCTCGCCGAGCTCACCGCCGCGGCGCCCAAGCTGCTGACCGGGCGCCTCGGCGAGCGCATCCAGTCGCAGCGACAGCGGCTGCTCGAATCGGGCGTGCCCGACCGGATCGCGACGCGCGTCGCGACGCTCGAGATGCTGCCGTCCGGCCTCGACGTCGTCGACATCGCCTTCCGCCAGCGTGCGCCGATCGAGACGGTCGCCCGCGCGTACCTGCACCTCGGCGCCGCGCTCGACCTCGACTGGCTGCGGCAGCAGGTCGAAGAACTGCCCGTCGAGGGCCACTGGCAGTCGGTGGCCTGCGGCACGCTGCGCGACGGCGTGTACGCACTGCACCGGCTGCTCGCCGACCGCGTGGTCGGCACCGCGAAGCGCGGCAACGCCGTGCGCGCCGCCGAAGCGTGGCTGGCGTCGCGGCCGGGGCCGGTCGAGCACCTGCGCCGCACCTTCGCCGACATGAACGCGCTGGCGCGCGTCGACCACCCGACGCTCTCCGTCGCGGTGCAGTCGCTGCGGCGGCTCGCGGAGGCCTGAGCGGCAGCCCGTGCGCGTCGGGCTCCTCGTCACCACGTACGAGCGTCCCGACGCGCTCGCCCGCGTGCTCGCCTCCGTCGAGGCGCAGACGCGGCCACCCGACTGCGTCGTGGTCGCAGACGACGGCTCCGGGCCCGCGACGGCGGCCGTAGTCGCCGCGTTCGCCGCGCGCTCCCGCGCGCCGGTGCGCCACGCCTGGCAACCCCACGACGGCTTCCGTGCCGGCCCTGCACGCAATCGCGGCCTGCGCGAACTCGAGGCCGATTACGCGCTCCTCGTCGACGGCGACATGGTGCTGGACCGCGAGTTCGTCGCGGATCACCTGCGAGTCGCGCGGCCGGGCGCGTGGGTCCAGGGCTGCCGCCTGCCGCTGCCGCCGGCAGCGAGCGACGCGGTGCTGGCCGGCGCGGATCCGGCCGGGTACGCGAACGACCTCGATCTGCGCCACCGCTGCCAGGCGGTGCGGCGCCCCCGGCTCGCCGCGGCGCTCGCCCCCGTCTCGCACCGGCTGCTGGCGGTGAAGGCCTGCAACCAGGGCTTCTGGATTCGCGACCTGCGGCGCGTGAACGGCTACGACGAGCGGCTGGTCGGCTGGGGGGCCGAGGACAAGGAACTCTGCGCCCGCCTCGTCCACGCGGGGGTCCGGCCGCGCGGCCTGCTGTACGGCGCGCTCGCCTGGCACCTGCACCACCCGGCTGCGGCGCGCGACGGACTGGCCGCCAACCTGGAACGGCTCGGGGAAACGCGGCGGTCGCGCCGCGTCCGCGCGACCGCCGGGCTGGACCGTCACGAGCCGAACCGCGAGCCTCCCCCGGCTCTACCGCGCGGTGCGCGGCTCGACGGGAGACGACACACGTGGGCGACAAAGCGGGCCGGCTGGTTCTCGTCCGGCACGGCCAGAGCACCTGGAACCTCGAAAACCTGTTCACCGGCTGGAAGGACATCGACTTGACGGAACTCGGCCGTCGCGAGGCCGAGGACGCCGGCAAGCTGCTGATGGCCGAAGGCTTCGCGTTCGACGTCGCGTTCACCTCGGTGCTGAAGCGCGCGATCCGCACGCTCTGGATCGTGCTCGACACGATGGACCTGATGTGGATCCCGGTGGAGCGCAGCTGGCGCCTGAACGAGCGCCACTACGGCGCGCTGCAGGGCCTCGACAAGGCGCAGACCGTGGAGCGCCACGGCGCCGAGCAGGTGAAGATCTGGCGCCGCAGCTACGACATCCCGCCGCCGCCGCTGCCGCTCGACGACGAGCGCCACCCGCGCTTCGACCGCCGCTATGCCGGGCTGGCCCCGGCGGAGATCCCGTCCGCCGAGTCGCTCAAGGACACGCTCGCACGCGTGCTGCCGTTCTGGGAGCAGCGGATCGCACCGGAGCTCCGCGTCGGCCGCGACGTGCTGGTGGTCGCGCACGGCAACAGCCTGCGCGCACTCGTGAAGATGCTCGACGGCATGTCGGAGTCCGACATCGTCGAGTTCAACATCCCGACGGGCGTCCCGATCGTCTACGACCTCGACCCGCAGCTGCGCTCGCGCGGCCGCCGCTTCCTCGGCGACCCCGCCGCGGTCGCCGCGGCCGCGGAGGCGGTGCGCCGGCAGGCGGAGAAGCGCTGACCGAAGGAGCGTCCGCGCGCGCGTCGCCCCGTGGCGGAAGCGCGGCGACGCCGCGACCCGCGACCCGCGACCACCTGTCGGAAAGAGGAGACTGACGCCTCTTTCAGGAGAGTTCTTGCTCGACGAGCTTCACCCAGTAGCTCGCGCCGAGCGGCAGCACCTCGTCGTTGAAGTCGTAGCGCGGGTTGTGGAGCATGCAGCCGCCGATCTCGCCGTCGCCGTTGCCGACGAAGATGTAGGCGCCCGGACGCGCCTGCAGCATGTAGGCGAAATCCTCGGCGCCCATCACCGGCGCGACCGCCGTATCGACGTTCGCGTCGCCGGCGACCGCGCGTGCGGCGCGCGCCGCCGCTTCGACCTCGCGCGCGGCGTTGACCGTGGCCGGGTAGCCCTCGTGGTACTCGTACTCGATCCGCGCACCGCAGGCCTCGGCCACGCCGCGCGCGACGCGTTCGATGCCGGCACGCAGCGTCTCGCGCACGTCCGCGCGCAGGTAGCGGATGCAGCCGCCGAGCGTGACGACTTCCGGCAGCACGTTGTAGTTCTGGCCGCCGTGCACCTGCGTGATCGAGACCACCGCCGCCTCGAGCGGGTCGACGTTGCGCGCGACCAGCGACTGCAGCGCGGTGACGATCTGCGCCTGGACGAGCACGGCATCCACCGCGCGGTGCGGGAACGCGGCGTGACCGCCCCGCCCGATCACTCGCAGGTCGAAGCGATCCACGCCGGCCATGATCGGACCGACGCGCATCGCGAACTGCCCCGCCGGGATGCCGGGCATGTTGTGCATGCCGTAGACGGCGTCCACCGGGAACTGCTCGAAGAGCCCCTGCTCGACCATCACGCGGCCGCCGCCCGCGCTCTCCTCCGCGGGCTGGAAGACGAAGTGGACGGTGCCGTCGAAACGCCGCGTGGCGGCGAGGTGCTTGGCGGCGGCCAGCAGCATCGCGGTGTGGCCGTCGTGGCCGCACGCGTGCATCAGGCCCGCGTGCGCGGAGGCGTACGCGAAGCCGTTCAGTTCCTGGAGCGGCAGTGCGTCCATGTCGGCGCGCAGGCCGATCGACCGGGCGGACGTGCCGGTCCGCAGCGTACCGACCACGCCGGTGCCGGCGAGCCCGCGCGAGACCGCGATGCCGTAGGACGCGAGCGCGGCGGCGACCACGTCCGAGGTACGGCGCTCCTCGAACGCGAGTTCGGGATGCCGGTGCAGGTCGCGGCGGAGCCGGACGAGTTCCGGTGCGATCGCGAGGATCTCGGGCAGCGCGCTCATCGGGCGGCCTCCGGCCTCACTTCCACGCGGCCTTGCGCTTCTCCAGGAATGCGGCGATGCCCTCGGCACCTTCGGCCGAGGCACCCTGCCGCGAGATCGTGCGACCCTCGCGCGCCAGCTGCGCCTCGAGGCCGGGCTCCGCGTCGGCGAGCAGGCGCTTGACCTGCCCGAACGCGCGCACCGGACCCGCCGCGAGCCGCTCCGCGAGCCTCTGGGCCGCGGCCGCGAGTTCCTCGTCGGGCACCACCTGGTTCACGAGTCCCCAGGCCAGCGCCTCGTCGGCGCCGAGCACGCGGTTGGTGAGGAACATCTCCATCGCCCGCTTGTAGCCGACCGCGCGGGGCAGCAGGAACGAGGTGCTGCCGTCCGGCGTGAGGCCGACGCCGGTGTACGCCGGCGCGAACTTGGCACCCGCCGCCGCGATCGCGAGGTCCGCCATCAGCACCAGGCCGAGGCCGGCACCCGCGGCCGTGCCGTTGACCGCGGCGATCACCGGCGCGTCCATCCGCGTGAAGTGCACGATCGCCGCGTGCAGGTGCGTGGTCAGCTCGCGCAGGTAGCCTGCCACGTCGCCGCCGCTGCCCATCATCCCGCGCAGGTCGCCGCCGAAGCAGAAGTTCTTGCCGGCCCCGGTCAGGATCACGGCACGCACGTCAGGATCCGATTCGACCTTCAGGGCCGCGCCCAGCAGGTCGTGGCCGAACTGCAGGTTCATCGTGTTCGCGACGTCGGGACGCGCGAGCGTGACGCGGGCGATGCCGTTCTCGACGGCGACGGTGACGGTGGAAGCGGGTGCGGTCGGCGTGCTCATGGGCCGTGCGGTGCTCCGGGCAGTGGGTTCGGGAACGGCCGCGCGAGTCGAGCGCGGCCGGCGATTCAGTCGGCGGCGGCCGGCTGGCCGTAGAGTTCGCGCAGCTTCGCCTCGAGGAAGCGCAGGAGGCGCTTGTCGCGCTCGGTTTCCTTGTGCGTGAGGAAACTCACGGCCATGCCTTCCATCACGTAGCGCACGAGGTCGAGCGCGACGTCGAACTGCTCGCCGCGGCCCTGCCACTGCGGGAAGACCTCGCGCGCGGTCCGGTACCACTCGCGCTCGAAGGCCTCCTGCGCGGGCAGCAGGATCGCGGACAGTTCCGAATCCGTGCGGGCCGCGACCGACAGTTCGAAGAATGCGACGTACATCGGGTGGCGCACGTGCGCCCAGTAGGCCTCGACGGACTGGCGCACGAAGTCGCCGTCGGCCGCCGCGGGGCGCTGGACCGCCTTGCGGAAGGCCTTGAGCCGCTTGCCGTGCAGGTAGTCGACCGCGGCGCGCACGATGTCGATCTTGGACGGGAAGTGATGGAGCATGGCGCCGCGCGACAGCCCCGCCTTCTCCGCGATGGCCGTGGTCGTGGTCTGCGCGTAGCCGAGTTCCACGAAGCACTTGATCGCCGCCTCGACGATCAGGTTGCGCGTGGCCGCGCTCTTCTGGGCCTGCCAGCCGGCCGGCTCCTGGGTGGCCGCGACGTCGGCCGATTCGGTGCTCATCTCGCTCGCCTGCATCCCTTCGCCCGGCGCCCTTCTTGACGTCCGGACGAGGGTCCGGACCCGGGGCTGTACGGCTCTGCGCGGCAGGATGGAACCCTGCCCAGAAAAAGTCAAAGATGATTGAAACCGGCAGTGCTGACTGCTAGCGTCGCGCCACTTTCGCCCGGTCCGTCGTGCACTTGCACGGCGCGCGCCGGGCGCTCCACGACGCAAAGGCGGAGGTCGCATGGGACGTGTATCGGGCAAGGTCGCCATCGTCACGGGTGGTGCTTCGGGTCTCGGCCGCGCGGACTGCATCGCGCTGGCGCGCGAAGGCGCGAAGGTGCTGATCACCGACGTCAACGAGGCCGGCGGCACCGCGCTCGCCGCGGAGATCAACGCCGCCCATCCCGGCAGCGCGCACTTCGTGAAGCACGACGTGCGCGACGAGCAGCAGTGGATCGACGTGATCGCCGAAGCGAAGCGGCGCTTCGGCGGCCTGCACGTGCTGGTCAACAACGCGGGCGTCGTCCGCATCGTCACGCCCGAGACGTGCACGCTCGAGGAGTTCCGCTTCCAGAACGCGGTGATGAGCGAGGGAGTGTTCCTCGGCTGCAAGCACGCGATCCCGGCGATGAAGGACAGCGGCGGCGGCTCGATCATCAACATGTCGTCGACCGCGTCGCACCTCGGCTACCCGGTCTACTTCGCCTACTCCGCCGCGAAGGGCGCGGTGCGCGCGATGACCAAGGCGATCGCGGTGCACTGCCAGCAGAACAAGTACAACGTCCGGTGCAACTCGCTGCACCCGGGCGCGATCGAGACGCCGATGGTCGCGAACTCGACCAAGGACCTCGGTCTGCAGATGGAGGTGTGGCAGCAGACGCCGTGGGGTCTCGGCAAGCCCGAGGATGTCGCGAACGTCGTGGTCTTCCTCGCCTCCGACGAGAGCCGGTTCGTCAACGGCGCCGAGATTCTTGTCGATAACGCAGTCACCATCCAGTAGCGGCTTCGCCGCTACTGGATGGCGACTGCTGCACGGAGTCGCCTGCCGGCGCTCCGTGCACGCGAACCCCGGGGCGGCCCGGGGTTCGCTCGCTGAAGGGCGTTCTGCATGCGGCATGGGCGGGTGACGCGTACCGCCCGTCAGTGATGCGGGCCGCGTGACGGGCTCTGCCGAACGTCACGACGGTGGGGTGCGTCGAGCCTGCGAGGCGGGGAGCGCAGGAGCGCCTGCGCTCCGCAGGGTGCGTCCTTTCTCAAGGCAACTCGGCATGGCGCCCTCGTGCCGAGGCGCACGACGTCGCCATGTTCCTCCTCGGCTCCTCTTCGGCGCGCCGGAAGCGCGCAGATCACCGCGGCCTCCGCCGCAGGAACCCGCCCATCGCAGTAGCCCTTCAGGAGCGAAGCGCAGCTCCGCTGCGCTTCGCGGGTCGGGAGCGCCGGCAGGCGACTCCCGACGATCGAACTATTCGTCCGGGGCGATCGCGACCTTGAGGCCGTCGAGAGCTTCGGTGAACTGCACCTGGCAGCTCAGGCGGCTCGTCGGCTTGTAGCCCGACAGTTCCTGCAGCAGTTCCTGCTCGTCGCCCTGCTTCGCCGGCAGCTTGTCCGCGAACGCCGGGTCCACGTAGACGTGGCAGGTGGCGCAGGAGCACATGCCGCCGCAGATCGCCGCGACGCCGTAGTCGAGCTCGCGCAGGGTCTCCATGACCGAAACGCCGACCTTGCCCGCCACGCGGTGTTCCTTGCCGTCGCGGTCCACGATCACGAGCTCTGCCATCCCGGACTCCTGCACGAAACGAAAGGGGTGCTGCGGCGCCGCATGCCGATGCAGCGAGCGCGCGATCTTGCGGGGGGTGCCGCAGCGTTGCAACCCGGGGCGCTCGGCCCGCGCGACGCTCGGCAGGCCGCGGCTCCGAGGATCGCGAGTCTGAACCGGATCGATGCAAAAAAACAGTCATGACTGTTTATCGCCGTGACACCTTCCTATAATCGGGTGACCGCGGTCCTCCGGCCGCGCCCAAGACCCCAAGGAGCAGACGATGGATCTCGGACTTCGCGGCAAGAAAGCGATCGTGACCGGCGCCACCAAGGGCATCGGCCGGGCCATCGTCGAGCTGCTCGCCGCCGAGGGCGCCGACGTCGGCTTCTGCGCGCGCAGCGAGGAGGAAGTCGAGGAGACCGCCAAGTCGTTGCAGGCCAGGGGCGTGAACGTGGTCGGCGGCCCCGTGAACGTGCGCGACGGCGAGGCCTACAAGGCCTGGCTCGAGAAGACCGCGGCCGAACTCGGCGGCTGCGACATCTTCGTGCCGAACGTCAGCGCCGGCGGCGGCATGGATTCCGAGAAGAACTGGTGGAAGAACTTCGAGATCGACGTGCTGCACACCGTGCGCGGCTGCGAGGCGCTGATGGAGCACCTGAAGAAGTCGGGCTCGGGCTCGATCGTGATGATCTCCTCCACCAACGCGATCGAGACCTTCGCGGCGCCGATGGCCTACAACGCGATGAAGGCGGCGCTGATCACCTACGGCAAGCAGCTGTCGCAGTTCGTGGGCCGACACAACGTGCGCGTGAACACCGTCTGCCCCGGCCCGATCTACTTCGAGGGCGGCGCGTGGGAGATGATCAAGAACACGCAGCAGAAGTTCTACGACGCGACGCTGCGCGCGATGCCGAACGGCCGCTTCGGTACGCCGGAGGAGGTAGCGCGCGTGGTCGCGTTCCTGGCGAGCCCCGCAGCGAGCCTCGTGACCGGCGCGAACGTCGTGGCCGACAACGGCTTCACGAAGGGCGTGCGGTTCTAGGCCGATGACCGACCCCGCCGCGCCGGCCGCCGCCTCACCCTCCGCCCCCACCGCCGCGGGCGCTGCCGGCGCGTCCGGCGGCGCGGAGGCCGCGGCCGGTGCGCCGCCCGCGAAGCGCCGCACGCGCGCCTGGTTCGTCTGCGGCGGCAAGTTCCACGACATCGACTACGCTCGCCTCGAACTGCTGAAGCTGCTCGGCGAGCACGACCACGTGCGCACGCGCGTGTCCGAGGACTACTCGGACCTCGACGGCATCGAGCAGTCGGACTTCCTCGTCACCTACACCGTGGACGTGGTGCCGGACGAGGCCCGTGCGCAGCGGCTGCGCGACTGGGTGGCGAGCGGGAGGCGCTGGCTGGCGCTGCACGGCACGAACTCCGTGCTGCGCCTCAACGGCAAGCGCTGGGAGGCGCCGCGCGAACACCGCACGTTCATGGAGACGGTGGGCTCCCAGTTCCTGGCCCACCCGCCGATCGCGCCGTATCGCGTGGAGATCACGCAACCGGAGCACCCGCTGGTGCGCGGGATCGAGCCGTTCGACGCCGACGACGAACTGTATCTTTCCGAACTGCACGGGCCGATCGAGACGCTGCTGCACACCCGCTGGGCCGGCGAGACCCGGCTGTTCACCGACCGCGACTGGACGCAGGACGAGCCGCGGCCGGTGCTGTACCTGAAGCGCGTGGGCGCGGGCGAAGTGCTCTACTTCACGCTCGGGCACGCGCGCGGGCGCTGGGACATGCTGCCGCTGATGGACGAGTACCCCACGCGCGAACTCGGCAGCTGGAAGCAGCCGGCGTTCCACGAGATCCTGCGGCGCGGCCTGCGCTGGGCCGCGCGCATCGACTGAGACGGCGCCGCGACCGCCGCGCCCGAGGACACGACGATGGCGACGAATCCCACCGATCCGATCCTGCCCGCGGGCGAGGCGGGCGCCGAGCCCTCGTTCGAGGCGCGCCTGCTCGAGGTCTCGCGCGCGCCGAAGTTCAGGCCGCTGCGCCGCTGCAAGCCGGAGGAGAGCCCGGTCACGCCGGTCGCGAAGGAGCCGGACCCGGACCTCGGCCACGCGATCATCCCGAAGGAGCGCTACTACTCGAAGGAGTTCATGCGCCTCGAGTGGGAGAAGATCTGGACGAAAGTGTGGCTGCTCGGCGGGCTCGAGAGCGACATCCCCGAGGCCGGCGACTACATCTGCACCGAGATCGGCCCGGAGTCCGTGCTGCTGGTGCGGCAGCAGGACGGCTCGGTGAAGGGCTTCTACAACGTGTGCATGCACCGCGGGAACCGGCTGCGGCCCACCGGCGTGTCCACCGCGAACTCGTTCAAGTGCCAGTACCACCACTGGGAGTACGATCTCGACGGCACGTTCAGGCGCATCCCGGACCTCGACACCTTCCCGCAGGGCGCGCCGAAGTGCCGCGGCATTCCGCAGATCAGGGTCGGGCTCTGGGGCGGCTTCGTCTGGTACACGCTGAACCCCGAGCCGCAGCCGCTCGAGGAGTTCCTGGCGCCGGTGAACCGCCACCTCGACCCGTACAACTTCCACAAGATGGCGATCACGCGCGACGTGACCGTCGAGTGGGACTGCAACTGGAAGACCTCCGTGGACGCCTTCAACGAGACGTACCACGTGCAGGGCATCCACCCTCAGCTGATGTACTACCTGCACGACCTCGACGTGCAGATCGACTGCCTCGGCATCCACAGCCGCTACCTGATCCCGTTCGGCACGCTCAGCCCGCGCATCAAGAAACCGCCGACGATCCCCGAGCCGATCAAGGTGATCATGAAGGCCGCCGGCATGGACCCGGCCGACTACGACGAGCCGATCGAGAACATCCGCCGCGACGTGCAGCGGTGGAAGCGGAAGCACGGCCCGGCGCAGGGCAAGGACTACTCGAAGCTGAACGACGACCAGCTCACCGACGACTACCACTACCTGATCTTCCCGAACGTGTCGGTGAACGTGCACGCGGACGACCTGATGCTGTTCCGCCAGCGCCCCCACCCGACCGATCCGGACAAGATGTACTACGACGTCTGGACCCTCGACCTCGTGCCGGACGGCCACGAGCGGCCGCCGCGCCCGAAGCACCAGCACTTCAGGTACGGCGACAAGTCGATCGGCCTCGTGCTCGACCAGGACGCGCAGAACCTGCCGGGCGTGCAGGCCGGCATGCACTCGCGCGCGTTCGAGGGCCTGTGGATCGGTTCGCAGGAGCTGCGGATCCGGCACTTCCACAAGGTGATCGACGACTTCGTGTACGGGCCCGGGCAGAAGCCCGAGGGCGCGCTCTGAGGCCGTGACTCCCGCCGCGCTCGCGCCATTCCGGCTCGGGAACGTCGAACTGCGCAACCGGATCGTGCGCACCGCGCACGGCACGAATCTCGGTCGCGGCGAGCTGAATGAAGCGCTGATCGCGTACCACGAGTCGCGGGCTCGCGGCGGCGTCGCGCTGACGGTGCTCGAGGCCACCGGCGTCCACCCGTCCTGCCCGATGACGCTGAACGCGTGGGACGATGCGATCGTGCCGCGCTACCGCGAGCTCGCGACCCGGCTGCACGCGCACGGCATGCGCGTGTTCAGCCAGCTGAACCACCTCGGCCTGGACGGCCACGCACGCGGTGCGCGGCCCTGGTCCGCGTCGGCGCTCGTCGCACCGTGGTCGGGGCTGCGCGCGGTCGCGATGGACGCGACGCAGATCGACGCGGTCGTCGATGGCTTCGCGCAGGCCGCGCGTCGCGCCCGCGAAGGAGGCCTGGACGGCCTCGAGGTGCACTGCGCGCACGGCCACCTGCTGCAGCAGTTCCTCTCTCCGCTCACGAACCGGCGCGACGACGAGTACGGCGGCGACGACGAGCGCCGGCGGCGCTTCGTCGAGCGCGTGCTGCGCGCGTGCCGCGCGGCGGTCGGCACCGACTTCGTGCTCGGCATCCGCGTCGGGCCACAGCCCACGCCGGGGGGCCTCGACGTCGCATCGCAGGTGGCGCTGGTGCGCTGGCTCGAGGCGGAGCACCTCGTGGACTACGTCAGCGTGTCGCGCGGCGATCTCCGGCGGCCGGACGAGATCATCGGCGCGATGCACGAGCCGGCCGGCTACGAGCTTGCCGACGCTCGACCGATCACCGCAGCCACGCGGCTGCCGACGATGGTGGCGGGCCGCATCCGCACGGTCGCCGAAGCGAGCGAGGTGGTCGGCAGCGGGATCGCGGATCTCGTCGGCATGACGCGCGCGCACATCGCGGACCCGGACCTGATCGCGAAGACGCTCGCCGGACGCGCGCACGAGGTGCGCCCGTGCATCGCCTGCAACCAGGGCTGCGTGGGCGGCCTCGCGCGCGGACGGCTCGGCTGTTCGGTCAATCCACTCGCGGGACGCGAGACGGAGTTCGCAACCGCGGCGCCGTCGCGAGCCGAGACGAGTGCGACCGAGGCTCGGTCAGCGCCTGCACGGCGCGACGCCCGTCCGCGCGCGGCCAGCCCGGTACTGGTCGCCGGCGGCGGGCCGGCCGGCCTCGAGGCGGCGCGGACTCTCGCGGAGCGCGGGGTGCGCGTAGTCCTCGCCGAGGCCGGCC
>Ga0315900_10008573_pt1 | contig 13132 bp, 5 predicted proteins | sample LakEriMetagenome_FD_203521 | JGI IMG/M metagenome (GOLD analysis project Ga0315900, IMG submission 203521) | Freshwater fungal communities from buoy surface, Lake Erie, Ohio, United States - Buoy 12 MA114 | ecosystem: Environmental > Aquatic > Freshwater > Lake > Lake biofilm | place: USA: Lake...
CTGCAGCTTCGGTGATTTCTTTTCTTTGTACGCCTTCATAGGCATACATTTTGGTGATTCTTTGTTGTTCTACCGAGCCGTCGGGTCTGATCAAGAGAACTGAATCACCGGTTTTCACGGCACCCATTTGAATTCTACCGATTGCAATTCTTCCGATATAATCACTCCAATCGAGGGCAGTGATGATCATTTTGAAAGGTCTATCCGCCTCAATCTTCGGAGGTGGAATTTTCTCAATGATTTTTTCCAATAATGGAGCTAAAGTTTCAGGTTCTTTATCGAGGGATAAAGTGGATTTTCCTTGCTTTGCGATTGCATAAATCACAGGGAAATCCAGCTGATGATAATCTGCGCCGAGTGCGATGAATAGTTCCAGAACTTCATCCAATACTTCAGGAGCGCGTGCATCCGAGCGATCGATTTTATTGATGACGACAATTGGAGTAAGCGCAAGCTCAAGCGCTTTTTTCAATACGAATCTTGTTTGAGGGAGAGGTCCTTCAGCCGCATCCACAAGTAGCAAAACGCCATCCACCATGCTCAAAATACGCTCAACTTCACCGCCGAAATCAGAGTGACCGGGAGTATCAACGATATTGATTTTGATATCATTCCAACGAACGGACGCATTTTTGGCCATGATGGTGATCCCTCTTTCTTTTTCAAGATCATTGGAATCCATCACGCGTTCAGTGACGACTTGATTATCTCGGAATGTTCCTGATTGTCTGAGAAGATGATCCACCAATGTTGTTTTTCCATGGTCAACATGGGCGATGATTGCGATATTACGAATATCTGCGCGGGGTGAGGTATTACTCATTGAAGATTAGGCCTTTGAAACAAAACAAGTTGCAAAGATACGCACTTTTGATGGAACTCATCCCATCACGAGATGGCATTATGAGCGAAATCCGTAGTTTGCATAAGGTTAAAGGATATGTTATGAATATGAAACAAGAAAAATCACAAGTTCTCGAAGCAATCATCATCATTTTGGTTATTGCAACATGGCTGATTGGAGTCATTGCATATGCTTATGCACCTGACATCGTACCCATACATTGGAATCTGGAAGGGAAGCCGGATAATTATGCTCCAAAAGATATAGGATTATTCCTGCTCCCACTCATAAATACGGGTTTATATCTGTTTTTGTACTTCATTCCGAAGATAGATCCAAACAATGAGCAATTGAAAGAATCCATAAAAACACTTCAATTGATCAGACTCGGTACGCATGGTCTATTGGGTATGATCATGATTTGGACCACTCTTTCAATCATCGAAGCCTCAAATGTCAAACCCGAGTGGATATTCTCCATCATTTCACTCTTTTTTGCTTTTCTCGGTAGGGCAATGGCCAATGTGAAGCAGAATTATTTTGTGGGTATTCGCACTCCTTGGACGCTCAGCAATGAACTCGTTTGGGATGATACACATCGCTTCACATCGCCTTTGTGGTTTTATTCCGGAATTGGGATGGCGATAGTCTCGGCTCTTCTCAGTTTTATGGGATTTGGTGCAGAAATTATACTCACTGTATTTCTCATATGGATAGCCATTATTGTGATTATCCCCATTGGTTATTCTTTCAAGAGATTCCGCGAAGAAAAAAAATCCATTCAGTGAACGATTTTTGAAACTCATGTGTTAGAACCACCTGAATGTATTCTTTCATCGCAGGTGAAGTCATGCCACGATCGACTGTTCAGCCGGAACATATGCAGATAATCGATCAAAAGATCTTGGATGCCCGCATCGAGGGGATCAATCTCACGAGCGGTACATTGCAGGAAGAAATGGGTAATTCGATAGTCTTATTCGTTTTTCTCAGACATTTTGGATGTCTATTCTCCAAAGAAATGGTGATTGATGCCAAGAAGATGATGGAGAATAATCCTTTCGCTCCTCAACCAATATTTTTCTTTCAAGGCTCTGTGAAAGATGGCAAGTCATTCTTTGATAAATATTGGCCTCAAGCTCGTGCCATTGCTGATTTGAATCATCGATTCTATAAGGCATTCGAAGTGAAATCAGGCGGAATGAAAGAAATGTTTGGTCCGGATGTATGGAAATGTGGTCTTCGGGCCGCGGCAAAGGGACTCATAATCGGCAAGCCAATTGGTGATCCATTTACTTTGACTTCTGTAATCTTAGCGCAAAGAAATCTGATCCTTTGGCAATATAATTCCGTGCATGCAGGTGATCTTCCATCCTTAACAAAACTTGAACATTTCCCGCATCATGCATCGACAGTGTATTCGGTGCCGAGATAGAAAACTATAATATAGAAGATGAATCTCATTCCCCTTGTGTAGAGGGGTGCCCGTAGGGCGGGGTGAGTTCTTCAACTCAGCTCGGTGAGCACTCGCCTTCGCATGAAAACTGCTCGTCGAGCGAAGCCGAGACGAGAAACTGTTACATAAACACCTCACTCCTCGGCTTCGCTCGGGATCCACCCCTCGGCTTCGCTCGGGGTACAATCACAATAGCCCCATCGGGGCGAAATCATAGTAACAGCTCCTCGGCTTCGCTCGGGGTGCAATATCACAATAGCCCCAGAGGGGCGACATCACAATAGCCCCAGAGGGGCGACATGGCGTGTAGAATGGGCGGCGCGGTGCTTAAGCTAATAGGTTTTTTAGTTATTATGATATCGCTATTCTATAGTTGATACGTTGTTGCTTGAACTTCGCGATGATCACGATATCACAGAAAAATAAGAATCCACTAAATGGGCAAGTATAATTATAGAGGAATCGCATCCTGATAATACTACACCTGGTTAGTCATCCTCATTGATATTTTCTGATTTTGTTGTTAATGGATTTGAAGAAACTCTCCCAATACTTCTCATATTTCCTTCCAGTATCATCTTGCATATCAATTCTTTCTATAATTACACCATAGGCAGTGAGTAAATCAATAATTGATCTTTGTTCCGGTGTTTTTATGTCATAGGATGCGCAATGATAGACAATTTTATTCTTGACATTAAGTTTCTTCATTAGTCTTGCACGATGGGCCAGAATCCACCACAAATGGAATTCATCTGAATGCAAACTCAATCCTGCTATATGCACATTATGGGTGAAGAAAAAATCTACCCAACATTCTCTTTGATTGGATTTTTCTATCGATAACTTATCTGTTGAAAAGGGGCGTAAATACTGATGAATCCTTCGGTAATAATCTCCATAATGCTCATGTCCAATCATGATTGATGCAGAACTATATTGTTTTTCATTCTTCGTAGATTTCCCATTATCCAACTCTCCATGTATATGCCAAATCTTCGTTCTCTTTACTTTATTATAACGATGCAAACTATACTTATAATCTCTTTTTACATCTGTATTTACTTTTGACTTGTCGATGCTGAATTTAGAATCAAATGCTCTTTCAATTGCATAGTCATAATTTGTAGTAAGTATTGTCTTAACATCAATGCCTGAAATCTTAGAGTGAAACTTATTAAGTTCAATATTTTTACAAGATTCAGAAATACAATCTTTGATTGTTTTGAGCGAACTATCATAGTCTTGTTTGTTTTCTTTTGATCTATTCAGAACAATTTCTTCAAATGCCATTGGATATGATTTATCTTCCAATCGTATTCTGTTATCTAGGTGTTTTAACAAATCTTTCCAAGAATGATTATGGGAAACATTATTGATACCATTTCCTAATAGAATAGCATTCTGACCCTTTCTGAATTGTAAGTTAGGCATGATTCCTTCTTTCTTCTTCATAATACTCTTCCTAAGTAACTTTTAAAATATCCCGTTAGAACTAACAATACATATATATTCAACTGTAACTCAACAATTATTGCGGAAAAATAACTCTCAAGGTTGTGGAAATACAAGAAAAAACTACAAATGAGTAGATAATGAGTAGTCTACAAAGATTCGACATTGCTTAATTTTATGAAAAAGGGATTTACCACGATTTATACGCAAAATATGTTGCCATTCCTTCTTCTAATACTATTCTCTACATTCAACTTAGCTTATGCCAAGCCTAAAGAAGTTGATCCAAAATCATATCTGAAAGCAGGGAATGGAGCCAATACCCTCTATATCGAAAACAAGGGACAGATTGGTAATCAGGATGGGAAGCCCAATCCTGCCGTGAAATATCTCATTTTGCGCCCCGGACTCAATATTCAGCTCAAAGCCAATTCATTTAGTTATGATGCATATACCATTGAGCGTTTTAAGAGAGTTGAACAATTACCTGAACCTGTCCATCATAAGTTCGATAAACAGAATGATGACAGTTTGGTCTATCATTTTAGCAGAGTAGATATTGAATTGGTCGATGCGAATCCCAGCCCACGTATCACTCAAGAAGGAGCTTCAAGTGATTATCTGAATTACTATACTCATATCACTTCACAAACAAATGGGGAAGTGGGCGCAACGGGAGTACGAGGCTATTCCACTATCACCTATCATGATATTTATCCCAATATTGATTTAGAATGGTTCTTAGACAAAGATGGAAAACCTGAATATCAATTTATCATTAATCCCGGTGGTGATCCATCAAGAATTAGGCTTAAGTATCATGGAGCTCAGAAGACGGAACTCATTTCTGATGCAATATATATCCATATAAAACCCGGAATCATTAAAGAACAAATTCCAATTAGCTATCTAAAAGAATCTAAAGAGAAAGTACAGATATCATTTACCGATTTAGGTAAAAATGAGTATGGTTTTGCATATCCCAAGTATGCATCGAATCAGACACTAGTTATCGATCCTGTGCCGAATAGATTGTGGGGGACTTATTATGGTGGGAGCGATGATGAGACTGGAAATTCTATAGCAATTGATACAATGGAAAATATATATCTTGGCGGTAGCACATACTCATTGTCTAATATTGCCTCCTCAGGGGGGTGGGATGTTACTTATGGTGGTGGTGCTAAAGATGCATTTTTAGTCAAGTTTAATTCTTCTGGTTCTAGATTGTGGGGTACATATTATGGAGGAATTTCAGATGATTATGGATATGCAGTAGATACAGATGCTACAAATAGTGTTTATTTATGTGGTACAACTTTCTCATCAACCGATATTGCTTCAACAGGAGCTTGGGATGTGACATTTGGAGGCAATGCGAATAGGGATGCATTTATTGTTAAGTTCAATACTAATGGTACGAGGGTATGGGGTACCTATTATGGAGGAAGTGGTGAAGATTATGGATATTCGTTGAAAATTGATTTTCAAGGAAATATTTATATACTGGGATGGACTACATCGAGTACTGATATTGCTTCAACTGGAGCGTGGGATATCTCACGTTCAAGTGCTGATGCTTTTTTAGTCAAGTTTAATTCTTCTGGTTCTAGATTGTGGGGTACATATTATGGTGGAGGTGGCAATGATTATGGTCAAGTCTTAAATATTGATTACATGGGTAATGTCTACATTGGAGGATATACAAGTTCGTCAACAGACATATCATCCTCTGGTGCATGGGACGCATCATATGAAGGTAATACAGATGCTTTTCTTGCAAAGTTTAGCTCAACAGGTAACAGAATTTGGGGTACATACTATGGTGGAAATGGTGCTGATCGTGGATTTGCATTGTCTTCAGATGCTTTTGGTAATGTCTATTTTGGAGGAGAAACAAGCTCTTCTAGCGAGATTGCAACATCTGGTGCATGGGATGAAACGTTTATAGGTGGTGGTACATACAGTAATAGTTTTTTAGTGAAGTTTAATTCTTCTGGGTCTCGAATTTGGGGTACATATTTTGGGGGAAATTCAGGCTGCACTCTCCCTTCATTAGTTGTTGACTCTGATGGAAATATCTATATCGGCGGTTGGACAGCTTCTCCTACTGAAATAGCATCTTCTGGTGCATTCAAGGAAATTTTTAATGGTTATGACTTATATCTAGCAAAGTTCAGTTCAACAGGTAATAGAATTTGGGGTACATATTATGGTGGACCAGGCTATGAATATGGCTGTGCTTTAGCAATTGGTCAATCTGGGGCAATTTATTTTTCTGGTGGTTTTACAGAATCAACATCGGATATTGCAACACCAGGTTCATGGGACGAAATATATGGTGGTAATTCTGATACCTTTCTAGCAAAATTTGCTCCAGACAATCAGATTACAACTCCCACCTTATCCGGCAATACCTATTGTCAGAATCAAGAGTTTTCTTTACCATATACAGTAACGGGTACATATACTGCCCCAAACACATTCACTGCTCAACTATCAAATGCAAATGGCAGTTTTACGAATCCAACAACTCTTGGAACTGTGAGTGCTATTGTTTCAGGAACTATTGCTTGCAGAATACCAATTGGAACACCTGTAGGAACTGGTTACAGAATTCGGATTATAAGTTCAAACCCATCTGTGACTAGCAATGATAATGGCTCGAATATCACCATTAATCCAATGCCATTACCTGTCATTATAGGAGACAAATCAACTTGTGTCAGCACACAATCTGTTTCATATTCAGTGACACAGTTACCTGGACATACATATCTTTGGCAATCAGTATCAAAGGGTGAGATTATTGGATCTGCTACTGGAAATTCAGTATCTGTGCGATGGAATGCAACGGGTACAGATACCATAAAAGTACGACAAACTATCACTGCAACAGGTTGCTTTAAGGATACAATGTTTGTTGTTACTATTCAAGGTACTCCTACTCCTCAGATTACGGGAAGTGGCAGTGTTTGTGAAAGTAATACTATACTGCAATCGTATTCAATATCACAAGTGAGTGGTGATGCATATCTCTGGTTCCCACCCATCAAAGGTGAGATCGTTGGGAATGCCTCAGGTAATAGTGTTCAAATCAAATGGACATCATCGGGTACAGATACTCTTCGCGTACGCCAAACAAATGGATTGACTGGATGTTCTAAAGATACATTGCTCATAGTAAGCATCAATCCTGTTCCAAGTCCCTTGATAACCGGAGAGAAGATTGTCTGTGCACAAAAGAATCAATATCAATATACTGTTCCTTCGATTGCCGGTCATAGTTATGAGTGGACGACTCCTGCAAAAGGAAGTATCAAAGGAAGTCGTACGAATAATGCAGTAACAGTCATATGGAATGTTTCAGGTACTGACACACTGAAAGTTAGACAGACAAATACCACTACTGGTTGCTTTAAGGATACATCAATTATTGTCAATGTGAGTGAATTACCCGCACCGACAATCACAGGAGAACAGAGTATTTGTCTTAGTTCCACTCCATCAACCTTCACTGTTAATCAAGAAACCGGCTATGCAATCGAATGGGTGAAACCACGCCTTGGTTCCATAGTGAGCTATAAGCTCAATGCAGTAAGTATCATTTGGAATTCCTCGGGTACGGATTCAGTGCGTGTGAAGATTAAGGATAATGTCAGTGGATGTGAACGAGACACGATATTAAGAGTCATAATACTTAAATCCCCAGAACCACTTATCACGGGCGATGCTCGTGCATGTGAGAATCAAGCCCCCAAAGTGTATCGCGTTCAAAAGCAATCGGGTAGAACATACACATGGAGTAAACCTAAGAATGGTATTATTGTTGGAAGTACTACATCGGATAGTATCTCTGTACAATGGGTCAATTCCGGAAGTGATACGCTGCGAATGGAAGAACGAGATAATGCCACGAATTGCACAAAAGACAATTCATTCATTGTTAGTATAGCACCATTACCTGATGCTACAATCAGTGGTTCTAATCAAGTCCGAGAGAATGAACAGGGTATCACCTATTCAGTGAAGAATGAAAGTGGATTAAGTTATGATTGGACTATTGTATCTGGAGATGCAACGATTGCCGGCAAGACGGGTAATAGTGTCACATTGAATGCGGGAAGACCCGGTTCAGTGAAACTGAACGTGAAGGTAACAAATCAGAATGGTTGCATGAGCGAGTCAGAACTTTCGATCACGGTGAAGTCGCTCACAAGCATCAGAGAAATAAGCTCAGCTCCATTTACGCTGTATCCAAACCCAGCTGGAGATCATCTATATGTGAAGATGGATGCAGAAATCACAGGTGATATAGACATAGAACTCTATGATGTACTTGGAAACAGACATTTCAAACAAACCTATCAATTGACAGAGATCATCCGCATACCTGTTCAATCATTATCGCAAGGTATGTATTTAATCAAAGTGAAAACTTCACTGGATGAGTATATGGAAAGGTTTGTGAAGTAGAATTATTTAGATTCATGATAATAGTTTAAAAGTATCAGAGATTATGAAAAAAGTATTAGCATGCCTGTTTTGTTTTGGCAATATAATGGCTCAGGTGCCCTCATATGTACCCACAAATGGACTTGTAGGTTGGTGGGGATTTAATGGAAATGCAAATGATGCAAGTGGGAATGGGAATAATGGTACTGTCAATGGTGCTATGCTTACAACTGATAGATTTGGTGCAACTGCAAAAGCATACAATTTTGATGGATTTAATGATAATATCAATCCACTACAAAATAATTTACCGTTTGGTACAACTGCTCGAACCATAAGTGTATGGTTCCAACGAATCGGAGCAGGTGGTTGTGTCTTTTCGTATGGAAGCGCAAATACTAGTAATGCATATATGATTTCAATTGGCGCAAATATTATAGCAAATCAAGGTTGGACATCCCCTGATTTCCCAGTATATCCGAGCATAGATAATAATTGGCATAATGTTGTCTGTACTTTTGACGGATTAAATTCTACAATTTATTTGGATAATAGCAAATTAGGCAGTAACCCAATGACCGGTTTGAATACAATTGCAGGAAGGTTCTATTTTGGTACTCGTGTTTTAAATGATAGGGATTTTTTCTATGGGAAGATTGATGATATAGGGATATGGAATCGTGTATTAACACTAGTAGAGATTACAGCGCTCTATCAGGCATCAGCACCAATATCAGCTACAGCCTCAACCGTAACAAATGTCAGTTGTTTTGATGGTAATAATGGGAGTGCAACAGTAACTCCAACAGGCGGGACATCGCCCTATACATATTCTTGGAATACAGTTCCTGTACAAACAACGCAAACTGTGACAGGATTAAAGGCTGGTACTTATACAGTTACAGTTACAGATTCCAAAGGATCACAGACCACATCAAATGTTAGTATTACCCATCCACCAGTTATATCAAATGTACTTGCAAGTACTCTGAAGAATGTTGGTTGTTTTGGTGGTAGTAATGGCAGTGTTACAGTTACAACTCCAACCGGTGGTACGCCGCCCTATACATTTGTTTGGAACTCTACCCCTGTACAAGTAACTCAAACGGCAAACAATCTTCCAATTGGAACATACACAGTTACAATAACAGATACAAAAGGTTGTATCGTAACATCTTCAACGAGTATTACTCAGCCAACACAACCATTATCAAATGTTGTGGCACAAACCACTCAGAATGTGAAGTGTCATGGTACTTCAACGGGTATAATTACAGTTTCAAATCCGGTAGGAGGCACGCCACCATATTCTTATAAATGGAATACCTCACCTGAACAAAGGACACAAATTGCAACAAATGTTCCTACAGGACTTTATACAGTTACTGTAACAGATAGTAATGGTTGTACAGCAACTTCAATAGCTACAGTAACGGAACCTGCCAAGATTACAAATGTTCAAACGAGCATCATAAAGAATGTACAGTGTTTTGGGCAGTCTAATGGTTCGGCCAAAGTATCAGATCCAAGAGGTGGAACGCCGCCTTATACATATGAATGGAATTCAGTACCTAAACAAACATCGCAGACTGCGACCAATCTTAGGGCTGGAGATTATTTGGTTACCGTAATTGATGCAAATGGATGTACAGTTCAAGCACAGGCTACGATAACGCAACCAAATGAGATTCCGGCACCCACGATCACAGGTGAACAAAGTATTTGCCTAAGCTCTTCACCATCAACATTCACAGTCAATCAAGAAACCGGCTATGCAATCGAATGGGTGAAACCACGCCTTGGTTCCATAGTGAGTTATAAGCTCAATGCCGTGAGTATCATCTGGAATTCCTCAGGTACGGATTCTGTTCGAGTGAAAATCAAGGATAATGTCAGTGGATGTGAACGAGACACGATATTGAGAGTCGTGATTCTTACATCCCCTGAACCACTGATCACGGGTGATGCTCGTGCATGTGAGAATCAATCCCCGAGAGTATATCGCGTTCAAAAGCAATCGGGCAGAACATATACGTGGAATAAACCCAAGAATGGTATTATTGTTGGAAGTACCACATCAGATAGCATCTCTGTTCAATGGGTCAATTCCGGAAGTGATACTCTGCGAATGGAAGAACGAGATAATGCCACGAAATGCACAAAAGACACTTCATTCATTGTTAGTATAGCACCATTACCTGATGCTACAATCAGTGGTTCTAATCAAGTCCGAGAGAATGAACAGGGTATTACCTATTCAGTAAAGAATGAAAGTGGATTAAGTTATGATTGGAGTATTGTATCCGGAGATGCAACCATTACCGGCAAGACGGGTAATAGTGTTACATTGAATGCGGGAAGACCCGGTTCAGTGAAACTGAACGTGAAGGTAACAAATCAGAATGGTTGCATGAGCGAGTCAGAACTTTCAATCACGGTGAAGTCGCTCACAAGCATCAAAGAAACAAGCTCAGCTCCATTTACGCTGTATCCAAACCCAGCTGGAGATCATCTGTATGTGAAGATGGATGCAGAAATCACAGGTGATATAGACATAGAACTCTATGATGTACTTGGAAACAGACATTTCAAGCAAACCTATCAAACGACAGAGATCATCCGCATACCTGTTCAATCATTGTCGCAAGGTATGTATATGATCAAAGTGAAGACTTCAGAAAATGAGTATATGGAAAGGTTTGTGAAGTAGAATAATTTAGATTCATGGTAATATCTTTAGGTTTCAGAAATTATGAAAGTAGTATTAGCACTCCTGTTTTGTTTTGGAAATATCCTCGCTCAGGTTCCTTCATATGTTCCCACAAATGGTCTTATAGGCTGGTGGGGATTTAATGGAAATGCAAATGATGGGAGTGGAAATGGTTATAATGGTACAGTATACGGAGCAACGTTAACAACTAATAGGATTAATACTGCAAATAGTGCATATAATTTCGATGGAATAGATGACTATATACAGACAAGTCTTCCTTACACAGTTTTCTTGAATAAAAAAACTTTGACAATTTCAGCATGGATTAATTTAGGTTCAAATACATCATTTTATGGCTATTCAGTTGTATCAAATCTAATTCCATCTAATACACAAAGCTTGTTTATACTAGCTGGTACAGAGACTTCAACCCAACATAGGAAACTCTGTTTTGCATATATTGCAGATGGTGGTACAATGACACCCTATGTAAGTACAGGTAATGCAATCCAAACTAATGTCTGGAAACATATAGTAGTTGTACTTGACAATGGTAGCTTAAGATATTTCATAGATGGGGCACTTGCTTCTACACACACAGTTCCTACTAATGGAATATCTTCAGAAGGAGTATCTCAGAATTATCGATTTGGGCGAGGAAATCCAACCCCCGGATTTAGACAAGACTTTGTTGGAAAAATAGATGATATCGGAATTTGGAATAGGGCATTGACTCAAACAGAAATAGATAACCTTTCTCAAGTAGATTTGCCAATATCAGCCACAGCCTCAACAGTAACTAATGTCAGTTGTTTTGATGGCAATAATGGTAGTGTAACAGTTTCAACTCCAACCGGAGGAACATCGCCCTATACATATTCTTGGAATACCGTACCAGTACAAACAACGCAAACTGCGACTGGACTAAAGGCGGGTACTTATACTGTTACAGTGACAGATTCCAAAGGTTCTCAGACTACGGCTAATGCAACTGTTACCCAGCCACCTGTTATATCAAATGTAGTTACGAGCATTGTTTCGAATATCAGTTGTTTTGCTGGTAGTGATGGTAGTGTTACCGTTTCAACTCCAACGGGGGGAACACCGCCTTATACATATTCATGGAATACAAATCCTGTTAAAACAACTCAAACAGCTCAGAACATAGCAGCAGGAACCTATACAGTTACAGTAACGGATTCGAAAGGGTGCACAAAAACATCAAATGTTAGTATTACCCAACCCCCGGCAATAACGAATGTGCTTGCAAGTACTTTGAAGAATGTTGGTTGTTTTGGTGGTAGTAATGGCAGTGTTACAGTTACAACTCCAACCGGTGGAACGCCACCTTATACATTTGTTTGGAACTCTACTCCTGTACAAGTAACTCAAACGGCAAACAATCTTCCAATTGGAACCTACACAGTCACAATAACAGATACAAAAGGTTGTATAGTAACATCTTCAACCTCTGTTACACAGCCAGCCCAACCATTATCAAATGTTGTGGCACAAACAACACAGAATGTGAAGTGTCATGGTACTTCAACGGGTATAATAACAGTTTCAAATCCGGTAGGAGGCACGCCTCCATATTCGTATAAATGGAATACCTCACCTGAACAAAGGACACAAATTGCAACAAATGTTCCTACAGGACTATATACAGTTACTGTAACAGATAGTAATGGTTGTACAGCAACTTCTATAGCTACAGTAACGGAACCTGCCAAGATTACAAATGTTCAAACGAGTATCATAAAGAATGTTCAGTGTTTTGGGCAATCTAATGGTTCAGCTAAAGTATCAGATCCACGAGGTGGAACGCCACCCTATACATATGAATGGAATTCAGTACCTAAACAAACATCGCAGACAGCAACATATCTTAGGGCTGGAGATTATTTGGTTACCGTAACTGATGCAAATGGATGTACTGTTCAAGCACAGGCTACGATAACGCAACCAAATGAGATTCCAGCACCCACGATAACAGGTGAACAGAATATTTGCCTAAGCTCTTCACCATCTACATTCACCGTCAATCAAATACCCGGTTATTCGATTGAATGGGAAAAACCCCGCCTTGGTTCCATAGTGAGCTATAAGCTCAATGCAGTAAGTATCATTTGGAATTCCTCGGGTACGGATTCAGTGCGTGTGAAGATTAAGGATAATGTCAGTGGATGTGAACGAGACACGATATTAA
>Ga0315900_10008575_pt1 | contig 13130 bp, 10 predicted proteins | sample LakEriMetagenome_FD_203521 | JGI IMG/M metagenome (GOLD analysis project Ga0315900, IMG submission 203521) | Freshwater fungal communities from buoy surface, Lake Erie, Ohio, United States - Buoy 12 MA114 | ecosystem: Environmental > Aquatic > Freshwater > Lake > Lake biofilm | place: USA: Lake...
CGATACCGAAAACTGACCAATTGAATCTTCGGGGGAAATCGATTCCCTCTTCAACTTCGGCTACTTTGGTACAATTGCAACTTCAGGTTTGCTCACACCCACTTCTCTCCTTGTCCTCTTGAAAGGCGCAACGAACATGAATCCATTCGATATTCTCACAGAAATACTCAACGCTGGTGCCGGCGCGCAGCAACCCCAGGGGGGTGGGCAACGTCGTCAGGCTCCCTCGGGTGCCGATATCTTGAAGGATATTCTCGGGGGTAGTGCGCCCAGTGGCCGCGATAACTCGACCTCCGGTGGGGTACAATTTCCAGGCGTGTTGAAAGAAGGCAGGGGTGCCAACGGCAAAGCACCCTCGGCATCCGAATTGGAGGACATGCTCGGTGTTGGGAACAAGTCGGCCCCGGCTCCGACCCAGCAGCGTCAACAAGCACCCTCGAGCAACTCTGGCGGATCGGGCAACTCAGGTGGATCGACCGACATCTTTGGACAGCCCCAGCCCAAACAAGCTCCTCCCCAGCTATCCCAAGCCGAACAAGAGCAGATGGTCTTTTTGATCCGCGCGATGATCTATGCCGGAAAGGCCGACGGCAGGATCGATGCTAAGGAGCAGCAAGCGATCCTCGAGCGGATCGGCAATACCAACGAGTCGACCGTTCAGTTCCTGCGTCATGAGTTCGCCAATACGACGAGCGTTCGCGATTTCGCTTGGACGGTCCCTTTGGGGATGGAAGCTGCCGTTTATGCATCTTCGCTTTCGACCATCGATGTCGACACCAAGGAGGAGATCGAGTACCTTCGCGAACTGGCCCATGGACTCCGTTTGCAGCCAAAGCTCTGCAATCAGATCCATCAGCAGTACGGGGTCAAACCGATTTTCTAGTAGTCAAACCAGCATCAGTGCCTTATACCCAAGTCAAGCATCGTGTCTCATCCAGCGGAAAACCCAGATTCTCACCACCACAAGAACTTCATCGAAACCGAAGTTGAAAAAGACTTTGGGACCAAGGAGTCCTTACAGGGTAGGAAGATTCAGACCCGTTTTCCGCCGGAACCCAATGGCTATCTGCACATTGGACATGCCAAAAGCATCTGCTTGAATTTTGGGCTCGCTCGAACCTACGGTGGCCAGTGCAACCTGCGGTTCGACGATACGAACCCTAGCAAAGAGAGCCAAGAGTACGTCGACTCGATCCAGCGCGACGTGCGTTGGCTCGGCTTTGATTGGGATAATCTTTTCTACGCTTCGGACTACTTCCAACAGCTCTACGATTGGGCTTTGCAGTTGATTCGCGAAGGCCATGCCTATGTGTGCGACCTCGACGCCGATCAAATGCGCGAGTACCGAGGCACCCTGACCGAGCCTGGCCGAAACAGTCCTTTTCGAGACCGCTCCGTCGAGGAGAACTTGGACCTGTTCCTCCGCATGAAGAACGGCGAGTTTGCCGAAGGTGCCCGAACGCTTCGAGCGAAAATCGACATGGAAGCGGCCAACTTCAACCTGCGAGATCCAGTCCTTTATCGGATCATGTTCGCTCACCACCATCGGACCGGAAACGACTGGTGCATCTACCCAATGTACGACTGGGCTCACGGTCAGTCCGATTCGATCGAAGGTATTACGCATTCGATCTGCACTTTGGAATTTGAAAACCATCGTCCCTTGTACGATTGGTTTTGCAAGACGCTTCGGATTTTTCATCCGCGACAAATGGAATTCGCTCGCTTGAATCTAAGCTACACGGTCATGAGCAAGCGCAAACTGCTTCAGCTTGTGACCGAAAAGCATGTCGATGGATGGGACGACCCACGCATGCCTACCATCAGCGGATATCGACGTCGAGGATACACACCGGAGTCGCTCCGCAATTTTTGTGAGACGATCGGAGTGGCCCGATTCAACGGTGTGATCGATGTTCTGGTTCTGGAAAATGCGATCCGCGAGCATCTCAATAAAACGACTTCGAGATACATGGCAATCCTCGACCCGGTCAAAATCACATTGACGAACTATCCAGAAGGTCAGGTCGAAGAGCTCGAGGCGGTCAACAACCCGGAAGACTCTGCGGCGGGCACTCGAAAAATCCCGTTTTCAAAAACCCTCTTTATCGAACGAGAGGACTTTATGGAAACTCCACCTTCGAAGTTCTTTCGGCTCAAGCCAGGTGGAGAGGTTCGTCTACGCTACGCCTACATCATCAAGTGCGAAGAGGTCATCAAGGATTCGGCTGGCAATATTGTTGAGCTGCGGTGCACTTACGACCCAGAGACCAAGAGCGGCTCTGGACCTGCTGCCGAGCGCAAGGTCAAAGGGACCATCCACTGGGTCAGCGCCAAGACGGGTCACTGTGCCGAGGTCCGCCTCTACGATCGATTGTTCCTGTCGGAATCCCCCGAGAATGCCCCCGAGGGAAAAAGCTTCCTCGACAACATCAACCCCCAGAGCAAAACCATTCGGCACGCGGTGATCGAGCCTGCGTTGGCTCAAATCCAACCTGGAACCCGTGTTCAGTTCGAACGCAATGGGTATTACTGCGCCGACGAGGTCGACTCGCAGCCTGGGGCTCCCGTTTTCAATCGCGTGGTGACCCTCAAGGATACGTGGGCAAAAATCTCTGCTAAGGAATAGAGCCAAGTCGTTTGAGGTTCAATTCATAGAACCACAGATCGTCGTTGGGCACGTCCAAACGTATCGATTCGGCGTTTCCTTGTGCATCGAAGATAAAATGGGCCGAACCGGATTCGAACCATGCGAAGGTCTTGTGCCATCGGATGGCGAACGTGTCGTAATGCATCAACTCCAAATCGGCTTTAAGCTCTGGGTACGCAAGCAATTGCAACTGGAGTTTGCCGTCGTGGAGCGTGGTTTGTGCATCGCCGTACATCGCGCATCGGAACTTACCAATGTAGCTTTCCAAGGGATGGCTCGGTGCATCGGCGGGTTTCACAGGCAGGGTTGCTTTTCGGATCCGTTCGTCAAAGGCTTGTCGACTACTGCGGAATTGGTCCAACCCCTCTTGGCTACGATCCCCGGCAGGCACCTTTAAAAATCCATCGATGACATGGTAGACGATCGCATTGCCGATCGGGGTCATGCTGTTGGTCAATACCACGACACCGAACCCGAGTTCAGGAATCATCAACTGCTCGGAGTACATTCCATCGTATCCTCCGCCGTGTCCAACAAGTTTCACGCCGTGATAGTCGGCCAACGACCAGCCTAGACCATAGGCGCGGAAATGGGTCGAGGGGATCCGCTGCGATCGGTTCATCGATACCGGGATGATCGAATGGGGTTGCATGGTTTCGTAGATTCGAGCTTTGCTCACCAACGCTCGACCTTGGGGATCCACCCCCTGGCGCATCTGAAACTGCATCCAGCGAGCCATATCGGAAGCGTTCGAGAGGATCCCGCCGGCTGCGGCCATCGAATCCCAGTTCATCCATTCGATGGGCTCCGAGCGATCCAGATAGGTCTTGTGGGGGGTTGCGACATTTTCAACTCCTCCGATCTGCCTGATCGACCATTTAGATCCGGTCATCTCAAGGGGGTCCAGGAGTCGGGTTTGAATGAACTGCCCCCAGGGGATCCCGGATACAGCCTCAATGACCTCGCCGGCGGCCAGGAACATCAGATTGGAATAGCCGTAGTTGGCGCGAAAGGGGAACTCGGGCTTTAGGGATACAGACCGCTGAAGAATCTCTTTGGGGCTATAAGGGGTTCCCCACCAAAGCAAATCTCCGCTGAAGGTCCCGAGTCCACTTCGGTGGCACAGCAGATCCCGGACCCTGATATCATTGCTTGCAAGGGGATCGGAGAGACGGAACCAGGGCAAGTGCTTTTGCACCGGGTCATCCCAGGTGAGTTTTCCTTCGTCGACCAAAATTGCCAAGGCATCGGCGGTGAATGCTTTGGTGTTCGAAGCGATTGCAAAAAGGGTTTGATCATCGACGGGTTGTGTTTTTCCTCGTTCCCGGATCCCGTAACCTTTGCTCAGCAGAACTTGGTCCCGGGCTACAATCGCCACCGAGAGACCAGGTACTTGCCATGTCTCTCGGGTTTGCTCGATCCAACGATCCAAGGCGTCGATTTGCTCGGCACCGAGTTCGAATCGTTGAGTATCGGTAGCTTTTTGCAAGCCCACGGAGGTGTCTTGGGGGTAGCCCCAAGGGCAAGGCATAAGTGCTAGGACGCCGGCGAGCACCCAAGCGGATATCGGCCGTCTTTGGATCGCTTTTGGCACAAAATCTTTCATCGTCGCTTTCTAGGTTGATTGCAAAGGACTCAAGTGCGGTTCATTTTCTTGCGAATGATACGATCGGCGAGACTTGGCCAGATGGCCATCATCAGGGCCAGCAAGCGAGCTTTGGTAGGTACAATCAATTCCGATTTCCGCTCGAAGGCTGCTTGAAGTATTTTCTGGCTCAACCAATTGGGATCGAGTCGATTGAGTGCGACGCCTCCGCCTGGGCGTTGGCTTGCCGGATCGAGACCGCGAGAATGAACGATATCCGCATACCGATCTAGCGTATCTTCACGTTGGATCGGCCCGGGGCATACCAAAAGGAAATGAACACCGCTGGAATCCGATTCGATTCGCCATTGGCGGTGAAGTCCCACCAGGGCATGTTTCGACATCGAATAGCCACCCATACCCGGCCCGGGTACAATTCCTGCAAGCGAGGCGATATTGACAACGACACCGCGGCTTTGGCATAGAGCAGGAAAACAAAACTGAGTCATGGCGTGGGTTGACAACACGTTGAGTTCGAATTGCTCGGTCAGGTCCGCTTGGGTCAATTGCCCGAGCAATCCACGGTCGGACTTCCCGACGGCATTGATCAGCAAATCGCAGCCTTGGACGGCCAGGACATCGCGGAGGGATTCGCCGGGTGCAGGATGGTTTGCGGATTCGATATCCGAGAGGGCTTTTTGGCCGACTGCCATCTGGCGTACATCCAAAGAAACGATGCAGACGCTCTGTGCGCCGGCCTCAAGACACTGCTGTCGAACCATGGCCAAACGGTCCTCATCGCGGCCGATGATGACGACATTGGCAGACTGTTGGGAAAGGGCCAAAGCCAGCGCTCGGCCAAGACCGTTGGATCCTCCGCTGATGATGGCTGTTCGGTTTTTCCAAGATTGGCTCGATCCCATGGGAGGCTTATCGAACCGTCCGTTGACGCACCAAGTTCAAAAGGATTGGGATCCTCAATTCGGACGGTTGGGACAATCGGCCGCGGAGCGATTGGATCTCGCTCTGCGTGGCCGAACGGCCAAAGAGGTTGCGGTAGATATCATTGATGTACAGATCCATGTTTCCACGGAAACGGTCGGAGTACTCGGTGCTTGCGAGGAAGGTCGCATAGATCTCGTCGAGCGACTTGCCCCTGGCCAGTTCTCTTTGCCATACCGTGCTCTCTCGATCGGTCATCTGACGGCCCGCGAGTTGCTCGTACCAAATTCCAATTTGGTCGATGGGGCGTATGCCGGGGTTAATCCCGCCACCGGATCCTGAATTCGGACCTGGAACCAGGGTAACGGCGACCCTTGGTGATCCGTTAGCAAGGTTGATCGCAGAGGGTGAATTCATTTGGAGTATTGGAAAGCCTCGTTGGACGACTTGAACATCCAGGGCGTACCGGTGATTGGGGCGTACCTGAGAAGGATCCAAATCGACTTGGAAGTCGATTGGCCATCTGCCGGTCAGTGGGACTTGGGTCTCCCCGAGCGAGACGTTTTGCCATTGGGGATAGGTGGTATCGACGACGCGAGCGATGAGCATAGTGCCTGCTTGAGCCGGTGGGCGAGAGGCGGTATTGGCGCTACCGAAGACCGAGATCCCGAGGCCGGGGACGTTGCCGTAGAATTGGACGGGGATATTGACCAAACGTCCATCGCGGTGATTCCGGACGAGCAACAAGACTCGGCCCTGCGCATCGACACGTCTTGCGAGTTCCTCGGAGATATCGAACGTTCGACCATTGATGATTCCAACTTGGTAGCCTCCGACGGCGATGATGATGTCTTGGGCTTCGATTCCCGATTGCTGGGCGACTGAGCCGGGATTGACGCTTGTGACAAGTACGCCTGTGTCGGTATTTCTCGAGTAGATTCCCAGGCGAAAGTTGGTGGGCGGACGCTGGCCGGGTGGCAGGTACCTGCCTTGGGCCATGCTGTCGGGATTTCCAGCATCGCTAAATGGATCGTTATAGGTTCGGTCGCGATCACGGTCTTCTTGAGCCAAGCAATTCGAGAGGATCGAGGTACAGAGCATCATCGATATCCAGAGCAAGGCCATCAGGCGATGGAGCTTGGGGGTGGTCTTGAGTTGGGAGAGCAATCTGTTCATGTTGGCCTACTGTTTCTCTTTTGTGCTTCTCTGATGCGCTTCTGAGTTGGGCTTTGTGTTCCCGGAAATCGGTGAGGTTTTACACCGATAGGTCACTTGAGCGTTTCCCAACCGAGCCGTTCTTGTTGCACGGCGATATCGGAACGGTCCAAGGGCACAAACCCATCCTTGATGAGCGTTTCCTGTCCGGCCCGACTCAGGATAAATCGGGCCCACTCCTCGACGACTGGCGGCAGTTTTCCATTGTCATCCAAGGCGACAACGGCATTGAGGTTGCGGAGCAATGGATAGCCCAAGTTGACCGCTTGGCTATTTCTTGGCGAGACGATGCGTTGGCCCTCGACACCGATCGCAAGGGCACGAACCGAATCGGCCATCGCACGATTTGCGCTCACGACGGCGATGGCCTCAGGCATCGCAGCGACGGCATCGACGATATCGAGCTGATTTTCTTTTTCGATCGTGATTGCTTTCGGACGATCTTTTAGATTCAAAAACCGCTCGGCCACTGACCGCAGTCCGTGGGATGGGACGATCAGTACATGGGTAAGCGGCTTATCGCCCAAGGGCCCATCGATGCCTAGATCTCCCCATTTTTCGATTGTTTTATCGTTTGACAGGCTCATCGGTGAGTTCGTTTTGGGGTTCCATGCCAACGCGCGAAGCGGGTTGTCTTTATGGACGATGATCGAGAGAATGTCGTATCCGACATCGATGGCGATGAGTTTCTTTTTGACATCCTTGCTCCATTGTGAGAGTTCCTCGGGCGTGACTTCCCGGCTGAGCAGTCCGATAGTTGCCGAAGCATCGGAAAACTTCTTAAACGATTCCTCGGAGCCTTGGCAGTCGATCTTGCTCGAGACCTCGGGATGGATTTTCGCGAAGTCTTCGGCCCACATCGTCGCGAGCGATTGCATCAGTGTTGAGCCGACGAATTCGAGTTGACCGGCGATGGGTTTGTCCGGTGCATACGCAGCGGCTTCCGTGAGCGCATCGACGCTCAAAAGAACCGTTTCGGTGTTGCTCGGTTCGGGGACTCGAGGGCTCCCTGAGGTGCTATCTTGGCACAGGGCGTAGGTCGAGGATCCGAGGGCGAACGCTAAAAAGAGGAAAACCCCTGCGAGGCTTTTGCTGGTTTTTTCTAATACTCGGCTCACTGATACGCTTCCTTATCCGTCGAAATCGAGAACTTAAGTTCCCTTTATCATCTACGATTTGGCAATGCGTGGCAACTGCCCTGAATACGGCCCTGAATATGGTCCTCTTTGAATGTCGAGGCTAGGCGACAAGGGCTCATGGATACTTATAGATACTCATTGATAACGGTCTGGGAAAAGCCACATCAAGATTCGGTAGGGCCAGGGTTGGGACCAAGGGTTGCCCCAAGGGATCACCGCCGAGACGATGCCCAGGACGATGGCAAGATAGACTAGGCCGCGGAAAAAAGGCTTCGATGCGCATCGATCCAGAGCGGGAATCGCCAACCAAATCCAACCTGGTATGATCCAAAACAGCCAGCGAAATCCACTTGAAACGCCGCCGTAATTGCGGTCCTCAATCTCCCGCGAAGCATAGAAAACCAGGCAAGCCAGCGTCACGCTCAGGAGGGCTGCTGCAATCCCGCGTTCGCTGAGCAACCAGCCTCGAATTCCCTTGAGAGGATTGGTATCGAGAGACTCGGTTCGGTATCCTGTTGATCGGCTGAGGGCCTCTGGGCCTTGGATGAGCCAGAAAATCGAGCCACAGAGCATCCAGAACCAAATCGGCGTGAGCGAAAAGACCCCATGGTGACCAACCAAAAGATGGACCACGTAGTTCCATCGATCCGGCTCGCCCAAATCGACCCCTTTTTTGCTTCCTGGCAACCAATAGGATTTGGGATAATCGTACCAATCGTCCCACTCGTAGATCGTCCAAGTACCCTTGGCAGGAGGATCTCTCGATGGGGGATCCGAGACGGCCAGGGCGACTCGGTAGGAAGTCGATTCATCGATGACTTGGTAGACCCCATCGAGACGGGCTGGAATGATCCGAGCCTCTTCGGTGAGCATCGCATGGGTGCTTTGGGTCTGCTCGCGGATCGTGGCGATCCAGTTTTGCTGCTCGGGCAATCCCTTGATCGCCTTGAGATCGGCTTTCGCTTCGGTGGCCTGATTGAAGCTCGATAGATCCAGCTCTACTTTGGCGATACTTGTTCCCAAACCGCGATGGGAGTAGGGAGGTCGCCAATCGCCGTGCGCCCAGAGGTTGGTTAAGAGAAACGCAACAGCGATCGATGCGGAACCCAAGCCGAAGCCGATCAGCATCCGTTTGGGATCTGCCGCCAGTACGATTGCTCCGATGGCTGTGGCCCAGGCTAAGGCGGGGAGTTCACAAGCCACGCACAGAGCCGTTGCAATACCGAGGCTTAGCCAAGTATTCCAAGGAGCCGACGTTTGACTTTGTGCGGCTCTTAGGATCTGCCAAGCTAGGGCAAGGCTGATGGAAAAGAAGATCGCTCCGTGCAGGTGGTTATTGAGGGTCACGACAAAGGTTGTCAAAAAAGTGCCCCAGATTGCAAGGGATAGAACGGCCATGCGAGTCCAAGCTCGCGGAACATGGGACTCCAACCAACGATGCAAGGAGCACCACCAGAGTGCAAGCGGGACTAGGTTCACAAGGATCAAAACGATTCGGCCGACCAAGTAGGGATCTTCGGTCAGGGATTTGCCTCGAAACGCGTAGGTCGCCATCATGACCGGTTTGGTGACGGCCGCGAGCATGAGAGTCAGCAAGGGAGGTTTGCTTGAGTAGCTATGCTCGATGCCGTCGGAGCCGCGGTGACGGACCATGTCGATCGTGTTCCATAGCTTGGACTTTCCCTTCGAGTCGAGAATTTCGACGATGGAGTCGATTTCCCATCGCCCTTCTTGGGTCAGCGCTGCGATCGCACTCCAACGCGATCGATCGTTGGCACTGAGGAACGGGACCTCGTTGTTCACTGCGGTGATGCCCAGGATTCGAGCGGCTTGAACTGCGATGGCCAAGGTGATCATCCACCAGCCGATCGTGCGTGTCGAGATGCTTGGGGAACCATTTTCGAAGTCTTGGGTCATGATCACTAGCCTGTAGAATTCAATTCATCGTTTTTTGCGATTCAGATCGGTAACCAGCACATGGATCAGCTTGGGGGATCGACCCGCGCGGCGATCGAGTAGACGCGTCGAGCGGGTTGAGCATTGGCCACGAGCAATTCTGCGATCAAGCCGGTGGCAAACGCTTGGATCCCCACAACGATCAACAGGATCGAAACAAAGAAACTGGCTCGCTCGTGCAAGTGCAATGGGTTCTCATAGCCTGCAAGTCGGGTCCAGCCCCAGATACAAATCAGCAGGCTGAGCATAAAGGCTCCGACGAAGAAGATCGCTCCGCCGAGTCCTCCGAGCAAATGCTGTGGCCGGTATCGAAATCGGGTTAGGAAAACGACCGTTGCAAGGTCGAGAAACCCTTTTGGAATTCGGGACCAACCGTACTTGGAACTGCCGAACTCTCGGGGGTGGTGTTCGACAGTGATCTCTGCGACTTTGAATCCTCGCGCGGCTGCCAACACAGGCACAAATCGATGCATTTCACCGTACAAATCGATCTCTTCGAGCACCTCTCGACGGTAGGCTTTAAACCCGCAGTTGAAATCGTGCAGGGGGATTTTGGAGAAGTACCTTAGGATCGCATTGAAGACCAGCGAGGGCCAGCGTTTGTGCCAAGGATCAAAACGATGCTGTTTCCAGCCGCTTACGACGTCGTAGCCTTCACCGAGCTTCGCGAGCATCCTGGGAATTTCCTTGGGATCATCTTGTAAATCCGCATCCATGGTGATGATGATTTTGCCGGTTGCTTCTGCGAAGCCCGCTGCCAATGCTGCTGCTTTTCCGAAGTTCCTTCGGAATCGCAATGCCCGCACCGAGCCGCGTGCTTGGGCTAGCTTCTCGATGGCTTGCCAGGATCCATCGGTAGAACCGTCGTCGATAAATACGATCTCACAGAGTTCCCCATCGCACGATGCATCGATGCGACGCACGAGTTCGAAAAGGGTTTCTTGTTCGTTGAGCAAAGGGATCACCACGGAAATCGGATTCATTGCAACTCCTCGATTCGCAATACCCTGGCCAGCAACCGGCGGACCCCTTCAAAGAGCAACATCCCCATGACCAACCCGAGTCCATCGAAGGCTAGATCCTGAAGATCAAAACATCTGCCGGTCCAAGGTTGCGTTAGCTCATCGAGCCAAGCATAGAGGCAGCCAAAAACAAAAGTGGGAATGGCATAAGCGTACCATCCGTAGTGACGAGCTCGATGTTGCATGGCAAAACTGAGCACGAATCCCAAGACCAAGAATGCCAACGTATGAAGCAATTTGTCGTTTGCCCAAGCCAAGGTTCGCGGAACATTCTGTTTTGGCAAATGGGTCATGATGAACATAAAAACAAGATACAACAAAGCCACGAGGGTTGAAAGTTTATTGGGGATGCTGCTAGCCATGAAATCTTTCGTTTCAATCCGGTACTCGATCGAGAGTTCTGGTCATTTGGCGTGCAAAACATCATGGCGTAAATAGCAAAGAGCCTCGCCGAAAGCGAGGCTCTTTGGTAATGAGCTTATTGTAGCAAGGGATCTGGGTTAGTCCCACCACCACTGATCTTCGCGCAGATCGCTCGGGGCAGAGAGCTTTTCAGCCGACGCATCGAGCGTGTTGTCGACCTTCGGATCGTTGGCCAATTTGCGGGCGGAGATGTGGACGCCGCCGATCGGGGTGACCAAGGTTCCTTCTTTCCACATGGCGTTGACGGCGGGCTCGACTTGGGAGATCCCGTTGTTGATTTTTGTGGAGAGCTTTTCCTCGTCGGCAAAGACCCCGAGGTCCCAGTTGGCTTTTCCATAAAAATCGTTTTGCTGCATGAATGCCGCAACGATGCTCATGTCGAAAAGATTGCGCATTTGACTGAACACAGGCATGACCTCACCGAGGGCTTCAAATTTTTGGGTGAACTCCTTGGCAAATCCCACCGATGCGGCATCGCCGGCCCCTGCTCCTCGGGTTCGTTCGCCGGACTTGGAAAGAAATTCCTTCTCGCTAGTGAGCTTGGCACCCTGACCTTGAAGGTGCAGTGCAGTTCGGTCTTCGTTGGTTGCAACCGTGCCGTAGTCGGCTTCGAAGTACCATCGTTGAAGGGCGCTGGCATTGGCACCGGCCTGTGTGCGAGCGATCCATGGTTTGAAGGGGATCACGGTGTTTTCCAATCCCAGACCGATGAGCTTCATGCGATAATCGGCTTCTACAAGCACACGGGCAAAGTTCGTCTCGCGAGGAACTCCCTTGATAATGACGTTTTGGTAGCCCAAGGCTTGTTTCATTCCGGCCAAGACAGCCGGATTGATTTGATTGGCCCGTCCTCGGAACTGGTCGTTGTACTGATTCATCCGTTTGATCCCTTCTTGGGTCGGTTCGATCGAAACGGCAATCGAGCCGATCGCGTCGTTCGAGGGAGCATAGACTCGAAGGGCAACGATCAAATCCATCAGGCTCAGAACCGATCGCCCGGACCTCAGGCCGACTCGGTTGCCGTTTTCCGTTACGTGGATCTTCTCGGCCGGACCTGCGATCACGATGTCGTTGGAGTCGGGTAAGAAAAAGACATACTCAATTCGGGTCAAGCCGGCCAATCCTAGGACTTCATCACCGAGTTCCTGCTGTTCTGACACTCGATTTGCAACCAGCTTTTCCAAGCGGTTCAAGGAGACTTTGCGCATTTCCGACGCTACCACATCGGTATTTCCGACGGTTTGCAAAGCAGCCTTTCGGACCCGCAAGGCCAATGTGTTGTCGACGGCGCTGATCCGCAGAACGCCTTGAGGATCGATTTCGACCCCTCCACCGTTCCCGCTGTCGCCGTTGTTGTTATTGCCGCCACCGTTGCCGCCGCCATTGTTGTTGTTATTCCCTTGGGAGAATCCCAAGTTCGCCAAGCTCGCAACGAGCGCCAGGGCGGCGATGAATCTTTTGAGTCGATGGAACGGTTTTTGGAAAAGCATCAGCATTCGCCTTGTACTACGTTTCGCGGTAACGGATTTAGCGTATTTCAGTTCGTGGCCCGATAGTTTATTGGCCAGGCTATCGGCTAGCCTATCGGCCAAACGGGCAACGCTACAACCTCTGGTCTGGTATCGGACCGTCGTTGGGTTGCATCAATTCTCAAATACGGTAACTCTTAAGAATAGTTCCCCTTGGGGTGGATATCAACAATTTGGGCAAAATAGGCGGGTGGGGTGAGGCCGGATTGATTAGATTTTTCGTTAAAACCAGGGTTTTCGTTGGAATCGCTCAAGTTCGCTTGACGGTGAAACCCAGCCAACGCTAAATCCTACGTAGGCGGTACGGTCCTTTTGCTTCGGTAACCTCATCTACCCACGGCTCGAAAACTTGTCGGCAACCCCTGGAAATCGCAACCTCAAGGCATCAACCCCTGGGCTCTCATGGCTCGAGAACGCTGGGCGTTTCTTTGTGTTTTTGGGCTTGTCCCTGTTGATCGAGAATTCGGGATTGGCCCAAGCTCCCTTTCCATCGACCACACCCGGGAGTATGCCTCCGAGCCCCGGCTACCCGTCGACTCCCGCCGGCGGTGCATCGGGCGCGTTCCCTGCAACAACCCTTCCCCCCTACTCTGCACCGCCGCCAACCTACGCCGCACCGCCACCGACCTATTCGGTACCGCCGCCGACCTACGGGGTGCCACCTGCATC
>Ga0315900_10008577_pt1 | contig 13130 bp, 11 predicted proteins | sample LakEriMetagenome_FD_203521 | JGI IMG/M metagenome (GOLD analysis project Ga0315900, IMG submission 203521) | Freshwater fungal communities from buoy surface, Lake Erie, Ohio, United States - Buoy 12 MA114 | ecosystem: Environmental > Aquatic > Freshwater > Lake > Lake biofilm | place: USA: Lake...
AATGCTGGTGTTGAAGTGATAACAGGTGTTTTAGAAAATGAATGCGCAGAATTAAATAAACGTTTTTTTACGTTTCATCAAAAAAAACGACCCTACATTATTTTAAAATGGGCACAAACAAAAGATAATTTTATTAGCAAATTACCTTTACCCGCAAAAAATGAAGATAATTGGATAAGCGGCGAAAAAAGTAAAACGCTCGTTCATCAATGGAGAACCGAAGAACAAGCTATTTTAGTAGGCTATCATACGGTTATTGCAGATAATCCAAAACTATCAGCCCGTTTGTTTGCCGGCAACAATCCCATAAGAATTGTGATAGATAGAGTCATGGATTTAAAAATGCACTATCATGTATTTAATGATGAAGCGAAAACAGTTGTTTTTAATGGTGTTAAAGATCAAACCATTCGAAATGTACAATGGATAAAAATAGATTTCACAAATTTCATCGAAGAAATTTTAAATCAATTGTACTTATTAAATATAAATTCGATTCTTGTAGAAGGAGGCGCTCGAACATTAGAACATTTTATCAATACCAATTTTTGGGATGAAGCAAGAATTTTTGTAAACCCTAAACTTTATTTTAACCGCGGTATTGAAGCGCCTCATCTGGATTTTAAAGACAGCATTGTTGAACAAATTGGAGAAGATAAATTATACATCTTCAAAAACGCTTTTCAAAACTCATCACATCAATAACTGATGAAAATTCTTTTAACCACACTTAACGCAAAGTATATTCATACAAATTTGGCCATTCGATTACTTTATGAATTGAATGCTGATTTCGATGGGTTGGCTTGGAAAGAATTTACCATTAAAGAAAACAAACATGATATTGCAAAAGAATGTGCAACATACGATGTTGTTGCGTTTAGCTGTTACATTTGGAATATTACACAAACATTAGAAGTTACAGAACAAATTAAATTGCTGAATCCGCTTGTGAAGATTTTATTGGGCGGACCCGAAGTAAGCTACGAATATGAAAATGTGATTTCGAGAAGTGATGTTGATTATATCATTGTGGGCGAGGGAGAAACACCATTTCACGAATTTATAAATAGTTTTCCAAATGTTGAATTTGTTCAGAGCTTGGTATTCAAAAAAGAAAATCAAATCATTGCAAATAAAATGGCTCCCCTATTTGATTTAAAAAACTTTGAAAACAGCATGCCTTATCGTTTTGATAACCCCGCAGATTTAATCAATAAAGTTTTATATATCGAAACTTCACGTGGTTGCCCTTATAAATGTGAGTTTTGCTTAGCGAGCTTGGATAATAAAGTTAGGTATTTGCCAAATGCAAGCATCAAAGCAACCTTGCTATATATGATGAATCATGGCAAAGTCATCAAATTTTTGGATAGGACATTTAATATTAAAAAAGATTTTACGCTTGATATTTTTGACTTTATCTTAGAACACCGCCAGCCTCAAAATAAATTTCAGTTCGAAATTACTGCGGATATATTGCATCCTGATATCATCAAATACATTCATCAAAAGGTCCCTAAAAATGTATTTCGTTTTGAAATAGGGATACAAACTGTCAATCAAAAAGCCAATCTCGAGGTCAATCGAAAACAAAGTTTTGAAAAAACCAAAGCAATTATTTTAGATTTACAAGATAAAATTGAAATGCATCTTGATTTGATTGTTGGCTTAGCGCTTGATGAATGGGATGATATAAAATATAGCATCGAAGAAGTTTTTAAACTATTTGCTCCTGAGATGCAATTGGGATTTCTAAAATTTTTAAAAGGCACTCCTGTCCGCGATAACTCTCATGAACACGGTTTCGTTTACGATCAAATGCCTCCTTATCAAATTATAGAAAGTAATTATTTATCAAAAAATCAACTGGCTCAAATTGTAAAATTAGAACATGCTTTAGAAATTTATTGGAACGGAAAAAAAGCCATTCACACCTTAAAGTACGTTACAAAGCAGTATGGTATATTTGATTTTTTATTAAACCTTGGTGATTATTTTGGAACTCAAAAAGATTATCATAAATATGGCTTAAACGATGTGTTTGAAATTTTAAACCAATTTGTATCTATTCAATATCCAACGGATACCATATTAAAACAATTGATTGCCATAGATTATTATTTGCATTTTAAAGTAAAACCTAAAAATTTATTTTTGGAAGAATTTTCTCAATTCGAAAAAAATAAAGTAATAAATGAATTAAAATTAAATCATCACAAATACCGTTTTGTGATATTACCCATTGATTTTGACTTTAAACAATTTTGCGATCATCAATGTATTGAAGAAACAAAACAGCCATTAATTATTCAATACAATGGAACCACTAAAGCCAAAATTATAAATCATGTTGGAATTTGATTATCCAAAAAAGGATACAATTTGTTTTTTAAATAAATATGATGGCGTCAATTGCCTTAAAATTTTAACCTTAACGTAAAGTAAAAATTAATTGGATCGGCCGGCAAGATGCCTGGCCCAGGGTAACCTTCTGCGCGACGGGTAAAATATTTTGAGTTACTCACATTGTTTATGCCAGCGCTAATTCCTAATATTTTCCAAGTATAATTTGCTGATACATCCATAACGGAGTATGCAGGGATAAGGCCATAAATGGCGGAAGTTGAGTAAACAGAATTGGTTGCATCTGAAAATTGTTGGCTTGTATAAGAATACTGATAAGTTAAACCAAAATCTTTGTATTTATAGGTAACGCCACAACGAAAAATTAAATCGGGAACGTATTCTACTTTTTTATTGTAATAAGCAGTTTGTTTACTATCCACATATCTTGCATTAATATAAGCCGTATTCACGAATGTTGATAATTTGTGTTTTGATTCTTTCTTAAATAATTTTATCCAATCTAATTCTGCAAAGGCTTCAATGCCTATGTTAAGGCTTGCACCTACATTTGTGCGATACCGTATAATTTGGTAAGTATTGGTATCAACTATAAGTGAAGTGCCAATGCGGTTATTATATTCCAAAATAAAACCACTAACGTCGAAATACAACATGTTTTTTACAACACCACGAAATCCACCATCGGCCGTGAATCCCTTTTCATCTTTTAAATCTGGGTCGATTTGAAAATTGGCATTTACAACCCGCATGTCGTTAAAATTAATGGAGCGGTAGTTCTGACTGAAATTCGCATACAACTCTATGTATTTATTAAGTTTTAATTGCGTGCCTAAGCCGCATAAAACAAACAGACGTGTGTTGCTACGATTGTCGTTAATTTTTTTGTCTAATAAAACATTTCCCGCCAAATCTTTGTTCAGTAAGCGATAATAGCCATTGGAATTGGTGCTTATATATTCAAAACGAATGCCAGGTGTTACACTCCAACGCTTATTGAACTGAAAAATATTCTCAGCAAATACAGCATAGTTTTGTGATGGAAAAACATAAGAAGAGTTTTCTAAATTATCGGGATTTAAAAATTTAAAATTTGCTTTATCTGTTTTGTCTGCATCGCCTTGTTTGCGAACTGTATTTCCGTTATAGTAACGCGCACCAATTAAGAAATTTGAATTTTGATTAAACATCAAGTAACGATGTATTAACCTCAGTTCTGCGCCGAAATTGCCATATACATCGCTCAATAAATTTCGGTTGAATGTTGTATCATCAGCACGATCAATGCGGCTTAGAACTCCTAAAGCATCGCGACCAGCTTTTAACCCAAAACAAACAAAATTAATTCTTGTTCTTTCGGTAGCCTTGTAATCTGCGCTAATGGAGAATAAATTCCAATTTACTTTGAACCAATTGCGATTGCGGTTTATAGTTGTTCCGTCTTTTTCAAACTGTTTATCTGTTAAGCCACCGGGTTGTTGCGCTAAATAATTTAAAAAAGTGTATTCGCCTTTGATGTAAAATTTATTATTGATTTGATACTTAACACTCGCAAAAGCATTATGACTGTTTGATTCCGAACGGTCTCTCCAACCTGTGTAATGCTTATACTGGTAAAATGTATTGTAAGAAATTTTTGAAACCGTACCTGATAATTGGTTGAAAGAATTCATAAAACCATACGAACCGCCTGTTTGACGAAAGTTTCCTGATATTTTTTTTGTTTTAGGAGCTTCATTGAATTTATAATTGATCATTCCGCCAAATTGAGTACCATACTGCAAACTTGCTGCGCCTCGTAATACTTCGATTCTTTCAATGGCTTCAGTAGGTGGGGTGTAATAACTTTCGGGATAACCCAAAGCATCAGCAGAAATATCGTAACCGTTTTGCCGTGTATTAAAATTAGAAATGCGATTGGGATTTAATCCCCTCCCGCCAATGCCAATATTTGAACCAGATCCATCATTTTCAAAAATATTAATGCCTGCTACTTTTGAAAAAATCTGACGACTATTATTGGCGGCAAGATTAGCGTTTAAATCGTCGAGATAAACCGCTTCTGTTTTTTTACCTGCGTAGATTGCAGTTCCTTCAACATTGTTAAGACGCGAAATCCCAAAGCTATTGTCTTTTTCAGCAGAGACCTCAACTTCCTTTAATTCAATTTGTTTATTACTTTTCTTATTTTTTAGGGAATCCACAAATAAAGAATCGGTTTGCGAGAACAGTTCGGATAAAAGAAAAATAAATATGAAGCAAAAGTCAAATCGCATCAGTAACTTTTTACCCAATCTTTATTTTTTAAAAAAGAATTGCTTTGCACACTTAAATCAATTTGTGAATTGATAAATTCACGTGAACCACTTCCGTTAAGGGTTACAAAGCTTTGCGCCCTCACAGTCGGTTTTGTGTATCCTTTTTTGATAAACTCCTGTTTAAGAAATTTTGCATAATCTACCATCATGTCAGGCTGCGTCGCCATCATTTTTTCTTGCATGTAAGTTAAGTATTTTTTATTATCAACTTCCGTTTCTCTTCCAGATTTAGCATCGCGAACGAAGAAAAATGCTGTGCCAGCTTTCTCCATTAACATGACTCGCCATGAGAAGCGGTAACCTTGCTCTGTCCAAAATAATTTACCATCATATAACAAATAGCGAAAAGGTAAAATGACTTGAATTAAAAAATATATTGAAAAAACCACTGCAATACTTTTATTAACTCTTAAGGAATAAGCACTAAACAAATTGTTTGTGTAATTGAAAACAGATTTTAATTTGTTTAATATTTGAACATGAAATTCTTCTTTAAAAAAGATAATGGTAATGGTCATCATGATGTAAGGAAACATGCCAATGTTAAAAAATAAAGCAGTTGCTAAATGAAATATCATAACAAATACATAGGCAGTATTTACTGTGCGCTTGTTGAACAGAAAGAAACCAATCGATAAATCGTAGACACAACCGAACCAACAAAATAAATATGCCACCCAATCCTTTTCCATAAAACCGCCAATAATAGGAAAGTGAGAAAAAGCAGGTAACCACAATTTTAATGGTTGTGCTTCAAACAACCAATCGTAATTTAGTTTGGCAATACCTGCAAAAAAATAAACAGTAAACATTTGAAGTTGAATCATAAAAATAAAGAAACGAGGCACTTCAGTAAGTTCAGCACGATTGAAAAATTTGTTATCAAAAGATAAGTTTTTACCAGCGGGAAGAAAAATTAAAATAAATGAAACAAGGCTCACAAAGTAATAATGGTTTAAGTAATTGGTTTTGTCAATCAGTTCAACATAGGTAAAAAGAAGAAAAAACAAAATGGTACTTAAACGATAAAATGCACCCACCAAAATGCCGATACTTGCCAATAATAATAAAACAAACGTCATATACATTCCGGTTTCAGAAATTGGTTTTACCCACTCGAATCCATAATAAGGAAAGTGCATTTTTGGAAGAACGTACATATTGTAAACCCAACCTTTTAAAATGAAACGACCAATTGATAAAAACATCAATGCTCCGAAAGCGATTCTGAAAATGACCAACGGAGCAATGCTTATGGGCTGCTTTAAATATTTAGAAATTCTATCAATCACCATCGCCATCCTGGTAGGTAATTACTACTCCAAGATTTGAAGGTAAATCGGTTTTAAGTAACACCAATAATTTTACTAATTCTGTATAAGCTGCATCTATAACGTTAGCATTGGTGGTAACCTGAGTTGAAAGTGGGTTAGCTACGGCTGCCAATTTTGTTTTAGTTACAGAGAATTGTGCGTTTATGGCGTCGTTTAAAGAACCACCGTTGTATTGCGCATTTAAATGAACGAGGTAATTATCAAAGCCCTCTCCATTATTTCCTGAAGGCCCTCGGCCTAAATAAACATTTTCTATTGCGTTTAAGGTTTCAATGGCGTATCGAACAGACTGCCCGCCAAAATACGCTTCGCATTTTTCGGGAACAGGAAAGCCCAATGTTTTTTTACCAAGCGGTGTGCCTATTTTGGCGTTCTTTAAATAATCTAACTCAAAATTTAATTGATTAATCAGAAAACCAATTGAACTGCCCATATCAGTACCTAAAGAATTTACAAACGTATTTTTGTAAGAGGAATTCCAATTAGAAATCACTGAGTTTGATTTGGTTGACATGTCATTTAATACATCACTAACATATTGACGTAAGTTTGCGCTAGTGGTAAATTGGCTAATGCAAGTTGCCTCAGTTTGATTATTGCCATAAAATAAAAAATCTAATGCAGGAAAACCTTTTGCATCGAGGTTATTGGCAGCATCTAAATTGTATGTTGCCGCTGAAATATTGCTTCTGATTTGAATCGTATCAGTTGGAAAAACATTAAAATTCATCCGCACAATGATACTTTCTGCTGGACCAAATTCAAAAGGACTGATTGTTTGATATTTTATGTATGCAACATTTAGTTTTTGTTTTACAATTTGGTAATCGGCCTGTAAACCTGATGTTTTAAAGGTATTATATGCATTAATTAAACTATCGAGGGAAATTTTAAAGGAATTGTATGCAGGCAAAATAACATTATTGGACATATTAACAAGCAGAGCCTGCTTATCATAAGAATCAACAGGCTCTGGCTTGTTTTCTTGTTCGGACTTTTTTTTACAACAAACAAAACAAATTATAAGAAACGCAAATAGAAATCTTTTTTTCATTGTCAGGTATTAAAGTGTATTAGGGTCAAGCGTAAATATGGAAGCCGTTAAGTTTATGGCGTTATCCAAATTAGTTCCAGTAACGGTATAAAGATTAGTTCCAATATAGCCTAGGAGTTGATTAATTTGAGCATCAGAAATGGTTTTTGAAGGATTGTATTTAAATCCGCGGATAAAACCAACAGCTTCAGACAAGTTATGATTACGCAAGGCATCATCAGTAATGTTGAGTTTGGCTGCTTTTACATAAGTAATGAGACGGGCAGCACCAATTTTTTCCCATGTTGCAACAACCACATCGCGGGCTTGGTCTCTACTTGTATTATCTTTATTGCTGATAGCAGCACGACCTTTTAAAAACGCATTCATAATCGTCGTGTTTGAGCCGATGGCTGAATTAGCAGAGTTACAATAACTACCCCAGTTTTTTAAACCAACCGTATTGGTAGGAAAACCAGTTGGCACACCAAAGTATCCGAAGGCTTCATCCCACGCATGTTCTTGTGCTGTGCCTTGTCCTGGGATGATGGTTGTGTTATCGTAAGCAGAAATGTTTTTCATAATTGTCATCGCTTGATAATAAAACACACCGCCCATGATCCCTTTTTCTATAATTTCTTTGTGCTCAAAACCATTTGCGTCCATAATATAAGCCCTTGTGCCTGAAATTACTTTTCCTGCAACTCCGTTTGAGCCTACAGAAGTGGTTGGTGTAGTTATAGAGCCAACATTTAGTAAAGCGGCATCTAGATCTGCCTGTAAATTATAGGTATTATCTGTTTTGTTTTTTAACTGTATTCCGCTTGCATTTAAAATGGGATCAGAAAACTGATTATTGATGTTAGCGTACATATTTTGAAGTTGAGTTCCGCTTAATGCTGGCGATGCTGTTGTAGTGTGTGCTGTTTTTATATAATTTGTTATTTCAGTAAGCATGGCAATACGCTGAACAGAGGTGGTATAATCCATTGCACTAAAACTGTAAGTTGTAGGGATGTTATACGTTGGTCCTGTTTGTGTTGGTTCTGGTTCGGGAGATTTTTTATCTTTTTTGCAACTTGAAAGGACAAGGCTTAATAAAATTGTAATGGCTAATATTTTTTTTATGTTTAGAATGGTTTTAAATTATATAGCAAAGATGCAGTAGATGAATGCATTATACAATACCATAAAAAAGGTATTTTAAAAATTTAGGCTGATTTTTAAGAAGACATTAGCTGAATGGGCAAATTCATATTATTGTGAATTACTTACAATCGTCAATCGTTTTCAAGCCAGTAAGTTTTTTGCTTAAGTTGTTAAGGAATTTTCAGGATATAAATTCACAAGTATTGTTTTCTTCAATTTTTGACTTGTACTCTACTAATGCCAAGATCAAAACCAAAAAACTTTCTACCAATTGTTAAATGAATATCTTAAGAAAATCGGGCTATCACACCTCAGTTTTAAAAACTACTTTTTTATCAATCTTCCCCAAACGCCTAATGGCAATTGAACGCCACTTCTTGCATTTAAGTACAATTCGCCTACAGTTAATTCAGAATTATTTTTTTTAGCAAATGGATTTAATAAATTTTGAGGAACTAAAGCAGAAAATCCTAAAGAGTAGGCATTCAGAATTAATAAATGTTGTTTTGGATCTAAAATTTGTAAAACATGATCCATCATTTCCGAAATATTCTCTTCTAATTTCCATTTCTCACCATTGGGACCATGGCCAAAAGCAGGAGGATCTAAAATAATGCCTTGGAAATAATTGCCGCGACGTTGTTCTTTTTTTACAAATTTTAGAGCATCGTCAATGAGCCAACGGATATGATCTAAATTTGATTTTTGCATGTTTTCATTTGCCCAATTTACAACTTGTTTAATGCTGTCTACATGTGTGACATCAGCTCCTGCTGCCCTTGCTGCTAATGATGCGCCGCCAGTGTAAGCAAACAAGTTTAAAAATTTGGGCTTTTCTAAACCTTTTAAAAAATCAAAAATAATATCCCAGTTACAGGCTTGTTCAGGAAATATACCAACGTGTTTAAAGCCTGTTAAGCCCAAACGAAAAGTGATTTCTTTTTTTTCGAAAGCATACGAAATTGTCCACTGTTCGGGCATTTTCTTAAGCATTTTCCATTCACCACTGCTGCTGCTTTTTGGAATAAACTTTACATGCGCTTGTTTTTCCCATTCTGATTCTGCGTAAACTTTTTTCCAAACAGCTTGAGGTTCAGGCCTAATGGTAATGTATTTGCCAAAGCGTTCTAATTTTTCAAAATTACCGCAATCAATTAATTCGTAGTTGGTAAAGTTTTTTGGCGTAAGTAACTGCATAAGCCAAATGTAGGAGTTATCAATGATGAAAGATTCGTTTTTGAAATAATTTAGTAAAATGTAATTTGTTAATAAATGAGCTTTATCTTTCGATCAGGGTAATTCAAAATATTTACTTTAGATTTTTATCCTTTTAAAAATTATGCAAAAAACAAATTCTTCTTTCATCGCGTTAATTACGGTATTCTTTTTTTGGGGCTTTGTTGGCGCCAGCAATGGAATTTTAATTCCATTATTTAAAGAAAAATTTTTGTTGACACAGTTCCAATCGCAGTTGGTTGATTTGGCTTTTTACTTGGCATATGCTGTTGGATCTCTTATTTATTTTTTTGCATCACGGGTTAATGGCGATCCTATTGATAAAATTGGATACAAAAAAGCATTAATCTTAGGGTTATTAATTTCTGCTTTAGGTGCACTTATATTTTTTCCAGCTGCAAATTTATTGTCTTACCCATTATTGTTAACCGCTTTATTTATCATAGGTTTAGGATTTTCTTTACAACAAATTGTTGCAAATCCTTTTGTTATTAATTTTGGCACAAAAGAAACAGGAGCTCAGCGATTAAATTTAGCTGGCGGTTTAAATTCTTTCGGAACCACTATCGGACCAGTCGTTTTGAGTTATGCTTTGTTTGGAAACCTTAACGCTCCTATGGTTAAGGAAAATGACTTAAGTATAATTAAATTTCCGGCATTCATTTTATTTGGATTATTTATTTTATGTGCAAGCATTTTATGGTTTTCAAAATTACCTAAGGTCTCTCATTCCGAAAAATTAGATAAAGATTTAGGGGCTTTAAAATATCCCCAATTAACATTGGGCATGATTGCCATTTTTGTTTATGTTGGCGTGGAGGTAACAATCCAAAGCAATTTAGGAGCCTTATTAAAAATGCCAGAAATAAAGGGGATTGACCATACTAAAATTTCTCATTTTATTTCCTTGTATTGGGGAAGTTTGATGATTGGTCGATGGACAGGGGCATTGGCTGTTTTTAATTTTAAGAAGTCCACTAAATTATTGTTGCAACTAACGGTGCCATTTTTAGCATTTGGTGTTATTTACGGCATCAATTATTTGCGCGGCAGCAAAGTGGAAGATTATCTATATTATATTCCGTACATCATTTTAGCCTCTTTAATTTTTATTTTTTCAGGAGATAATCCTGCACGTAACTTACTAACGCTTTCTTTAACAGGTTTCTTAATGATGTTAATTGGGTTAGTGAGTTCAGGAAATTTAGCTTTGTATTCTTTCATTAGCGGCGGTTTATTTTGTTCGGTGATGTGGCCTTGTATATTTTCTTTAGCAATTAATGGGCTCGGTAAATATACCAATCAAGGTTCTTCGCTTTTAATTATGATGATTTTAGGAGGCGCCTTGATACCTCCACTACAAGGCATTTTGGTTGACTTGCTAAATCCACATATTTCATATGTCTTAACCTTATTCTGTTTTGCTTATCTTGCTTGGTATGCTTTTAAAGTAACATCTATTTTTAAGAAACAAGGCATAGAATTTAAAACTGCGGACTCGATACATCAATAAAAAAACAATAATTTAGACGGATGAAAGTTACACTCAATATTAAATTGGTTAATTCAAAATTTAATCAAGCATACGCTGATAAGGAAAATGAAGGACAAGAAACGGAGGACAACATTAAATATTTGTGGGAAGATGAATTTGATGTAAAAGGAAATGTAAAAAACTTTAGGGTTATTAATCACACCACTTATTTATTAAAAGGGTATTATCCAAACGATGAAGCGTTTAGTTTTGAAATACCTAACATGACTGTTCTGGAATGCTTAATGGACAATGGTTCTGTCAACTTATTACCATTTTCAAATAAAGCAATTAGTAAAACTGAAAAGATTAATTCGAAAGAGGGTCTATATTTTAATATAAATTTAAAAAGCAATTACGAAATCATAAATCCCATGCTAGGCGTTTACATTATAAAAGAAGATTATCCAAAAGAATTATTAGAACTTTTTGAGGATGAGGAAGAATAATTTTTACTAATTATTTTTATCCGTAGAATTTTTAAAGCCATGATAAATGGCAAATAAAGTACTTGCAAATAAAAAGAAAGCTCCCGTTTGGTGTAATATTCCTAATAATATCGGCACCTTATATAACAAAGTAAATACGCCTAAAATAAATTGGATTGTCATGCCATATACCATAACCGTGATGCTTTGATATTGACTTTCGTTGAGTTTTAGTTTACTTGATTTGTACCAAATAAATCCCATAACCAAACATAAGATGACGGCTAGTGTTCGATGAACAAATTGGATGCCGCTGGCATTTTCAAAATAATTCAAATAGAAACTACCTTTCATTGTAACCTGCTCAGCAATCCAATCTTCCCCCATTTTTGGCCATGTATTAAAGATGTGACCTGGCCGTATTTTGGCAGCATCTCCTTCAACAAAACCTGCTGTAAATGCACCATAAATAATTTGCATAACCAATATCACAAAAAATAAAATTAACCAGCCTTTTAATTTAAAGCCTTCCGATTTTTCAATTATTTTGTTTGGATAAATTAATTTAAGAGCAAACCAAAAGGTAAATGCAAATAATGTAAAAGCACTTATTAAATGTGTTGCTAGCCTAAAATGACTAACAGCAGGCTTTTGCTGTAAACCACTATACACCATCCACCAGCCAATGACAGCCTGCATAGCTCCCATTAAAAATAAGATAATTAATGATGGAATCATTTTTTTACTGATTTTTTTACGAATAATTAAGATGATTAATCCAATCACAAAAACATACATCAGCACTCTCCCAATGAGTCTGTGAATGTATTCCCAAAAAAAAATATCTTTAAATTCATTCAATTTCATTGCAAAATTTATTTTTACAAATTCAGGACTTTCTTGATATTTCAAAAAGCGTTGTTGCCAGTCAGCTTCTGATAAGGGAGGCATAGATCCCATAAAGTGCCAATCTGTTATAGATAATCCAGAATGGGTTAATCTTGTAATGCATCCTACTAAAACCATTAAATAAATGAGTAAGCAGCCTGTTAGCAGCCAAATTACAATAGGCTTGTTATTATTTTTAGCGATCATCCTGTGTAAATTTTATGTTGTAAAATTATAAAGCTTTTATCTTTATTTGCTTTAATTTATTCAAATTGCTTATAATTTAAATTGAAGAGCCTTTGGCATCTTAAGCTTCTAAAAAGTCATACATAATTTACAGTTACAAGCAATAGCAATTTACGTCAAGTTATTTTTAAGTTTCTGATCATTAAGCTCTTGTTCCCAAAGGACAATCTTTTTTAGTGATAAGCGATGAGGATACTACCTCTAATAATTTACCCTTACCCTCAAATTCAACACGCAAACTATTCAAGATATTTGATTGTTCTCTAATTGGCAATAATTTAAACTGAGCTAAAAGTTCTTTCGGTTTTATCATACAACAAATATAGCTGTTTTATTCAGAACTTAACTATTGTTTTCAATAAAAAAATTGAAAGCAAATTTCTTTCAAAATTTTATCTATATTACTTACAAAAACTGTGCCTGAAAAAACACCATCTCCATTTTCTAAGGCAATTATTCAAAAATGGGTGCAGGGCAACCGCATAAATAACATCTCATAGTCAATAAGTTATAAAAGGACTTAGCTTTATTAAAGTAATAAAATCTGTATTTGTATTATAAAAAACACAAATGGATTTTGTTAAACATTTTTCAGGA
>Ga0315900_10008580_pt1 | contig 13127 bp, 13 predicted proteins | sample LakEriMetagenome_FD_203521 | JGI IMG/M metagenome (GOLD analysis project Ga0315900, IMG submission 203521) | Freshwater fungal communities from buoy surface, Lake Erie, Ohio, United States - Buoy 12 MA114 | ecosystem: Environmental > Aquatic > Freshwater > Lake > Lake biofilm | place: USA: Lake...
TAAATCGCTAGACTTCCCAACGATTTACAACTTTGCGCCCGTAGCTCAACGGATAGAGCATCTGACTACGGATCAGAAGGTTCGGGGTTCGAATCCCTGCGGGCGCACTCTACGAAAACTCACTATCGAAATTCTCTATAAGTGCTTTGCTTGCCTTTATAGCCCCACCATGCCACTGATGTTCAATGTTATGCCCAATGTAATCAAATATGAATTTAAAACTTCTCCAAGAAATGTTTTATCTATTACAAACCCGAGCAATGGCAATCAATTCTATCACTTTAGTTTTATCAAATTGGTAGCTCTAAAGATCAGAATTCATTAGTATACAAATTGTATTTCAGTGCGGATACTGTACAATTAGGATGCATTAATTAAAAGTTTGCATGATTTCAGCACATCAAAACTTGAGGAGATTAGATTGAAGAAATGTCTAATAATAGGTGCAGGATTTGCAGGTTTGGCAATGTCGCACCAACTCAAGCTAATTGGTGGTTGGGATACTACAATAGTAGAAACTGGTACAGAACTTGGCGCTGGAGTAAGAACTAGATTTTGGGGCGGACACCCTTACACTTTTGGACCAAGACATTTTCTCACAAAAAATGAAAAAGTTTTTGAGTACCTGAATAGCTATTTGCCAATGAGGCTATGTGCAGAACATGAGTTTATTTCTTATGTTGAGCAGGATCAAAATTTTTATACTTACCCAATCAACTCAATTGACATTCCAAGAATGCCAGAAGCAAATCTAATTACTAAAGAGTTAAGCCAGATTAACGGTCAGGTTCGTGCTAATAATTTTGAGGAATATTGGATTAATGCAATTGGTTCCACACTTTACGAGAAATTTATAAATTCATACACAAAGAAAATGTGGCAAGTAAATTCAAACCAAGAATTAGACACATTTGAATGGTCACCAAAAGGAACAACTTTAAAATCCGGTCCACGTGCTGCTTGGGACACATCAATTTCAGCATACCCCTTGGCGAGTAATGGTTATAATGATTATTTTGAAATTGCTGCAGCCGAATCTAAAATACTTTTCTCAACCAGAATCAGCAAATATGATCTTGAAAACAAGAAAGTTTATTATCAAGATGATTGGCACACTTTTGATGTAATTGTAAGTACAATTTCACCAGATTCACTTTTTCAATTTTCAAATGGTGAGCTTCCATTTATTGGTCGGGATCTCCACAAATTTGTATTGCCTATTGAGCACGCTTTCCCAAAAAATGTTTATTTTGTATACTATGTTAACTCTGAACCTTTTACTCGAATTGTTGAGTATAAAAAATTTACACTTCATAAGTCAGATTCAACATTGCTTGCTTTAGAAATTCCTTCAAAAAATGGTAAGCACTATCCTCTACCAATTCGGAAGTGGCAGACTTTGGCGGATAGCTACTTGGATCAATTGCCAAAGGATGTCTATTCAATAGGCAGGGCAGGTTCATACAGATACGAGGTAGATATTGATGATTGTATTGAACAAGCAATGGGTGTAGCTAAATCATTAGTATAGAGGTACTAAACTTAATTTACATCAATAAAATTTATTATCTACCAGAAGCCAAAAAATTTTTTAAATGACTTATTAAAGAAGAACGTGTTGATAGATTATCGAACCATCTTTCTTCCAAATTTGTCATAGATAAAGCTGGCTGTAGATTAGTTTTAACTATGCTTGGTTTGGGCCCGTCAAAAGTTTCTATAATCATATTTGCCGCTTGTAAATACGTTAAATCACCGTTTGTGTAACAATTTACGATGTATTTTTCAGTTATATTTGAGTGCGTTTCTGAAATTATACGAGATACAACATCTATCTCTGAGATTATACTACTAAAAGATTTGTCAGGGTTATAAACAAGAGTTTTTTCTTTTAATTTGCTTTGAGATATCCATCTATCAATAATATTTTGAGAAACTTGTCTGCCCAGCAATGTTGGTATTCGAAGAATAAGCAAATGACCGCGAGAGCCGACTTGTTTTAAAACATTCGAAATAGTATTCTCAAAATATAATTTTGATTTAGCATAGTCATTTTCCGGATTCGGAATTGTTTTTTCCGTAACTTGTCGGCGGTTCAAAGTACCGTAAATACTAGAAGTGCTAGCAAATACAAACTTACAATCAGGATTTAAATTAATTCGAGAAAAGAAATTCAACGGAGCTTTATAGTTGATTTCATAAAAATCTGTATTAATTATTCTTGGGCCGTGAGCCGCGGCATGAAATACAAAATCAAACGGCAGGCGAAGTTCATTATGATCCCATGTATTTGGATCAAGCAAATCTATTCTTATATGGCTTGTTTGCGCTTTTCGATCCAAACGTGAAGATGTTGCTAAAACATTAAAACCAACGGAACACAAAGCTTTTGCACAATCCTGAACTAAGCTAGAAGAAGCTCCTGTGACAAGAGCACGTTGAGTTACCATTAGTTACTATTTCTCCTATCTAAAGTGGGTCAAACAAGAACTTTTAATTGGTATAGATCCTAAGGCAGTCAAACATTATGGTATTATTTTCTTCATCATAGCCAAGCAGATTGGGCAAAATGTTCCTAAGTATTTTAGATCTACCTAAACCTAAACCAATGCCAAGTGAGGAAATTTACTTAGCTGAAAGACAAAAACGATTAAATCTTTCGAATTTATGTAAAGAAAACTATGACCGTTATTTATTTTCATCCAAAATAGATTCAGTTCCTGACTATTTACCGATAAAACTAGATATTGAAAATTTGAGCAGGTGTAATTTTCGGTGCGTTATGTGTCAAGTAAGTGAGTGGGCAAAAGGGCAACGTGCCCGAGATTTAACTTTTCATGAATTTCAGCAAATAATTGACGATAATCATGGCTTAGTAGAAATAAAGTTACAAGGCATGGGTGAACCCACCTTGGCGCGAGATGATTTTTACCGCATGATTAAATATGCTCGAGAAAGACACATTTGGGTTAGAACTGTGACAAACGGTTCGCTTCTCCACTTGAATGATAACTCATTGAAGTTATTGGAATCTGGTGTTAATGAAGTTCAAATAAGTATTGATGGTGCAGACAAGGAAGTATTTGAAGCAATTAGAGTTGGCGGAAAATTTGAAAGAGTCGTGGATAATGTTACAAATCTAAATAATTTAGCAAAAAATTTGGGCAAACAAATCACAAAAATGTGGACAGTAGTTCAAGACAAAAACATGAGTCAACTTAAAGATCTGGTTGTCTTAGCTAATGAAATGAATTTTACTAGTATGGTATTTAGTTTGGATATTTCGGATTGGGGAAACTCAGATTGGACCTCGAGAATTAAAGAAAAGTCTGTAGGTCATATTTTTGATTTGAAATATGCGAATGAACTGTATGAACTCGGAGAAAGTTTAGGAGTAAACGTAGCCTTTTGGAACATTAATGAAAAATATGAAATTTCTAATAAAGAGAAGCTTTGTCCCTGGCCGTTTGAGCGTTCGTATATAGCATCTGATAATAGAGTTGTTCCATGTTGTATGGTCGCAGATCCAGACACTTTTGAAATTAAAGGACCTGGTACTTTTGTTGAAATTTGGAACTCTAATCGGTATCAAAGATTTAGAGAAACCCACTTAGCTGGGGACTTAAATAAACTTCCTAGTATTTGCAAAGGTTGCTACAAAAAATAGATTACAAAATTGTTTCTAAACTTTGCATAGTTATGATCTACCAAAAAACTAAAAATTTTATCAAAAAGTGGAACTTTAACAAATATTTCATCAAAATAAACTTTGCAGTTTTCTAAAACTTAATTTAAAGTCGCAACTAAGTTTGCTCGATCAAGTCCTTGCTTTGTACCGATATCAATGAAATCTCCATTAAGTTCAACTAGTTCAATTTTATCTAGAATTTTTGGAATAACATCAGTGCTTATGTCTATTTGGTTATAACCTAGATTTGAGATACAACTTATTATGTTTTTGGAAAATCTATATATGGCCGCATTGGCTATTACAGACCTAACATTATACTTTTTCTCATCAAAACTCTTTATGCGATTTCCTTCTGAAATTGTAAATATGCCAGAATTTTGGGGGCTATCTGTGATGAATGTACAAGCCCTAAGAAGAATTCCAGGCTTCATTTCGCCAGACATAAGCCCACATAGATTGTCTGCAAAATAGTTGTCACCGTGCATAACAATAAAGTCACCGGTAGCTAGCCAGTCAATATTTGCTTTTAGAGTTCCTGCAGTACCCAATAGTTTAGGTTCAAAAACTATCCGTAGATTTAGATTAGGAAACTTTGTGTATAAGTGTTCAGAAACCATTTCATTTAAATAATGCGTATTGACGGTTATTTCAGTGATACCCACTTCAATTAATTTATGTATTGCTCTATCAATTATTGGTGTGCCACCAACTTTGATTAGTGCTTTTGGAATAGTTTTGGTAAGCTCTCCAAGTCTTGTGCCGTAACCACCCGCAAGTATTAGCGCTCTCAATTGGTAATATACCGTTCAATTCCCTCACGATCTATAGGAATGTTACCTAACCGACCTACCTGAATTCCAGCAATAAATGAGCCAAGCATAGCGCTAGTATAAATATCAAATCCTCCTGCTAAAGCAAGTGCGCTTGCTGCCAAGATAGAATCGCCAGCACCAGAAACATCTATTGGTTTTATATTTGAGGGCTCAACTTGTTCTGTGGGCAACAACTCTTGGTTTGCTCCTACTCCACGAATAAGAATGCCATCCGGACCTAATTTTAATAATACATTCTTAGCTCGCAGATAATCTCTAAGATCATCCAACAGGATTACAAGTCCACTTGATTGGTCACGTAATTCTACTCTCGCTTCGCGCTCGGTAGGCGTAACTAAGAACGCTCCAGAAAATTTAGAAAGATTTCCAACTTGCGATGATGATTGACTGTCTGCAGCTACGAGCACATTATGTTCCTTTGCGAGGCTCATTATTTTTTCTACCAATTCAGCAGGAAGATTGCCATAAGAAAAATCAGAAAAAATTAGTAAATCTATTTGTCCTACAAGTCGATGAAATTTTTCATATACAACATCCTGAATATTCGGATTTATTATTTCTTGACTCAATTCCGTGAGCTTAAACAAGGTTTGAGAGCCACTTCGATATCTTTGTTTGAGGGTTGTCGGACGCGAGTTATCGAGAATCAGATCCTCTCTTATTCCATATCCACTAATCTTATTCTTAGCCCAAGCACCCGACTTATCGTCGCCAATTACACTAATAAAATAAGTATTAGCCCCAAGTGCGCTGCAATGTGCTGCAACAATCCCCGCTCCACCAACAAACTTTTTCTTATCAACTGCCTTCACTACAATTGTGGGCTCTTCATTTGACATCCCTAGTGGATGACAATTAATATATTCATCAATTATTAAGTCGCCCAAAACACAAACATTTAAATTCGGTGTTTTTTCTAAAAAATCTTCAATTACCTCTTTACCGATGTTGTTCCGGCGCATAAATTCGATTGGCAATTTAATTTCATCAAATCCAGAATTTAGATTTGATTTATCAATAAATTCTGTTTCAGAGAAAAAGTTTATTCCCGACCCAAATACGAGTTTCCCACCATAGCTTTCAACCAAAGCTTTTTCAGGGTTTTTTCTATCTCTAAATTCTCTTCCTTTTAAAATTACATGAGGCTTAATTTTTTCAATTAGAAAAGAATTATCTATTTTAAAGGTATGAATTTGGTCTACAAGATCAATAGCCTGCAATGCATTAACGCGCCAATCAATTTCATCTTGGTTCAATCCATTAGTATCAAGTGCTACATGTAGTCTTTCTGCTAACTCTTTGCCAAGTCTAAACAATCTTATATGTCCAGGATGAATTACATTGAATTTTCCAGAAATAAATACTGCGGTTGCATCCTTCATCATTAAATCTCACAATTCAGGAGAGCGCGACCAGATCTTGATTCACTTAGGTAATTTAGCGCATCATTTATTTTTTGTAATGAAAAATGTTCACCAACTAATAATTCAAGCGGTAGTTTTGACTTAGATAGATGTTCAGAAACGGTTTTGACGGCTAATTTTGTATCTAAATCGCCCCCCCAAGTACCTATTATTTTTTTCCCTTTGATTAATTCATATGGATCGATATAAATCTTATCGCCCAAAGGTGGGTGGGAGGCGAAAACCAACGTGCCACTACTACCGATAAGTGAAAAACCTAGTTCGATTGATTCAGTGCTTCCCCCGCTCTCTAGGCATAAATCAAAGTCACTAAACTTTTTATACGCATCAACGTCACTCAGATTTGTAGCGTGGAAAGAGTTTTTAAATCCCAAAGCTTTTGCCATCTTTACTTTTTCTAGAGAGGTATCCAATACTGTTATTTCGATATCTTTAAATATCTCTAGGGCGATGGCGGCTGCGGATCCAATACCACCAAACCCTAAGACTAAAACTTTCTTATGTTTGTCGGGGTTAAAATACTGTATGGCCATTCCAGCACCAGTTATTAAGGCACATCCAAAAAGGGACAGTATTTCATCGTTAAAATTACCCTGGATTTTATGAACACGACTTTCGTGAACAACAGCCATTTCGCCAAACGTGCTAATTGGCCCCGAATGAATCTTTCTGCCTTGTGTAGTTTCATAAACATGTCCTGGTGTTTGAATATTCTTATCTGCTACCCAGCTTAGAATAACTTTTTCTCCAACTTTAAATTCTGAAATTTGTGATCCTAATTCCTTAATTATTCCCACGGCTTCATGACCGAGGGTATGTGGAATCCATTTATCTAGACCTCTCTTCCCACGAACTTCCATTAATTGACTTCTACAAATTCCAGAATATTTAATTTTTATTAATATTTGATTCGGGCCAATTGTTGGATATTTAAGCTCAATTATTTCTAATGGTTCGTTTTGTGAAACTAGGACTGCAGCCTTAAAAGTTAGGTCTGAAGATTGAACTGAATTATTTGGCACCTCCCCAGGATACAAGAAAATCATCCCTCAAAGAGAGTTCGCCAAGAGAATTGAATGAAATTACTTCAGCCAATAGGGACTCTTTATTCAACAAGAATAGTTTTCGAATCCCAGCTGAATGTCCAGCCATCACATCTCGCTCCTGGTCCCCTACTAAGATTGAATTTTCCAAGTCTATGTTCAATATCTCCGCAGCCTCCAAAATCATTCCTGGATTAGGCTTCCTTCGAAAATCTTCAAAGTCACTAGGATTGAGTGAGTTTGGATCTAGCCTTGACTCAAGAACTAAGTCTATTTTGCATTTTTTTTCCTCGAATTTATCCAACATCCATCCAGTAAGCTTTCGATAATCGTCAAGAGTAAAAATACCTCTACCGATACCGCTTTGATTTGTGATTACGACTACATGATAATTATTATCATTAGCTTTCTTGACTACCTGGAAAATTCCCTCCTTAAATATAAAATCTGAAATTTTGTGGACATAGCCCTTGTCTTCGTTAATTATCCCGTCCCTGTCTAGAAACAGAGCAGGATTTAACATTTTTTCATGCCTTCTAAAACGGTCCCTTGAAATTTTCATCAGGGACATCGGATGACAAAGGTTTTAGAGAATTCTTACAGTCAATTGGCGTAGTTTTGCTTATTAATTTAAAGGCTTTTTGTGCAATCTCAAAAGCCCCAAACTTAAAATCTCCGATTACACCATGACTTGTAGGTTCTGGTATGTCCCGCCCCGCAATAACGCTCGGAGCACTCTTCAGACAGCTAAATGAATTTGTAACTATCAATTTAACAATTTCACTTGCGAAACCTGAAAATTCATGGCCAGAATCAACTATTAGAACATTGCCTGTTTTCTCGACACTTTCAATAATTGAGTTTGAATCCAGAGGTTTTATCGAGCGCAAATCGATTAGTTCGGCAACCACACCATTTTTTGCAAGATATTCCGCAGCATTTAACGAAAGAACGGAACTATAACCTGATGAAATAATTGTTAAGTCTGAACCTTTACGAATGAATTTTGCTTTACCGAATTTAAATTTCGAATCTGAGTCTTGTACTTGAGTATTTCCATATTGGCTATGCAGCCAACGGTCTTCTAGGAAAATAACTGGATTCGGATCGTTTATAGCTGCAGTAAGCATTGGGTAAACATCTTCTGTAAACGCTGGCATTAACACCTTTAATCCTGGGATATGAGCAAACCAAGCGTGAAGATTTTGTGAGTGAGTTGGTCCCTGCCCCCAACCTCTTCCCAATACCAGCCTTATTGTTAAAGGAACACTATTTTGCCCACCGTACATGTAGTGCCATTTAGCTGCCGAATTTACTAGTTGATCCATCGCCAGTAGAAAGAAGTCTAAACGTTGATGCACCAATATTGTACGATGTCCAGAAATTGCTAAACCTACCCCAATCCCAGTCATTGCATTCTCCGACGTGGGCGTTTCAATAACTCTGTCAGTCCCGAAACTTTCTGTTAAACCAAGGGTCGTACCAAAAACGCCTTTGGGATCTGTTACACCAAGGCCCATAATTATTGATTTCTGGTCCTGTTTCATTCCGTCCATTGTTGCTCTAAGAATTTCACCTGCAAAGTTATTCCCATTAATCATTTTTTGCACCAGCATAAACGTCAATCAAGGTATCACCTAAAGTTGGGAATGGATCGTTTTTTGCTTTATAAAAAGCTTTATCTATTTTTCGTAAAATTAAATTCTCGATTTTAGCAAAAGCATCTAAATTTACATTGTTACTTTTCGCAAACTCTGGTAGTGAATCCACAAAATCACTTTCTTTCCATGAAACAATCTCCTTAGTTGGACGATAATTCAAATTATCGTCAGGATTTGGTCCACAGTGTTCAACATACCTATAGGTTTCTATTTCTATAAACACAGGTCCAGAACCTGAGCGGGTGTATGCAACTAATTCTTCCATTTCACGTAATGCTTCAATTGGATTTTTAGAAGTTATTTTCTTACTCAAAATTCCGATAGCAGAAACCAAACTCGTTATGGTGCGGCTTAGTGGTTGCCTTGATTGCAAGTTTGTATAAACTGAATAGAAATTATTTTCACAGATGAAAACTGTCGGGATCTTATGCAAGGCAGCAAAATTAGCAGATTCATAAAAAGCCCCCTCCTCAATCGCTCCATCGCCAAGGAATACGAAGCAAACTGCCCCATTCCTATTTAACTTGTGTGACATACCTACCCCAACACCTACAGGAATACTGTTGCCTACTATCGCAGAGGACCCCAAGAATCCGACTTCTAGATCTACTAGATGCATAGAGCCGCCTCGTCCGCGTGAGCACCCGGTCACTTTCCCATAAATTTCAGCAATCATTCGATTTAGATTGCCGCCCATAGCCAAGTAATGAGCGTGTGCTCTGTGCGTACTTAGAGCAGTATCGCCTGGCTTATGTGCCACAGAGAAAATAGCACTGGTGAATTCTTGGCCAATTGAAAGGTGAACAGGACAGCGCATTTGTTGACTTTGGTATTCACTAGCAATTCGTTCTTCTACTCTTCTAATGAGAATTGCAGTTTCAATGATTTTAGTTGCAATACTAGAATTTTGGATCATGGAATAAACCAATAATAGTCACCATTGTATCCAATTTCTTCAAGAAAACTTACCCACTCATCGCAGGACATCATAGTAAGGGCGGTCAAATTCCAAGCTTCCATTCTCTCTTTTTCAAGTTCGTTCCTATATGCATCAACAGTGATGAATGAATCCCTCTTTGAAACTCGCTCAATCTCCTTTAGCGCCTTTGCGCAATCTTCTCTATTTAAATTATGAACCGTATTTATCGAAATAACAAAATCAAAACTATTATCCGGATATGGTAACTTAATTGCATTTCCTACTTCCAGAAACTTTGAAACAGATGAAATCGAATTCGTAATTGCATATTCTGAAATATCAAGTCCAGCTACGGAAATTCCTGGAATTTGTTCAATTAAATCGTGAAGAAAAAACCCCTTTGCACAGCCAACATCAAGGACCCTTGAGTTCGGTCCTAAATCATAATTTGCAATTAAATCAGGAATTACAGGAGTCCAATACTTCGGATTATAAAAGAATCCTCCATATCCATGATCTCTAGACCCATCAAAATAATCTTTATCAAATTTTCTTGCGATTGCGCGAGACACTTCAGATTTTTTTTCAAGTCTGGCAGTAATGTCTCTATTGGCTTTTGGATAATTCTTTAAAATATCTATTTCAAGTCCCATGCTTAAGAAACCAATTCTGAATTTATTTGTTTCATCCAATTAACGGTATGCCAACGTTCATTATCCGTAATTGTGCCATTTTCAAGTGCTTCACTTATCTGATTTATAGCATCTATCGCCTTGAACCTTGGGGAGAATCCAGTAGAAAGAAGTTTCGAAGAATCTTGACGATATGACCGTGGATCATTAGAGGTTTTAATTTCAATTTCAACTCCAAATTTGCTTGCAACCATATTAGCAATTTCGCTAACTAGTAGGTTTTCAAAACCCGCATTATATGAACCGGAAACAGGTTTAATTGATAGCAGGTGAGAATAAACTGACGACATATCACTTATGTGAATATTTGGCCTTACCTGATCGCCCCCAAGAATAGTGATCTTTCTATTTTTAAAAGCTTGTAACACAAACATGTTTACAACGACGTCAAATCTCATTCTAGGTGAAAGGCCACATACTGTTGCGGGCCGTACGTTATATACAGAGAATGAATCTGTAAAACTAGAACAAATTCTTTCTGTAACCATTTTAGTCTTGTTATAAACTGAAATTGGTTGTAACTCTAAGTCTTCTGTGACCTTATCTTCGCTTTTTACCCCGTACACACTGCCAGAACTTGCGTAAATGAAGCTCGAAATATTCGAATGACGTTTACATAAATCAAGCAATTGGTTTGTATGCAAAGCGTTAACTTCCCAGGAAAGCACAGGATTTAAATCAACACTAGGGTCATTTGCAATATTAGCTAAATGAATTACTGCATCCTTGTTTTTCACGTCATCTATTTCTATCGCTGACACTGGCTTCTTTGTCATCTTTAGATTTGAATTAGGGGCTAGATAATTACCAAACCATTGTGTATCAATAACTTCTATCTGATGACCTTGTTGCAATAAGTCAGGAACAAGTACTGAACCAACATATCCGCACCCACCTGTTATAAGTATTTTCATTTTTTACCTTTTGTGTTGATAATTCAATGGCAACTTCAGTAATAAGTCAAGATTATCTTCAATCCAAGAAATCGTTCCTGCTATGCCCTGACTAAGCGGAATGGAATCCTTCCAGCCCAAGGTATCTCTTAAGCGGGTGGAGTCTAATTTGTAAGCTTGATCTTTTCCTGGTCGGTCCGCAACAATTTCAGTAAAATCATCTACATAGGCATTCCTTTTCTTTGCGATTAACTCGATAAGCGCAATAATCGAAATAAGTTCCTTTGTAGAAATATGATAGGACTCTCCAACAACTCCTTTTTCCATAATTCGAAGCAACGCATTTGCGGTATCGTCAATATGTATGAACGATCGAATCGATTGCCCACCGCCATGTAATGGCAGTTTTGCCCCACTATAAGTTGAAAGAATTGCTCTTGGAATGATTCGATACAAGTGTTGGCCAGGTCCATAAACATTAGCGGCCCTCGTAAAGATGACTGGAAATCCAATGCTCTCAAACATGCACTTTAAATGAAAATCGCCAGCAGCTCTTGACACCGCATAAGGAGTCGTAGGGTTGAAATTGAAGTTTTCGCTTATCCAATCATCAGTGGTTCCATACACTTCTGGCGTAGTGAACTGAATAAACTTTTCGATTGAAGTGATGCGGCTTAATTCATTGGCTAGTTTGGCGATACCAACGACATTAGCTTCATACCAATCTTCAGGCCTTTGCCAACTTTCAGCGACCATGCTTTGCGCAGCAAAATTAAATACAACTTTAGGATTAAATTTTACGATTTCATTTGAAATTGATTCAACTTCAGCATCCAATCTTCCCTTTATAAATTTAAAATTATTTTGTGTGACGCAATTTTTGTAGGGATTAAACGGTTGACGAATTTCTTCTGATCTTCCAATTGATAAGACTTCAAAACCATTCTCGAGTAGTGCTCGTATGGTATTTGAGCCTGAAAAAGAATTTCCACCGATTACAACAATCTTAAACACTTGGTTTTATCCTGCCCGTAGGCATTCAGTGACTATATGACAAATACTTAAGTGCAAATCTTCGACGATTCCATAACTTCCAAGAGGGGTTTCGATGTGAATATTTTTTCCCAAAGTCATTTTTCTAACTTTCCCACCATCAAATCCTGTTAATGAAAAGACTTCTACACCTAGAGATTCACAAGCTTCGATTGCTCTAATTAAGTTCATAGAATTTCCAGAAGCTGTAATCACAACTAATAAGTCACCGGGCTTAGCAAGTATTGTCAATTGATCCTTAAATATTGAGTCATATCCATTGTCGTTAGCGCTGGCAGTAATAACCGCAGAATTATCACAAAGGCTAATTGCCTTAACTGATTGAGTTCGGTTTAAACCACCTATACCTATATCTGTTGCAAAATGCGAGGCCGTAGATGCACTTCCTCCATTACCAGCAGAGAAGACAGTATTTCCACACATCCGCTTCGAATTTATAATTTCAAAGAAACTCAGTATTGCCGAATTTTCTAACTTTTTTATTTTATTACTTAAACTTTCAAGATAGTTACATACAATCACTTGTTTTGAATTATGCACAATCAGTTAGACCCTTCTCCTTCTCGTGCTAAATTTTTACATACTTCTAGACCAAACCTCCTTGAGGCGCTTATTACCAGCGCAACTTTGTCAACTATTCCAAGCGCCATTAGAAACCTAACTTTACGCTACGATAAAAGGCCTGATAACCTTAATAATACACATTATTAAAGAGAATTATCGTAGTTTAGGTTGCGCATTTATTCTAAACTTGAAATAAATTAATTTAGCTAAGTTATCTCTGCCTAGTGTTGTATATGGAATTGATGGGTGAGCGGTAATACCAGTAAGTGGTGAAGGAGCCCATCCCTCTTTCATAAACTCTGTCATTGCATCAGCAACTGGAATATCATGGGTTCTCACTTCAACACCTTTTTC
>Ga0315900_10008582_pt1 | contig 13126 bp, 15 predicted proteins | sample LakEriMetagenome_FD_203521 | JGI IMG/M metagenome (GOLD analysis project Ga0315900, IMG submission 203521) | Freshwater fungal communities from buoy surface, Lake Erie, Ohio, United States - Buoy 12 MA114 | ecosystem: Environmental > Aquatic > Freshwater > Lake > Lake biofilm | place: USA: Lake...
CGTCGCGGCTGGTGTAGCCGACGTTGTCGCTGGGCACGATGGTGTGCTGCTTCTCCTTGAAGAAGTCGAGGAAGGAGGCGCGGATTTCGGCGGCGGTGGGGATCTTGGACATGGGAATGACGAATGACGAACGCAGGGTCCGGAAAGGGAGCGCGGATTATGGCGGGATGAGGGCCAGTGGCAAGAGGTGTCAGGATTGGCCACAACAGGGCCAAAGATGCAATGCCAGCCAGACCAGGATCCCCCTGATCAAAAACCAAACGAGCTCCCAAAAAGCGTTTGTAAAATTTCTGTAAATAGACAAATTTTAACAACGAGTATGCAAATCGTAGATATGCCACCCCATTCAGGCCGCGACCACGCTGGTTTCAGCCTGATAGAGTTGTTGGTAACGATTGCGATCTTGAGCATCATCGTGGCCATAGCGATAGGTGCGTTTGGTGGCGCACGGCAGGGTGCCGAGGATCAAAAAGACAAACGCAATGCACAAGAGATCGCCAGCATAGCGGCGATGGCCAATGCCGCCGGTGCCGACTTTGTGGTCGTTGGCGACGAACGCGGAACGATCGAAAACTTGCGCAATGGATGTGCCCCGACACGTGGTGCGCTGAAGGGCCGTTTATTCCAACTCCCAAGCTTAGGCGAGCCCGAGATCACGGGAGCCATGCGCTTTCTGGCGCTCAACGACACAGAACTCCAGTATCGCCTCGACGGCAACGGCAGTCCGTAAGCAAATCATTGGAGACGGATCGCAGGCCACCGCCAGACATGGAGAATGCCATCGTCGGGCCAAAAAGCCGTCCTCACGCACGTATTGTCCACCGTGATTCGCCCCCTCATCACTTTTACTCTCGTTTCGTCCGCACTCGCGGAGCCCATCGACTTTTCCAAGCAGATCCGCCCGATCCTGAGCGAGAACTGTTTCTTCTGCCACGGTCCCGACGATAAAAAACGCGAGGCGGACCTCCGTCTCGACGACGAGGCCGCCGCGAAGAAGAACCACGACGGCGTCATTGCCGTGGTGCCGGGTGATCCGGAGAAGAGCGCCCTCATCCAGCGCATCGTGAGCACGGACCCCGATGAGGTCATGCCGCCGCCTAAGCAGCACAAGACGATCTCGCCGGAGCAGATCGCTCTATTAAAAGAGTGGATCAAGCAAGGCGCGAAGTGGGGGAAGCATTGGAGCTATGAGAAGGTGGTGAGGCCGGCTGTGCCTGCCGGTGCGAAGAATCCCGTGGATGCGTTTTTGGCGCAGCGCCTGAAGAAGGAAGGGCTGTCGTTTTCGCCTGCGGCGGATCGTGCCACGCTGATTCGCCGTGTGGCGCTCGATTTGACTGGGCTGCCGCCGACGCTGGAGGAACTCGCACGCTTCACGTCAGACAAGTCAGACTCGTCCGACCTGTCCGACATCGTGGCGCATTATCTGGCCAAACCCGCCTACGGCGAGCACTGGGCCCGCCAGTGGCTGGACCTCGCACGCTACGCGGACTCCTCCGGCTACCCTAGCGATCAGCCGCGGGAGATTTGGGCCTATCGTGACTGGGTGATCCGCGCACTGAACGCGAACATGCCGTTTGATCAGTTCACCATCGAGCAGCTCGCGGGGGATCTGCTGCCGAATCCGACGGACGACCAGCTCATCGCGACGGCGTTTCACCGGAACACGATGACGCAAAACGAAGGCGGCACGGATGACGAGGAATTCCGCAACGCGGCGATCATCGACCGCGTGAACACGACCTTCGCGGTGTGGATGGGCACCACGATGGCCTGTGCGCAGTGCCACACGCACAAATACGATCCGCTCACGATCAATGAGTACTTCCAGTTCTACGCCTTTCTCAATCAAAGTGCCGATAGCGACAAAAAAGACGAGGTGCCGCTGCACAGCTTCGACACGCCGGAGACGAAAAAGCAGCGCGAGGCGCTGAAAACCGAGATCGCGGCGCTGGAAGCCCGATTTGGTAAACCGGACGCGAAATGGCTCGTGGGGCTCGAAGCGTGGGATCGCGGTTTTGCGCGGGATTTGGGCTGGCAGAGCCCGAAGCCGTCGAAAGTGAGCGAAAGCGGCGCGAAGATCGAAAACGATGGTCGCGTGATCCTCGCGAAGAACAAGGATACGGCGAGCTACACCGTCGAACTGCCGCTCGCGGGTGATAAACTGAGCGCCCTGCGCCTCGAAACGGCTCCGCAGGCCGGTTTCGGCAATTTTGTGCTCACGAGCCTGAAAGCCGAGGTGGTGCCGCCGGATGCGAAGGCGGCTCCGCTGGCGCGATTTGTTCGCGTGGAGCTGCCGGGGCCGAAAAAGATGCTGCAACTCGCCGAGGTGCAGGTTTTCAGCGGCGCGGAAAACATCGCGCCGAAGGGCGTGGCGAGTCACAGCAGCCAGTATCAAGACGCGGCGGCGAAGCGTGCCAACGATGGCAACACCGATGGCGACTACAAGAAAGGCAGCGTGTCGCACACGGCCGGCACGGACAACGATCCGTGGTGGGAAGTCGATCTGAAGGCCGCGAAGCCTGTCGATCGCGTGGTGGTGTGGAACCGGCTCGATGGCGTGAGCAAGCGTCTCGATGGCTTCCGCGTGGTGCTGCTCGATGAGAAGCGTCAAATCCTGTGGAAGAGCGATCCCACGCCCGCGCCGGAGAAGGAAAAAGCCTTCGCGATCAGCGGGCCGGTGGCTCTGAGCTTCACGACCACCCTCGCGGATTATTCGCAGAGCGGTTTTGAGGCGACGAAGTTCCTGGAAGCCAAAAGCAAGGGCTGGGCGGTCGGTGGAGCGGCGGAAAAGCCGCTCACGCTCACGCTTTTGACGAACTCACCCATCGTGGTGCCTGCGGGTGCGAAGCTGCGCGTGATTTTGGACCAAAAGAGCGAGTTCAAGCAGCACACGCTCGGCAACTTCCGCCTCAGCTTCACCGGCGATGCCCGTGTGCAGCAAGCGGCAAAGATTCCCGCGAATGTCATCGCCGCGCTGGCGCAGCCGAAACGCACACCGGACCAGCAGAAGGCCGTCGTGGATTATTATGTGCGCAACATCGCGAAGGAATCCGCCGCCGAGCGCACGCGCCTCGCTGCCGCGACCCAAGAACTCGCCGCGATCAAGCCGGTGACCGTGCCGATCATGCGCGATCTCGATCCAAAGCAGCGTCGGGTGACGAAAGTGCAGCTTCGCGGCAACTGGCAGTCGCTCGGCGATGAAGTCAGCGAGGCCACGCCGGCCGTGTTTCATCCGCTTCCGGCGAATGAGCCCAAAAACCGCCTCACGATGGCCAAATGGCTCGTGAGCCGCGACAACCCTCTCACGGCCCGTGTGACAGTGAACCGCCTGTGGGAAAGCCTTTTCGGCATCGGCCTCGTGCGCAGCAGCGAGGAGTTTGGCAGCCAAGGTGACCTGCCGTTTCATCCGGAGTTGCTCGACTGGCTCGCTGCGGAGCTGATGGACAGCGGCTGGGACATCAAGCACCTGCTCAATCTGATGGTGACGAGCCAGGCGTATCAGCAGAACTCCAAATCGACGCCTGAACTTAACGAACGTGATCCCGACAATCGCTTGCTGGCACGCGGGCCGCGTTTCCGCCCGACCGGCGAGCAGGTGCGTGATCAAGCGCTCGCGGTGAGCGGGCTACTTTCAGAAAAGATGTATGGCGTGCCGGTGCGGCCGATGACGCCGAACCTCGGCCTGAGCACGGCGTTTGGTCGCAGCAACGACTGGGAAGTCAGCAAAGGCGAGGACGGGCACCGCCGCAGCCTTTACACCGAAGTGCGCCGCAACTCGCCGTATGCGAGCTTCACCACCTTCGACGCCGGCAATCGTGAGGTCTGCATGATCCGCCGCAGCCGCACAAACACGCCGCTGCAGGCCTTCGTGACGCTGAATGACCCCGTCTTCCTCGAAACGCATCAGGCGATGGCACGGCGGATTGTTTTGAAGGACGGAAAAGACAGAAAGGACTTCAAGGAGAGGCTCACGCTGATGTTCCGCCTGTGTCTGGCGCGTGAGCCGACGGTGACCGAATTGACCGCGTTGACGGAGCTCTATGCGGACAGCCTCGCGACGTATCAAAAGGACGCCGCAGCTGCGATGAAGATGGCCACCGAGCCGCTCGGACCTGTCGAAGCCGGCGCCGATGTCGTCGAACTCGCCGCCTGGACCGCCGTGGCGAATGTGGTCATGAATCTGGATGAGTTTTTGATGCGGAGGTGAGCTGCAAATCCCCCGTTGCCATTTTTCACGACTGAACCCACCTTTGGCCCATGGTTATCGCACTCGAAGACATCCGGCAGCTGCCCCTCGGGCAGCGCATTCAACTGGTGGAAGACATCTGGGACACGGTGGTGGCCGAGGATGCGGATTTTCCGCTGAGCGGTGCCCAGATGGACGAACTCGACCGTCGGCGCGAGGATCTCCAAGCCAATCCTGCCGCTGCGATCCCTTGGAGCGAGGCGAAGGCGCGGCTGCTCGCGAAAGCCTGATATGAAAAAGGCAGCCCTGTCCCCCTGCGCCCTCTGCGACGCCGATGAGGCCATGCGCTGGTATGACAGCCGCGAGCCCGGACTGGGTGCCGAGTTCGTGAAGGCCTTGGACGAGTGCATCGGGCAGATTGAGCGGCATCCCGATCTGTTTCGCGTGTTTTCGCCTCCGTATCGCAAGGTGCTGATGCGCCGCTTTCCGTTTCAGGTGGTTTATGAGATCCGGGAGGACTGCTTGTGGATTCTGGCTGTTTATCACGCCAAGAGGGATCCGGAGCAGCTCCGCAAAAGGTTGAGCAACCGCTGAGCGTATTCACCGCAGACACTTCATGAACCCCATCACCCACGACAAGCTCCAGCTCACGACGCGCCGAACGTTTCTCGGCAATGCGGGGCAGTTCAGCCTTGGTGCGATCGCTTTGCATGCGATGCAGCAGCAAGGCTCCGCGATGCCGCAGGCGGCGAATCCGATGCTGCCGCGCAAGTCGCATCATCAGGCGAAGGCAAAGCGCGTGATCTACCTGCACATGTCGGGAGCTCCGCCGCATCTCGACCTCTTTGACTACAAACCCGAGCTGGTGAAGCGCAGCGGGCAGGATTGCCCGGATTCGATTCTTAAAGGACGACGCTTTGCCTTCACCTCCGGTGTGCCGAAGCTGATGGGCACGCCGCGCACGTTTGAGCGCTACGGCAAGGCAGGCATGTGGATGAGCGATGCGTGCCCGAACTTCCACACGATCGCGGACGAGATCTGCATGATTCGTTCGATGAACACGGACCAGTTCAATCATGCGCCGGCGGAGCTGCTGCTTTTCACCGGGCATGCGCGGCAGGGACGGCCTTCGATGGGCTCGTGGGCGACGTACGGGCTCGGCACGGACAATCAGGACCTGCCGGGTTTTGTGACGCTGATCTCCAGCGGCACGCAGCCGAGCGGCGGGCAGGGTTTGTGGGGCAGCGGCTTCATCCCGAGCGTGTATCAAGGTGTGCAATGCCGCAGCAAGGGCGATCCGGTGCTGTTTGTGAGCGATCCGGCGGGCATGAATCGCGAGATGCGCCGCAAGACGCTCGATGTGCTGAATCAACTCAACCAGCAGCAAGTAGCGGAGCTCGGGCATCCGGAAACGGTGACGCGCATCGCGCAATACGAGCTGGCGTATCGCATGCAGGCGAGCGTGCCGGAGGTGATGGACATCTCAAAGGAAAACGCGGCCACGCTGGAGGCCTATGGCGCGAAACCGGGCGAAGCGAGCTTTGCGAACAACTGCCTGCTCGCGCGACGGCTCGTGGAGCAAGGCGTGCGCTTCGTGCAGCTCTTTGACTGGGGCTGGGACTTCCACGGCACGGGTGAAGGGCTGGGCATCACCACCGGTTTGACCAACAAAATGGCCGCCACGGACAAACCGGTCGCCGCTTTGATCAAAGACCTCAAACAACGCGGCCTGCTCGAAGACACGCTGGTCATCTGGGGCGGTGAATTTGGACGCACACCTTTCCGCGAAGGCCGCACGGCCGCGAGCAAGGTGCTGGGTCGCGATCATTATCCCGATTGCTTCACGCTCTTCATGGCCGGCGGCGGCGCGAAGGCCGGTTTCGACTACGGCAGCACGGACGAGCTCGGCTTCAGCATCGCGGAGAACAAAGTCCACGTGCACGACTTCCAGGCCACGGTGATGCACCTGCTCGGTTTTGATCACGAGCGACTCACGTATCGCTTCCAAGGCCGCGATTACCGCCTCACGGACATCCACGGGCATGTGGTGAAGGATTTGTGCGCGTGATGTGAACGATCACTTCTTCGCATCCGCCTCGGCGAGGATCTTCTTCGCTTCCTCAGCGCCGATCTCGCGCACAAAAAGATTCCGCCAGCGGATTTCGCCGCCGTGGGTTTGCAGCATGATCGGGCCTTTGGCGGGGAAGGGTTTCGTTTTGTCGTAGTAGTTCTCCATCGGCGCGCCATCGACGACGAGCTTGTCGTTCAGCCACACCCAGGTGCGTGCGCCGATCTGGCGGATGCGGAAGCTGTTCCACTCGCCGAAGTCCTTGTCGGCAATCACGAGGGGATCGCGGCCGGGAGTGTCCGGCGTGTTGTTAAAAAGGCCGCCGGAGCCGAGGTGCGGACGACGCGTGGGCTTCGCCGGATCGAAGATCTGGTTCTTGTCCCAAATCTGCACCTGGGGCACGCCACGCAGGTAGATGCCGCTGTCGGCCTTCGGCACGGTCTTGTACTCGATGAGAAACTCGATGTCGCCGAACTCTTCATCGGTCGTGGCGTAGGGGCCGTGGCCGTCGTTCACGAGTTCGCCATTTTCGGCCTTCCAATTGATGGGGAATTCTTCGCGCATCTTCTTGAGCATCGCCTCCTTCTTCTCGCCTTCGAGCTTCACGACGCTGTGCGGGTTCAAACCATGCCAACCGGTGAGATCCTTGCCGTTGAAGATGGCGCGGAAGCCTTCCGGCGGCTGTGGATCGGCAGCGGCGGCGATGGAAGCGGCAAAGAGGCAGGCGAGGAGCAGGCTGGATTTCATGGTCGTGCATCTACGCCCTTCATGAGGCAGTCCATGCACTCACTTCACGCTTTCGTCTTTGCAATTTAGCAGGCGAAGGGATTCACCCACCCTGCACCGGCGGCATGAGCGCGATCTCGGCACCGTCGTGGAGAGTGGCGTCGCGTTTCACGTAAGTTTGGTCGAGCGCGAGGAGCATGCTGGGCGCCCAGTCACGCAGCTTCGGCCAGCGGGTCTCCATTTCGGCCAACAGATCGGCCATACTGCTGCCAACTGGCAGTTCGATGGTAATCTCATCGGCACCGGTGATGTCGCGCAGGACGGAGAAGAACAGCACGCGGAGCTTCATGACGGCTGGTTTGGATTGAGAATGCCGATGCAGGGCAGGTTGCGGAAGCGGCCCTGGTAATCCATGCCGTAGCCGACGACGAACTCGTCATCGATCTCGAAGCCCGCGTCGTCGAGCGGCACTTCACGGGAACGTGGCCGACGTTTGCTGAGCAGCACGCAGGTGCGCAGGGAGGCGGGCTCTTGTGCGAGGATGCGGTCGCGGATCACGCTGAGCGTGAGGCCGGTGTCGAGGATGTCATCGAGCAGCAGCACGTCCTGGCCGCGCAGGTCGAGGTTTGCGGGCCAGTTGACCTTCACTTCGCCGCTCGTTGCGGTGCCGCCGTGGTAGCTGCTGGTGCTCAGCGTGAAGAGGCGCACGGGCATTTCCAGACCACGCAGCAAATCGGCCACAAAGAACAGGCCGCCATCCATGAGCGCGACGACGGTGGCCACTTTGCCCGCCAGTTCCGTATTCAAACGGGTCGCCATCTCGCGCACGCGAGTGTGGATTTGCTCTGGCGCGAGCAGGATGCGTTCGAGATCGTGGATGACACCGGTGACAGGCGTGGACATGGGCAAAAGAGTGCGCGAAAGGCCAAGGCTGGCGTAGCGAAAACACGCCAGCGCACGTTTCTTCTAGCCCGAATGAGCACGACTGACAAACCCAACCTACCCGACCTGCGCGTGAGTTACGATCAGGGCGAACTCGACGAGCACAGCGCCCCGGCTGATCCCGTGGAGCTTTTCACGCACTGGATCAAGGACGCCCTGGCCCACAAGCTGCCGGAGCCGAACGCGATGAGCCTGGCCACGAACGGTCTCGATGGCACGCCAACGGTGCGCACGGTGCTGCTGAAGGGCATCGACGAACGCGGCTTCCACTTTTACACGAACTACGAGAGCCGGAAGGGTCATGAGATCGCGGCGGATGCGCGCGCCTCGGCCTGCTTCCTGTGGACGGATCGTCATCACCAGGTCTGCATGAAAGGCAAAATCTCGAAGCTGGATCGTGCCGATGCGGAGCAGTACTTCGCCAGCCGGCCTTATGGGCATCAAATCGGTGCCTGGGTGTCGGACCAAAGTGTGGTCATTCCCGGCCGCGAGTGGCTGGAGCAGCGCGATGCGGAGATGAAATCAAAGTTCCCCGAAGGCCAGGTGCCCTGCCCGCCACACTGGGGTGGTTACACGCTGCTGCCGGACGAAATCGAGTTCTGGCAGGGCCGTGTGAGCCGTTTGCACGACCGCATCCGCTATCGCAAAGAGAACGGCATGTGGGTGAAGGTGCGCCTGAGTCCGTGAAGCTGAGAAAATAGGAATCAGCGCTTGCCTTTCGATATTTTCAGTTTCTAGTGAAAGCGTGAGCAAGGAACTGCCAGCTTGGGAAGTCGCCCGCGAGGAATTCGTGGCCCAGTGGGGCTCGCTCGGCACGCAGTGGGGCATCAACCGCACGATGGCGATGATTCACGCCCTGCTCATGACCGCCCCGCAGCCCATGTGCACGGACGAGGTCATGGAAAAGCTGGAGATCAGCCGCGGGAACGCCCACACGAACCTGAAGGACCTCGTCGGCTGGAACCTCGTCCGCATCATCACGAAGAAGGGCGACCGCAAGGAGTACTTCGAGGCCGAGAAGGATGTGTGGAAGATTTTCATCACCATCTCGAAGGAACGCAAACGCCGTGAGATCGAGCCCGCCATCCACTTGCTGCGCGACTGCGCCGCCCGGACGAAGGACGAGGCCGCTGGTCCAGGGCGCGACTTCCACCAGCAGATGAAGGACCTCGACGAATTCCTCAGCTTCGGCGTCAAGGTCGCCGACACCGTGATCTCCATGAAGCACGCCTCCGCCCTCCAGTGGGCCATGCGCCTCCTCGGCTGATTTTCTTATGCCCCTTTGTTTCAGTAGTTTCTGAAACTTCAAAACAAAATACAAGCCATCCACCACCATGAACGAAACCGTCCTCAACTACACCCTCTACCTCGCACTCGCCGTCGCCATGACGGTCTGGGTGGCGCGGACCCTCCACAAGAACGGCCGCATCTTCCTCGTCGATTGCTTCCACGGGAACACGGAACTCGCCGACAGCGTGAATCACCTGCTCGTCGTCGGATTCTACCTCGTGAACATCGGCTTCGTCTCGCTCTACCTGAAGACGACCGAGGAGATCCTCGGCGCACGCGGCGTCTTCGAGGCGCTCAGCGGCAAGATGGGCGTCGTGCTGCTGGTGCTCGGCGGCATGCACTTCTTCAACCTCTACGTCTTCACGAAGATGCGCCGCCGCGCCACGCTGGCTCACCTGCCACCGCCTGTTCCGCCGATGCATCGCGTCAGCAAAGCCCACGACCTTCTCGACACGCTGTGAAAACCTTCCTTCGCAAAATGAAGCTCTCGTTCCTCGCGATGTTGTGCGGCTGGATCGCCTGCAACATCGCGTGGTGGGTGGGAGCGATTCCAAGCATGAATGCCGCCTCGCTCCAGCATGTGGATCTCCGACAGACCGCCCTCTTCGCCCTCGTCGTCGCCATCTACATCGCAATCGTGATCGGCGTTGCTTGGCTGGCGATTTTCTTACCGGTCGATCTCTGCGTGAGCGATGCCTCGCGATTGCGCCGGCCACGCACGGCGGCTTGCTGTGGCTTCCTCGCCTCCTTTGCCATCGTGCTGGCGGTGTTCGGGGTTTCAGCATGGAATGAGGTCTGTCGATTCGGCCTCGTCGAAGGCATCCGCGCCACCTGGAGCCTCGCCGCCCTGCCCTACGTGCTGGGAACCTGCGCCACCGGCACCATCGCCGCCTATGTCCGCGCAAGATGGGACTCACCTCATGCGCAGCACCATCCTGAAAAGCCATGAAAACCTTCCTTCGCAAAGTGAAGCTCTCGTTCCTCGCGATGTTTTGCGGCTGGTTAGCGTGCAACATCGCGTGGTGGGTGGGAGCGATTCCAAGAATGGACCTCGCGTCGGTCCAGCATGCGAATCTCAAACAATCCCTTCTATTCGCCCTCGCCGTCGCCATCTGCACTGCAATCGTGATCGGCATGGCCTGGCTGGCGATTTTCTTGCCGGTCGATCTTTGCGTGAACGATGCCTCGCGATTGCGTCGGCCACGCACGGCGGCTGGCTGTGGCTTCCTTGCCGCCTTTGCCATCGTGCTGGCGGCCTTCGTGGCCTTCGCGTGGAATGATGTCAGTCGCTGGGGCCTCGTCGATGGCATCCGTGCCACCTGGAGCCTAGCCGCCCTGCCCTACGTGCTCGGAACCTGCGCCACCGGCACCGTCGCCGCATATGTCCGCGCAAGATGGGACTCACCCCATGCGCAGCAGCATCCTGAAAAGCCATGAAAACCTTCCTTCGCAAAGTGAAGCTCTCGTTCCTCGCGATGTTGTGCGGCTGGGTCGCGTGCAACATCGCCTGGTGGGTGGGAGCGATTCCAATTCTTTTGAAACCAGGTTCATCTCTCAGGGGCGCCGATTTTTTGATGATAGGTACTTTCACAGGGATAGTTGTTTCGATCACCTGGCTGGTGATTTTCCTGCCGACCGATCTTCTCGTCAGTGACGCCTCCAGACTGCGCAGACTGGGCACTGCGGCCTGGTGCGGTTTTCTGACGAGTTTTGCCGTCGTCGCAGCAGTCTTTGCATGGGTCGCTTGGTTTGAAGTCGTTCATCATGGCCTTTTGGAGGGTCTTTGGCGCACTTTGGACAAAGCCGCCCTGCCCTACGCACTCGGCACCTGCGCCACCGGCCTCGTCGCCGCCTATGTGCGGGCACGGATGGACAAACCTAAACCCACTTCAATGCCATGAACACGCTCACCATCTTCTACGACGCTCATTGTGGCCTCTGCTCGCGCTTCCGGCGCTGGATGCTCGACCAAGCTGCTTACGTTCATCTCGATTTCATGCCCTACGACTCCGAACAAGCGCAGAAACGTTGCCCCGATCTGCCAAATCTCCGCGCCGATCAGGAAATCGTCGTCATGAGCGATGACGGATCGCTTTGGCAAGGCGCTGCGGCCTGGGTGACGTGCCTGTGGGCCTTGCGTGAGTATCGCGAGTGGTCGCTGCGGCTTGCCACACCAGGCATGCTCGGGCTTGCGCGCAAAGTGGTGCATTGGATCTCCAGCAATCGCATCAGTCTCTCGCACCTTCTGCGTTTGCGTGGTGATAATGCTTTGCGCTCGCAAGTCGCCGAGGTGCATTGTCCCGATGGCTCCTGTGCCTTGCCCGAGAGAAAGGCGGCTTGAACAAACGGCCCGGCCTGCGCTGTAATGCGTGTATGCCGTTCCCACGCTATCTGACCGTCCTGTGTCTCACCAGCCATCTCCTTCATGGCGCAGACACGCGTCTGGTGCGTGAAACAGAGGCGCTCAGCCCGGCCGAGGAGCACACGAAGCTCCACGCACCGCCCGGCTTCACCGTGCAGCTTTTTGCCAGCGAGCCGATGATCAACAAGCCGATCAACATGGCCTTCGATGCACGCGGCAGGCTGTGGGTGTCATCGACGGTCGAGTATCCGTATTGCGCTGACAAATCACGCTGGTCCGACGACAAGGGCACGCGGGTCAAAGACAGCCGCGATGCGATCAAAATCCTCGAGGACACCGATGGCGACGGCAAGGCCGACAAAGTGACCGACTTTGCCGACGAGCTGAACATCCCCACTGGCGTCCTCCCCTGGCACAAACCGGAGCACAAGGCCGGCTGCATCGCCTGGAGCATTCCGAACATCTGGTACTTCGCCGACACCGACGGCGATGACAAAGCGGACGTGCGCGAGGTGCTCTTCGGCCCACTTGGCTACGAAAAGGACACACACGGCATGTGCAGCAGCTTCCGCCTCGGCCTCGATGGCTGGGTGTATGCCACGCACGGCTTCAACAACACCAGCAGGTTTGAAGTGCGCGCCGATCGTTGGCGTGACGATGGGAAAATGACGAATGAGCGAATTCCGAATGACGAAGGAAGCCCGAATGCCAAAAACCCGAACTCTGGCGCTTCGTCATTGGAGCCTCGTCATTCATTCGTCATTCCGAATTCGTCATTCGACATTCCTGGCCGCCGTCTCGAACTCCATTCCGGCAACGTGTTCCGCTTCAAACCCGATGGCTCCCAAGTGGAACGCTACACCAGCGGCCAGGTCAATCCTTTCGGCCTCGCGTGGGATCGCTACAGCAATCTCTATAGTGCCGACTGCCACAGTTCGCCGATCTACCAGCTCATTCGCGGTGCGTGCTATCCTAGCTTCGGCAAACCACACGACGGTCTCGGCTTCGCGCCCGTGATGTGCGAGCACACGCACGGCTCCACCGGCATCTGCGGCATCGTTTACATCGACGGCGGAGTGTGGGGGCCCGAGTGGGACGATCACACCTTCGTCGGCAATGTCGTCACCTCCCGCGTGAACCATGATCACGTGACCTTCACCGGCAGCACGCCAAAGGCGAACGAGCAGCCCGACTTCATGACCAGCGACGACCCCTGGTTCCGCCCCGTCGATCTCCAACTCGGCCCCGACAACGCCCTCTACATCGCCGACTTCTACAACAAGATCATCGGCCACTACGAAGTGCCGCTGGATCATCCCGGCCGGGACAAGGAACGCGGGAGGATCTGGCAAGTGGTGAAGAAAACTGGCACCAGCAAACGAGCAGACATCACATCAATAAACCTCAACGACTGGCGCAAAGCACTCGAAAGCACGTCGCCAAACACCCAACGAGCCATCCTCGCCAAAATGCTCGATGCTCCAAAACTCGATGCCTTGCCCATTCTGCTTCAAAACACCGCCAAAACGCTGTCCTCCGATCCCAGCCTCGT
>Ga0315900_10008584_pt1 | contig 13122 bp, 13 predicted proteins | sample LakEriMetagenome_FD_203521 | JGI IMG/M metagenome (GOLD analysis project Ga0315900, IMG submission 203521) | Freshwater fungal communities from buoy surface, Lake Erie, Ohio, United States - Buoy 12 MA114 | ecosystem: Environmental > Aquatic > Freshwater > Lake > Lake biofilm | place: USA: Lake...
GGGCCAGCTTGGGCACCGCCAACTGATAGCTTGGATGTAATTCCATTCTTCTCGCTACACCAGTTGCTCTATCTGTACAATTTTAAAACACGCCCTAGGCTAGGACAAACTCTTCAGATCAAGTCCCGCCATCATTTTCAGTATCACTAAACATGAAAACCACTTTTCTTAGCCTGCTCCTGTTCGCATCTCTGGCTGTCTCGGCGATCTCAGATACGCCCAAGGTGACCTTCAAAGGATTTCTGGACACTTATTACGGACACAGCTTCAACAACTACGCGTCCGACCGCCGTCCAGGCTTCCTTTACAATCTCACCACGACAGATGAGGCCGCGGTAAATCTCGCCCTCATTCAGGCGGATCTCGATGGCGGCTGGTATCGCGCCAGCCTCGGCCTGATGGCGGGCACCTACTCGCAGGAAAACCTGGCCATCGAACCCGATGCCCTTCAGCACATCTAAGAGGCCTATGCCGGGTTCGCTTTGAATAAAAGCCGCACACTCTGGCTCGACCTCGGCGTCTTCACCTCTCACATCGGTTTTGAAAGCGCGATCTCCGCGGACAATCCCACACTGAGTCGCAGCATCATGGCGGAAAACTCGCCCTACTACCTCGCGGGTGGCCGCCTGACCTGGAAACCGGATGAGCAATGGGAACTGGCCGCCTTTATCCTCCATGGTTGGCAGCGCATCCAGCCGCTGGATGGCAACAGCCTGCCGGGATTCGGCACCAAGGTCGCGTGGAAGTCGCATGATCGACTCACACTAAACTGGAGCACCTATGTCGGAAGCGAGTTTCCTGACGAGCAGCGTCGTATGCGCTATTTCAACAACCTCTTCGCCCAGGTGGCGCTCACGCGTTCCGTGAGCCTGTTCCTTGGCTTCGACATCGGCTGGCAGGAGCGCGCCACCGCCGGGTATGACACTTGGTGGTCTCCAAACATGATTGTTCGTTGGAAGCTGAATGATCGTTGGGCCACGGCCTTCCGCGTCGAGCACTACAACGACGGCGCAGGCGCCATTGTCGGCCTTCAAAACGGCACGGCGCTTACGGGCTTCTCCTTCAATGTGGACCGCCAGATTCACAAAAACATCCTGTTCCGCATTGAGGCGCGGCATCTCTACAACGGCATGCCAGCCTTCCAGCACGGAGGTTCGCTTGTTCGCAATGACACTTCGCTGATGGCATCCCTTTCCATCCGCTTCCCTTAACCATCTTCACCCACGGCTGCATCATTCAGCTTTCAGTCTGGCTGTGGTTCACCGTGTTGTTTGCCATTCACGCCGAAGCCGCCGCCGAAGGCCGTGGCAAGGCGCAAGCCACGAGCCTCAGACACCCTTACCCGTCTCCACAAAGGTTCGATTAAAAGGAAAAGAAAAAATCTTGAGTGCCATCATCTTCAACGCGCTCAAAGGCGTGACGTATTGCGCCATCGGTGCCACCGCCGTCATGCAGCGCCACCTGCTCGTCAATGGCCTCGGCGGCAGCCTCGTCCCCTTCATCGGCATTTCTTCGCCGAGTGGAAAAATCGAAACGCCACGATGCAGTTGGCAAAGCGGTCTGCACAGTCCCCTGTGCGGTTCTGGGCACGCTCGCACCCCACAGAGGAGTGTATGGACCACTTTCCATGACAGCCCCCATCATCGACGACAAAATCCAAATCCGCCGCCTGCTCAATGAGGCATTCACACCTTCTTAACTCCATGATTACCCCTGTTTACTAGCAGGAAGGCAGTTCAAGCGCAGTCTATGAGCATGAGTGATCCATCCACATCTTCAAAACCTCGCCAGCCAATACCGGTGGCTGTCGTCGGCCAGTTTAGCTGGGGGCTGACGACTCTCTTCGTGCTGGCCTCGGTGTGCTGGGTGCTTCTGCCTTACACGGGCTCCACGTTTTCCGCGCTGGTGTTTCTGCTGGCCATCGTGCTCGCGGGCACGCGGTGGAATCGTGGGCCGGTGCTGGCGATGGGTGTGGTGAGCGCACTGGTGTGGAATTTCATCTTCATCCCGCCGCGATTTACCTTTCACATCGAAAAGCCGGAGGATGTGGTCATGTTTGGCATGTTCTTTGTCGTGGCGCTCAGCATGGGCCATCTCATCACGCAGCTTCGCGAGCGAGAGGCGGCGTTGGAGAAGAACCATCGCGAGCAGGAACAGCTTCAAGAGGCCAAACATCGCGCCGAGCTCGCTGCGGAGGCCGAGAGACTGCATCGCACGCTGCTCGATAGTGTGTCGCACGAGCTGAAGACGCCCATCGCCATCATCCGCACGGCAATTGACGGCCTCGGCACGGCGAATCCCTTCGCGGCGGAGATCGAGACGGCCACAAGGAGGCTCCAACGCATCGTGGAGAACTTTTTGGAGATCACCCGAGTCGAATCCGATGCCGTGAAGCCCTCGCCCGATTGGTGCGAGATCGGCGATGTGCTTCACGCAGCCATCACGCCGCTGCAGCGCGAGCTTTCGCCGCATCCGCTGCGCATCACCGGAGCCGAAAACCTGCCACTGCTGAAGCTCGACAACAGGCTGCTCTCGCAGGCGCTCGCCAATGTGCTGCACAACGCCACGCAGCATGCACCGGCGGGCAGTGAGATCGAGATTGGCGTGGAACTCAAGAATCAGGCTTTGGAACTGCGCGTGCGCGATCACGGCCCCGGTCTGCCGCCGGACATGGAAGAGCGTGTGTTCGAAAAGTTCGCGAGAGCCTCGGGAGCGCCTGCGGGCGGCACGGGGCTAGGATTGGCTATTTCTCGCGGCTTGATGCGGGCCATGAAAGGTGACATCACGGTGCGCAATCATCCGGAAGGCGGCGCGGAGTTCATTTTCAGCCTGCCGGTCAAAACACGCCAGCCATGAGCAAAGCCCTGATCATCGACGACGAACAGCAGATGCGCCGCCTGTTGCGCATGGTGCTGGAATCGCGCGGCTACGAGGTCTGCGAGGCCGATGAAGGCCAGCGCGGGCTGCAAGAGGCCGCGTTTCATCGTCCGGATGTCGTTTTGCTCGATCTGGGCCTGCCGGGCATCGGTGGGCTGGATGTGCTGAAACGCCTCCGCGAGTGGAGCGATGTGCCGGTGCTGATTTTGAGTGTGCGTGATCAAGAGGCCACCAAGGTCCAGGCTCTCGAAATCGGTGCCGATGACTATGTGACGAAGCCTTTTGGCAGCGCGGAGCTTCTGGCGCGACTCGACGTCATCCAGCGCCGCCGCGGCCCGCGCCACACGCCCGAAATCATCGCCGGACCGCTCAAAGTCGATCTTTTGCATCACGAGGCCCAAATCGACGATGAAGCCCTCAAACTCACTCCGACCGAGTTTGCGCTGCTCCGCGTGCTCACCGAGCACACGGGCCGCATCGTGACGCAAAACCAGATCGTGAAGCAAGTCTGGCCCGGCCAGTCGAGCGACCCAAGCGAAGGCCTGCGCGTCCACATCAACCACCTCCGTAAAAAACTCGGCGACCGCGGCATCCGCATCGTGAACGAGCCAGGCATCGGCTACCGGCTGGAGGTGGAGTGAAACCGGCTTTCATCATGCGCGCATCAAATCCGTGCATGAAATCAGGCTTTCCTTGCCACGCGTAATGTGATTGATGGCTGGATGTCCGCGTCTCCAACCACTGACGACTCATCTTCGCTCTCACGTCGCGCCTGGCTTGTGGTGGGCCTGCTTTTTCCTGTGGCGCTGCTGAACTACCTCGACCGGCAGATGATCGCGTCGATGAAGGTGTCCGTGATGGGCGAGATCAAGGACATCGGCAGCGAGGCAAACTGGGGGCACATGCTGGCGTCGTTCAAATGGGTGTATGCCATTTTCAGCCCCATCGGCGGCTACATCGCCGACCGTTTCAGCCGCAAGCTGACGATCTGCGGCAGTTTGTTCGCGTGGTCGCTCATCACATGGCTCACCGGGCATGTGGGCAGTTTCAACGAGCTTTACTGGGCGCGCACGGCGATGGGTATCAGCGAGGCGTTTTACATTCCAGCGGCGCTGGCCTTGATCGCTGACTATCACACGGGCGGCACGCGTTCGCGGGCCGTGGGTGTGCATCAGATGGGCATTTACTGCGGGGTGATGACCGGCGGTTTCGCCGGATTTGTGGCCGACTCTCCGGATCTCGGCTGGCGTTCCATGTTCGACTTCACCGGACTGGCTGGCATCCTTTACGCCATTCCGCTTCTGTTCCTGCTGCGCGATGTGCCGATTCAGGTCGTGAAACAGGCAGCACAAATCAAAACTACTGTGATCGACAAATTCATTCAAGCGCTGGATAACATCATCGAAACCACGAGAGAATTGCTCACCAATCGCAATTTCATCCTGCTGGTGCTTTATTTCACACTCCCGGCGCTCGCCGCCTGGGTCGTGCGCGACTGGATGCCGGCGATCCTGCAAAAAGCCTTCAACATCAGCCAGGGGAAGGCGGGTGTGTCCGCCTCGCTCTACTGGCAGGCGGCGGCGCTGCTGTCCGCGATTCTCGGCGGCTGGCTGGCGGACCGCTGGATGCGTCGCAGCCAGCGCGGGCGCATTTATGTCAGCGCCATAGGCATGATGCTCATCATCCCCGCCATGTACGGTGTTGGCAACGCGCCTGCGCTGAACTCCTTCGCCCTCGCCGTCGCCTCGTTGGTTCTCTTCGGCGTCGGCTGGGGTTTTTTCGACTGCAACAACATGCCGATCCTGAGCCAGATCGTGCGCCCTGACATGCGTGCGACGGGCTACGGCATCATGAACTTCGTCAGCATGATGTGCGGCGGTGTGGCGGACTGGGGCTTTGGCGTGATGTCCGACCGCCATGTGCCGCTGAACATGATCTTCGGCGTTTTCGCCCTCGTTTGCGTCGTCTCGCTGATGATTGTGCTCATGATCCGGCCGAAACGAGAAGGTTAAGGGTTAGGAGTGAAGAGTTAGGCGTGTTGCCCACAACACGTAACCTCCTAACTCATAACTCATCCCGTTTTCTCACCCGCCGCAAATCTTGCATGGCGTGCCTTCGCCGGGCTGGCAGAGCTTCGCGGGATTGAAATAACGGCAGCCTGAGTTGTGGCGGATGCCGGAAGAGCTCAGGCTTTTTCCCGCAGGTGGCGCGTTTCCACCGCCTGATCCGCCACCGGCCGCTGGCTTGCTAGAAGTCGCGGTGCTGGCAGGCGGCGTTTTCATGATTTCCCGGTTGGAGACCACCAGCGCGCATGATTTGCGCAGCAGGTCGGCGACGCCTTGTTTGTCACTGCCGAGACTGCCACGGCGCAGCTCGGGCACTCCGGGCAGGCGTTTCCCCTTGCTGCTGTCTCCGAGCATCTCGTCCAGGAGCTCGCTGCGATGGCATTCGGTGATCCCTCGCGGCTCGGGCGGAGCGACTGCGGAGGATGAGGAGCTTTGCTTGCCCAGGCTGCGTGTCTCGGGCGAAAAGAACACGCCCAGCACCTCCATGCGCTCGCTGAGCACGAAGCCGCCCACGGCATCCGGCACCAGCGGAGCGTCGTGCTGGAAACGCGTGGAATCAATCAATCGGCCCACGATGCCCGTGGTCATCGTCACCTGTTCAAAGCCGCGGCGGGAAGGATTCAGCGTCATCGAGGCCACAAAGATGCCCTGCCCGAACGTCGCTCCATCGCGGGCGAGGAACGTGCCAGCCTGCGTCGGGATCGCCGTGCATTGCAGTAGCGCGAGGCCGCGTTTCGAGTCCAGTTTCACGACATTCGCCGGAACATCTTTTCCCTCGTGATGGATTGCCACCGGATGCTTTCCCTCCGCAAAGGCCGCGTCGGTGATGAAGTAGCCTTTCCCGACCGGCAGGCCCAGGCCGCGCACAACGACCTTCTCCATCAGAGGCTCCACGATCAGCGGCGCTTGTTTCGCCGGATCACCCCCGCTGGAGATTTGAATCTGCAGCGCTGCTGTCACCGCCTCGTCAAGATTCAGGCTGTAGGCGTTGATCAGTGATGTTGTGCCGTCGAGCGCCTGAAAAGTGCGTGTGCCCGCGTGGTAGAGCGTCCTGGCCAGCAAGCGCGCGCCTCGCTCCGCCGGCACCTCGCTGGAAGGCAGCACGAGAAACGATGCGCCGGAGGCCGCCCAGATGCCTTTCTGCGCCGGGAGTTCGTTCACCACACGACAGAGAAGGCCCTCCTGCAGGATTTGATTCACCTCAAAGTTCAGCGGTTTCGCGTTCACCGCCGCCTCCAGCGTCACCTGCGCCTGTTGAGCGAACTGCTGGTCCTCCGCGGAGAAGGCTGTCGCCGGGAAAACGGCCGTTTTGCCATCCTTGCTCCTCAGCAGGAGCCTGCCTTCCTTCAGCCCGGCAAACTCGGCCTCCACCGTGCGCGATCCGTCCGTGCTGCGCCATTCACGCGCTGAAACGGGCGCGCAAAGCATGAGCGCGACGAGAAAAAAGTTCCGCCTGTTCATGGCGGCGAGACTAAGCAAGATCACCTGATGAGCAACCGGCTACTGCGGCCTGCCACCGCGGCTCAGCTCCGCCCAGGCCTCCCCAAATGCCTCCGTGAGCGCCTGCCAGTCCTCCGCGCTGGTGTCCCAGCCACTGCTGATGCGCACCACGCGCCGCAATTCATCCGCGCTGGCTCCAAGCGCGGTCACCACGACAGACGAGCCCTCCTTGCCCGAACTGCATGCCGAACCGGTGGAAATGCTGAAACCACGCCGCGACAGAGCGGTGAGCCATTTCAGGTTGTGATGCGCGGGCATGACCATCAGCACCGTGTTCCAAAGACGCGGCGCGGACTCACTGATCACACGCAGATCTTCAAATCGAGAGCGCATGGCGGCGATGAAGGCATCGCGCCGCTGGCTTTGCTGCATTTCGATTTCACGCAGCCGCGGTGTGATCGTCTCCAAGGCCGTGACCATCGCTTCAACCGCCGGGTAGTTCTCCGTCCCGGCCCGGCGGCCGTTCTCCTGCGGCCCGCCGCGCAGGAAGCTCAACTTCGAATCGTCCGCAGGCAGAACGATAAACCCGCAGCCCTTCGGGCCACCGAACTTGTGAGCACTGCCGGTGACGAAATCGCATTCGCCGAGGTTGGCTGCGTCCAGTTTGCCAATCCACTGCGCCGCGTCGGTGTGAAACAGCACGCCTTGCCCGCGACAGAGCGCCGCGATCTTCCGCCAGGGCTGCAAGGCGCCGCTTTCGTTGTTCGCAGCCATCACGGAGACCAAGGCTGGCCGTTTTGTGGCGATGAGCGACTGCACCGTCTCCGGTTCCACGACGCCATTCGCGTTCACAGGCAGCTCCACAGCATTTCTTGCCGCCATTCGCACGCTGGGATGTTCGATGGATGAAACCGCAACCTGATCAAACAACGCCATCAACGCGTTGTTCGACTCCGTGGCCCCGCTGGTGAAGACAAGGCGTTCCGCTTCGATACCGAGCAGCGTTCCAAGTCGTTCACGAGCCGATTCGAGCTGCTGAGCGGCCAGCCCGGCATCGCGATAGAGACTGGACGGGTTGTGCCAGTGCTTGTCGCTCGCACGCAGCCAGGCCTCACGAGCGGCGGGATGCAGCGGGGTGGTCGCGTTGTGATCGAAATAGCCGTTCATGCTGCGGACTTGAAACGCGATGGCAGCGGGATGTGCGCGAGCATCAGGATGAACGCGAGACCGATGTAAGGCAGCCAGGCGTCGCTTTTGCCGTTGTTGCTGATGCCATTGACGAAACCGAGCGCGCCAACGCCTTCACTCAGCGCAAAAAGCACCACGTTGCCGGCCACGAAACGTCCGCGATTGGCCGGATCATCGGTGCTGAGCTTTCCAGATGTGAAACCACCCAGCAGCAGCTTCCGCAGCACAAAACTCAACGCCGCGGCACTGCCGGCGGCCAGGGCGATCACGTTGCTGAGTGTGGAGGCATCGGCCTTTCCTGGAATGAAGGTGTTGCTACTGAGCATCGCGGCATAAACGAGCAGCGAGGAGCACAGAGCGCCCCAGATCACGAAGACAATCAAATGAGCAGGTTTCATGGCTGGAGATTGATGCGTTCGGGATGGGTGTAAACATTCATCGTTTCTCCACGCAGGAAACCAATGAGAGTCTGCCCGGCTTCTTGGGCAAAATCGACGGCGAGGCTGCTCGGAGCCGAAATGGCGGCCACCAATCCGATTCCACCTGCCAGGGCCTTCTGGATGATCTCAAACGACACCCGGCCGCTGACGAGCAGGATGTGCCGATCGAGCGGCAACATGCCATTCATGAGCGCATGGCCGAGAATTTTGTCGAGCGCGTTGTGGCGGCCGACGTCTTCACGCAAAACGACCAAATTGCCGTCGAGATCAAACAAACCGCTGGCGTGCAGGCCGCCGGTTTTCGAAAACGTCTCCTGCGCGGCACGCAGCTTGTCCGGCAATGACGCGATCAAGGCCGGTGTGACCTGCCAGCCGCCTTTCACGGCTGGAAACTGCTGAAACACGCTCTCGATGCTCGTCTTCCCACACAAACCACAGCTTGAGGCGCTGAACACATGCCGTGTGAGCGAATCCCAGTTCACCACGGCACCACCGAGCAACACATCGACAATGTTGCCATGCTTGTTGCCCGTGCTCGGGCATTGCGAGACCTCAAGGATGTCACGCGGCCGCTGCACGACGCCTTCGCTGACAAGAAACCCGGCCGCCAGTTCCTCATCGTGGCCGGGTGTGCGCATCACCACGGCCACAGAGCGGCCTTCGACACGGATTTCGAGCGGTTCCTCCGTAGCGGTCACGTCCGCCACTTCATGCGTCGCGCCCGAGACATTCACTTTGCGCACCTGCACCTCCGCGATGGCTGGACGGGCGGTGCTCATCACGACGCCTCCATGAAATCGGCTGGCAACACTCCTGCAGGCACACGGCGTGGCTCTGCGATGAGGCGCACCATCTTGTCAAAGATCTCACGTCCACGGATGATCTCGATCTCCACGCGCATGAAATAGAACGGAATGTCCGACTTCGGCATCTTCGGAAAGCGCACGTAGTCCTTTTCCGTCGTCACCATGCAGTGCACATCGCGACGTTCACAGCGATCGACGAACTGACGCAGCTCCGGCCCATGAAAGCGATGATGATCGGCGAAGCGGGCGATCACCTCGATCTTCGCGCCCAGTTTGCGCAAGCCGTTCTCAAAACTCTCCGGCACGGCGATGCCTGAAAGCGCACCGACGAACTTATCCTTCAGTCCGTCGATGGGAATGCGCTCACCGGTGTGGATGTCCTCGAAGTGCATGGCGCGATGGCGGCACTCGATGATCTCGGCGGCACGGTTGTAGCGGCGGATCTGCTTGATGATGTCCTCGGTGTCGCCGTCGGACTTGGTGATGAAGATGTAGCTGGCGCGGCGCAGGCTGCGTGGCGGCTCGCGCAGGGTGCCGCGAGGCAGCATGTAGCCGTTGCTGCCAAAGGGTGCCGTCTTGTCGATCAGCACGATGTCATGGCGATGTTTGAGGCGTAGATACTGCAAACCGTCGTCCAGAATGAGAACGTCCGCGCCGAAAGTCTTGATCGCATGCGCACCGGCCTTCACACGGTTTTTGTCCACCACGACCGGGATGCCTTGGCAGTTCTTCGCCAGCATGAAGGGCTCATCGCCTGCGTTATGCGAGTCGAGCAGCACTTTTTCGCCATCGGACACGATGCGCGGCAGCGGTTCGGCGGGTTTTGGGATCAGCCCGAGTTTCGCGGCCATTTTCTTGGAGAACGGCAGCTTCTTCTGACGCTTGCTTTTGTAGCCGCGGCTGAGAATGCACACGCGGCGGCCGTGCTCATGCAGCGCCTTGGACAGCATCTCCACGACCGGCGTCTTGCCCGTGCCACCGACGGTCAGATTGCCGACGCTGATGACGGGGACACCCAGGTGGTGGTCATGGATGTAGCGGTGACGGTACAGGTAAAGCCGCGTGCGCACCGCTGCCGAGTAGATGCCTGAAAGTCCACGGAAGACCAACCGCAGCAACGACGCACGAATGCCGCGGCGGTTGTTGATCACCACGTCGATGACGAAGTTTTCGAGGTCTTCCAGAGTGTCTCTCACTGCCTGCCATAGGAGGCGGGGAACCGTGCCGCGTCAAACGAGACGCCTTGATGTTTGCGGCTCTGGAGCCGTGTCCATTCATGAACGCGACGAACGCTTTCCGCCCGGCATAGCTTGAGCCGGAACTCGTGCGCCGAGCAGGCGTTTGGCCAGCCGCGTCATCAGGTCCACGTCCTCGCTGCGCAGGAAGGCGAGGTACAAAACCATCATGGCCATGAAGAACATGAAAAGATTGTTGGATGTCAGGAAGATGCCGAAATGCAGGACAAAGCCGGCGAGCATCCCCGTCCTGTGCCAGCGACGGCTGAAGAGCAGCAGCGGCAGCGCCACCTCCACAATGAGGATGAGATAGGTGACCACCCGCAGAGCAAGATCGAAGTCCACAACCCACACGGCGGGCCAGCGTGCGTAATACGAAAGCAGATAGTAGCCCATGAATTCTCCGCTGAGCCAGAACGGGCTGTCCAGCCTGTCCAGGACGGTCTGCCAGTAGATGACCAGGAGCTGGACGCGCATCAAGGTGAGGCCATACGACCTTGCCACAGAGTCGTTCTCACGAGGCTTGTCCAGGGACCAGACTGCAGGCAGCGGAGACAAGAGGACAAGGAAGGAGATGCAACGCAGGACGAGGTCCCATCCGCATAGAGCGTTCACAGCACGGGCCGCGTAGGAGATATGCCACACATACACCACCAGCGCCGCGACGCGCTGCATCTTGCCCAGCAGGAGAAACACCAGCGCGACTCCGGCGACCACCATGACGACGGACACCGATCCTGCATCACGGCACCAGTCAAAGACGGTCAGGTAGGGCCAGAGGTAAGCCTTGCGCGTGACTTCCTGGTCGATCATGCCCGCGTCTGTCAGGAAAAACTCGCGGTCAGGCCAGAGCATCACGAGATTGATCAAAGCGGCCAGCGAGAAGGCAATGCGCACACACGCATAGATGCGCCCATCGGCGGGTGCCAGAAGCAGCCCTTCCAGGAATTGGCGGATTCTGGCTGGCATGAGTGGATTCTCAGGGTTGTGCCGCAGGGGCTAGGTCGCGCAGCTTGAACGGCCCCATGGTGGTGGTTTTTTTGACAGCGATCTCCCGCAAGTTCCTGACACCGAGAAGACTGCGGGTGTACCAAGTCTCGCAATCAAGCTGGAAAAGGGTCTCGGGCGGGTATTTCCCGGTTTTCAGCAGTGCCGCCGCCACCTGTCTCATGTAGGGCTCTCTCTGGTCGCTGCGCTCGTCGCGGTGCAGGACCAGCGTGACCCAGTTGCAGTATCGCGCGTGTTCAGGCTGCGGAAAGGGAAGCAGCCCCGGCACCCTCATCCCCACCCGATGAACCGGCTTGCCCGGACTGGCGACTGTGAGGTGCACATTGAGACGATGCACGTTTGGGATCGTCTTGAACATCGACCAGTCCTGCAGGCAGGTCGTGACATATTCGTAGCCACGAGACAGCTTCCCGGGAACGCTCCCGTCCGTCCATTCCCGCGGCAGGATGGAGACTGCCAGGAAGATCAAATGCACCGTTCCGAAGAACAAAATGCACCTGTGCTGGAACGGCTTGGACAGGCGAAAAAGCATCACTGAGAATCAGAAAACGCCTTCACGGCGGGGCATCAAGCACTTCTTTGCTCATGTGGCATGTCACGAGCCGCTCCAGTGCCCCGCAGAGCTGAGGCGATTTTCTTTTTCGGCCAGAGCCAGGATCGTCTGGAAGTGCGGGCTCTTGCTTTCGCGATGCACCACACTGGTCTCGATTTTTTTGAAGCCTGTCCTGCCCAGCATGTCATGCAGGTCGCTTTCAGAGAATCCGAGCCACACATCCGCGTAAAGTTCACGCGCCTTTTCAAACTGATGCTTCAGCAAATCGAGCACCACGATGCGTCCGCCGGGCTTGAGGATCGTGAACGCAGCTTTCAGCGCCTTATCCGGACTCTGCGCATGATGCAGCGCCTGACTCAGGAACACGAGGTCCACATTCAGGGGCGGGATCGGCGGTGCTTCGATATCACCCAGGCGGTACTCAAGGTTCGTGAAGCCATGCTTGTGCGCCAGTTCGGCACCGTAAGCCACCATCTTCTCGCTGTTATCGACCGCGATGACCTTCTTCGCCCGCTGGGCGAGCAATTGCGACAGCGTGCCTTCGCCAGCCCCAAGATCAGCGATGATCAGTGGCGGCATGAGCTTCAGCAAAGTCTCTCCCAACCCTTTCCATGAACGGCCAGGGATGTAGTGACGGCCGAACTTGCCCGCCAGCGCGTCGAAGTACGCCTGTGCTGTTTGCGCCCTCTTGCGCAACACCACCTTGAGGGCCTCGGCATCCTTCATCGCCTCCCGCAGCTCGCTTCCCGCAGCATCCACCAAGGCCATGAAATTCTCACGGACCGGCTGATCTTTCGCATTCGGTTGCTCGATCTGGTAAAGACGGTTCTTCCCACTGCGCCGGTCACTCACCAACCCGGCAGCCTTTAACTTCGCGAGCTGGGCGGAAATGTTCGACTGCGGCAGCGAGAGCACCTCCTGCAGCTCCGCCACACTGAGTTCCTCCTGTTTCAGCAGCAGTAGCAGCCGCACCCGTGTGGGATCGGCGATGAGGCTGAGGGATTTGAGGATCGAAGCCAAGGCTAAGCCATCGTATCAACGCATCATGATTCATCAATGCCGGAGTTGCCTGCCTTGCAAATCAAGGCTCACAGCTTCGATGCTGCCCAGATGCCAGCTTTCTGCTGCTCCGCACGCCTCCGCAGCGCCTGAAGCTCCAGGGCATAGTCATTCATGGAACGTGCATCGGAAGGCAGGTTTGTGGTCACCCCGGCCACTCGCGCAAAACCCTGCTGCACCAACAGGTCGGCCAGATACACCCACTTCCCAGTGCTGATCTCCACCAGCACCAGCGCGTAATATCGGCTCAGCCCTGGCACCTCCTCCCAGCGTGTCATCACGGAGCACGGATGCTCCTTGAGCAGTTTCGTCACATAGGCCGCCGCACGCTGCCCTTCCTCAATCACCCGTTGGCTGCTCACGCCAAAGTAGCGCGCTTGTTCCTGCACGCGCTGCGGATGCGTCGAGGAGGCATCCAGCGCATCGACAAAGTAGAGCACAAACACGTGC
>Ga0315900_10008589_pt1 | contig 13117 bp, 8 predicted proteins | sample LakEriMetagenome_FD_203521 | JGI IMG/M metagenome (GOLD analysis project Ga0315900, IMG submission 203521) | Freshwater fungal communities from buoy surface, Lake Erie, Ohio, United States - Buoy 12 MA114 | ecosystem: Environmental > Aquatic > Freshwater > Lake > Lake biofilm | place: USA: Lake...
GCATGAGATGCAGATGCGGCTGCACTTCGCCAGCCAGCGCAAGCGCATCGCCCTCTTCGTCACCAAGGAAAACCACTGCCTCTACGACCTGCTCGCCCGTCACGAGGCCGGCGACCTGCCGGTGGACATCCCGCTGATCGTGGCGAATCACGAGACCCTGCGCCCGGCGGCGGAGCGTTTCGGCATCCCCTTCCACCACTACCCCATCACCAAGGATAACAAGCTGGAGCAGGAGTCCGCCCAGATTGAACTGCTGAAAAAGGAGCGCATCGACACCGTCGTGCTAGCCCGTTACATGCAGATCATCAGCCCGGCGATGATCGCCGCCTTCCCGAACCAGATCCTCAACATCCATCACAGCTTCCTGCCCGCCTTTGTCGGCGCCAAGCCCTACCATCAGGCCCATGCCCGGGGCGTGAAGATCATCGGCGCCACCAGCCATTATGTCACCGCCGACCTGGATGAAGGCCCGATCATTCACCAGGATGTCATGCGCGTGAGCCACGAGGACAGCGTGCAGGACCTCGTCCGGCTCGGGCGTGACCTGGAAAAAACCGTGCTGGCAAAGGCCCTCTGGTGGCATGTCCGCGACCAGGTGCTGGTTTACCGGAACAAGACTGTGGTTTTTGACTGAGACGCAACTCACGCATCCTCTGTCAATCCACTCGCACTCAGGCGGGTTTGATGGCATGGGTGCCCACGATGACCCAAACCGGTGTTCTCAGTCTGCGCTGTCCCGCCTGCGGGCGGCTGTTCCTTTCGCTGCCCCAGCAGCCGGGAGCCCTGATGACATGCCCGCACTGTGCCCACAGCGCGGTCATCGAAGCCTTTCGGGACGGCGTTTCCACAACGCCAGGCCTGACTTCGATGACGGTGAAACGGCGCTCGCCGCGCCCACCGGCCCCCATCACCGCCCCGATGGGCGCGCCCTCCGTCCACACAACGTTCCAAGCACCTCCACCCACCGTGACCGGCTTCCCGTCAAGCTGGCCGCCGGCACCGGAAAAGCCGCCTGTCTTCATCGCGAACACGACGCCGCCCCCCCTGACGACACCGACAACCCCAGGCTGGGCACAGAGTCCCTTGGTGAATCCTTTCGAGGCCGCCCCCCAGCCCCCTACTTATGTCCCTCCACCCGCCTATGGAGGAGTCGGAACGGCCTCGCCCTTCTTCCAGCCCAGCCCTCCGCCAACGACTCCCCAGCCCCAGGCTTTTGAGCACGCCGCCTATGCTCCGCCAGGCCAAAGGCCGCTGAGTCCCGAAGATTTTCAGTCCACGGAAACCGCGCCGCCCCCGATGGACATCGAGTCCTGGCAGGCACCAACCCAGAAGCGGTCATCGATCGCCCCAGCGATCGCCTTCATCCTGCTGGTGACAGGAGCCGGGGTCTGGCTGCTTCAGGAAGACCTCTTCCCACCGCTCGTTGTCGAAATCCCGGCGCCCGTTGGCCCAACGACCAGCGAACCGCCTGTTCCTTCCGCACCTCAGGCACCAGCCATGTCCGATGACGTGGGCAAGGACCGAAGGCCTGCGCCACGCCCGGTGGACCTCGTCGCCGCCACCGAAGTGGCTCGGAAGATGTTTCTCGACCTCATCTCCGCCACCAGCCCGGAACAGCGGGCCAGGCTCATCGCGGCCCCTGAGGAATACGAGGCTGATGCCGAGGAGTTTTTTGCCACGCACAAGCTCGAGCTGAACAGCTTCAAGCTCTCCAGCGTGACTCCCCAAACCCTGCCCGGCCACGAAGCCGTTCCACTCTTTCAGGTCGGCACCACCGCCAACCTGCACGGCGCGCTGCTGCGCCTGGTGCCGCAGAAAAAAGACGGCGAATTTCTGCTCGACTGGCCGCTTTTTGCCGAAACCCACGTCCGCAAGCTGGCCGCGTTCCTGGAAAAGCCGCCCACAGATCCGACCTGGCTGCATCTGGGTGTCCGCCGCAGTCATGGCCTGGAACTGCCGGAGTCCCAGCGCGACTCCCTCGTGGCCCTGACCCTGCAGGGCTCCGCCGACGGCTCCCTGGCCTGCCTCGCCGTCGCTCCCAAGAACACACCCGCCGGACGCTATCTCGCCCGTGAAACCGAATGGAACGAGGTGTACGTCTGCCGCCTGCTGCTGCATCACCGCAGGCTCGAGGATGGCACTCCCGCCATCTTCGTCCTCGACATCGAGGGTGCCGCCACCGGCGAAGCCCCTTGATCTCAGCTTTTTGTTCGTCCATTTCACGCCTTCAGATGTCCCGCCCTCCCTTTCGTCGTCCCGCCGCCCCCGCCGCCAAATCTGCGCCTCCGGGCAGCGAAGACTGGCCGCGCCCCTGGGCCCAGTTGAAATATTACTCCTACCACCCGGCCATCTTCCCCAACATGGTCGGCGCGGTTTCCAACGACGCGGGAGCCGGTGACCTCGTGGCCGTCTTTGACAAGGAGGGCCGCCGCTTCGGCGCCGGCTTCTACAATCCACGCGCGCGGGTGCCTCTCCGTGTCCTCCATCATGGCGACACCGACTTTGGCGAAGCCGACCTCGACGAGCTTCTGCGCCGTGCGCTGCTTCTTCGCAAGGACCTGATCAAGCTCGACAAGGACACCGACGCCTACAGGGTGATCCACTCCGATGGCGATGGTCTCAGCGGCCTCGTGGTGGACCGTTATGACGACACGCTTTCCATTGATGTCACCACCCTGGGCGCCTGGAGGCGGCTGCGGCGCTGGCTGCCCATCATGCACGAGATCCTCGGCACCAGCCAGCAGGTCATCCGTGTCGATCCCGACATCGCCCTCATCGAGCAGATCCGCATCGCCGACGTCCCCGAAGCCACCCAGCCTGGTCCCCGCAGCGTCAAGATCCGCGAGCAGGGCGTCCGCTATCTCGTGAACTTCGAAGCAGGCCACAAGACCGGCTTTTTCTGCGACCAGCGCGACAACCGCCTCAAGCTCGGCCGCCTCGCCCAGGGCCGAATGCTCGACCTCTGCACCTACACCGGCGGCTTCGCCCTGGCCGCCAAAGTCCTGGCGGGCTGCGAGGACGTCACCGGCGTTGACCTGGATGAAAAGGCCATCGCCCAGGCCCGTCAAAACGCCAACCTCAACCAGACCCGCATCGACTGGATCCACGGTGACGCCTTCACCTGGGGACGCCAGATGCAGCGCAACGGCGAACAGTGGGACACCCTCGTCCTCGACCCGCCCAAGCTCATCCACCATCGCGACAAGCAGGAGGAGGGCATTTTCAAATACCGCGACCTCAACGCCCTGGCCCTCCAGCTCGTGCGGCGCGGCGGCATTTTCGTCACCTGCTCCTGCTCCGGCCTCATCAGCACCGATGATTTCGAGGACCTCGTCATCGGCACCGCCCACCGCCACGGACGCAAGCTTCAGATCCTAGACCGTACCGGGCCCGGCCTCGACCACCCGGTCATGTCCAACTGCCCCGAAAGCCGCTATCTCAAGGTGCTCTGGACCCGGGTCGTCTGACGTATCCGGTCTTTCCTCCCGGGCGTTTCACCTGGAAAAACCTGGCGCACACTCCGCAGGGAACGAATTCCCCTCCCTGCTTGATTGCGCGTCAAATCGTCCCATAATCCCACCCCCTTTCCCCCATTGTTTTTCAAAAAAACCCAATCCCAAACCATGAGTGAGCCGAGTCCCTCCCCCGAGACCCAGCCCGAGGTCGTCCAGGCCGGTGATGCCGCCGCCGAAACCTCAGCCCCAGCCCCCCAGCTCGACCCCCTGGAGGCTGCCCAGGCCGAAATCACCCACTGGAAGGACCTCGCCTACCGCAACGCCGCCGAACTCGACAACTTCCGCAAACGCGCCGCGCGGGAGGCCCAGGAAGCCCGGGCCTACGCGAATGCCGACCTGCTGCGCGCCCTCTTCCCCATCCTCGACAACTTCGAAATGGGCCTGGACGCCGCCCGCGCCGAATCCGAAAAATCCATGATCTTCATGGGCATGAACATGGTCCATCGCCAGATCACCGATTTCCTTCGCGACAGCGGTGTGACCGAGGTGGAGGCCCAGGACAAACCCTTCGATCCCAACCTGCACGACGCCGTCTCCCAGGAGGCCAGCGACAAGGTCGCGGAAGGCACCGTCCTGCGTGTCACTCGTCGTGGCTATCGCCTGAAAGACCGTCTCCTTCGTGCCGCCAGCGTCGTTGTATCCACGGTTCCCGCGCCTGCGCCGGAAGCCCCCCAGGCCTGATGCCATCCCACGTTTCCCTCTTCCCTTACTGATCCCCCACGATGGCTGAAAAACGCGACTACTACGAGGTTCTGGGCGTGTCCCGTGATGCCACCGCCGACGATCTCAAAAAGGCCTACCGCAAGCTCGCGGTCAAATATCACCCGGACAAGAATCCCGGTGACAAGGCTGCCGAGGACAAGTTCAAGGAGGTCAGTGAAGCCTACGACGTCCTGAACGACGACCAGAAGCGCGCCGCCTACGACCGCTACGGCCACTCCGCCTTCGCGGGCGGCATGGGCGGCCCCAACGCAGGGGGGGCCGGCGGTTTCCACGACCCCTTCGACATCTTCCGCGAAGTCTTCGGCGGCGGAGGGGGCGGAGGCATCTTCGAGTCCTTCTTCGGCGGCGGCGCTGGAGGAGGCCGGGCTGGACGTCGTCGCGACGGCCCGCAGCGTGGCAACGACCTTCGCTATGGCATCGAAATCAGCCTCGAAGACGCTGCACGCGGCATCGAAAAGGAGATCGAATACGACCGCCTCAACCAGTGCAAGACCTGTTCCGGCAGCGGTTCCGCCAGCGGTGCCGGGAAAAAGTCCTGCCGCACCTGCAACGGCGTCGGCCAGGTCATCTCCTCACGTGGCTTCTTCCAGATCCAGCAGACCTGCCCCGACTGCCAGGGCAGCGGCGAGGTCATCAGCGACCCTTGCAAGGCCTGCACCGGCACCGGCAGAAGCCGCGAGCACACCAAGCTGCGCGTGAAGATCCCCGCCGGCATCGAGGACGGCTCCCGCCTCCGCTCCGGCGGCAATGGCGACTATGGCATCCAGGGCGGCCCGGCGGGTGACCTCTACATCGTCGTGAACGTCAAGGCCCACGACATCTTTGAGCGTGAAGGCGACGACCTGCACTGCCGCATGCCCCTGAGCTTCACCACGGCCGCCCTGGGCGGCGAGACCACCGTGCCCACCCTGGAGGGCAAGGCGATGCTGAAGGTGCCCGCCGGCACCCAGAACGACACCACCTTCCGACTGCGTGGCAAGGGCGTCAAGGCGCTCGGCGAGGACCGCCACGGCGACCTCTACGTCCATGTCCAGATCGCCGTGCCGACCAGGCTGACCGCCGAACAAAAAGCGCATCTGGAGGCCTTCGCCAAGTCCGTGGGAGAAAACCCCACCAGCACCATGGAGGAAAGTTTCTTCGAAAAGGCGAAGAAGTTCTTCCGCTGAATGGAAGGCGCGCCTCCGCTTCATCCATGCACACCCGGGCCAGGCTTCCACCTGGCCTGATTTTTTTCGTGGGGTCCGCCAGGCCTGGTCGTCACAGGAGTGCCGAGCCCCCCCGCCAATGCACCTCCCCTCCCGAAACTTCCTGCTTGCCGCCCTTCTTGCGGCAGCCTTCGCCCAGCTCAGCTCCGCCCAGGAAAAGGTGGAGCAGCTGCCTGAAATCGTCGTCGAGGGCAAGGCGGACGACCTGCTCGACCAGGTCGGCAGCGCCAGCAAGGGCCGGGCTTCGCAGAACGACTTCATGTCGCGCCCGCTCATGCGACGAGGTGAAATCCTGGAGGCCGTGCCCGGCATGATCATCACCCAGCACGCCGGTGGCGGAAAGGCCAACCAGTACTTCCTGCGCGGCTTCAACCTCGACCACGGCACCGACTTCAGCATCAGCCTTGAGGGCATGCCGCTGAACATGCGCACCCACGCCCATGGCCAGGGCTACACCGACCTCAACCCGCTCATCCCCGAACTCATCCAGTCCATCGACTACGCCAAGGGCACCTACGCGGCCGCCGACGGCGACCTCAGCAGCGCCGGCAGCGCGAACTTCCTGATTTGGGACCTGATGCCGCAAAACATGATCCGGCTGGAGTTCGGCGAGTACAATTACTACCGTGCGCTTGTGGCCGGCACCCTGCCATTCAAGACCGGATCCGACGATGGCGTCAGGCAGGGCCTGACCTACGGCCTCGAATACAACTATTACGACGGCCCCTGGGAGCAGCCTGAGGAGTTCAGCCGCTGGAACGGCCTGCTGCGCTGGTTCAAGGAGGATGACGACACCCGCCTCAGCATCACCCTCATGGGCTACCGCGGCAGCTGGACCAGCACCGACCAGATCCCCGAACCGCTCATCAACGGAGGTCTGCTCGGCCGCTATGACACGCTCGACCGAACCGCCGGCGGCGAAAGCGAGCGCCAGAGCCTCAACATCGCCTTCGAGCATCGCGACGACGACGTGGTCACCCGCGCCAACGTTTACGCGATCCACTACATGCTCGATCTCTACTCCAACTTCACCTACTTCCTCAACGACCCGGTCAACGGCGACCAGTTTCAGCAGGCCGAGCAGCGCTGGGTCCTCGGCGGCCAGGTTTCACGCACCTGGGAGAAGCGCGAGTTCATGGGCGTCGAATCCGACCTCACCCTCGGCCTGCAGACCCGCACCGACATCATTGACGGCATCGGCCTCTGGAACACCCATCGGCGTCATCGCACCGCCACCATCCGCCAGGACGACCTGCTGGAGAGCAGCATCGGGCTTTATGGCGAGGCCACAACCCGCTGGACACCCTGGTTCCGAACCGTGCTGGGCGTGCGAGGAGATCTTTTTTACTTCGAGCCCCTGAAGAGCACCGTGGACGGACAGGATGCCGAAACCGCCGGCATCATCAGCCCGAAGTTCAGCGCCATCTTCGGCCCCTGGAAGGAGACCGAGATCTACCTCAACTTTGGCACCGGTTTTCACAGCAACGACGCCCGTGGCGTGTCCGCCGCCAGCAACGCCGCCGACCCGCTCGTCCGCACCCTGGGCGCGGAGATCGGCCTGCGCACCCAGGCCGTGCCCGACCTCACCACCACCCTCGCCTTTTTCTGGCTGCGCAGCGACAGCGAGCTGATCTATGTCGGTGACGCCGGCAGCAACGAGCCCGGCCCGGCAAGCGAGCGTTATGGCATCGAGCTGACCAGCTACTGGCGTCCGCATCGTTGGTTCAGCGCCGACGCCGAGCTGGCCCTCACCAACGCCCGTCTGATCGACGCACCCGGCGGAGCCAATCACATCCCCAACAGCATCCCCATCATGTTCAGCGGCGGCATCAACCTGGGCGCCCAGGGCAATGACAACGGCTTCTTCGCCGGGGCGCGGGTCCGCTGCTTCGCCAACAGCCCGCTGGAGGAGACCAACACCGTCAAGGGCCGAGACAGCCTCATGGTCAACGCCACCGTCGGCTACCGCCACAACAGCTGGGAGACCGCCGTGGACTGCCTGAACCTGCTCAACCGCAGCGACTACGACATCAGCTACTTCTACCAGAGCAATCCCGGCACGGGCCCGATCGACGCCAGGCATGTGCATCCGATCGAACCGCGTATGTTCCGCTTCCGCGTGACGTATCGGTTCTGATCCTCCATGTCCCAGCCACAACCCCAGCCCGTCGATCCATCCCAGCTCCGCGAACTTGCGCTCGCCACCCTGAAGCGCGCCAAGTTTCCCATGCTCGCCACCGTCGAGGGCGAGCAGCCCCGGCTGCGCCCGGTCTCCCCGGTGCGCACCGACGGCTTCACGATCTACGTCGCCAACCTGCGACGCTACGGCAAGACCGCCCAGCTTGCCGCCAACCCCAGAGCCGAGCTGTGCTACACGGATGACGATCATCATCAGGTGCGCATCACCGCCACCGCCGAGATTGTGACCGACCCCGGCCTGCTGAAGGAGATCTGGGACAGCAACCCGCTGCTGCGCGCCTACCTGCGCACCCCGGACAACCCCGAGCTGATCATCTATCGCTTCATCCCCAATCTCGTGCGTTACATGCGCGAATGGGCCTTGGAATATCACACCGTGCCGCTCACGGAGGGCTGACATCACTCGGAGAAAAACTCGACACCGCTGATCACAGGCGGCGCCTTGGATCCCGGTGAAGCCTTCAGGCCGACCTTCAACTCCGGCCCGATGAGGACCCCCTTGAATTCGCGGACCGCACTGCCGCCCTCGCGGGCCAGATCCAGACCTTCAATCATCGCCCGCCCCTGCAAGGTGACGTTGAAGACACGCTGACCGGCGGGAAGCTGCTCCGGATCGCTGAAATGCAGTCTCACGGTGTGAGGACGAAGCGTGCGATCGGTTTCAACCGGCTGGCGGGGTGACGGTGGCGATGGTTCAGCCCTGGCCGCCGCTTTCTTGCCGGCGCCCCACGCCTTGCCTTCATCATCCTCGGACCTGCCCGGCGGCTTGCCCAGCACCGGCCTGCGCAGGGCGGGCGTGATGACCATCTCCACCTCGCCGATCAGGCCCGAGGCAAGGATCCAGTCCTGACTGGCCGGATTCGAGGTCGCCTGGGAGCTGTGGCGCCGAAACCAACGCACGGTTTTGCCAAGGCCCTCGATGCCGATCCTCGGGGCGTTGCCGGTTCCCACGTGGGGATGCTCCAGCCACAGCGTGCCGTCGGGAGCACGGCGGTTGCCCGGAGCGCCGAAGTTGATGCCAGCCCGCAGGACGCGCTCGCCCTCCTTCGCATCCAGGCCGAACTGGCTGTAGCTCCACATCTCCATCTCGGGCATGTGGATGAGCGCCAGCGAAGTCTGATTCTGGTAGGCGCAGGAGCAGGTGCGGGTGTAGTCGGGGGCGTTGAGCACGCCGTTGGCAACGACAAGGTTCGAGGTGCAGCCTGACTTGAATCCGCCGAGATTGGAGGTGCCGCTCATGCTTTCCAAATCATAAAAGCCGGCCGCGCCGCTGCGGAAGGTCAGCAGATGCTCGCTCGCGATGACCGTGTTGCAGCCATAGGTGCGGTTGAGCCGCCAGGGCTCCTTTTTGCCCGTCAGCGGATTCATCACCAGATGCGGTTCGCCGGTCAGCAGGCTGAAGGCGCCGCCGGAGGTGCTGTAGGAGTTGGCACCCGTGAAGATGAGCTCGTGATGCAGGATGCATGGACCGGTGTAGCTGCGCCTCAGATCCTGCCAGCGCACGCGGCCTGTATCCCCCTCCAGGACCATCATGCCCTCCCCCACCTCCGTGGAAAGACGGTCGCTAGCCCTGGACCCGGCCTGCAGAAGGATGTCATGCTCGGTGGAATATCCCAGCCAGGTGCCAAAGACATCCCGCCCGAGCTCCCATATCTGCCTGCCCGTGGCGGCGTCAAACGCCACCACCCGGTAATCCTTCGGAAGGTCCAGGCCGCGCCTTGTCAGCAACCCCTCGGCATGACGCGTGAGCTTGTCGATGCAGTAAATGCGGCCTCCACCCGCCACGATGGCGTTGTGCAGAAAGCTGTGCCGCGCCTTCACCCGCCAGAGCAAACGCCCGCTGTGCCGGTCAAAGACCGCGAGCCCGGCGCTGGCGGAGCAGTCCTCGATCGGCGCCGAGGCACGGCTGGTGGATGCGCCTGTCCTCAGGCTGAAATGGGCAAAGTCATCACCGCCGATCAGCAGGTTGTCCGTCACGCCGATGAATGCCCACTGAGCCGGATCAGCGGCCTCCTCACGCAGGCGGATGCTCCGCACCAGCCGCCCGCTGCGCGAGTCGAGCACCTGGCATTCCCCCTTCACCGCCACATGCACCGCGTCCTCCGTGGCGGCAAAGTTCGTTCCGCGACCGTTGGCCCCGGGAATGTGCTTTTGGTTATACGCCGTGCTCAGGGGCGTGTCGGCGTAGGTCTCGTTGTAATACACACCGAAGGTGCCCAGGTCCTTGAAGTCGTGCTTCCAGATCACCCGGCCGGTGTAGACGTCCCTGGCGCTGAGGCTGTTCATGCCCTCGATGAACAGCCGGCCCCCCACCACCTGCTCCGGAGGCCCGTGACCATGCCGGGGCAGCACGTCAAGGTTCGAGCTGCCGCCAAACCACAGCACGCCCAGAGGCGCGCGCACACGTCGGTCGTCCGACTTCACCGTGTTGGCGATGTCGCCATACTGATGCGTCCAGTCCGCCGCGCCTGGCAGGGCTCCCTCACGGATGAACAGCCGCAGCCCTCCCATCTCCTCGACCTTTGCCTTGTCCAGGGAAGCCGCGTCCGGCGCACCTTCAGCCGGGCACATCAGCACGCCGCCATAGGGTCGCACCGAGGCAAAGGCCGCCGCCGCCTGCCCCGCCGGCGAGATGACCAGATGCGCAAAATGCGGTGGTGCCAGGAAGGACTTCACATCGCCCTGATGAAAGCTGATGCGCGAGCCGTAGAGTCCCAGCGCATCGTAGTCACGCCGTGCCGCCTCAACCCTGGCCGCATCCCGTTCGATCACCGTGACCTGCAACCTCGACTCCTGAAGAAGGGCATCGATCAAACCCGGCACGCCTTCCTCAAAGACCAGCGCATGTCCGCCGGGATCATCGATCTTTGCCAGCAGCGACCGGGCAAGCTTGACGGCCGCCTCGGAAGCCGGTGCAGGTTCCCTGGCCCGGGTGGTGATGCGCCCCAGGCCGGCACCCACCCCGTAAACCTGGATCCTGCCGTCCAGCGTCACCGCAATCAGTCTTCCATCGGCGGCAAGCAGACGACGCACCTCTCCGTCCACCGGCAGCGTCCAGACGACCTGCGGTGTTCCGGTCAGCGATATGGCGCTGAGGCTGCCCTTGCCCGCCGCATACAACCGGTCGCCCGCCTTGATGAGATCGCCGGAGCCATCCACCGCAACCTCCCACAGCACCTTGCCTGCCGTGCCCAGCTCGCGGACCGACTTCGCATCGGAATCGAAAAGACGCGCACCGTCGATCACCGGTTCATTCAGCGTGGTGCGGCCGAGCAGGCCTGACTTCAAATCACAGGTCCGCACGCCGCGTTCACGCGTGTGAACATAGAAGTTTCTCTCCCCGGCCGCCACAAACGAGCCGCCGTTGCCCTTGCCGCCTTCATTGAGGTGGAAGAATTTCAGGTCGCCATTGAGCAGATCAAAGGCGGCGGGCACGGAACGTCCTCCCGGCACCAGCAGGGTGTTTCCGGACAGCACCAGCGCCCCCTGCGGCGCGACACCGGCAAAGGCCAGGGCGCTGTGCGGCTGCTTGATGAAGTCGGCGCCGGTGCCGTCATTGACCCAGAGCACCCTGCCGGACTCCGCATCCAGCGCATGGATGAAGGTTCCCATGAACGGCCAGATGCTGGCGGCAAAACAAACTTTGCCATCACGAATCACCGCGCCGCCGCGTGCAGGCCAGGCGGAGGTGAGCCTGCCGTTGCCCAGGGCCTTGCGGGCCGATGGCGCACCGTTGAAGCTCCAGACTTTCGACCCATCCTCGGCCTTCACGCAGTAAAGATGACCGTCGTCGCTGGTGAAGAACACCTTCCCCTTCCAGCAGGCCGGCGGCAGGCGCACCGGCGCATCGGTGCAGAAGCTCCACAGCTCGCCGCCGGTCTTCAGATCCAGCGCCACCACCTTGTCACTGTCATTGAAGCCGATGAAAACCCGGCCGCCATGCACCACCGGCTCAAATACCCGGTCATAGGGCATGAGGTCGTGGTTGAGGGGATCATCCCAGACCTGCTGGCGCGGCGAATAAACCCGTTCCCATTCGAGCTGCAGCCTGTCAGGCAGACGTTCCTGCGAAGAAGCCGTGCGCCCGGCGTCAAACCGCCACATCGGCCAGTCGGCGGCGAAAGCGGAGGCGGCGGTCAGAGCAAGAAACAGACATCTCATGAGGGGGTGAGGGAACGCTGTGCGCGGGCGAGAACTGTCTTGGTGAATGCTCGTATCATGGGAAGACCGGAATCAAATGACCAAGGCTCAGGGACCAATGACCAAGGAAGTCCCAAGCATCAAGCCCCCACCTTCATCGCGCTTCAGCCTTCAACCTTGGGACCTTGCTTCATTCCCTGGTCATTGAGATTTGGTCATGGGGCATTTCCTGCGCCTTCGCTCTGTCCCACCGAAAAAACTTTCCTCGGATCAGGCTGCGTTGAGCTTCAGCAAGTCCTCCAGCAGGCCCTTGCTCCGGTAGAACTCAGCTTCCGCCAGTCCGGCCTCGACAAGCCCGGCTCGGACTGTCGCCGGATCCGCCTCGGCCATGACATGCTGCTTGATGAGCGCCGTCTTGCGGGCCTGCAGTTCCAGGAAGGCCGGGTCCACAACCGGTGTGTGCGGATAACGCCCGGCGGCCTGGCCGGTCTTGAGCATTTCCTTGAAAGGCACGCCGGTCTTGGCGGCCTCGACCTTGGCGGCGTTCACCCCGGCGTACCAGTCGGCGCAGACGATGCGGTAATAGTCACGCATGGCCTGCTTGTTGTAATGAATGATGAGCTGTCGGCCTTCGACCTCGACGAGGCCCGTCGCCCGGAAGCTGTCGGCGTCAATGGTGTCGACGAAGAACAGGTCATCACCGTCCACGGCGAACTCCCATTTCAAATCCCAGAGCTGGAGGCCGATCTCCTCGAGCAGCTCACGAACGGCCCAGGCACCCAGCAGGGCCATGCGGATGGTGCTGGTGAAATGATCCACGCTCAGGCCCGACATCAGCAGCGCCTCCTGCTTGGTCACGGCACGGTCTTCCGGCTCATACTTGCTGGTCAGGTCATAGATGGGACGGTCCAGCATCTGCCAGGCGCGCATCGGGCCCTCCAGCCCCAGCTCCTGCTCGTAGGCACGACGCTCCTTGGTGCCCAAGGCCTCATATTTGCGCAGGATCGAGCTGCCGCTCGTGACACCGAAACGCACGATGTATTCCAGGGGCACGACGTAGGTGCTGCTCTGCTGAAACTGGGCGTAGTCGAAGACGAAGTTGCCCATCACGTTGCGCTGCGGCGGCTTCATCACCGGAAAGCGGCGCACCACGTTGAAGCAGCTCGGGTTCTCCGGCATCCCCTGGGTGACAATCTCACCTGTTTTCGCATCCAGCATGCCGATGTGATGGGTCTGCGCGCCGTTTTCCAGCATGTTCGGCAGCGTGCTCTCCATGAGCTGCGCGCGCCAGATCGAGCCCAGGGTATGGTCGTCCTTGAGCACGGCCTCCACCCA
>Ga0315900_10008590_pt1 | contig 13116 bp, 15 predicted proteins | sample LakEriMetagenome_FD_203521 | JGI IMG/M metagenome (GOLD analysis project Ga0315900, IMG submission 203521) | Freshwater fungal communities from buoy surface, Lake Erie, Ohio, United States - Buoy 12 MA114 | ecosystem: Environmental > Aquatic > Freshwater > Lake > Lake biofilm | place: USA: Lake...
CAGGGCAAGCCCCCGGAGACCACGGTGGTCTACATCGGCTTTCGCTGCGCCAGGAGTGCGGCCGCCACGCCTTGAACGTGCCCAAGTGCTGTGCACCGAGCCTCAGGCTGCCCATCCTCAAGCCGGCTGCACATGAAGCGCAGACAGATGGTTCGCACAGCCCTGCCGGGCCGCACAATGGAGGGCCTTCTCCCCACGCCCGCCATGATCTACAAGTTCCGCAGCAAGGCCGCCGGTGACACCGTGATGCTGGGTCCGCAAGGAGACCAGTTCCTGCGTGCGATGGGGCGTGAGCCTTCCGCCCAGGGCATCATCGAGGTGGCCGCCATGCCTGCGGCCCTCACGGCGCTGCAGCAGGCCATCGAGCAGGACGACGCCGCCCGGGCGCAGCAGCCTGCAGACGAAGCCTTGCTCGAGGCCGCGGGCCAGGACCCGATTGCCTTGCGCCGGCGCCTGTGGCCGATGGTGGAGATGATCCGGCGCGCCCAGGCGGCCGATGAACCGGTGGTCTGGGGCGTTTGAGCCACCGGGTTCCGCACGCTGACACTCTGACTGTGAACGGAGCTTTTCCATGGAATTGAAGAGCCACAGTTGGCTGAATGGCGACCGTATCCCTTCCCGCTTTGCGGCCGGCCGTCTGGGTGACGACGGAGGGGTGGGCTTCTCCGACAACCTCAACCCTCACCTGGCCTGGAGCGACCTGCCCGAGGGCACGCGGTCCCTGGTGCTGATCTGCCATGACTTCGACGTGCCCAGCAAGGGTGACGACGTCAACCAGAGCGACCGCGAGATCCCGGCCGATCTGCCGCGCGTGGATTTCTTCCACTGGGTGCTGGTGGACCTGCCGGCGCAGCCTTCGGAGATTGCCGAGGGCGAGTTCAGCCGTGCCTTCACGGCCCGCGGCAAACCTGGCCCGCAGGCGCTGCGCGGCGCCCGGCAGGGCGTGAACGACTACACGGGATGGTTTGCCGGCAACGCTGACATGGCGGGCGACTACTTCGGCTATGACGGCCCGTTCCCGCCCTTCAATGACAGCCTGGTGCACCACTACGTCTTCACCTTGTACGCGCTGGACGTGCCGCGGCTGGCGGTGGAAGGGCGCTTCACGGGCCCCCAGGTGCGCGAGGCGCTGAAGGGCCATGTGCTGGACGTGGCCACGTTCTCGGGCACCTACACGCTGAACCGGCGCCTGGCCGGTTGAGGGGAGTCCGGTACGCCGGCACCCACGCCACCCCACCGCCATGCCCTTGCTTGAATCCCGTGTTGCGGGCGAACCCCGTGTCACCCGTGTGCTGGCCATCCGCCACGGCGAGACCGACTGGAACGTGGCCGCCCGCATCCAGGGCATCACCGACATTCCGCTGAACGCGCTCGGCCGGCAACAGGCCGCGCGCCTGGCGCAGGCGCTGGCCGACGAGACCTTGCACGCCGTCTACACCAGCGATCTGCAGCGTGCCCGCGACACCGCGGCCGCCCTGGCCCAGGCCTGCGGCGCGCCGCTGCGGGAGGACGCCGGCTTGCGTGAGCGCCACTTCGGTCACTTCGAGGGCGCCACCTTCGAGGAGATCGCGCAGCGCTGGCCCGAGGATGCACTGCGCTGGCGACAGCGCGATCCGGATTTCGGCCCCGTGGGCGGCGAGGCCCTGCAAGCCTTCTTTGACCGCAGCGTGGCTGCGGCCCATCGCTTGGCTGCCGCGCATGCGGGCCAGACCATCGCCCTGGTGGCGCATGGTGGGGTGTTGGATTGCCTGTACCGGGCCGCCACGCGGCTGGATCTGCAGGCCCCGCGCACCTGGCAGGTGGGCAATGCCACCGTCAACCGCCTGCTGTGGACGCCCGAGGGCTTCGCGCTGGTGGGCTGGAACGACACCACCCACTTGGAGGTTCAGGACGCTTAGGACGCTCTTGACGCTCCGGACGCCCTGAACGATGTGAGCGCCTGAACGCCAGTCTGGTTCCAGGCGGCTTCGTGGCCGTCGGCCGGCTTCAGCCTTCGAACTTCAGCCTTCGAACAGATCTCCGCCTGCACTGGCGCGCGCCGGGGGCGTGAGCCCCAGGTGCCGCCAGGCCGCCAGCGTGGCGATGCGACCCCGCGGTGTGCGTTGCAGGTAACCCTGCTGGATCAGATAGGGCTCGATCACGTCTTCTATGGTGCCGGGCTCCTCGCCGATGGCCGCAGCCACGTTGTCCAGCCCCACCGGCCCGCCGTCGAAGCGGTGGATCACCGCTTCCAGTAGCTTGCGGTCCATCACATCGAAGCCGCGCGGGTCCACGTCCAGCATGGCCAGGGCCCGGTCGGCGGTGGCCGCGTCGATGTGGCCATTGCCCTTGACCTGGGCATAGTCGCGCACGCGGCGCAGCAGCCGGTTGGCGATGCGCGGCGTGCCGCGCGAACGCCGTGCGATTTCCAGCGCACCGGCGGCGTCCATGGGCACGTCCAGCAGCCCGGCCGAGCGGGTGACGATGCGCGTGAGCTCCTCGTCGGTGTAGAACTCCAGCCGCGCCACGATGCCGAAGCGGTCACGCAGCGGGTTGGTCAGCATGCCGGCGCGCGTGGTGGCGCCCACCAGGGTGAAGGGCTGCAGGTCCAGCTTGATGGAGCGCGCGGCCGGGCCCTCGCCGATCATGATGTCGATCTGGTAATCCTCCAGCGCCGGGTACAGGATCTCCTCGACCACCGGGCTCAGGCGGTGGATCTCGTCGATGAAGAGCACGTCGTTCTTCTCGAGGTTGGTCAGCAGCGCGGCCAGGTCCTTGGGCTTTTCCAGCACCGGCCCGGAGGTCTGGCGGAGGTTCACGCCCAGCTCGGCGGCGATGATGTGGCTGAGCGTGGTCTTGCCCAGGCCGGGCGGGCCGAACAGCAGCACATGGTCCAGCGCCTCCGCGCGCATGCGAGCGGCGCCGATGAAGATCTCCAGTTGTTCGCGCGCCTTGGCCTGGCCCACATACTCGGTCAGGCCCTTGGGCCGCAGCGCCCGTTCGATGGCCTCCTCGTTGGGCGAGCCGGCCGTGGCGCTCACCACCCTGGGGGTGGCCGGACCGGCTGGTCTTTGAGGGGCGAAGTCATCGGTCTGGATGGCCATACAGTGATTATGGGCGCGGTGCGGAGCGCGCCCTGGGTCCTGCGGGTCAGGGGCTGTTGCTAGACTCAATCCACCGTGAACGCCTTGCGCTGCCACCTTCGCTTCCTGACCTGGGTCGCCCTGGTGGCTGTGCTCGCCTTGACTTTGCTGCCCACGGTCAGCCGGGCCTGGGTGCTGGGTGCGTCGTCGAATTTTGAACATGTCGGCACCGAGGTTTGTACCGCCGAAGGCCTGCGGACCGTGCCTGCTACGCAGTCACATCGCGACCCCGCAGCCGCGCACCATGCGGACGCCTTCGAGCGTTGCGCGCATTGCCTCCTGGCGGCTGCGCCCTTGGCTCTAGCCGGGGTACCAACGCCCTGGCCTATCGCGGTACCCACGCTGCAGCCCGCTGAACCGTCCCGTTGGGGAGCGCTGCCTGCACTCCAGACTTGGTCAGCAGCCCAGCCGCGGGCGCCGCCCTTGCGCGGCTGATCAACCGCCTGGCCAGCTGAAGCGGACCGCAGAGGTCTGTGCTTCGGTCAGGCTCCTACTTGCTCAACCCGCCTTGGAATGCAGCGGCCACCCGCGTGGTCTGCATCCACGCCCTTTTTCGACAGGAATCGCACCATATGAACAGAATCTCTCCTTCCCTGGCGCTCGTGGCCCTTGCAATGGGCTTGATCGCCTCCGCCGCCCAGGCCCAGACCACCGTCAAGGACCCCTGGGCCCGTGCCACCGTGGCGCAGCAAAAGGCCAGCGGCGCCTTCATGCAGTTGCAGTCAGCCAAGGGCGGCAAGCTGTTGTCGGCCTCCTCGCCCGTGGCGGGTGTGGTGGAGATCCACGAGATGGCCATGGACGGCAACGTCATGAAGATGCGTGCGGTGCCCTCGCTGGACCTGCCGGCCGGCAAGGCCGTGGACCTGAAGCCTGGTGGCTACCACGTCATGCTGATGGACCTGAAGAAGCAACTGAACGCCGGCGACACCATTCCCATCACGCTGGTGGTGGAGTCGGCCGGCCAGCGCGAGACGCTGGAGGTGAAGGCGGCCGTGCGGCCGCTGAGCAGCCCAGGCGCGTCAGGTGACAAGGGTCATCACGGCCACAAGCACTGAGCCCTCCAGCCCGGCAGGGCGCCAGCCAGTGCAGGCCCGTGTGCTGCCGGGTGCTTGCCCGCGGGCCAGCCTTTACCGGCTCAGCGCCTTCAGCGCCAGCTTGATGCCTTCGCTCACGGCCACGCCAGGGGGCAAGGCCTTGAGCGCGGCGTTGGCGTCACGTTCGTTGTAGCCCAGGGCCATCAGCGCCTGGGCGATGTCGGCCTGCGCATCGCTCGCAGCAGAGGCCGTGGGTAGTGCCAGGTCGGGCCCCAGCTTGCCCTTGAGCTCCAGCAGCAGCCGCTCGGCCGTCTTCTTGCCGATGCCGGGCACCTTCACCAGGCGGCCGGCTTCCTGCCGGCTCACGGCCTGGGACAGATCGGCCACGCTCAGGCCTGACAGGATGGACAGCGCTGTGCGCGGGCCCACGCCGCTGATCTTCACCAGCTCACGGAAAGTGGCACGTTCCTCGTGCGTGAGAAAGCCGTAGAGCAGTTGCGCGTCTTCGCGCACGACGAAGTGGGTGAGCAGCGTGATGCGCTCGCCCAGCCCGGGCAGGTTGTAGAACGTGCTCATGGGCACGTCGACCTCGTAGCCCACGCCGCCCACGTCGATGAGGAGTTGGGGCGGGGATTTTTCGGCCAAGGTGCCGGTGATACGTCCGATCATGAGGCCGGATTGTGCTGCGGCACGAGGGGCGCCATCCTCAACATACAGGCGGGTTGAGCCTCCCGCCGCGCGGTCTCCCGCCGGCCAAGCCCCACAATGAGGGCACGATCCTTGAACCACAGGCCTGCTGTCTTGATCCTTCGCCACCAGTTTGACCCCGACGACAACCGCCGCTTGTCGCACCTGTGCGGCCCGATGGATGAGCACCTGCGGGAGATCGAGGCCGCCATGGGCGTGCGCATCACGCGGCGTAACGAGCGGGTGAACATCGAGGGCCCGAAGGAAGCGGCCCGCCAGGTGCTGGACCTGCTGATCTCCTTGTACGAGCGCGCCAGTCGGGCCTTTCCACCGCAGTCCTTGCAACTGGCCCTGGCGGAGGCCCGCGCCCAGCTGGCGATGACGCAGGCCGCCGCCGGCCCACGTGGCAAGGCGGCGAGGGCAGTGCCAGGTTCGGCGGCTGTCCAGGGTGTCGGCGGCCCGCAAGACGCCGCCGTCCCGCCCGAGGGCGTGGCGCCCACGCCTGCGCCGGACCTGGTACTGCACACCCGGCGTCCGGACCTGCGCGGCCGCACGCCCAATCAGGTGCAGTACCTGCGGCAGGTGCTCGCGACCGACATCACCTTCGGCATCGGGCCGGCGGGCACGGGCAAGACCTTTCTCGCCGTGGCCTGCGCGGTCGACGCGCTGGAGCGCCAGGGCGTGCAGCGCATCGTGCTCACGCGGCCGGCGGTGGAGGCCGGTGAACGCCTGGGCTTTCTGCCTGGTGATCTGGCGCAGAAGGTCGACCCCTACCTGCGCCCGCTGTACGACGCCCTGTACGACCTGATGGGTTTTGACCGCGTCACCCGCGCCTTCGAGCGCGGGCAGCTCGAGATCGCGCCGCTGGCCTTCATGCGCGGCCGCACCCTGAACCAGGCCTTCGTCATCCTGGACGAGGCGCAGAACACCACGCGTGAGCAGATGAAGATGTTCCTCACCCGCATCGGCTTCGGCTCGAAGTGCGTGGTCACGGGGGATGTCAGCCAGATCGACCTGCCCAGCGGCACCCCCAGCGGGCTGGTCGACGCCGCCGAGGTACTGAAGGACGTCAAGGGCATCGCCTTCACCCGCTTCACCGCCGGCGACGTGGTGCGCCACCCGCTGGTGGCCCGCATCGTCGAGGCCTATGACGCCGCGCAGGCGGACCGCTCCGGCCGCGCCGGGGGACCGGCCCCGGGCGGGCCGGCACGGCGATGAGCCGCTCGGCTCCATCGCTGCAGCTTTCGCTGCAGATGCCCGACGGGCGACACCGGGCTCTTCTGGCCCGTCACCGCGTGGCCCGCTGGATTCGCGCCGCGCTGGAGCTGCCGGGCGAGATTGCGGTGCGCATCGTGGATGAGGAGGAAGGCCGGCGCCTGAACCGGGAGTTCCGCGGCAAGGGCTACGCCACCAACGTCCTGACTTTCAATTACGCCTACGAGCCCGTGGTCGCCGCTGATCTGGTGCTGTGTGCTCCCGTGGTGGAGCGCGAGGCCCAGGCGGCGGGCATCACCGTGGAGGCGCACTACGCCCACCTCCTGGTGCACGGCACGCTCCACGCGCAGGGCTACGACCATGAGACCGAGGCCGAAGCCCGGGTCATGGAAAGCCGCGAAAGCGAACTGCTCCCGCAACTGGGCTTTGCCGACCCCTGGGGTGCTCAGCCCAGGTAGCGCTTGCGCCGGAAGAAGCTCACCAGCCCGACGCCGGTGGCGACCATCAGGGCAAAGGCAGCCCAGAACCCGAGGCTGCTGTGGATCCAGGGCAGGGCATCGAAGTTCATGCCGAAGAAGCCGGTGATCAGGTTCAGCGGCAGGAAGATCGCGGTCAATACGGTCAGTGCGCGCATGATGTCGTTGGTGCGGTGACCCAACGCCGAGAAATGCATCTGCACCGCGGTTTCGGCCGAGTGTTCCAGGCGGCGCACATGGCTCAGCACGCGGTCGATGTGCTCGATCACATCGCGGCTGCGTACCCGCAGCAGTTCCCGCTCGTGGCGCTCGGCCGCGTCGGCGCTGGCAGGCCACTCGTCCAGACTGTCCATCCACTCCTGCACAGCGCTGCGCTGGTCTTCGCAGGTGTCCTCCAGCAGGTTCAGCGCGTTGCGGGAATCCAGCAGTACGTGCCAGTCGTTGAAGCGGCTCTTCGGGTCCAGCAGCAGGTGCTGCAGCAAGCCCAGTTGCCGGGTGAGCAGGCGGCGCAGGTCCAGGTAGCTGTCCACCATGTGGTTCAGCATGCGCAGCATCAACTCCGCACTGCTGGTGGGCAGGCGCGACCCGCCGCGGGCGTCGGCGCCGACGGCCAGATCCGCCAGGCGCTTCAGGTAGCGCTCGCGCACCGCGCAGGCGGCGGGGTGCACGGTCAGCAGCACGCGGTCGAACACTGCAAACCCGACCGGGCGGGTGTCCAGGGCGTCGGGCGTGATCGGGGCCAGAGCGGCCCCGCCCTGTGGGCTGGGGCCGCGGGCGTCCGCTGCGGCGCAGGTGCCAGGGTGGGTGCCGTTGCCGGTTTCCGGCGGGGCGGGGCTCGCCGCCAGGCGCCGAAACACCAGCAGGTCGTAGGCCGAGGTGGCGTCGTAGGTGCTGGGCAACTGCGCGTTCAGCAGGTCGGACATGTGCAGCCACACCAGGCGCGTGCCCGTCCAGCGGTGCAGGGCCTCCTGCAGCATGTCTTGCGCCGTGGCCAGTTCATCGCGCTCGCAGGAGATCCACAGGAAGCCGCCGACAGGCAGCATCTGCGGCAGGCCGGTGAGCTCCCGGCAACGGTCCGCTTCGAGATGGACCGCCTGCATGGGCCTCAGGCCGCGCGCAGCTTGCGTGCGGCATCCAGCGCGAAGTAGGTCAGGATGCCGTCGGCGCCCGCCCGCTTGAACGCCAGCAGCGACTCCATCATCACCGCGTCATGATCCAGCCAGCCGTTGGCCGCCGCGGCCTTGAGCATGGCGTACTCGCCGCTGACTTGGTAGGCGAAGGTGGGCACGCGGAACTCGTCCTTCACACGGCGCACGATGTCCAGGTACGGCATGCCGGGCTTGACCATCACCATGTCGGCGCCCTCGGCGATGTCCAGCGCCACCTCGCGCAGGGCCTCATCGGTGTTGCCGGGGTCCATCTGGTAGACCTTCTTGTCCGCCTTGCCCAGGTTGCCGGCCGAGCCGACCGCGTCGCGGAACGGGCCGTAGAAGGCGCTGGCGTACTTGGCGCTGTAGGCCATGATGCGCGTGTGGATCAGGCCCGCGCCTTCGAGCGCGCCGCGGATGGCGCCGATGCGTCCGTCCATCATGTCGCTCGGCGCCACGATGTCCACGCCGGCCTGGGCCTGCACCAGGGCCTGCTGGGTCAGCATCTCCACGGTGGCGTCGTTCAGGATGTAGCCGGTGTCGTCCAGCAGCCCGTCCTGGCCATGGCTGGTGAAGGGGTCCAGCGCCACGTCGGTCAGCAGCGCAAGAGTTGGGAAACGCGCCTTCAATTCGCGCACCGTCCGCGGCACCAGGCCGTCCGGGTTGGTGGCCTCGCGGCCGTCGGGGGTCTTCAGCGCCGGGTCGATCACCGGAAACAGCGCCATCACCGGCACACCCAGCTGCACGCAAGCCTCGGCCACCGGCAGCAGGCGGTCCACGCTCAAGCGTTGCACCCCTGGCATGCTGGCCACATCCTGGGTCTGCCCGTGACCATCCAGCACGAACACCGGCAGGATGAGATCTTCTGCAGCCAGTCGGTGTTCGCGCACCAGGGCGCGGGTGGCGGCGTCGCGGCGCAGGCGGCGGGGTCGGTTGGCCGGGAAGGGTGCAAAGGTTCGGTTCACGGGCTGGCCTTGCTATGCTAAATTTCAAAGTGGATGATAGACCGTCAGGCCTGTCATCCCCTGCTTTTCCTCCCTGAGCAGGTGCTTCAGCGCCTTGACAGCGATGAGGCTTTTAAGCCCCGGCCTGATGGCCGGGGCTTTTTTTATGGCGCCTCATAATCTGCAGTCATGGGCAACAGTTACCTCTGGGTCAAGGCGTTACATATCGTGTTCGTGGCCAGTTGGTTTGCCGGCCTGTTCTACCTTCCCCGGTTCTTCGTGAACCTGGCGGTGGTGCCCGCCGACAGCCTGGCCGAGCGCGAGCGCCTGCTGCTCATGGCGCGAAAGCTCCAGCGCTTTTCCTCGATCCTGATGTGGCCTGCCCTCGGTCTGGGCCTGCTGTTGTGGCTGTTCTATGGTGTGGGCCTGGGGCCCGGGCAGGGCTGGATGCACGCCAAGCTGGCGCTGGTGGTGCTGGTCATCGGCTATCACCATGCCTGCCGGTGGCTGCTGCGCGGGTTCGAGCAGGGCACCAACCGACGCAGCCACCGTTGGTTCCGCGTGTTCAATGAAGTGTCGGTGCTGGCCTTCGCGGCCATCGTCATGTTGGTGGTCGTCAAACCCTTCTGATGTCCGTCTGACGCCTGTCTGATCCACCATGCTCCGGCAGCACAGCACCGCCCTTCCGCTGGCGCTGGTGTATGCGCTGCTGGTAGCGTACGCCAGCCTGTACCCCTTCACGGGCTGGCGGTGGCCGGCTGGCGCGCCTTGGTCGGAACTGCTCTGGCTGCCCTGGCCTGTCTGGCGCGACCGATTTGACGAGGTCGCCAACTTCCTGGGGTACGCCCCGCTGGGCGCGCTGCTGGCCTTGGGCTGGGCGCGCTCCGGTGTGCCCTTGGTACTGGGGGCGCTGGCGGCCGTATGTCTGCCCACCCTGTTCGCCTATGCGCTGGAGTGCGCCCAGCATTTCATTCCCCGGCGGGTGCCCTCCGGGCGCGATTGGGCCTTGAACGCTGCGGGTGCGGCCACTGGCGTGCTGCTGGCACTGGCGTTGGTTCGGCTGGGATGGGTGGACCGTTGGCGCCAGTGGCGCTTGCGCTGGTTCGAGCCCCAGGCCAGTCCTGCGTTGGTGCTGTTGCTGCTGTGGCCGGTGGCGCTGCTCTTTCCAACTCCGCTGCCCCTGGGACTGGGCCAGGTGTTCGACGAGATCGCGGCCTGGATTCCCAAGATATTGGCTGACACACCCTGGGCCGGCGCGGTGGAACCGCCCTCGGTTCAACGGAGTGTGCTGCGGCTCACCCTGTCCCCCTGGCTGGAGGGCACCGCAGTGGCCGCCGGGCTGATGGCGCCATGCATGTTGGCGTTTGCGGTGCTGCGGCCCGGTTGGCGGCGCGTGTTCGTGGCTGTCCTGGCCTTGGCGCTGGCCCTGGGCACCACCGCAATGTCGACGGCGTTGAACTTCGGTCCCGTCCACGCCTGGGCCTGGGTAACCCCGGCCGTCATGCGGGGCCTGGCGATGGGTGGCGTGCTGATCCTGGCCGTGTCGCGGCTCAAGCCGCGCCTGGCGGCGGCCCTGGGCCTGGTGGCCTTGGCGATCTCGGTCTCGCTGGGGGCCTCGGCGCCGGCAGACCCCTACTTTGCCGCCAGCCTCCAGCTCTGGGAGCAAGGCCAGTTCATCCGGTTCCATGGCATGTCCCAGTGGGTGGGCTGGCTCTGGCCGTATGCGGCGATGGGTTGGTTGATGGCCCGTCTGGCCGGCGCCCGATAAGGCCGACGGCGCGGGGTGCGAGGGGTCATCCCTAGAATCCAGGGCTGTTCATCCTGGCACGCTTGGCTGGCGGCTGACCGCCCGCCACGGTTTGTCCACCCCTGAAGTTCATGAGCTACTACCAGCGCCACATCTTCTTTTGCCTGAACGAGCGCAAGAACGGCGAAGCCGCCTGCGCGCAGCACGATGCCCAGGCTGCTTTCGATCATTGCAAGAGGCTCGTCAAGGACGCCGGGCTGAACGGTCCTGGCGCTGTGCGCGTCAACAAGGCCGGTTGTCTGGACCGCTGTGCGGGCGGGCCCGTGGCCGTCGTCTATCCCGAGGCGGTCTGGTACACCTACGTCGACCAGCAGGACATCGAGGAGATCGTGCAGGTTCACCTGAAGGGCGGCCAGGTGGTGGAGCGCCTGGTGCTGCCGCCTGACGTGGGCCGCTGATGAATGCCCACACGCGGCAGGTGATGTTGCAGGGCCCTGCCGGTGCGCTGCAGTGCGCGGTGGACGAGCCCGCTGCCGCACCGAAAGGGTTGGCCTTGGTGTGTCATCCCCATCCGCTGCACGGCGGCACCCTGGACAACAAGGTCGTTCAGACCCTGGCGCGCGCTTTCGTCCAGCTGGGCTTGCGCGCCTTGCGGTTCAATTTCCGTGGGGTTGGTGGTTCGCACGGGGCCTGGGACGAGGGCCGCGGCGAGGTCGACGATGCCCTGGCCGTGGTGCAGGGCTTTCGCGAGCCCGCCCAGCCGCTGGTCTTGGCCGGCTTCAGCTTTGGCGCGTATGCCGCCTCGCAGGTGGCGTCGCAGCTGAGCGGCGCTGATGCCGCGCAGCGCGTCGTCCTCGTCGGGCCGGCCGTGCAGAACTTCGCCGTGGCGCCCGTGCCGCAGGACAGCCTCGTGATCCACGGCGAGGCCGACGAGATCGTCAGCTTGTCCAGCGTGCTCGACTGGGCCCGCCCGCATGTCATCCCGGTCACCGTCGTGCCTGGTGCCGGCCACTTTTTCCATGGCCAACTGCCCTTGCTCAAGAGCCTGGTGCTGCGAACGGGCGGGTTGGCTGCATCGTGAATCCATGAAACACCTGATCTCCCTGCTGTTGTCCCTGTCCCTGGCGGTCGTGGCCCATGCACAGACACCGCAACCGCCGGAAGTGGCGGCGCGGCAGTACATCCTCATCGATCTGGCCAGCAGCCAGGTGCTGGCCGAGCGCGAGGCGGACGTTCCTGCCGACCCCGCCAGCCTGACCAAGCTGATGACCGCCTATCTGGTCTTCGACGCGATCAAGGCGCGCAAGCTCAGCCTGGAGCAGACCATCCCGGTGTCCGTACGGGCCTGGTCGGAGCGCAAGGGCGGCGGGTCGCTGATGTTCATCGACACCACGATGAAGCCCACGGTCGATGAACTGCTCAAGGGCATGATCGTGCAAAGCGGTAACGATGCCTCGGTGGCGCTGGCCGAGGCCGTGGGCGGCTCGCTCGACAACTTCGTCACGATGATGAACCGCCAGGCCCAGGCCTGGGGATTGAAGAACACGAGCTTTCGAAACGTGACGGGCCTGACCGAGGCCAGCCACCACAGCACGGCACGCGACATCGCCGTGATCGCCGGCAAGGTCATCACGGACCACCCGAACTTTTACTCCTACTACTCGCTCAAGCAGTTCAGCTTCAACAACATCAAGCAGGACAACCGCAACATGCTGCTGGGGCGCGACGCCTCGGTCGACGGCATGAAAACGGGGTACACCGAGGCCGCCGGCTACTGCCTGGTGGCCAGCGCCCAGCGCGACATGCCCAACGGCAAGCGCCGGTTGCTGTCGGTGGTCATGGGGACGGCCTCGCGCGAGGCCCGGGCCAGCGAGAGCCAGAAGTTGCTGAACTGGGGTTGGCAGGCCTGGGACGCCGTGCGGCTGTTCGATGCCGGCAAGCCGGTGGCCACCGTGCCGGTGTGGAAAGGCAAGTCCGCCGAGGCCCGGCTGGGTGCGCCAGGCGGGGCCGTGTTCGTGACCGTGCCCAAGGGGACGGGTGCGCAGATGAAGACCTTGATCCAGCGCAGTGACCCGCTGGTGGCTCCCCTGGCGGCCGGGCAGAAAGTCGGCACCATCCAGGTGACGACGGCCACGGGCACCCTCGTGGCGTCGCTGCCCCTGGTCGTGCAGGAGCCGGTGGAACTGGCCGGGCTGCTGGGGCGGGCCTGGGATTCCCTCAGGCTGTGGATCAAGTGACCGCCCGCGGCAGAGCAAGCTGAAATATCCCAAGGATCGACTGACATGGCCGCATTGCCCGACACCCTGTGCTACCTGAACGGTGCCTACACGCCCTTGAACGAAGCCAAGGTCAGCGTGATGGACCGGGGCTTCATCTTTGGCGACGGGATCTACGAAGTGGTGCCCGTGTACGGACGTCGGCTGTTCCGCTTCGATGCCCACCTGGCCCGGCTGGAGCGCAGCCTGGCCAAGATGCGCATCGCCAACCCCTTCTCCCGCGCGCAATGGCTGGAGCGGGTGCGGCCCTTGGTCGCAGCCGTGTTCGACAAGACGGCGGCGCAGGACCAGTTGGTCTACATCCAGATCACCCGCGGGGTGGCGCCGCGCGACCACGTGATGCCCGAAGACCTGGAGCCCACCATCTTCATGATGGCCAACCCGATGAAGCCGGCCTCGCTGGAGCAGCGGCATCAGGGCGTGGCTTGCGTGACCGCTCGCGACTTCCGCTGGGAGCGTGGCGACAT
>Ga0315900_10008591_pt1 | contig 13114 bp, 9 predicted proteins | sample LakEriMetagenome_FD_203521 | JGI IMG/M metagenome (GOLD analysis project Ga0315900, IMG submission 203521) | Freshwater fungal communities from buoy surface, Lake Erie, Ohio, United States - Buoy 12 MA114 | ecosystem: Environmental > Aquatic > Freshwater > Lake > Lake biofilm | place: USA: Lake...
GCATGGCCGTCTCGGCCATGCAAGGGAAAGCACAGGCGATCGTGCCCGTGCCAAGAGAGCAAAGTAGAGGACATGCGGAACGCTTGTGCCGCTGCCGTGAAGAAATCGAGCTTAGGGGCGGGTGATTGTTTCGTGGAGGTTCAGCAGGACGCGGCAGACGCTGGTCCATGCGGCCAGTTCGGGAAACTGATCCTGCGGCAGGGGTGTGCGACTGGCTCCCACGGCAACCAACTTGGCGGCTCCTTCCGGATCTCCTTTCCATTGGCTGCGGTGCTTGACCAGCAGTTCCATCAGCACCTTGGTCTCTGCTTCAGCAGGCCAACGTCCAACGACGCGATGGAAGCCGATTTCCAGTCGACGCTGATCATCGATGGGCTGGCGATCTGCTAGCAGTTGTTCGGCCAGATGTCGCGCGGCTTCGACGTAAGAGGGGTCGTTGAGCAGGACCAAGGACTGCAGTGGCGTATTGGAGCGAGGCCGGTCGGCGGTGCACTCCTCGCGGCTTGGGGCATCGAAGGCGAGCAGGGAAGGGTGGAGGTATTGCCGTTGCCAGTGGGTGTAGAGCCCTCGCCGGTAAAGCGATTCTCCCTGGCTGTTCTGCCATTCGCGCGTCGGGAAGTTGAGGTAGGCCCAGTAGCCGGGTGGTTGGTAGGGGCGAACGCTTCGGCCACCGACCAAACGGACCAGCAGATCGCTGACGGCCAGAGCGTTATCGCGCACCAGTTCGGCGTCCATGCGATAGCGATTCTGATGAGTCAGCCAGCGGTTGGTTGGATCAGCCGCCATCTGCCCGTCTGTCGCGGAAGCGCTTCGCTGATAGGCCGATGACAGGACGATCAGACGGATCATCTCCTTGATGTTCCAGCCCGAGTCGATCATGCGTGCGGCTAGGTAATCGAGCAGTTCTGGGTGGCTGGGAGGATCGCCTTGCGATCCAAAGTCATCGACTCGTCGTGCGATGCCGGCGCCGAAAAAATGTTTCCAAAGGCGATTGACCAGTACGCGTGAGGTCAGAGGATGCTCAGGGGCCACCAGCCAGCGGGCCAGGTCGAGTCGGTTGGCGCGGGAGGGGGTCGATTTCTCAAGACGCACCGAGAGAACTTCGGGCACGGAGGGTTCCACCGCTTCTCCCGAATCATCCATCCAATTGCCGCGAGCCAGCACGCGCACCATGCGGGGGCTGACGGTGCGAGTGACTAGCGTGACGGGGATCGATTTCTCGTGCGCCTCCAGCTCCTTTTTCCTCGCCGCGATGAGGTCTCGCATCGGCTGCAGGGTAGGCGACTTTTCTTTCCACCACGCAGTCAGTTTGCCAGCCGCATCCTCGGTCCGCGATTGAGCAGCGGCATCGGCTGCGGCGAGTGTCTCCTGGGGTGCCTGATCGAGATAGAACTTCGGGATCGGCTGGGCCGACCAGGAGACGCGGAATCGTCCGAGCGTATGCTGTGGGTTGTCAAGATTCTGTAGCAGCGTGACTCGAAGGCTTCCTGGCTGATCGGGAATCGCCGTTCGGTCCAGTGCAAACCAGGCATCGTTCCGCTGCCCGGCGCGTTCCATCACCGCCCAGCCCCAGGTGGGGCCTTTGGCATCGTCATCGAAGGCACCGGCGACCGCCCATTTCCCGTAGGGATTGCCTCCAGCGGCTCCCGTCTGTTCATAACTGGCCAAGCCTTGGACGATTGGAATCTTCTTGGGTTCCCCATCACCCTCTGGTACCCAATGGACGATCAATTCACTGAGGACAAAATTCCCATTGCCCGCGCGTCCGGGACCTTTGCGAGGCAACGAGTCATCGGGGAGTGTTTCGATGCGCAACGTCTGGATCTCATTCGGAAATCGGTTCCACTGGAGAGTCGTCTGGTCGGTGGCTGGGGAGTTGCCAGATGCCAGAAGGGAGTGGTCGGGCTGCAGTGTTAGGGTGGCCCCTTGAGCGGAAGAGGATTGATCGGGTGGGACGATGGTCCAACTGGGTAGCTCCGCAAGCCACTGGTCCAAACCGGGAAGTGACTGGGCACCGGCCGATCGATACTCCGCCTCCGCCTCTTCCAACTGCTGCTTGAGCTGTTGCTGCTTAGCTTCCTGCTCGGGGGTCGGCACCGGGATGCTGGGGCCCCAGATCCCGGTATCGTTGGCACCGGCGTAGAGTCCTTTCTCCTCGATGTCGGCGAAGAATGCTTCCAGCTGATAGAAGTTGCGGATGGAGAAAGGGTCGTATTTGTGGTCGTGGCACTCGCAGCATCCCAGCGTCAGTCCCATCCAGGTACCGCCCAGATTTCGGACCCGTTCGGCGATGTACTTGGCGAGGTATTCCTTGTCCTGGACCCCTCCCTCAGCGCTCATCATCCCCAACCGGTTGTATCCGGAGGCAATCTGCAGACGTCTCGATTCACTGGTGCCGGGGGTTTGCGGCAGGAGATCACCAGCGAGTTGTTCGATGGTGAATTGATCGAATGGCACGTTGCGATTGAATGCATCGATCACATAGTCTCGGTAGGGCGAGACGCTCATCTCCTGATCGCCGTGGTAGCCGACGCTGTCGGCGTAACGGACTAGATCCATCCAGAGCATCGCCATCCGTTCGCCATAGTGTTCCGAGTTGAGCAACTCCTCCACCAGACGCGGGTAAGCATCGGACGATGTGTCGCTGGCGAACTGCTCGACTCGCTGCGGGCTGGGAGGGAGTCCCAGCAGATCCAGGCTGAGCCTTCGGATGAGGGTGCGACGGTCTGCTGGAGGCGAAAGCTCCAGAGAAAGTTTGGCGATCGGTTCGGCCAAGAAATGATCGATGGCATTGTTTCGATCGGGTGGTTCCACCTTCGGGACGGAAGGCCGGTCGATCGGCTGGAAGGCCCAGTGACCTTCATAGGCCGCCCCTTGCTCGATCCATCGCCGGAGCAACGTTCGCTGGGCTTCACTGAGTGGTTTTCCTGTCGAATCGGGGGGCATCCGAAGTTGGGCGTCTTCGGTGGTGATCCGTTCCCAGAGTAGACTCTCGGAAAGTTTTCCTCGGACCACCGGACCAGGCTGCCCGTCACTGCCCAGCAGCCCCGTTTCGGTATCCAGACGCAGATCGGCTTCGCGTCGGTTTGCATCCGGACCATGGCATGCGAAGCAATGATCGGAGAGGATCGGCCGAATGTCGCGATTGAACTGGATGGCTTCCTCCTGACCGAAACAGAGCGTGGTCGCGCCGGTTGCCAGCGAGGCGGCCATCAGGCCAATCGAGCCAACGAATCGAAGCGATCGCATGAGAAAACTCCCGGGTGGGGAAGGAGTGGCAAGCGGAGGGGATCCCTGGGCAGGAGGCGGGTGGGTTGGCGATTGGCCTGATCCCAAGCGATCCCGAATGGAGGAACCAACCTTGATTGTAGAAAACAGTGACTTCGGGTTCCAGCGCCAAGGTACTGTCCGCAGCGGGTTTCGAAGGAATGCTGCGTTGAGCTATCTTGTCGAACATTGAGCCGGGTAGAATGAGCGTGGCATCCGATCTCAAGGTGTGCCTTATCTGTGGGGTAGCGGTCAAGATGGACGACGTCGATCGGAAGTGGCAAGGCAGTTTCTTTGGCCCTCGCTGGTCGATCGCTCACCTTCTGTTTTGGACCTTGTCGGTCGCTCTAATGCATCAGGTACTGCGGTTCCTTCCCGGAATCGGGTCTGCTGGAGGAACGAGTGCTGAGCAGACGATCTTGGCGCTGGCCTATGGAACCGTCGTTGGAATTGGAGTGCCAGCGATTCTGGTTCCTCATGGCGCGGTGCGATTCTGGGAGCATCCGGCGCGGATTCTGTGGGGCTTGAGTGTCGCGATGGTGCTGCTGGACCTTTGTCAGCAGTGCTTGGCAGATGAATGGCGCGTTTACACCGAAGGGATTCCGCCAAGCGAGGCGTGTGCGATGGGGGCGCACTGCACCGCCGCCGTCTGGTCGCTCTACGCCCTGACCCGAAGCAAGATCTCGCTGGGATGGAAGATCGGCCTAGCCCTCTTGGTGATCGATCAGTGCGTTCGCTTCTTTCTGCTTGGCTTTTCTGTCCTTTTTTCTCGTGGAGTGCGAGGATTGACCGCATGGGATCCGATCGTTCTCCAGGTGACTCTGGGAGCCGCGATGAGTCTAATCGTCTGCCTTTACTGGATGGCGATGGCAGGAATCGACTGGTGGACTGGAAAGCACCGCGACTGGCAGTCGGCCACGCTCCTTTGGTTGCTTCCTGCGATCACCCTGGCCCCACTGATCCCGGGGCTCTACGAGCTCTATCGCGGGTGGAAACTGGGGCTGTTTTGATTGACGAAGAGGAATCGCCCCTTTGGGTTCCCTCGAAAAATGCGTGCCCAGTTGGAGTCAGTGGAGTATATTGAGTTTTGGTGAAGAGCTTCGGAAGGGAAGTGGGCGTGCCGCTGGCGGAACCGAGTGGATGCTGTTTTTGGGGGCAGGCTGGGGATGGGAAAGGACCGCGGGAAGGGGAATAGTTCCGAGCAACTGCGGGCAGCCGCGCGCGACAAAATTCGGGTTGCAGGCCTGCGCAGTACCCCGGCTCGCGTTGCCACGCTGCTGGCGCTGGAGCAGTCCGATTCGCCACTGACGCATGCCGAAGTGGCAGATAAGATCCAGGAATTGGGGGTCGACAAAGCGACGGTTCTTCGCAACTTGGTCGATCTGGTCGCTGCTGGCCTGGCGCGGCGTACCGAACTGGGTGACCGACTGTGGCGCTACGAATCCGCCGATCCCGCTCAGCCGCTGGGAGCCCATCCCCATTTCCTCTGCGTCGACTGCGGATCAGTCACCTGCCTGGGAGATCTGGAACTGACACCCAGCAGCAGGCGTCAGTCGGAGGTGGTCGGTCGCGTGACGGAAATCTTGCTGAAGGGACACTGCCAGAGCTGCAACGAAGTGCAGCCGGTCCGGGGTTGATCGCTTGCCGGCCCACACCACCGATGGCCCAAGAACAGTCGGCAGCGGTCCCGACAGCCAGTGGCCGAAAGGGAATCCAGCCGATCAAGAATAGAATGGAGCGGAAGGGAGTCGAACCCTCGACCTCAGCATTGCGAACGCTGCGCTCTCCCAACTGAGCTACCGCCCCGAGCCGAATCTCTCGTCAGAGCGATATCGTAACGCCCGATGGCGTAATGTCCAGAGCCAGCCAGTTGGGGATCCTGAGTCAGGGACTTCCTTGGTTTGTAGCAGATCAGAGGGCCAATCGCCCGCAATGTCCCAGTGATGGAGCCAGCCGGATGCAGCCAAGCAGAGCCAGCAAGCTCTATCTGATCGGATTTCGTGGTGCGGGAAAGACCACCGTCGCCAGTTGCTTGGCCAGACGGCTGGAATGCGATTGGGTCGATGCCGATCAATGGATTGAAAGGTCGGCAGGAGAAACGATCCGAGAGATTTTCCAGCGGCTTGGTGAGCAGGGTTTTCGCGATTTGGAAGAGCAAGCGGTTGCCACGCTGGCACAGGGAAGCATTCCGATTGTCTCCCTGGGCGGAGGCGCGATCCTGCGTCCGGCCAATCGACGATGGATCGCCCAGACCGGGCTGTCCGTCTGGCTTCAGGCTTCCGCCCAGACGATTCGGATGCGCCTGTCGCGCGATTCGCGAAGCAACGCCAATCGTCCAAGGTTAACCAATCTGTCGCAGGACGAAGAGATCATCGCCCTTTTGGAACAACGAACACCCCTGTACCGGGAGGCGGCCGATCTGACGGTGCTGGTGGATGATCGACGATCCGAGGAGATCGCCGATACGATCGCCAGGTGGTGGCGTCAGCGTCAACGAAGCAAATTGGGAATGGCGCGAGAAATCACCGATTCGTCTCCCATTCGCCCTGTCGGGCAAGAGGAGATGTAAGTGACTGGTCCATGGATAGTATGGTTGGTTGGATGCCTAGCCGCGATGGGGATCAACGAGGCGATTGATCGATGGGCCTACTGGCCACGCGGCGTCGGCCGAATGGGGCCAGCCCCCGAGAGCTGTCCGAAGCGGGGGGGATGGGACTGGTTGCCCATCCTAGGCTGGCTCAGGTTGCGCCGCGAGTCGGGGCATCATGGACGCGGCTTCTGGCTTCGGCCGATGGCAGTGGAGCTTCTGCTGCCACTTTTTCTGCTCTGGCTTTATCGCTGGGAACTGCAGGGCCAGCTTCTTCCAGGGAATCTCGCGACCGATGCAGAGCTTCCCGGGGAGCTTGGGGTTGCTTGGCAGTTCTGGGTTCACGCCGCACTGATCAGCATGCTGGTGATCGCCACCTGCATCGATCTGGACGAACGGATGATTCCCGACACGGTGACAACACCACTGACACTGCTGGCGGTCTTTGGCGCCGCGGTTTTTCCCGACTGGAGATTCTGGGTGACTGGGCTGAGTGCCGAAGGCAGCTGGGTAGTGACTCGATTGCATCCGGCCAGTCCTGATCCCTGGAATCCGTGGTGGCACAGCGCTTCGGGATTTCAAACCATTCTGCTGCTTTACAGCCTCTGGTGTTTTGCCTTGGCCGATCGTCGCTGGATCCTGCGACGCGGCTGGAAGAAGGCGTGGCGTTATTTTCTTGCAGGGTTGGTGCGTCATCCTTCCTGGAAACTGCTGCTGGGGATCTGGTTGGCCGGGTTGCTGGGGCTAGGTTGGATCTACGCACGCGGCACACCCCAGTCGTGGTCGGCGGTGGTCAGCAGTGTCTTTGGGATGGCGATGGCAGGCGCTCTGGTGTGGTCATTGAGGTTGGTAGCCCGACTAGCGATGGGGATGGAGGCGATCGGGTTTGGCGACGTGACTCTGATGGCGATGGTGGGAGCGGTGCTCGGCTGGCAACCTGCTTGGCTGGCCTTCTTCCTCGGCCCGATGGCAGCCATTCCGCTGGTGATCCTGGTCTACCTTTGGACCCGCGACCCGGCAACACCGCTTGGGCCCTATCTAGCGCTCGGTTCGCTGCTGACCATTGTCGCCTTCCGACCGCTTTACCTCGACTGGGCGTCCGAGCGACTCTTTTTTCTTGGGGACTGGCTGATCTATCTGTTTGTTGGTTTCCTTTTCGCCTTCGGTCTGTTGCTGGGACTTCTGGGGTTGATCAAAGGGCGATGGGCACCCTGACCAGCTGAGCCGTTCGAGGATCGGCCTTCGGCTTGCACTTCCTGAGCGATTGCTACAATGGGTCGCTTGCATCAGGCGGTTGGCAGGCGTTGCATTGGCGGGCAGCTCACCGCAGCAACGCCTGAAGAAAGCACCGGAGGAGGATCCACTGGGGCTTTGTTCTTCAGGACCGTCACCAGGCATAGGATGGCCGATTCAGGGAGGTTTCTAGGGTGCCCAAAGCGACGCAAAGCGCCGGGAATGGACGCAGCGAAGGTGCCGAGCAGCATCGACTGTGGGAAGCTCGAGAACGCATCGCCAACTGGCAGCGCTGGGGCCCCTATTTGTCGGAGAGACAGTGGGGTACGGTCCGTGAGGATTACTCCCACTTCCAGGATGCTTGGTCGTTTTTTACCCACGAGCATGCCAGATCGCGCGCCTATCGCTGGGGCGAAGATGGCCTGATGGGGATTTGCGATCGCCAGTGTCGTCTCTGTTTTTCCTTTGCCTTCTGGAATGGACGCGACCCGATCCTCAAGGAACGGCTCTTTGGGCTGACCGGACCCGAAGGGAACCATGGGGAAGACGTCAAGGAGTGCTACTTCTACCAGGATGCCGTTCCCACCGCGTCCTACCTGAAGGGACTCTACCTGTATCCCCTCGCGGAGTATCCCTATGCCGAGCTAGTAGCGGTCAATCGCGGCAAGTCGCGCACAGAGCCAGAGTGGGAGTTGCTGGACAGCGGCAGCTTGGCAAAAGAAGGCCACGTTGCATGTCAGATCGAGTATGCCAAGGAGGGGCCCGACGACCTGCTGATGCGCCTAACGATGACTCATCGCGGAACCAGCCGCGCTGTATTGACCGTGCTGCCGCAGCTGTGGTTTCGCAACACCTGGAGTTGGGGATGCGACCACGAGGGCTGTTCGATGAAGCCACGCATCGATGCCACCAATCCCAACCGCGTTATGGCTCAACACGAAACACTGGGGGAATACGAGTTTCGGGTCGAGCCGATCGGGACGCAGCCCATCGAATGGCTCTGCACCGACAACGAAACCAATCCCCGGCTGCATCCGGCTTATCCGTCTGAGGGCAAGTACTTCAAAGACGCCTTCCATCGCCGGATCATCGACCGCGAAGAAGCGGCGGTGGATCCTCGCCGCATCGGCACAAAGGTGGCGGCATGGCATCAGATTGAACTGGAGCCAGGTGAGAGCCATGTATTTCGTTGTCGCCTGAGATCCAAGGAATTGCCTTCGATCGACCCTTGGTTCGGCGATTCGTTCGATCAGATCATGGAACAGCGGCGGCAGGAAGCCGACCAGTTCTATCGGGAGGTGATTCCAGAACATCTGGTAGGGGAGGTGCGAAACGTTTCACGGCAGGCGTATGCCGGTTTGACTTGGTCCAAACAGTTCTATCACTATTTTGTGCAGGGCTGGCTGCATGGCGATGCGGGGTTCCCAGTGCTCCCCGGATCACGACTCCAAGGACGCAATGCCGATTGGCAGCACCTGTTCAACCGCGACGTCATCTCGATGCCCGACAAGTGGGAGTATCCCTGGTACGCAGCCTGGGATCTGGCTTTTCACATGATCCCCATGGCGAGGATCGATCTGGAGTTTGCGAAGGAACAGTTGATCCTGTTCCTTCGCGAGTGGTACATGCATCCCAACGGCCAGATCCCTGCGTACGAATGGGCCTTTGGAGACGTCAACCCTCCAGTCCATGCGTGGGCATGCTGGAGGGTGTATCAGATGAGCGGCCCGCCGGGGCAGCGCGATCGTGAATTCCTCGCGCGTACCTTTCAGAAACTGCTTTTGAATTTCACTTGGTGGGTCAACCGCAAGGATGTCCGTGGCAAGCATCTGTTCTCGGGTGGATTTCTGGGACTGGACAACATCGGCGTCTTCGACCGCAACAAACCGTTCCCTGGGGGCGGGCATCTGGAACAGGCCGATGCGACCGGATGGATGGCCTTCTACTGCGGTTGCATGCTGCAGATGGCGCTGGAACTGGCCGAGGGAGACAACGCCTATGGGGACATGGCGAGCAAATTCTTCGAGCACTATGTCAACATTTCTGATGCGGTCAACAGCCTGCACGGCACAGGACTCTGGGACAGCAAGGATGGGTTCTACTACGACCATCTCTACCTGGATGGTACACCCTACCCTATGCGCATTCGATCGATGGTCGGCCTGATTCCCCTATGCACCAGCGTGCTGCTCCATGACGAAACCATCGATTCCATAGGTGGCTTCAAGAAACGGATGCAATGGTTCCTCAATCACAACAAAAAGGTCACCGAGAAGATGACTTTTTTGCAATCGCGCCGGGAAGCCAATGGCAAGGTGCTCACCAATCGCCTTCTGGCTATTCCCTCCGAAAAACGCTTCCGAAAGATGCTCGAGTATCTGCTTGATGAGAACGAGTTTCTCTCCCCTTACGGCATCCGTTCGCTGTCGGCTGTCCATCAAAAGGCTCCCTTCGAATTCAACTTTGAGGGACGGGTTGAAAAGGTGGCCTATCTGCCGGGTGAAAGCGATTCGCAGATGTTCGGTGGGAACAGCAATTGGCGAGGACCTGTCTGGTTCCCAGTCAATTTCCTGATCGTAGAATCGCTGCGCGACTATCACGCCTTCTATGGCGATTCGTTCCAGATCGAATGCCCCACCGGCTCCGGACGCTTGATGAATCTCCTGGAAGTGGCGCAGGAAATCGAACGTCGGTTGATTTCCCTTTTCCTTCCCAACGCCAACGGCGCTCGCCCCTGCCATGGTCCCTACCAGCGCTTCGCCAAGGATCCAGAGTGGCAGGATCTTGTCCTGTTTCATGAGTACTTTCATGGCGATACAGGCAAGGGACTGGGAGCCAGCCACCAGACTGGATGGACCTCCCTGGTCGCTACCCTGCTGGAACGAACTGGCCGGTGATCGGCGCTAGAGGATCAGTGCTGGATGATCGGTGCCAGGGACATTCATACCGGGAGAGAGGTCGCCTCCTGCGTTCGACCGATGATTTTCCAGCAACGGAAAGGCGATGACGGGAGCCGGAATCGGTAGCTGCTGCGATGGGTCCTTGTGAATGGAGAGTCCCGATCACTCTAATGGAGCTTTCCATCGAACGGACGGTGGAACAAAATGCAAAATGGCTCGATCGATCAAGCAGAGCGGCAACCGGGTATTGATCGATTCGATGGCAAGTCCAATAGAGAACAACCTAGCAACGGAGCGATCGCATGGAGATCACGCACCACGGCGGGCGTAATGGAGTCACTGGGTCTTGCCATCAGCTTCGATTGACCGGTGATCGTTCGGTGCTGATCGATTGCGGAACGTTTCAAGGGCGGGATGCGATCGGTCACGAAGATCCACGCATCGACTTTTCGCTCCAAGGAATTGAAGCACTTCTGGTCACCCATGTGCACATCGACCACATCGGGAGGATTCCTTATCTGCTGGCGGCTGGTTTCGATCGCCCTATCTATTGCTCACAGCCCACCGCTCGACTGCTTCCAGTGATGCTTGAGGATTCGATACGACTTGGGATCACGCGCAATCGAGCCGTCATACGAGACGTTCTGGGAGATATCAAAAAGCTCCTCAAGCCACTCCCCTACGGAACGTGGGAAAAAATCGGAAACGATTTGACGGTCCGCTACCAACCCGCCGGGCATGTGCTGGGATCGTCCTATGTCGAAATCGAACATGATTCGCAGCGAGTCGTCTTCAGTGGGGACCTGGGCTCCCGACTGACGCCGATTCTGGATGATCCGAAGAGCCCTGAGCGAGCCGATGCGCTGGTCCTGGAGAGCACCTACGGGAATCGCAATCATGAAGGCCGGGAGGTGCGTCTGCAGGCTTTGGAAAAGATCCTTTGCCATACCATGCGAAATAAAGGGGTGACCATCATCCCGGCGTTCAGTCTGGGACGAACACAAGAACTGCTCTATGAAATGAACCGGATCCTTGAGAACATCGGCTACAAAAATCAATGCTCGATGCTTGGACAGATTCAGATTCTGGTCGATTCCCCGCTGGCCAAGCGACTGACCGAGATCTATACCGACATGACCGAGTTCTGGGATGCCGAGGCGAAGGAACTGATGTCGATCGATGACCAGCCACTGGTTTTCAAGAACCTGATCGAGCTGGATGGGCATCGCGAACATCAAAAAATGATCCAACAGTTGCAAAGTCGCAATCAGCCGGCGATCGTGATCGCCGGGAGCGGCATGTGCGTTGGCGGCCGGGTGGTCAACTATCTGAAGCAGTTTCTGGGACGGGAGTCGACCGATGTGGTTTTCATCGGCTACCAAGCCGAAGGGACGCCAGGACGGGTCATCCAGAGCGGTCGATCGACCGTCCGGCTCGATGGACGCTACTACCCGATCCGGGCAAAAGTCCACACGCTGACCGGCTACTCGGCTCATGCCGATCAGTCGGACCTGCTGAAGTTCGTGCAGGGAATTCCGGAAAAGCCGAAGGAGATTCGCCTGGTGCATGGCGAACCGCTGGCGCAGGCAGGGCTTCGAGAAAAGCTGGAAGGGATGGGCTACCGAGTCACGTGACAGGTCTTTGGAATTCCCCTGCCACCTCCGGATCCATCCGCTGCGCCAGATGCGATCGGGCTTCCTCTGCCCACGGGCTTTCGGGAGCCAATTCAATGAAGCGGTGCCAGTGAGGGATTGCCTCCTCCTCCTGGCCGTTGTCGTGGAGTGTGCGAGCCAAATGGTAGTGCACGTCGGCATAGGACTCATGATGCGCAAGAGCACCATGGAACGCTGCAATCGCCAGATCCACATGACCAGTTTCCAGCAGCACGCAGCCTAGATTGGCCCTCGCCTCGACGAAGTCCTCGTCGCATTCGATCGCGGCGTAATACCGCTCCCGCGCTGCCGTCACGTCGCCGGTGCGGTAAAGCAATTCGGCAAGCTGAAAATGGATTTCGGCGCTCGGTCCATGACTGGAAAGGTGCACGCGATACCATTCGATCGCCCCTTCGAAGTCCCCCTGATCTTCTTGCTGCTGCGCCTGCTCGATGATCTGCTCACTGGTCCACGGAGCTTCCTGGCGATCGTTCAAATGGTTCCGCCCCACTCCTGGAGTGGCGACGATCAGGTGGGGCGACGCGTCCGAGTCATTCGCCGCTTGGTCGATCGCATCAAAATCGATGCGCATCTGGCCAGCCGGCTCCAGCAGACCTTCTTCTTTCCTCAACAGGACCTGACGTCCCTCGACCAGAATCTCCAGTTGGGATAGGGAGCGAGAAAGATTTGGGAAGTGGCGGGCGAATTGATCCAACTGCTTGCGGAGATCCGAGGGCTTGGTGCCAGTGGCAATCCAATGGGCCACCTGGCGCGCCGACTGAACCTGCTGGAAGTCGAAGTAAGGAAGCCGATGCACTACCTGGATCGGCTGGATCAAGCCCATACGTTGCCAACGTCGGATATTGCGCACCGGGACCTTCAGAAGATCAGCCAGCATCGCTGGAGTGAACAAACGCCGGCAATCGGGAGCGACCTCCATACAGCCTAGACGCCTCCAGAGTTCTGTCTCCTCGATGCACTCCACCTGCCCCGACGCCATCGCCATACCCCACGGCGTGGCGGGATCGGAGTCCGGAAAAGTCCCTGGCAACTCATCGGCGCCGACAATCAAAAGATCGATCTCGACGGTTGGTCGATCCACCGGCTGTCCGCCATGAAGCCGCACCAGTTGATGCGCTTCCTTGCGGGTCAGCCCCCCCAAACGCCCCACAAAGGCGACGCGCATCCCCTGTAGCAGAGCCGCTGTTTGCATCGCACTAGATCCATCGCCCGACATGGCCGATTGCTCTCGATTCCTTCGTCGACCAACCACAGCACACCAAATATCAATGTAGCAAGCAGCCATGGAATTGATAAATCTCTCAACTCCTTTCGACTTTCCGGCGAGAGATTCCCTGGTTTGGCCCCGAATGGACCTGGGGAAAAACCGGTGGAATACCTGTTGCCAACTACCAACCTGTTTGCTCGAAGCACTGAATTCGACTAATCCAACATCTGGCGATGGTGGCTACCGC
>Ga0315900_10008592_pt1 | contig 13114 bp, 10 predicted proteins | sample LakEriMetagenome_FD_203521 | JGI IMG/M metagenome (GOLD analysis project Ga0315900, IMG submission 203521) | Freshwater fungal communities from buoy surface, Lake Erie, Ohio, United States - Buoy 12 MA114 | ecosystem: Environmental > Aquatic > Freshwater > Lake > Lake biofilm | place: USA: Lake...
TCATTGGACACGCCTTTGGTAACCGGCTCTCACGGTGCATAACAGCCGATTTTCCCGAGCTAGTGATGTCACTCACTTTGCTTGCCGCAGGAGGACTAGTCGAACCTCCTGATGACATCTGGAGAGTCGTGTATTCCTGCTACGACAAGACCCTGAGTCAAGAGGATCACCTCCATGCCGTGCGAACAGGATTCTTTGCACGAGGTAGTGACCCGTCTGATTGGAATTTCGGTTGGATGCCTGAAGTGATGAGGTATCAACGTCGGGCAGTTGCTTCTACACCGCGCGAGGAGTGGTGGTCTGCGTCAACCGCACGAGTTCTCGTCATACAGGCAACAGAAGATGCCGTAGCTCCACTGGAGAATGGGCATCGATACAAGCGTGAGTGTGCGCCGCATGCGCAGCTTGTGGAAATCGACGGCGCAGGTCATGCGATGCTGCCTGAGCAACCTGAGGCAATCGCCACTGCTGTAGTCAACTTTCTCCTGTCGAAATCAACAAGCTGAGTCGACTGAAATCGCCAATTCCTCCCCAAACACCTCACGAAGAAGAGGACTTGTCACAACTTCAATTGACCTTGCATCTATCCGAAACGCAAGATCTGGGCACCTGCCGGGCTAATTCACTGTGGCAATTTCTACGGCCTCCAACATCAACCGAGAAACGCCTTCACGATCAAGTACCGTCGCGGCATTCTCGTAACGCACCTCTTCATAATCATCGGGATGTACAACGTATCCCGGGTAGTCATTCGTATAACCCACGATCAGTGCCTCACGACCTGAATCTTCAACTAGCTGGCCAACTTGTTCAGCTACCGCCGTCAGAGGCTCACCTGGAAGGAAAACAATTACCAGATCTCCGAGCATCACGGCTCCAAGTTCGGTATCAATAAGCTCCTTACTTAGCCACTTTTTAACTCGTGCTGGGTCATGATCCCGCTGAAACAAGTAAGCATCCAATTCCTCGACCGAACGACGCTTCAAACCAACTTGACGATTGGTAGCGAACACGTTCCCCGATTTATCTTTATTCTTCTGCTTGAGCATTTCAATAGCCACTTCTGCAAGCACACCACCAAAGCGCTCCGCCTCGCCGACTGTCCTGATCTTAAGAGCGGTATCTGAACCAGAAGGCGCACGCAATGTGATGTTCGTCTTTTCCTCGTAGGGGTACGCGAAGGGATTTACATCGCCACACGGTCCTTGCAGGAATAGACAAACTGAATTCTCACCAAGGTGTTTTTCAACGGAAATAGAGAGCACACTCGGATAGTCACCAAACAACAAGGTGTTGTGCGCTCCAGCAATAATCGGGTGACAAGCAAACGATTGGATAACGCCTTTGACCAAATTCGAATCTTCTTCGGCGAAGACGATTTGAGTAAGTTCAGAATTCACCCGACGCTCAGGATGACGTCGATTCACGGTGAGACCTTCCACCGACTTTTTTGCCCAATTGACCACACAAGTACTCTGGGAATTCTTCGCATCCAGCACTGAGGTGGTTACGCGATCGATATAGAACTCAAATGTGCGCGGATCCGGCGCTGTGCTGAGTCCGCACACATCGGGTCCAGAATGTGTATGCGAAGCGGTCAGGAATAGGTTGTTCCAATCACCGTCAGTTTCTTTTCGCAGACGGGAGCGCACGGCATCCGTCAGTTCAATTGAAACCGTACAAATATCAAGCGCAACAATTGCCACTTGGCTGCTACCGCTTCCCAACACCGCACTTCGGACAAAGATCGGAAGGTGTACGCCTGTCGAAAGTCCATCCCGACCTTTGTAAACAGCGTGTTCCTGTGGCCCGTCCGGTTTAGTACGAATCGGTGGATATCCAGCCATTTCAACAGGCCAGGAGGGAGTGGCATCCGTTCGCGAGAATCCAGCCATGGTCAACAACATGAAGGTTCCTTTCTCAGTCGGTTGCTTAATCGATCATCCTCGCGACTTCTCAAACTCAGCGAAAGCTTCGTCGATGAGGTCCAACGCGCGGTCGGCGAGTTGTTTCGATAGCACGAGCGGCGGGGTGATCCGCATGATCGGTGCTGCGCTGGCAACCATCACACCGCGCTTGAGAATCATGCGATACAGATTCTCTGCATCCTGCTGACTGATTCGCTCCTTGGTATCACGGTCCTTCACCAGCTCGACAGCCATCAGCATTCCAACGCCACGCACGTCACCAAGCACCTGGTACTTGTTCTTCATCTCCGTCAAACGAGACTTGATGTGAGCTCCAACCTCAGCGCCCTTTTCGACGAGTTGCTCCTCTTCGATCACCTTCAACGTGGCGAGAGCAGCCGCAGCAGACACAGGGCTGCCACCAAATGTGCTCGTACCGCCGTTGAACTGGTCCCACGGCCAGTTCTCCATCAATTCCTTACGTGAACCCACGATCCCGAGCGGAAAGCCGGAGGCGATTCCCTTGCCCATCGTCATGATGTCGGGTTGGGCGTCGTAGTGCTGACTTGCCCACAGCTTTCCGGTGCGACCAGCAGAGGTGAGGATCTCATCGATGAACAGGAGGATCCCATTCTTTTTGCAGAACTCGGAAATCTTCTTCACGAATTCAGGCGGTGGAATGATCACACCACCAGCGCCCTGGATCGCCTCCATCACCACCGCGGCGACGGCACCCGTGGACTGCTCTTGATAGACGTTTTCAATGAAGTCTGCACAAGCGGCATTGCATGACGGGTACGTGAGCCCAAGGGGACAGCGGTAACAGTATGCGTTCGGCGTCTGGTACATACCTGACACCAGAGGAGCAAACCCCTTCTTGTAGTTGCCTCCCATGGCTGAGAGAGCCCCCACCGTCTTGCCGTGGAATCCCCGGTAGAGCGAAATGAACTCATGGTTCTTGGTTGCGGCCTTTGCCAAACGCATTCCGCCCTCGATGGTCTCGGCACCTGCGGTGAACATCTGGAAACAGTCGATGCTCTCGGGGGTCACCTCGGCGAGCAATTCAAGGAACTCAGCGCGGACGTCGGAGCCGTAGTCGTAGATGTGAATGAAACGACCGATGCTGTTCTGGATCTCCTCGACGACGCGAGGATGCGAATGGCCCGTCACCGTGACCACCGCGCCAGAGCTCAGGTCAATAAAGACATTGTCGTCCACATCGCGAACTAGTGCTCCCAGACCATCTTTCATTGCCAGTCCAGAAAGCAGCGAAACCGCGGAGAGTCCCGGTGAAATATGCTTGAGCTCACGCTCCCTAATTGCCCGAGATCGGGGTCCTGGAAGTTCCGTCTTGACTATCGGCAGACTTTCGTGCTTCACCTGCTTGAGATCCATTGTTGTTCTCCTCCCCTTTTCCAACTACTAATCAGGAATGTGGTGACTTCTTACCCGCCAACAGGTCGTTGACGTCCCAACGGCCGGAGGCCCTGAAGCGCGGTTCGAGTTCGGTGTGTACATCCAAGACATATGGACGACCCGACGCCAAAGCCTTTTCCAAGGCCGGACGCAGTTCAGCAGCCTGGCGAACAGTGGCTCCACCAGCTCCGCAGGCGATACCAAACGCCGCATAGTCAGGGCTGTACGCCGGGCCACCTCCCTCACGGAAGCTCGTCCCAGTCTTGCCCAAGCCGTGCTTTGCCTGGTACACGGAGATTGAGCTGTACCCGAAGTTGTTCATGACCACCCACACCACGGGAACCTCATGCTCCACCGCCGTCACCACAGATCCCATGATCGACGAAAATGCCCCGTCGCCAACCTCCGCGATCACCGGAACGTCTGGGCAGGCCAATTTGGCACCGATCGCGGCTGCTACCGCACCTCCCATGGTGCCCCAGCCCGATCCGATGTAAATACGAGAAGGGTCGTAGGTTTCAAACTGCTGCGCCACCATGTGACGGATTCCGACATCCGTGAGAAAGATCCCTTCACGCGGCAACACTGCCCTGATGTCCGCCAACAGTCGCTCAACTGCAATCGGCGACGCATCCCAGTCGCTCGACTCACGAATGTCACGTTTCCACGCCGCGACTCGACCCTTGATCTCAGTGATTCTCGCTGCATTGGCCGCGCTCGGTTTTGCGTTCATGCCACGCAGTAAGTCGTTGGCTTCCTCGAGGAATCCACGAGCATTGGCAACGACGCCAATCTGCACCGGATAGAAACGACCTACTTGGCGCGGATCGATGTCGACCTGGATGATCTTCGTCTGTCCTCCCCTGAGTGAGATCTCCCGATCCCATGAACTTGTCTCCATTTCACCGAGTCGTGAACCAAGAACAAGAGCAACATCTGCCCCATTGACCAACCGATGGGCTTCAGGGGTACCCACCGTGGAAATAAATCCAGCGTGGTGATCGTCGTCCTGCGGAATCACACCACATCCACTCAGGGTGGTCACGACGGGAATTCCGAGAGTGTGGGCGAACTCGACCAGGGCGCCCTGAGCATTGGCGTTTACGGCACCGCCACCCGCGATGATCACCGGATTGGATGCACCGTTCAGCAGATTGAGCGCATCCTGGATTGTTGACTTGCGCGGCGCAGAAACAGAATCAGTTGGCATCTGGGAACGAGCATCCGGAATCTCTTCCTCTCGCATCTCGGAGAAGAAGTTCAACGGAACGCTCAACAACACGGGGCCAGGATTACCGGTCGTCGCCACACGAATCGCCTCGACAATGTTGGGGATCAGTGCAGACCGGTGTGCCACACGCCAGGCTCGCTTCACGAGTGGACGGGCCGCGGTAACTTGCTCGGCCTCACCGATGTTGCTGAGTTCCTGAAAGGCTTCCTGACCAGAGAAGTAGTTCGGCGCATCACCGGCGATCATCACCATCGCCGCGCCATCCAGGAGAGCGTCTCCGAGGCCAGTCAGTGCGTTGGTCATTCCCGGTCCGATGGTGGTGAGTACGAGCGCGGGCTTGCGCTTGGCGCGGAAATACCCGTCGGCGGCATGGGTCGCCATCTGCTCGTGTCGCACCCCGACGAAGCGGATATTCGACTCCTCAATGGCCTTCAACATCCACAGGTTGGTGTGCCCGCACATCCCAAAACACACCTCGATCCCGAACTTTTCGAGTACCTGGATGGTGGCGTGGGCCCCGCTCAGATTTTGCACTTCATTACCCCCTGGCCATTGATGAGAACCAAACGAACCAGAGCACGATAGTCAACAATACAAGTACGAAACAAGTTACTGATGGGTTTACAAAGGTTGCAGACTGACCATCGAACTTGTGGAAACCGAGGTCATGATCCCGTTCATCACTGATTGAGTTGACAATCCAGCCCGGATCCCCACGTCAGGATCTCGACCACTGTTCGCTGAGTCGAGGAAGTTTCGCAATTGGGATCCGTAGGTATTCAAGCGAATCGGGTTCCTCACTACCGAATCATCGGTGTACGAAAGTTGGCCCTGTTGACTATCGAGTTCAATTCCGTGCGTTGTCCAGACCCCTCTCTTGCCCAATGCCAACGATCCGTGAGTGTCGAAACGGATTTCACCATCCTCAAAACGCAGCTCAAAGAACATTGTGGGTGAGTTCTTAGGTACCTTCTCCACGTGATCAAGCATCAGCGTGGCAAGAGTGCCGTTGGAGTAACTAACTCCCGCGACGATCGTCTCCCAAAGCCCCGAATCTGAACTTCCCACGGCAAACACATCAGTTGGCTCAGACGAAGCGAACCAATTGACGAGATCACAGGCATGACTCGCCCACCCTGTCCACGGATCGAAACTATCCACGGTTGCCTTCCATGAACCTGTGGTAGAGCCGCGCCACCAACGTTCCACCTGGCCCTTTACCAGAACGGTTTTCAGGCTGCCGAGGGAATACTGATCATCGATGATCAACTGCTTGGCCAGAGCTGGTGAGTGGCGGTAGCGATTCTGCGAAACAACACCGAGCGTGCGCCCCGTGGCTCGAGCCCGATCGACCATTTGCACTGCCTCGTCCATGGTGGTTGCCATCGGCTTTTCCACCAGCACATGCTTTCCTGAATCCAAAGCTGCCAACGTCTGGGCACAGTGAGCACCAGGAGGAGACGTGATGATTACCGCGTCGATCCCGTTCTCGGCCAGCAGTGCATCAAAGGTGTCGAAATTTCGGAGGCTGAACTGCTTGGCAAATTCTCGGCTATTTCTACCACCGAAAACTGCCACCATCTCCGCACCTGTCGTCTGCTCTGCGACCAGACACCATGTTTTCGCCATGAATCCACTGCCCACTACCGCAATGCGAAACATGCAACGAGACGCTAACAGAATCGATCACCAGGGAGTCCTTGCCCCTTCCAATGTATGATCACCCTCGATTGAAAGAGGGTAAACGTGACATCGACACAAGGTGATTCCGGAAAGCAGATCCTCGGTGCGTGGTGCACCATTCCAAGTTCATTCTCTGTCGAGCTCGTTTCGCTCCTCGATCTGGACTTCGTCGTTATCGACATGCAACACGGGCTCATCTCCTATCCCGACCTGGTGGGCTGCCTTCAGGCCGCGGAACGTCGTGGCAAGCGCACCGTAGTTCGAGTGGCAACTGGTGAGTACGGGATCGCCCAGCGAGCACTCGACGCGGGAGCCATCGACCTGATCTTCCCGATGATCAACACCGTCGACGACGCCAGGCGGGCAGTCGATGCTGCCAAGTATCCACCAATCGGAGCTCGGAGCTACGGCCCCATCCGCTCACGGTTCGTCGTGGGTACTGACCCAGTGGCGGCCAACCGAGAGGTTCGTTGCCTTGTCCAGATCGAGACCCGTGAGGCCGTCGAGAACCTCGCCGAAATCCTGTCCGTGCCTGGTATCGACGGTACGTACATCGGGCCCGCCGACCTAGCGCTCACCCATGGCTTCCAACTGGGGGTGCAGAACCCCCAGCTCGACGAAGTTATTGAGGTGATCAGGGCATCAACCGATAAGGCGGGATTGATGAGTTGCATTCACACCACGAGTGGGGCCAGTGCAAAACGCTATCTACAGCAAGGATTCTCGATGGTCTCCATCGGCAGTGATGCAATTTGGTTGCGTAACGGATACGGCAGACAATTCTCCGAGGCACGGGGCACCACCCCCGAGGAGACGCTCGCCTTTTACTGAGCCACGACCACGTGACATACCACGTGAAATGTCGTCAGATGATTGCCAAGTTGGCTTCGACCAGACGCTTTGCTGCTTCGCTCTGGGGATTCTTCAGAATCTCCAAGGAGAGTCCGCTTTCCACGACGCGACCCGAGTCGAACACGGCCAACTTCCGCGACGTGTGGGCGACCGCCGCAAGGTCGTGCGCGATCAGAACGAGCGTAAGTTCGCCAGAGTCGCCGAGCTCCTTGAACAAGTTGAGGATCTGAGCGCGTATCGACACATCCAATGATGACGCCGGTTCGTCGGCGATTAGCAGTTTCGGTTTCACTACAAGTGCCCGTGCGATTGCGGCCCGCTGCAGCTGCCCGCCAGACAACTCATGGGGGTACCTGCCGAAGATTCCCTTATCGAGACCAACCGTGCCAAGAGCGACAGACGCCATCTCATGATGGTCACCTTCGACCTTAAAAGATCTAAGCGGCTCAATCAGTGCCCTCCCGATGCGAATTCGCGGGTCGAAGGAAGATTTCGGATTCTGGAATACGTACTGAACGGCCCGTCGAAACTCGCGGTGCTTCTCCTTGTCCTTAGGCGTTGGATCACTGCCGCGGAACTCGAACATGCCCGAAGTGGGCCTCACCTGACCGGAAATCACTTTGGCAAAGGTCGTCTTACCTGCACCCGAAGATCCGACGATGCCGAGAGACTCACCAGCATCAATCTGCAGCGTGACGTCGTTGAGAGCGAAGAAACGTGGGCGGGGTGAGAAAAGACCAATTCGCGGAGCCCGGTAGGAAACCGAGACGTTCTCACACCTTACGAGAGGGGTCTGTAAATTTGTCATCTGGTTCGCCATCGACTTCCTAGTTCGGATTCCAGCACCGAAGGGTGCGACCATCGAAACTTGTCACTGGTGGTATCTCTTCACACACCAAACCGGCGCGATCACATCGCAGACGGAAGGCGCACCCAGACGGCATCGACTCGAGCGAAGGCATCATTCCTGGAATCACCGGCAAAGTCTTGACCTGCTGCTCCATCACGCGAGGTAGTGAGATGTTGGAGTTGATTAGTGCACCCGTATACGGGTGTTTCGGCTTGAGTAGTACTTCCCTTGTCGCACCAGACTCCACGAGATGGCCGCCGTACATCACTGCAACGGAGTCACAGTAGTTTGCGACGAGGGCAAGGTCGTGTGTCACAAGGATGAGGCTTGCGCCCAGTTTGTTCGTCGCAGCGGTCAAGGTGTCGAGGACGTTGCGCTGGATCGCAGTGTCAACCGATGTCGTCGGTTCATCAGCGATGATCAGCTCAGGCTTGGCCGCTACGGCCATGCCGATCAGAATCCGCTGACGCTGCCCTCCCGAAAGCTGGTGTGGATACTTGCGCAAGGCGGTGGCTGCATTTTCCACACCGAGATCTGTGAGAATCTCGATTGACAGATCCTGCCATTTGTCGACCTGGTCCGACGTAGACCGAGAGATAATTCTCTTGAAATGCCAGCCGATGCGCTTCATCGGGTCGAGGGCACTCAGCGAATCCTGGAACACCATGGCCACGCGTCGACCACGAATTTCGCAATGTTCCTTCTCGGATAGAGGAACGAGATCTACATCGCCCATGATCGCCGAGCCTTTTGCGCTCCAACCGAAGGGGAGGAGGTTCATGACAGCGAGGCCGAACATGGACTTGCCGGCACCCGACTCACCGACCAATCCCAACTTCTGGCCCGGGAAGACGTCCAGATCGACCCCACGCACGGCGGCCAAGTGACCGTTTGATACCCACAAGTCACGAACCTGCAAAATCGGCTTCATGACGACTTACGACCTCCTGCCCCTCGAGCGGGGGTCCATCACATCTCGAAGACCGTCCCCCAGCAGGTTTAGACCAAGCACGAACACGAGAATCACCGTTGCGGGCCACAACATCAGACCCGTGGTCGGTCCTACCGTCTCCTGGGCCTCCTTCAAGAGTGTCCCCCAGGAAATCTGTGGACGGCTGATTCCCACGCCGAGGTACGACAGGCCCGACTCTGCCAGCACCGCGTTTGCGGTGTACAAGCTGAACTGCACCACAAGAATCGACAAGATGTTCGGCAGCACGTGACGAACGAGAACGAAGACCGATCCCCGCCCGTACATTCGCGACGCCTGCACGAAGTCCTCATTAAGAATTGGCAACGCTGCCGATCGGACGACACGCGCGATGACAGGTGCGAAGAACACCGAGAGCACAATGACCGTCGACAACGCACTTGGCCCCGAGGCCGTGGCAATGACGAGGGCAACAATCACCCCTGGAATGGCCATCAGTACATCGAGCAAACGCATCACTACTTCGTCCACCCAAGGCGAGATGCCTACTGCGATGAAGGCAAGTATCGTCCCGAGCACTACCGAAATCGCAGCGGTGACACATCCCAGGAACACCGACATTCGCGCACCCGCAAGCAGTCCACTGAAAAGGTCACGCCCGATCACGTCGGTCCCGAGGAGATGACCAGACTCTCCAAAACCGAGCGAAATCTTCGAAGTGTCCACGAAGTTTGGGTCAAATGGCGTCCAGAAGAGAGCAAGAGCACTGCACACGAGAAAGAACCCGGTGATCGAACCACCGAGCCACACATTGAGAGGAAAGGTCCGGGCTTTCAAACTCGCAACCTCTTGTCGAGCAGGTAGTAAGAGACATCAACAACAAGATTGACAATCAGCACGTACAGGATGAGAAGCATCACCAGATTCTGTACCACGAAGATGTCACGACCAACAACAGCACCAAGGATCATCCGACTGAGACCGGGCATGGAAAAAAGCGTCTCAGTAAGGACCGTGCCACCGACCAAGTGAGAGACGATGTTTCCGAGCACGGTCACCACAGGCAGGGCTGCATTGCGCAAGCCAACAACGAAAAGTGACTGCTGCACTGACATTCCGAAGGCGCGGCCGGTTCGGACGAAATCTTGACGCATGACTTCAACGATCGCCGTGCGCACGAATCGCGCCAGAACTGAACCAATGCCGATGCCGAGTGTGACACTCGGCAAAACAAGATGACGCAAAGTCGACACAGGTGCATCAGACCACGGAACCCAGCCTCCAGTAGGGAACCAACCAAGGCTTACTCCGAAGATGATGCTCAGGACTGCACCACTCCAGAAGATCGGCAATGCGATCCCAATCTGGCTCATGAAATCAACTAGCGAGCCCTTTCCCTGGAACGACCGCAAAGCCGATGCGATTCCGAATGGAATACCGATCACGAGACCGACGAGTAAAGCCCCAACAGAAAGCGAGATACTGACGGGCAGAGCGGATTTGAGCAATGTGCTCAACTGAATTCCGCTGTAGAACGAAACGCCGAAGTCCCCACGCAGCAATTGTCCCAGCCACTCGAAATACTGCACGATCATCGGTCGATGCAGCCCGAGTTGCTCTTCGAGCGCGTAGACGTCCTCTGGGGTTGAGAATTCTCCAAGCAATACCGATGCCGGACTACCCCCAAGCAATCGCACAAGGATGAAGATGAGTCCTGATGTAGCGAGGACGGATAGCACGAAGAATCCAAACCGTCTGACGAGAAAAACGATCATCTGGTACCCATCCGAAAATTGCCAAGGGTGGGTACGCCGACCAAAGTCGGCGTACCCACCCTTGAAGCAGTCTTTACTTTGTCCAGTAGTAGTTGGCCAATGCGACCTCAACACGAATGGTTGGAGGCTTCCAACCCTTCAGATTCTTGTGGTAAAGACCCAAACCAGTGCGGGCCAGCAACGGCACCACAACTGCATCCTTCTGAAGTAGGTCATTTGCCTCAGTAATCAACTTGAGGTAGGCCTCATCGGTCGTGGCACGGTCGGCTTGCTGCATCAACTTGGTGTAGGCCGCGCTGCAGTACGTCTGATAGCCGTACAGAGCAGGGTCCTGACACACGAAGTCGGTCAGTGTTCCACCGCCACCCATTAGCGACATCCCGTACTGCGGAGGACGTGCGTTAAAAATGGTTGAGGAGTACTGGGCCAACGGAATGTCCCTGCGGTTCACCGTCAGACCGGCACTGCGCAACTGCTGCGTGATGATGTCAGCAGCAAGTCGTAGCGAAGGCACATCGGTCAGACCGACGAACTCAATCGGGGTCTGATCCAGACCGGCAGCCTTGAGGCTCGCCATGGCCTTCTTGACATCTCGATCGATAACGCACGTCTCCTTCGAGGCACGCTTGAACGTTCGAGCGGTCATGATTCCCCAACCACACTGGGGCACCATGGCACCCTTCGGGGCACCCAATCCGGCAACGTAGGTATCGCGATCGACGATCTGAGCGATGGCCGTGCGGAACACCGGGTTGTTGTAAGGCGCCTGCGTCTGGTTGAACATCAGCCAGTGCAATTCACCCGAAGCCGGCTTCAAGGTACGCCTGAATTCGGTGCTGTATCCCTCCGAAATAATGCGCGACCAAATTGCCGTCGATGTGATCGGCAATCCGTCCACTTCCCCAGCCCTCAATGCGAGCAACGAAGCCGGGCTGTCGGTGATGAACCGAACACGCGCACTGGTGATCTGGGGCTTGGTTCCACCGTAATTGGCGTTGTATGAGAACTGGATGTGCGAACCCGGAACGTACTCGGATACTACGTATGGACCCGAACCGACTGGCTGGCTATTTCGCTTACCCTCCGAGGATGCTGGCATGACGAGACCCGCCATGGTGCCCATTCCGCGGAAGAAGCTACGCGACTTCGCCGACAGCGTGACCGTCACTTCATTTTTCTTGGATGCCTTAATAGAAGTCACGTTCGCAAACGGACCCTTGTAAGCCAAGATTGGTCCATTCTGGAACTGGGTCAACGAGTACACGACATCGTTAGCGGTGATTTTCGAGCCGTCCGAGAACTTGCGCGAGGTATCGATCGTGAATTTCCAGACCTTGCCGTTTGGCGAGACTGACCACGACTTCGCTACCGCTGGCGACGGCTTGTCTTGGGCGTCAAATGAAACGAGTGGCTCGTAAACGTTGCCTGGTAGCCAGAGAATTAATGAGGTGGCCGGCTGGCTCACCACGTCAAGACGACCTGGATCCTGGAACATCGAGAACGTGAGACTCGTTTTCGATTTGTCAATTGTGTCGGCAGCCTTGACTGGGCTTGAGACACCCACCGAGGTGAGAGCCACGAGTCCAGCCGCGACGAAACCGAGCACTTTGTGTTTGTGGAACCTTCTGATCAACACTTACCCCCCATAAATGGTGACGAGTGGTTGTACACCTCGCCCGTCAGCTTGTTAAGACCTCGTAATGTCAAACTATCGACTTTACGAGTTGGTAAACAGTAGCGTCACTCCTGTGGTGAGTCAAAGGTCCGGTATCAAGTGATTCGTCTCGACCATGAAGTCAAAAGGTTTGGGCCATGCGAAACCATTCTCACAGTCCTGACCGACCCGATTCAGTATGAATGAAGAGAGGTTATATCCCCCTCGCTCATTTCCTCGACCCAAGGAAATCTCGGTTCTACTTCGCGCAAAACAATCAAAAGTTACCGATCGGTACGAACGCGGCTGGTTTTCTCAGTGGCGAACGCGACCACTCGAAAAGTGTCTCTCCATTGCCGACCTTCGTTTGCTCGCTAGACGACGGGTACCGAGAGCAGTGTTCAATTACGTAGACGGAGGAGCCGAGGACGAGCACACCCTGCGTTCCAACCGCGAGGCATTTGCAGCGAGTCGATTCCTTCCACGAGTTCTCCAGGACACGAGGGATGTTTCAACGACATGTGCAATCTTTGGAAAGTCGGTCCGTGCACCATTGATCCTCGGACCCACCGGATTCACGAGAATGCTCCATTCAGCGGGCGAGGTGGCGGTGGCCCAGGCTGCCCACTCGTCCGGGCTCATCTACGCACTGTCCACCGTTGGAACAGTTGCGCCTGAGGATCTGCAATTCCATGTTCCCCATGGCAGGCACTGGTTCCAGCTATACCCCACCACGGACGCCGCGATCAACGCTGACCTGATCCAGCGGGCCAAGAAATCGGGGTTCGAGGCGCTCGTGGTGACAGTCGACACCT
>Ga0315900_10008594_pt1 | contig 13112 bp, 8 predicted proteins | sample LakEriMetagenome_FD_203521 | JGI IMG/M metagenome (GOLD analysis project Ga0315900, IMG submission 203521) | Freshwater fungal communities from buoy surface, Lake Erie, Ohio, United States - Buoy 12 MA114 | ecosystem: Environmental > Aquatic > Freshwater > Lake > Lake biofilm | place: USA: Lake...
GAATATCACGCTGATCGCTGCAGAGTTTAAATAGACCGCGAAGCGTTCAAGGAGAACCTGCCGGTCGCGATCGCCTCAGCCCCCGCGTCCCCCAGTCCTTTCCGAGTCGCCCAGTCCTTTCCGAGTCGCCCAGTCCTTTCGGCTTCGCCCAGTCCCATTTGGGCTGAGATACTCACGTTCGGCTCCGCTCTTGATTTGACGGTCCCCAAGTCGTCGGTAGTCTGGACCGATCTGCGATTGCCTGCCAAAACTCCGGGATTTGAGAATTCCCACGCTTCAGACTCGGAAGGTAACCGGGAGCCTCCGAAGACAACCGGGAGTTCGCAAGGCAAGTGGGGTGAGCCGCCCGCTCAGGGTGAACTTTTGACACCCATCAAACCGACTGTGTATCCGGCCGCCCGCAGTTGAGTTCGCGCAGCCCGGTCGAGGCTGAGCAGTGAAAAGAGCACGCCCAGTGGAATGAAGAACAGAACCAAGTGCAGGAATTTCGATTTGGTCCCGGGATAGAGGTTGGCGGCAAGCTTGAAGATCGCCACCAGCAGCATAATGGCGGTCACGATGCTGATGATAGTGGCGATGATCTCAATTCCCGCCATGGTGTACAGCAAATGATCAGGCAGGCCAAAGTTCGGCTTGTCCCGCTGAATATAAAATCCGGTAAAGAACTGGATGCCTACGAGAATCAAGCCAAAGAGCACGCGAGTTCCAACCCCGCCGAGAAAAGCCAGCATCATTGTGTTATGGGCCTTGGCGACGCGGTCCAATCGATCGAACTCGAGTTGAATATCGGCAGTCTTTGGCTTGGCTGCCTTTCGCAAGTTAGCTGCGGCCGAAGCGTAGGGATTGTCAAAGGGGATCTTCGCAGCGGAATCGACTGACGCCGCTTTGGGCGGCGGCGCGATCGGCTGGGATGACTTCTTAGAGGGCTTGCCGTGAATCGCCGAGCCAGCAAACCCCGGATCCTCGTTCGCGAAATTTCCGAGCGGATCACCTGAGCGCGGCGGTTGGGGAGCGTCCGCGAAAATGTCTGTCGAGGGTCGGACGATTGGACCGTCCAAGCCGAACCGAGACAACTCGCTCGTTCCCGCAGCGGAGCCCGCGGAAACCAGACTGCCCGGGCGACCGGCAGGACTGTTTGCTGCCGCGGGTGTCCCGCTGGCGGTAGCCGCTGAACCCGCTACGAAATCCTGTCGGCATTCCTTGCACTTGACGGTCTTGCCGGCCAGTTGTTCAGGGAGTTGGTACTGTTTCCGGCAATGGGGGCAGCTGGCTGCAAACGGCATGGTTCAAATCCGAAAAGCGAAAACGAATGACGAGGGCGAGGCAAGCACGGTCGCCCTTGCTCATTTTAGTCTAGCCTGCCACAAAATGAACCGCCGCCGAGCCCGTGATAATCGGCAAATTCGCCACCGGGCCTGAGCTGTCGGCGCCCGGGAACTCAGCCCGCGCGATCGTCGCTGCCCGGACTCGCCGAAGGAAAGCCGGCACCGCCCAAGGTGCGTCAACTCCGCGATCGGCCGCGGCAGCCAAGGTAAGCCGGTCTGCCGTCTCAAGTTGCTTAAAAGTTTAGGTGCCGATCGCGGGCGGCAATTTCCCAGCGCTCGGCCGGCTCGCCAGCGACGATCACGGTCGCCGCCTGATGGACCGCCGAGCAGGGGCAGGCGTGTCGCGGAATCGCAATCAAACCGGTGCCCAGCGGAAAGCGACCCGCCGCCTCGGTCTCAATCACCAAATGCTCCTCAGAGTGCTGCAGCTCCCGGGCATCGGGCAACTCGGGGAACCAAAGTCGGGCCCCCGCGGGTTGGTCTGCGGCGCACGCCTTGTGGCCTACATCCAGTGTCAAGCGATTGCCGCCCGGGGCGCTGATCACCCGGGTGAAAATTCCCAGTGCGCAACGAAACGGCATCTCCGGAAAGCGTTCGGCCAAGTCGGCGTCAAAATAAACCGTCGTCCCGGGGCTCAGTTCGAGTTGGGGCTCGCCAGTTTCAGCAAGTATCGGAAACGAACCGGTTCCGGCTGCGACCAACCGCGGTACGGGGAGGCCCGAGAGCAGTAACTTGTCCCGAAACCGCAGGCATTGTTCCCAACCGAGCAGCACCCGAGCCCGTCGCTCGGCCAAGTCGGGCTGGCGATGGTGACCGTCGTACCAGTGCAAGCCGGCTGGACGCAGGCCCGAGGTGCTGGCGAGCAGTTCATACAACTCGATTGCTGCCCGGTTCAAAGCGACACCAGTCCGTTCCATACCGCTGTTGAGGTCCAGGAGCACGTCGACCTCCTGGCCTTTCGCCGCGGCCGCTGCTCCCAATTCCAACGCTGCCTGAGGATGGTCGACCAGCGAGGCAAACCGGCTGGCCGGAAACGAGCCAACCAGCTTCAGCCAGCGGCCGATGTTTGGTCCCACCAATTGGTAGGCGAGCAAAATTTGGGGGACTTGCTCGCGGGCCAGCATTTCTGCTTCCGCGATCGTTGCACACTTGTGTCGGGTTACGCCCCGCTCCAGCCAGAGCCGAACAATTTCCCTCAGCTTGTGGGTCTTGGCATGGGGGCAAAGGGCGTCAGGGCTCCCTGCGATCCGAACCATTTCGTCCAGATTGTGCTCCAGATGTTCGCGGAAGATCACCAGCCCTGGACTTTCCAGTTGCTCCGGCCGGTTGATTCTCCATGAATTCGCAGCGTTTTGGGGGCTTGGGGTGGCCTGTGTCTTCATCCGCCTAACCTTTACAATTTGCGACTTGAAAGCCGCTGTCCGCCGTCTGATCCGCGGACAGTTTGGCTCGTGAGCAGTCAGTTGTGCCGTGAGACACATGTGCCGTAAGACACATTAGTCTTTACGCGAACCCGGGTCTTTACGCGAACACGATTTCACTTCCTTTCAATTATGCCCCAGCGACGCATTCTGGTCACCGCCGCACTCCCTTATGCCAACGGCCCGATCCATTTGGGCCATCTGGTGGAGTATATCCAGACCGACATCTGGGCTCGATTCCAGCGACTCCGCGGCGAGCGTTGTATCTATATATGTGCGGATGATACGCACGGCACCGCGATCATGATTCGGGCCCGCCAGGAAGGCCGGACCGAGGAACAGTTGATCGCCGAGATGCAACAGCAGCACGAGCGGGATTTCGCCGGCTTTGGCATTTCCTTTGACAATTACGGCAGCACCCACAGCCCAGAGAACCGCCAGCTTTGCCACCAGATCTGGGCGGCGATCCGCGCGGCCGGTCTGGTCAAGTCGAAAGATGTCGAGCAACTGTACGATACCCAGGCCGGGACTTTTCTGGCGGACCGTTTCGTTCGCGGGACCTGCCCGCAATGCCGCGCCCCCAATCAACCCGGCGACAACTGCTCCGGTTGCGGCAGCACCTACTCGCCTTCCGATTTGATTGACCCCGTCAGCAGCCTCTCCGGGACCAAGCCGGAAATCCGCTCGGCGCCGCACCTGTTCATCGAACTCGAGCAACTCCACGATTTTCTCGAAGAGTGGACTCAGTCCGGTGAGCACCTGCAGCGCGAGATCGCCAACTATCTTAAAGGCCATTTTCTTGGCGACAGTCAGGCGGCCGAGGGAAGAAAGGCTTTGCGCGACTGGGACGTTTCCCGACCGGCCCCCTACTTTGGCTTCGAGATTCCCGACTCGCCCGGAAATTACTGGTACGTCTGGTTTGACGCTCCGATCGGCTACATCGCCTCCACTCAGCAGTGGTGCCAACGCCACGGTGAGCGATTGGAAGACTGGTGGAAATCATCCGAAACCGAGATTCACCACTTCATCGGCAAGGACATCACCTATTTCCACACCCTGTTCTGGCCGGGAATGCTGCACACGGCGGGCTTTTCGCTCCCCAAGCGCATCCAAATCCATGGCTTCCTGACGGTCAATGGCGAAAAAATGTCCAAAAGCCTCGGGACCTTTATCAAGGCCGAGACCTACCTCAAGCATCTCGACCCGCAGGCGCTGCGCTATTTCTACGCCTCGAAGCTGACCTCGCGTGTCGATGACCTCGACTTGAATTTCGAGGAGTTTGTCAACAAGGCGAATGCGGACCTGGTGGGCAAGATTGTCAATCTCGCCTCCCGCTCGGCCAAGTTTGTCGAAGCGTCCGGGCTGGCGACTGCCTATCCGGAGGATGGTGGGTTGTTTACCGCTGCCGCTGCGGCGGGCGAAGAGATCGCCGCCGCGTATGAAAGTTGTGATTACAGCCGGGCCGTGCGGTTGATCAATGAACTCGCCGACCGGGCTAATTTCTACATCGACAGCCGCAAGCCGTGGGAACTCCGCAAGGATCCGACGAAAACAATCGAAGTTCAGGAAGCCTGCTCCGTAGCACTCAACCTGTTCCGCCAATTGGTGGTCTACCTTTCCCCGATTTTGCCGCGACTGGCTGAACAAACCGGCCAGTTGCTCAACGACCCGATCCGCAACTGGAGGCAATCCCAAAGTCCGCTGGTCGGTACCCAAGTCAACAAGTTCGAACATTTGCTCAAACGCATCGATTTGAAGGACGTGCAAGCCATGGTAGAAGAAAGTGCTGTTGCCCCCGAAACTGTTCCCGCCGCAACGGCTGCCTCGACGCCTGTCGACAGCGATGCCGCCTTGCTGGCCGAGCCACTCGCCGGCGAATGCACGATTGAGGATTTTCAGAAGGTCGATTTGCGTGTCGCCCGGATTCTCAAGGCCGAACACGTCGAAGGAGCCAACAAGCTGCTGCGCCTGACCGTCAGCCTCGGCGGCGAGAACACACGCAACGTCTTTGCCGGCATCAAGGCCGCTTACGATCCGGAAAAGCTGGTTGGACGGTTGGTGATCGTTGTGGCCAATCTCAAGCCGCGGCAGATGAAGTTCGGCTTGAGCGAGGGGATGGTCTGCGCCTCGGGTGGCGGCGGTACGGAAGTCTACCTGCTCAGCCCCGACAGTGGTGCCGTCCCCGGACAGCGCGTGCACTAAGCGGCATGAGCTGGGTGAAAGGCGGCATGAGCTGGGTGAAAGGCGGCATGAGCTGGGTGAAAGGGTGCTAGAATGCGGGGGCGTTGACTTTGCCCTCTCTCAGCAGCAAGCAATGCCGCTGAAGCACCCTGCCTCCTCGAAAGCAGCTCTCCGTGAGAAGACTACCCGTTTTGTTGGCTTGCACCATCCTCTTCACTGCCCAGGGAACAGCCCTTGGCCAGGGCAAGCGCCAGACGCCGAGGATCCCCGATTTCACCCAAGGCGAAAAAGTCCCTGACAACGCGCGACACGATTGGAATCTCGGCCCGACGGGCCTTCGCGGCTGGATGTTTTGCGACCAACTGGTCACGAAGGATGCGCGACAGGTTCTCGTGACCAAGCTCGACCAGGGTTCTCCGGCTGATGGCACCTTTCAAGTTGGCGATGTCATTCTGGGAGTCGGCGGCCGGCCCTTCTCGTTCGACCCGCGGACGGAGCTGGGCAAAGCGATCACCGAGGCCGAATCGGAGGTCGGCGGGGGGAGACTCACGCTGACGCGCTGGCGGCAAAGCGAGACCAAGGAGGTGGTGATCGAACTGCCAGTGCTGGGAAGTTACAGCGAGACAGCGCCCTTTCACTGTTCCAAGTCTCGGCTCATTTTCGAGCGCGGCTGCGAAGCACTCGCCGCGCGGATGGCCAAGCCCGCTTACCGCGAGGGCAGAAATCTCGATCCGATTCCGCGTTCGCTCAACGCGCTCGCTCTGCTTGCCAGTGGGAACGACGAATACCTGCCGCTGGTTAAGCGAGAAGCGGAGTGGGCCGCTCAATTCACCTCTTCTGGGATGCAGACGTGGCACTATGGCTACTGCATCATGCTGCTGTCGGAATACATCATGGCCACCGGCGACCAGTCGGTGATGCCGGGTTTGCGTCGCCTGGCTTTGGAAGCGGCCAAGGGGCAAAGCGCGGTCGGCTCTTGGGGCCATGGGTTCGCCAAGCCCGACGGGCGACTCGGCGGGTATGGGATGATGAACGCCCCGGGACTGCCGCTCACCATTTCCCTGGTGCTGGCCCGTGAAGCGGGGGTTGATGATCCCGAAGTGGCTCGTGCGATTGAGCTCAGTGCACGCCTGTTAAGGTTCTATATCGGCAAGGGTGCGGTTCCTTACGGTGACCACCATCCCTGGATCGAAACGCATGAAGATAATGGCAAGTGCGGGATGGCGGCTGTGCTGTTCAATCTGCTGGGTGAAAAGCCAGGCGCCGAGTTTTTTTCCCGCATGAGCGTGGCTTCGCATGGCGCCGAGCGGGACTGCGGTCACACGGGCAATTTTTTCAATCTCACTTGGGCGATGCCGGGAGTTGCCCAGTCCGGTCCCAACGCCACTGGCGCTTGGATGCAGGAGTTTGGTGGCTGGTACTTCGACCTTGCCCGGCGCTGGGATGGAACTTACCTCCACCAAGGCCCGCCGGAACCGGATCGCGACAGTTACGCAGGTTGGGATGGCACGGGAGCTTACTTGCTGGCCTACGCGATGCCGCTGAAGAAGATCACGCTCACGGGAAAGCGGCCCAGTGTCGCGCCGCAACTCGACACAGCCACTGCTCGTTCGCTGATTGCCGATGGCCGAGGTTGGGACAATAAAGACCGAACAAGCGTCTACGATGCTTACACGACCGCCGAACTCGTGGAGCGGCTGGGGAACTGGTCGCCGATTGTTCGCGAGCGCGCTGCGATGGCTCTGGCCCGCCAAGGGGAGCCCCCGATTTCAATGCTGCTCGAATTGCTCGCCGCTCCGTCGCTGGAGGCGAAGTATGGTGCCTGCCAAGCCTTGATCGAGCTGAAAAAACGCGGAGCTCCGGCCGTTGAGTCGCTCCAGAAACTGTTGGACGAGAAAGACCTCTGGCTGCGGATAAAGGCGGCCGAGGCGTTGGCCAGTATTGGCGAACCAGCAGTCCAGACAGTCCCCCAACTGCTGGAACTTTTGGCGACTGTCGATCCCCAAACCGACCCCCGCGGCATGCAGCAGCGTTACCTCACGTTTGCGCTTTTTGACAATGGGAGCGGAATGCTCAGCCGCTCGCTGGAGGGCGTCGACCAGGAGGCGCTGTACAAGGCGGTCCGGGCTGGACTGAAAAACCAGGACGGTCGCGCTCGCGGCAGTATCAGTTCGGTCTACCGAAATCTGACAGCCCAAGAAATCCAGCCGCTCCTGCCGGCTATCTATCAGGCGATTGTGGAACCTGCCCCCAGCGGCGAGATGTTCGCGGACACGATTCGCGTGGAAGGGCTGCGGCTGTTGGCCAAACATCGAATCGCTGAAGGGATGCTCGCCTGTGTCAGGTACACCCGCGAGCAGAATCCCTGGTCGAGCGAAAATCGAACGCCCGAATTGATGAAGATCCTGCTGAGCTACGGAGCCCATGCCAAGTCGGTCATTCCTGAGCTGAACCAGATCGCCGATTACTTCGAAAATGAAGAGCCCGACTTCCCTCGCGAGTTGGGACGGAGAAAGGCACAGTCGGTTCGCGAGACGATTCGTGAAATCGAAGCCGCGACCGAGGCCCCGAAACTTGTCCCAATCGCAACCCAACAGCTGAACTAGCATGAAACCGAAACGGAATGGTTTGGCGATCTGCCTGATTTTTTCGATTGTCGCTCTGGCTGCTGCGAAACAGGTGGCTGCTGGGTTTCAGGCTGACGACTTGGAAGTCGTGCGGGTCTTTATTTTTGCCGGGCAGTCCAACATGGTGGGCTCCGATTCCAACGTGAAGGACATCAATCGATTTCCGCCATTCACTGGTCTCGACCAACCACAAGACCAGATCTTGTTTTCTTACCCCATCGGCCGAAAGGACAAACTGGCTTCCAGGGGATGGGTGCCTTTGCAACCCGTGGGCGAGGTCGTCGGTCCCGAGTTGAGTTTTGCCCGTCGAGTTTCTCAAGTGACAGGTGCATCGATCGCCATCATCAAGTGCGCTACAGGTGGCACCACCCTGGGCGGAGACTGGAATCCGGATGACCCGCAGGGCTTTCAGCTCTACCCCGAGGCATCACTTTCCCGACACCTAGCCACGAGTTCGCGGTGATGTCGCTTTTTTCCCGACTTGCCGATCGCCTGATTCTTTGCCCGACGACGGAGGCGATCGACCCCGAAGACCGCGTGCGTGAGCTGTTGCACGGCGAGGATTGGCAATGTGAGCTTTGGGGGAAACGCTGGGAGCCCAATTGGCAGGGGCTGGAGCAGCGAAGGGGAGCAGCGGATCCGCAAGCAGACGTCTTGGCGACCGCAGTGGATCAAGCGCGACTGCGATTGGCCGAGCGGCTGGCGCGAACATCGCCGCAGGAATGGGCGGTGCTGAAGTTTCCGGGAACCGGGGGCCGCGCCGAAAGAGCCGGTCCGCATCCGCTGGAGCTTTGGCCGAATGCTTCGGGCGAAGTCTGGGCGGTCAATCCGCCGGGTTACGGAACCAGTGGCGGGACGGCGGCAGTTCGGTTCATGCCCCAGGTCGCGGCGGCGAGTTGGGAGTTTGTGCGCCGGCGGCATCCGCAGCTCCCCACGCTGCTGGTCGGCAACAGTCTCGGGGGAACGAGCGCCCTGCACCTCGCCGCGCGGCACGAAGTCTCCGCCCTGTTTCTCCGCAATCCGCCGCCGATTCACCAGCTGATTCGGCGGCGACCCCGCTACAACTGGTGGAGTTTGGGGGCCGCTCGCTGGGTCGCTGCCGAGTTTCCCGCGAGCTTCGACGCCGTGGCAAACGCAGCCCGCTGCCGGGCCCCCGCGCTGTTCGTTCAGTCGGAACGCGATCGGCTGGTTCCTGTCAGCTACCAACAAGAGATCATCGAGGCCTATGCCGGGCCCAAGCGAGTGTTTGTCATCAGCGGCGCCGACCACCATGAGTCGCTGCCGGACGACCAGCTGCCGGCCTATCTCGAGGCGCTGGAGTGGTTACGAGCGGCGGCGGCGATCTGAGCGGGCAATCCCGCATCAAAGCAGCAGAGCGAGATCTCACGCGACCCGAGCACGGCGTCACACTGCTGGACCTCGCTGAGCCGCTCGATTTCCGCCGCGAGTTGCTTGGCGGTTCGCGCGACATAAGGCTCAAGCGCGGCATCGACTTGCTCCAGTTCACGCTGCCAAGACTTCAGATTCGAGTTGGAGCCGCGTGTCGCGAGCAAATGCCTTTTGGCTGCGACCCACTTTGCGGCGGCCGCAGTGTCGGCCGGGTTGAGGTGCTGTTCAGGATGGTATTTCAGCTCGCGCTGGAGCACTTCATGCCGCACCACATCCGCAGCCGTCGTCGGCCGCTCGTGACCTGGCAAACGTACCGTCGCGGTCAGTGTCATGAAGGCCGGCAGCGGCATCCCGAAGAATTGCTGGCCAATCTCGTTCGTCAACTCGTCGTATTTGGCGCCGCCGATTCCATGCAGGAACAGATCGCAGGCGAGCACGCGGGAGAAGAGCGTCGTCGTCAGGGCTCGAGTGCGAATGCAAACCGGCCCCTGCAGAAGCTGCTGCAGTTGCTCGGTCAGCCGCAGCTTGTCGAGCGTCAGGCTCCAGCCATCGCGGTCGCTCAACTCAAGTCCCGCGCCGGTGGCCTGTACGAAGAGCCGTTGCCGCCGCGGTTTCGCCGCAGAGTAAACCCAGAAGGGAACTTCGCACCAATTGCCTTCGAGCGCCAGGGCGGGGACCGGGTGCGACTTGCTGCGAATCCGGTTGAGCCGGCGATACTCATCCAGCGCCGAATTGTGAATCGTCCGAAGCTCTTTCGCCCGCAGCAGCAGTTCGGCAAGAAAACAGGCGAACGCTTCGGTGCGGCAGAGCTGGCTCAAGGGAAGCTCGAGCGTTTGCCAGCCGAAATCCGCTTCGAGTTTGTGCCGCGCGGCGGCGAGTCCCAGTCCGAGGTTGCCGCGGAGGTCGCTGGGGAGCGCCGACCAATGTTCCCACAGCTGATGGACCAGCGGCACCGCGACGAGCGGCTTGAGCAGCTGACCAAGTCGCTCTGGAAACGAACGAAAGGTCGACTCATCGACGAGGCGGCTGAGTTCGAACGGCACGTTGTCGCTGGACTGGTCGTAGTGGCAGTTTGCGAAAGCGGTTCGTCCCTGATGAACCACGGGGACTGCGATCGCCGGGAGGCCGCAGAGGTCATTATCGACAACCAAGTTGATCGGAGTGCCGATTCCATACTGGCCGAGCGACGAGAGCGCGTAGTTCTTGAACCAGACGCCGGGATGGAACAGCCGCGGCTGGTGCCCCGAGAGCAGGAGGCTCTGATCGTCCCAGCCGGCGGGGCTGACGTCGCGGTACCGCCGCGTGTGCTGGAGGGCCAGCCGCGGTAGTTCCCCGCGCAGTTGCTCCCGCAGCATTGCGAGTGGGCGACCTGCCAGTTCGATATTCCAGCTTTTCAGCAGGCTGCGATTCGTCCCGACCAAAGGCCGCGCGTTGGCCAGCGCGGGCACCTGCAGGCTGTGACCATGTTCGGCCGGAGCCCTGACGGTGTGGCGTTCGAGTCGACGCACGAGCAATTCCGAAGTGGCGTTAGCGGAGTTTGGCACAGTTCTTGGGGAGCGCGGCGAGGCTGCGTTCCAGGACATCAAGGTAGTATTTCAGCCGGGTATCGCCGTTGTCCAGTTGGCCGCCGAACGAGCGGGACTCGTCGAGGTAAATCAGCGGCACGGGGAACTCGACGATCTCAAACGAGTGGCAGGCGGCCTGAACCCAGAACTCCAGCGGCATGGCATAGCCGGTCTCGGTCAGCCGCAGCTGCGGCAGCGAGTCGACCTTGTAGGCTTTGAAGCCGCAGAAGGAGTCGCTCAGGTTCAGCCCCAGTCGAGCATTGAGAACCTGAGTGATGTGGTGGTTGATTCGGCGCCGCTCAACCGGGACCGGCGTGTTGCTGCCGAACTGCTCGAGGTAGCGACTGCCCGAAATCAGGTCGGCTCCGGTCCGATCGTACTCGGCGACGAACTCGCGAATCCGCTGGGGCTCATGTTGGCCGTCGCAGTCGATCGTGATGAGCAGTTCATAACCGTGCGTGACGGCGTAATCGAATGCCGTGATCAGAGCTGCGCCGTAGCCACGGTTGGGGTCGTGGGTGACCAGTTGAATGTCGCGGCGGTGCTCCAGCAACTCCGAGGTGCCATCCGTGGAGCCGTCATCGACAACGAGCACATCGTCGGCATGTCGAACGACCTCGTCGAGGACGCGATTGACGTTTTTCAGTTCGTTGTAAACCGGAAGCGCGGTCAAAAAGCGAGTCATAGGCGGGGCACCAGTCAGTGGAGGGCGCGGTGAGTCAACGAAAAAGGAACTACGGGCTGGACGCGTGAACGGTTCGCCCGAAGGAGAGAAACCGCGAAGCCGGCAGGGAGGACAACCGCCCGGGCTGCAGGGCAAGTGGCTTTTTGAGGGTCAATCAGAGCCACCGGCCCATTCTAAAAGCCGGTTTTCGAGGGTCAATCAAAACCGCCCTGTGACCAACTCAAATGAGGATCGACACCCGGGATAACCCGCATAACCGGGGCAGATTCCGCAGGGGAAGCACTCTTGGGTGCTCATGGGGAGTGGAATGAATCGGGAACCACGGATGGGAGTTAAGTGAGGAAAAATGAGAGCAGGGGAGGTGAGTTAGGGGAGGTAGGAGCGGCGAGGGGGCGGGAAAGCATGTTCAAGCGTGGAGGGGTGCCACGGCCGCAAACTGCACCCAGTATCCGGGTAAAGTTTCTTTGGCAGCACTTCATCCAAGAACCACTTTTATTTTTCTCTTTGATTAGTGCCTTGAGGTGACTCCCTGTCTCAGTTGTACTTTTTCCAAGTGGCTCCCCCGGAGCGATCAAAAAACTTGACGCTGGTGGTGCAACCCAAATAGATCGAGGTGTCAAGTCACCGGGGCGTTACCGGACGAATTCCGGTTGTCTCCAGGCATGTGAAAGCGGCAGGATCGCTTATGCCCGCATTCAATGTTCGCTGCCCACACTGTCAAAAAGAGGGCAAGGCCAACTTCGCCGGCCAAGCGGAGGTCGTTCAAATAAACTGTCCACACTGTGGACACCGCACTGTGGACAGGCGAGCAAGTTCCTCGCTCGGCCGGCTTCCGCGGCGGCGCGGCACTTGGCAGCTGGATGGCAGTTGGAGAGCGACGCCACAAAAGCTTCCTCGAGGTCCACGGCGCTGGCATCCGACATCGGCACGGGCACGATGTGCGGAGAGGAAGACGCCTTGATTTCGGCGCATCCTTCAAACGCCCAGCGGCGGCGCGAGTAGCGATTCTCAGTGAAAACGGTGGGTAACCGAGCGGTTGCCCGCTTGCCGGTCGCGGCGCTGCCCGGGGCTAGTTGGCCGGTCGGATGCGGTACGGCAAATCAGGCGGCAGGAACTCTACGGCATTGGGGCCGGCGACGAGGGTCACGTCCACCGGATGCTTCGTCGCCCGCTGACGCTCTTCCGGAATCCACAGCCGACCGACCTCGGGCAGGACGAAAAACCCGGAGGCATCGCCGACGAACAGAGAGCCTCCTCCGGCCAGCCCGAATCGCTCGCCCAACTCCCGGCCCAGGCTCGCCGGATCCTCGGAGGCCAGGCCGATCTCGCTGGCGTAAAGCACATCCTCCAATTCAAAATCGCCTCGTCGGCTGTTATCCAGGGTATGGCGTGCAATCAGCTCGACAATGTTGCCTGCCGGGTCCTGAAAGTAGACGGCGTGAGCATTCCAAAACTCGAAAAAAAACTCATCGGCCCCTTGCGGTGACTTCAGCAGGGGGCAACGTGCGGCGAGCCAGGCCTTGGCCTGCGGAAATTTGTTTTCGGAGATGTTAAAGGCGAAGTGATAGAAAGGCTCCGCAGTGCCGCGCTGTTCGGCAAATTCGATTGCCGTCCCGCCGAACTTGACAGTGAGCGAATTGTTCTGTTCGTCCAGCAGGGGAAAGCCGAGTGTGCGGGAATAAAATTTCCGCATTTCCTCCAGGCGGGTGGCCTGCAAACGCAACGTCTTGAAGCGGACGTGCCCGGGATCGCCGGGCTGAAGCTTGGTTGCCATCTTAAGGGAGCTCCCAGTATGCCACGCGAGGGTTGCGGCGAAAGCGGCCCCGCTCCGCAAAATATCACGACGTACAAGTCCTTTTGTGGACATCCGTTCACTCTGAAGTGATGCAGCCTTTGTTTGGCGTTGGAGCAATGCCTGA
>Ga0315900_10008595_pt1 | contig 13111 bp, 8 predicted proteins | sample LakEriMetagenome_FD_203521 | JGI IMG/M metagenome (GOLD analysis project Ga0315900, IMG submission 203521) | Freshwater fungal communities from buoy surface, Lake Erie, Ohio, United States - Buoy 12 MA114 | ecosystem: Environmental > Aquatic > Freshwater > Lake > Lake biofilm | place: USA: Lake...
GATGCCACAAAAATGACATCACCGTCATACGGTGTGTGAACTGGCTTGATTGTGCGTGCCATGCCGTCTTGGGCCATCTGAGCGACTTTGCGGCATTCACTTTTATTGAGACTGGCATCGGTGACGACGACCACAAGGGTTGTATTGCCACCGGCAAACGCAGGTACGTCGATTCCGCCGCGCAGTTGATGGCTCATATTGGCAAATGTACCATCAGGCATTCGTGTGCCTGCGATAATCTCGCCGGTGTGTTCACGGTAGATATCACCAAACGCGTTATTCACTACGAGCGCCGCGATGGTTACACCGTCGGGTAGTGTGATTGCACTACTGCCGATGCCACTTTTCATCCAGCCATTGGCACCAAAAATCTTGCCTACTGTTGCACCGGTGCCTGCACCGACACACCCTTGCTGAACCGGGGCACTCGAGGCATTTTCGCATGCGTGATAGCCCATCTCAGCGCTGGCGTGGGCGGTGGCTGATCCGCATCCAAGATCGAAGATGACTGCGCCTGGAACAATCGGGACGCGTGTCACGCCAGCATCGAAGCCAATGCCGCGCTCATGTAACCAACGCATCACGCCGTCAGCTGCAGCAAGTCCAAAGGCGCTTCCACCACTCAAACAGATGGCATGAATATGTTGAACGGTACATTCAGGGGCTAATAAATCTGTTTCGCGGGTGCCTGGAGCACCACCGCGTACGTCAACACTTGCCGTCGTATGATCGGGCAGTAAGATGACGGTACATCCGGTCAGATCACTCGAATCTTGTGCATGTCCGACGCGTACACCATTGACGCGTGTTAAGGTAGACTGCATTGATTGCCTCCATTGGCAATTGAGCGTAATTATTAGGATGTGTTTATTGCACGATGAATGTAGCATAATTGTGCAATTATTGTCAATACTTATTCATAATCTGTGAAAATTACGAATAAAGTGGATTTGGCAGTGGATTGGCTTATGCCGGCCAAATCGACTGCATGCGTCGTACCACAAGCTCATCAACGGTGAGCGTATCAGCTCCTTGTATATAATAGCGATTTGCTGTATGCGTAGGATAGACGCGGAGTGAGCATACGGTGTAATCACCAGCATAGATTTCGATGATAGAGCGATCAACATAGATCGATAGTTTGAGTGCTGCGCGATCTTTGTCATTGAGTGCTGCACGATATATTTCATGGGAACAATTTTGATTGAGGCTACTCTGTGACATATCGCAGATCAGCACGTTCGTATCGCTATCCCAACGGATGCTGGTGCGCTCACCACTGATTGGATCGTAGCGAACGACAAACTCGATGTTGGCAACCTGCGACATTGTAGCGTGAATGACTAGTGAGTCACCTGAGACATGGCTCATCAAGGTCTGGGATTGGGTGCGATTTAGACGCCGTCCGTGTACGAGCGTATCGCTCTCTAGTGCGGTGACCTCAGGAGCGACGGTGTAGGTTAATTGCCCCGCATCGTCAAGCTTGAGAACACGAGGGAGCGTCATCACGCCTGACCACCCGATTGCGCGATTAAGTTGCTCGCCACCTTGCTCTTGACACCAGCCGATCATGATGCGACGTCCTTGGGCATCAGTAAAGCTTTGGGGTGCGTAAAAGCTCATACCGTGGTCAACTAAATTACGTTGACGTGGCGTAAATCGTCGCCCATCAAAATCGCCACTCATGTAGATTACGCGACGCATTGGGAGCGGTGAGGTGATGAAGACATGTTTATCCCCGCTAGCAAAAAAATCGGGGCATTCGTAGAGTTGTTCGTTGTCGATGTCGTCTGACTCAATTAAACGCCCAAGATACTCCCACCTGAGCAAATCGTTTGAGCGAAAGAGTGGTGCAACTGCGCGCGTGCCATCACCCGAGCCAAGCACCTGATACCACCACGTGCCGTCGTGCCACATCGTGTGATCGCGGAAATCATGGACCAGATTATCGGGCCGCGTGCGAATCACCGGATTTTCAGGGGCCTTAGTGAACGTGCGCATTGCCTCATCGGCATATGCCAGACACGGTAGTTGATCTGGGCTACTGACTCCCGTATACACGATCACCGGTTTGCCGTTGTGAACAATCGCACACCCTGAGAATACGCCATCTTTGTCGTATGGCATGTCAGGAGCGAGAGCCAATGGGAGATCCTTCCAGGTGATTAAGTCGCGACTAACTGCATGCCCCCAGTGCATTGCTCCCCAGTAAGCAGCGTGCGGATTGTACTGGTAGAAGAGGTGGTACTCGCCATTCCAATGGATTAATCCGTTCGGATCGTTAATCCAGTGTTGTGGGGCTGTAAAGTGATACTGTGGGCGGTGTTGGTCGGTGCGTGTGCTCATCAGGGTGCTCACATTTCTGCGTATGGTTTTACATAAGGATAGACAGCCTCGGTTAAGACTGTACGTAGTCCGAGTTTGTGATAGAGCGCAAGCGCTGGCGCTTCGTGGACAGCAAATAGATAGCCAAGTGCACCCTGTGCTGCTATGTCGTGTAATGCGCGACCAACAAGCGCGTATGCCAGGCCGCGCCGGCGATAAGATTCCTCAACGAAGACACTTTCAACCCGCCCAAGTCCGTCTTTGATAAAGCTGACACAACGCGCTACAGGCCGACCATCGACGATTGCCATGTAGCCATTTACACCTGGTGCGCTAACCGTTTGGTAATGCAATTTGTGCATCAAATCTTCAGGTGAATACGGGTCGGGTTGATTGACACTGCACCATCGGAGAAAGTCGTCGTGATTGAGGGCAACATCGACCTGAATTGATTGATCGTACGGTGGAATAGCCGCTTGTTGGGTCATGAGGTCGCTACTCCCCCATTCGCTTTTTTTGACGAACCCGGCTTCGTGCAATGCGCCATCGAGCGAGGCTGGTGTCGCATGTGCATCGAGGTAGACGACGGCATCCATGTCGAGCGAATAAAAGAAGTGTTCGATGTCCTCGAGTGCATTTTGGACTTGGTCATCTCGCATGCGAAACAAACCGGCATGGTTAGGATCATATCGGTTGGCTAGGGATGGGTTAGTGTAAATGACATATCCGTCACGCGGGCTAATCCGACTAATGGTGCCAAAGTATGCGTGATCGTGTTGCCAGATAGATTCGATATTCATGCGATTGTCTTCGTAGCGGTGCGTAGCATCCGCATCAGCTCCTTAAGGTGACGTACGGGGTACGAGCAGCTCCACCGGCCACAAGTCTAGAGTGGATTGCATTGGCATGTCGATTCGGTCTCGTTCAACCATGGAGACATATGCGGCCAGGTTAAGCTCGGCTGACTGCCAGGTATGACTGAACCCGATGGTTGGTTCTTGGCCGTCTTCAAGCCAGCGAACAATGCCTGCGATACTTGCATCCCAACAACCATCCCATGTGACTTGGCCGGTATAATCATGCGTGATCGAACCATGAGCATTGGTCAGTGTCAATGACTCCTCGGAGTGCATGGTAATCATTCCAGATGAACCGACAATGGTCATAATATCACTTCCAGTTAGTGCTTTGCCACCATCAAGAATGCCCCGTGCGCCGTTTGCGAAGCCAATATGCACGGTGGCATGGTCTTCCATGGCGTGACCGTAGCCGCGAGTATCGCGGACGCGTGCTTGTCCCATGACCCAACTCACGGGTGATTCGTCGAGCAAAAAGCGATACATGTCGAGCCAGTGCGATCCCCATTCGCTCAAATCCCAACCATCGATGCCGGCAATACATGCGACAGGGGAACCAATACTGCCATTGTTGATCAGCGTGCGTGCCTGTTGAAATGCCGTCCGGTAGCGGCGTACATGAGCAATGGCTAACTTGGTCTGACACTGGGCGAGGCGTGCACGAATCCGCGCTAGTTGCGCTGGTGTTGCGACAAACGGTTTTTCGCAGAAGATAGCTTTGACGCCGGCGTCAATTGCCGCCTCAATCATCTCGGCATGTAAACCGACGTAGGTGCAAATACTGACGATGTCGGGGCTTTGTGATTCGAGCATTTCGCGGTAGTTGGTGAACCCAACCGTATCAAAACGCTCATTAAATGCATCGAGGTGCGTGATGGCGATGTCAGCTACACCGATTAGATTGGTGTGTTTGTTGCGTTGATAGGCTGCTGCATGGGTGTAGCCAATTTGATGGCCACCGCCTTTGTTCCATGTATGGATCGGTTTGCCAGCGCCGATGATGGCTGCAGTATACATGTGACCTCCTAGTGAGATTGCAGGAGATGTTCAACTGAATTGTGCCAAATTTGGCGCATCGCAGGCGGTTCCATGGAGCGCATGTTGTGGCCAAGTGCGATATAAATGGCGCGTCCGACATCTGCTGATTCGTCAAGTGTGGTCAACATGGGGTGTTTTGCGTCGTCCCATTCAGCCCAAGCGTGATGCGTCGGGTTACGCGTTTCATCCATCCACAATTTGTAATAGATTTCGTCATCGATGGAAAAATTACTGAGACCGTTAATGATTGGGTGTGATGATGGCCCAACCTGTATGGTGTGGTTTTGGAATGGCGAGTGGGAGGCACGTTGCCAGCCCCATTTAACGCCAAGTCGCTGACCAAACTCGGGCCAATCATCATGACCACCAATCGCACCATGATGGATAATCAGCGGGCGCTTGGAGTCGCAGTAGCGCAAAAAGTTGGCTCTGTCGCTCGATGACGGTGACTGGTAAGTCATGTTCCCTGCCCAGTCTGCACTCATTCCTGGCCAGTACATGCCCATCATTACCAAGAGGTCGACATTTTCGAGGTCGGTAAATGCAGCTACATCGTGACGCACACTGATGTGATACTGTGGATTAAGCCAGGTGCTAATCAGTGTGGCCTGTTCATCAACAGGGTGGAATCGTGGACCGCCAACATGAAATCGAATGTGCATATTGCTACCCCTTGTCCTATTGCAGACTTGTCAAAATCGTGTGGTAGAGTGGAATTCCAATGATGATATTGAACGGGAATGTGATAATCAATGCTGAACCAAAGTATAAACTAGGGTTGGCCTCTGGAATTGAATGGCGGGCGATAGCAGGTACGACAATGTATGACGCGCTCGCTGCGAGTGTCATTAATAAGACACCATTGCCTAGATCGATACCAGTGATAACTACCACTACACAGGCAATAAACGCCGATATGATTGGCATACCAACGCCAAATAACAGTAAACTTTTGAGTTGTGCGGTCAATTCTCGACCCTTACGCACCACGCTCATGCCCATCTCAAGTAAGAAGAATGCCAAAAAGCCTTTGAACAGCTCACCGGTGAATGGTTGCATCACTGCTTGGCCATCGGTGTTTACGAGGAGTCCGATGACGAGGCTGCCAATCAGCAACAAGTGTGGTCCGTCTGTGATTGCCTCGCGGAGTACATGTGACCATGAGGTAGGCGCTTGATCTGGGTTGCTTTTTTTGCGGGCATAATGTGCCAATGCAATTGCCATCAAAATCGCTGGCGTCTCCATCAAAACCATTACTACCGTCATATAGCCACTGAATGCAATCGCATTACGCTCCAAAAACTGTGTAGCCGTAATAAATGTCACTGCACTGACCGAGCCGTATGCAGCAGCAATCGCCGCTGCATCAAAATAAGAAAAGCGTCGCTTCAGGTACAAAAATGCTAACGCCGGTATGACAATAGCTAGTAACATACCTGCGATGATAGTGATGACCATTTGCAGTTCAATCTGATTCTCTGCAAGTGACACGCCTCCCTTGAAACCGAGCGAGAGCAAGAGATACAACGAAAAGAAGCTTGTAAGCGCAGGTGGGATTTCGAGATTCGAGCGGAGTAGCGCAATCGTACAGCCAAGAAAAAAGAAGAGTACAGCAGGATCTAACAAGTTCTGGAGTGCTGACCACATTCTTATGGTGCTCCTTCGTATTAACACATACCTCGGTTATTATAGTGCAGATAGACACTTCTGATGCGTTATGATGTGTCTAGCATTTATACATTAAGGTTGGTCACGATATGGTTTGGTCGTTCACTAGAAATTTGTCGCCGGCAGTACGAGGGGCAATATATTACTTTGCCTTCTGGGGAGTGGTTGGGGTTTACATTCCGTTTATGTTTGTGCACTTCAAACAAATTGGACTGACTGGCACACAAATCGGCTTGTTCGCTACGTTCATGCCGTTGATGATGTTGACGACTGCCCCATTTGTGGCAAACTTTGCTGATCGACGACGTCTGCGTACGCGTGTACTGGCGCTGTGTATTGCACTGCTAGGGATTTCGCTTGCATTGATCGGATTAACCAACGAATTTTGGCTACTTTTGCCGTTTATGTTGTTCATGGCATTTGTGCGGAGCCCAATAGCTGGTATCGGCGATGGGCTCGTCGCCAAAATGGCCGTCACCCACGGTGTTAATTTTGGCTCAATGCGTCTATGGGGGTCGTTCGGCTTTGCCTCAATCGCTGCAATTAGCGGGATTTTCTGGCAACAGTACGGTTATCAGCCAATGTTTTTGGCAGCATGTATCGGGTTTTGTGTGATGGCGGCCCTCGCATTTGTCTTGGACGAAGAAGCAGCCGTGCCGCAACAAAAAGGTTCATGGAAGCCATTGCTTCAAGATCCCGCCTTGCGCATCATCATGATTACTGCATTCTTGATGGCAGGATCATTGGCAATGAGTGGCACGTTTGAGGGTATCATGATGGACTACTTAGGTGGTGGTGGTATCTTCATTGGGTTGCTTCTCGGTTTTACGGGTATCTCTGAGATACCCCTCATGCGGAATGCCCCACGATTGGCGGATCGCTTTGGTGCCGAACGCACCTTCATGATTGGGTGTTTGATCATCGCTTTAGCACATGTGGCTTATGCGACTGCCTGGTCACCGATTGTACTCCTTGGCGGTGCGATGATTCGTGGTGCAGGATTCGGTTTGTCGTTTGTCATGATGGTGACGATTGTCGCACGTCGTTCGCCTCCTGGCATGGCTGCTAGTTCACAGGCCGCTGTCTCTGCGGCTGGCTGGGGATTAGCTCCGCTCATCGGAATCCCGATTAGTGGTGCACTTTATGACTTTACAGGCGGACCTCAGATTGTGTTTTGGGTGTGTGTGGTCATGGCCATCGCTGCGGCGCTAGTGATGGGGTATGGTCTTGTGCGCGGCGTTTTTCAGACTGAGTAAAAATTCCGCTCACGAGGCTGTGTGCGATATTGTGCCTCTTGCGCTCCGTGTGCATTATTCGCTTTCCTCCACATGCTACGGGACTGATAAGGTTTAAATGCCAAACACCCCCGTCTGTGCAATCAGACGGGGGTGTTGTGGTGTAAGTCGTGTACTTACGGTACGGTCGTCGGCGTAGTCGGAATCGATCGCCCACTACGAGCCCGTGTCGGTGTGCGCGAGACGAGTGCCCCGTGCGTTGCCTCACCAAATGCTCTTACCGAGGTGTCTTGGTAGCCGACGACAGAGTTCACATAACCGGCCTCGATGACAGTAGCGCGCTGCGTCATTTTGGGGACCACCGCTTGACCGCGATTGTTCAAGCCCCAGGCGTACACCTTGCCATCCTTGTCGAGGGCGAGCGAGTACTGCTTGCCTGCGCTAATCGCGACGATGTTATACAGCGTCTTGTGGATGGGATCACACTGACCGACGTCTTGCGTGTTCTTGGGGTTGGGGTCCGTTGATCGCCAACAGATAATGGTGCCCCAGTTGGTCAAGGCAAGTGAGTGGTCGAATCCGGCACTGACGGCTCTGATACCACCAAGTGAGTTAATGAAACTGGGTTGGACGGCGAAGTTGTTGCCCCAGCCGATGACAGTCTCATCTGATGTTACTGCGAGCGAGTGGGCATGTCCGGCGCTGACATCCTTGAGATTGACCAAGTTACGTGGCGCATTGAGTTGTCCCTCTTGATTACGACCCCAGGTGACAATTGACCCGTTGGTCTTGAGGGCAATCACGTGGCCGTAGTAGGCGGAGATGCTCTTGACGCCCGATTTGGCCGCGTTAGGAATCGTCAGCTGACCGAAATCGTTTTTGCCCCAGCCAGTTACACTGCCTGATTCTGTTAAGGCGACGACCCAATTGGAGCCGACTTCGACCTCTCTGACACGGACGCCTCTCATCCAACTCGGGACGGTGGCTTGGCCCTCGCGGTTAAAGCCCCAGGTGACCAAGGTGCCGTTCTGCAGGACGCCCATGGTGAACGATGCACCCACTGCGACGTCTTTGAGTGCGAACGGATTGGGTGATGGCGTTACTGTGTTAGTGCGCGTGAAGGTGGGCGATGTCGTAAAAGTCGGTGATGTGGTGAATGTCGGTGAAACCGTCGGAGTTGGTGACGGAGTGAAGGTGTGGGTCGGCGTCAACGTGGGAGTATTGGTATTGGTTGGCGTGAGGGTGAAGGTCGGGCTTGGCGTGCGCGACGGGGTCATGGTCAATGACGGGACTGGAGTCGACGTCGGTCCGACGTCGACAATCGAGTAAACAACGCCGTCGATTTTGCGTGAGCCATCACAAGTGGGGTCACCAAGCACCCAGTTCGTGGATGAACCGAGTTTGCCGGGGAAGAGGAGTTTGTAGTAAATGTACTCGGTTGGCTCAAGATCAGAATCGCTGGTGTATGTGACTGGAATGGTCAGACCACCGATGTTGTTAGCGGGTACAACACCGCCGTCGTAGTCGCCGGCAGGAACCGTAATAAGCCAGTTATTTGAACCGGTGGTGTGGACAACAGTCGCAGCACCATAAGCGCCTGCGCTTACCGTTCCCAAGGCAAAGTCGGTGTCAGGCGTGGCATCGCCCTCTGCCATTTGGAGCATGATTTTGGTATTGGCGGCAACACGACCGTTGATGCGGATGTTAATCGATGGTGGCGCAGATGTTTCGTTGCCACCGGTATCACGAGAGGTGCCAAAATCGATGATAGGACTGAGCCCGACCTCGATGCCATCAAGTAGATTGCCGCCGTTGTCGCCTGAACCATAGATAGCAGCAAAGCCGAGGTTACGGACGCCACTCCAGCCTGAAGCTGGGAGTGTATGGGTACCGCTATATTCACCCCAAACACCCACATCGCTCGATGCTGCGCCAGTAGTGCCTGGTGGTGTGGTGTAATTCACTGAGTCGTATGAAAATCCTGTATGTGCGACTGCAATCGTCGCCCGCGAAAACGCATTCGAATCTGAGGTTGTTTTTGCGTACATAATTGGACGATAGTATGAGTCCCCAGGTAATGATGTCTTCACGCCATCATTCGGTAGACTAGCTGGGATGCCGAATGAAAACTGCATGATGTCATCTTTTGACCACATAAGTGCTTTGTGACGGAATTTAAACGCGATGACGTCACTATTCGAGACACAAATTTTCTGGTAAATAAAGGTTTTCACGTTTGCATTGAGTTCAGCAAACTTTGTTCCTTGAAAAGCATCATTACCAGCATTTAGACCGGTTTTCTGGATTTCAATCACGCGTGCATTGCTCTGATTGCCGGGTTGCCCTGCACCATTACAGTTGGTTTCGTTGATCTCAGGATGGGCTGTATACCAGCCACGCATTTTGGTCTGATTAATGTAAGCCCATCCACTTGGCAACGACCAACATGTGGAGTAAAAATCAGAATCTTCGAACGATGTGTTCGCGTAGGTGCGCAGACCTTGCACGCCGTTGCCGACTGGATTGCTGGTTGTTGGGATAGAACGGGTTCCGTCAGTGCGCCGTTGCGCATCATTTGCACTTAATGGATAGAGCGTTGTGTTATCTACGGACTGCTCATCCTCTGCATGCACCGTCAACGGTGCATGCAGGAATGTTGCTGCAATAACGCTCATGAGTATAAATGCGGTCAAAGTGCTACGCCATGTATGTGTATTCATGCGATGCATGTAATTCCTCACTGGCAATTATCTTATGGGCGGCGAGTTGGCCGTGGTGTAAAGGTTGGTGGTGCTGGTGTCCAGGTTGCTGGAGCGGGAGAAGGAGTGACAACTCCGGTATTCGTAGCAGTACGTGATACGCGCGCACCGTGCATCCCAGAACCAGTAGTCAGAATAGATCCGTCGGCATATGCGACCACCGCATTCACATACCCAGCCTTCACCATGATTGCATCTGAACGCTCCTGCGCTATATTCAGTTGTCCAAATGCATCACTGCCCCAAACGAACACACGCCCTTCATTATCACGCGCAATCGAGAACTGACGACCGGCACTTATCTCGACGATATTCTTCAACTGTTTGACGTTCTTACATTGGCCGACAATTTGCTTACTTTCGGAATTGTCTTGCCAACATACAACGGTACCATCGCGTTTAAGTGCAAGTGAATGATCGAACCCAGCACTGATTGCAGTGATGTCACGTAGCAGTGCGACTAAACGTGGTTGGGATACTGTTGTTTTGCCCCATGTTGCTACGGTACCATCGCTCTGTAACGCTAATGAGTGTTGATGGCCTGCGCTAACTGCAATTACGGGCTTGAGTGTCCGTGGCACACTGGTTTGCCCCATATTATTACGACCCCATGACACAACCGTTCCGTCGAGCTTGAGTGCAACAACGTGTCCAAATGACGCTGAAAACGTCTTAATACGACTGTTCGCAGCAGTTGGAATTGTGAGCTGACCGAAATCATTGCTCCCCCAGCCTACTAACGTGTTGTTGGTTCGCAATGCCATCGACCAGTTCGAGCCGACCTCTACCTCGCGTATAGATGTGCCAAACAAGAAGCTGGGAATAGTGCTCTGACGTCTGTTGTTGAGACCCCAAGTGACCATGTTACCGTTAGTGGTTAACCCGAGCACAAACGACTGTCCTACAGCGATGTCAGTGATGGCAAGTGGGTTTGCTGTGGATGTGGGTGATGGTGTGTTTGTGTTTGATGGCGTCAACGTGTTTGATGGTGTGCGTGTGTTTGACGGTGTGAATGTCTCCGTCGGTGTGTTGGATGGTGTGCGTGTGTTGGATGGTGTGCGTGTGTTGGATGGTGTGAGTGTGTTTGTTGGTGACAGTGTTGGACTCGGTGTGCGCGTAAATGTTGGTGAAGAATAGGTAAACGTTGTGGTATTACTGACAATCGCATTGTCCGTTATACCTGTATCAGCTGAAACATTTGATGCGTCAATTGTGTAGTTACCTGCTATCGTACTGGCAACGTCTACCTCAAGCAAACAACTTGTCATCGAACCCATATTTACACCCGACACGGTGATAGTTGTACCTGAACCGGATGCAGTACCAGTACAATTTGTGTATACAGCGCCTGCAGTTAGGTTTGTCGGAAGTGTAAATGTAAATCCGATACCTGATGCACTACTTGACGTGTTGTTGATCAACGCGAGGTTCAATCTGCCTAATGATGTCACTGTGCGATTTGCCCACAGTGCGTCCAATGTAACTTCTTGCCCGCCAACATATGTGATGCTGTTGACGTTGTATGTGCCAGCTGAGCTACCAATGTTTTGTTGAACCATCAAACCTACATCGAGTGGATCCCCATTTGTTGCCTGAGCCTCCGCACGATAGCCGATATTATTACCTGCAGTAACTTCGTCATAGCTATAGTAGTAACGCTCAGCGACTGCGCCATCAAAGATAGCCATATTGCTATCAGCGAAAACCTCTTTGATGCCAATGACGTTACCAGATGCAGTATCGATGTTTTGTACGTTACGGACTGGTGCGTCAAAGTATGCTGCTACACCAGTATCAGCCTCGTATGGAGCAGCATCTCCACCCTTATAAAATACAACGTTTGCGGTGTTACCAGCAGGGATGATAATTTCGTAGTCATCCTCGTAGTATTTGTTTGGATGTGTGTATGTGATCGTGCGTTTCACGGTATACGTTCGACCACCTACACTCACCGTGTAAGTCATTGCTGCGCTGCCGCTACCACTCGTTGCACCACCTGAAATACTTGCCGTACCTGTTAACCCAGAATAGGTGAGATTGGTGAATTTGTTTGCCTCACTTAGCTCAAGCGATGCATTCGAGCCATTAAATGAGGTATATAGCGTTCCACCGATATTAAGATGAAAGCCAAAGTCGCCATTTGAGAACAGGAACTTCTTACCGTCATAAACAAGCTGCTCACCTGAGTCTGCAACGTTAAACGTTAATTTGATTCCGTTCGTCGTATTTGTGCCACCACCACCATTAATCGTCAACATCGCCGAACTGTTTGGAGCAGCGGCCTGCGCTGGATAAATTGAGTACACTACTGTCGCAATCAATACTATCGTAGCAAGCAAATGTGTGAGTTTTGCGTTACGCACAATCTCTCCCTCTTGTAGGCAAATATACACTGAGTAATTTGATGAGTATGAATAAATTGATTATATGAATTTATAAACCGATGTCAAGTGAATAACATATTTGTTAGTAATATGTAAATGAATTTGTGTGGATATTGCATAAGAATACGAAAATGTTCTGCAGACATTAAAACTGAGAATAGTCTCATAATCAAATTTGTGTGAGTCATCGATGAGATGATACGATTGAGAATATTTATTTGAAAGGTATCGATAAATACTTTAAGGTACAAATAGTACATTAGTTACTCAAAACGGAATCTGGGGTATATACTGAAAGAAGTTCAGGTTCGATATGGGCGTTATGTGTGGTAAGGGTTCGCAAATATGCAGGAATTGAATATTATTGCGTCGATGTTGATTGATGATAGGGTGTAGTACTTTTCACAGGTGACGCCTGCGCATTAGCTTGTGTCGCTGAGGTGTTACAGTACCGTACGCAGATTCCAAATTTGATCTCACCAAACTTAAAGTTGTAGTGTTGTACCGCTCCAAAAATTGACAATGGTGTGACATTATTGGATATCAAGGCAAATGCTTAGTTTGCACATTCGCCAACGGTATCGCAAGATCGCAAGTTTGTTGTACCCTAACGCTAGTCCAGTTTGTGTGGTTGTCTCGGTTTCGTAAATCCTAGTAGATAAAGGAGTATACATGTCAACTGAATTGCAGCAGCTCAAAACGCATCTTGCAGAACTCTCCGATATTAATGCAGTGGTTGCGTTGTTGGGGTGGGACCAGGCGAGCATAATGCCAGCAGGTGCCGGTGAGGGGCGTGGACGCCAAATGGCCTACATGTCGCGGTTGAGTCATGAGAAGTTTACTTC